>Ga0325400_1004610_pt1 | contig 12789 bp, 4 predicted proteins | sample PopdelMetagenome_2_FD_205662 | JGI IMG/M metagenome (GOLD analysis project Ga0325400, IMG submission 205662) | Populus deltoides microbial communities from Bellville, Georgia, United States - Xylem-PdKOR-R1 | ecosystem: Host-associated > Plants > Phyllosphere > Stem > Wood/Secondary xylem...
ATCATGGGATACAATAAAAATGTTTGCTAACAGCAAATGAACTATCAGCTTAATTGACACCCATGTCCTCTCTCTTTTTAAGAATTCTTATACTTAACCCTCCTTTCTGAAAGAATAAAAAACTGGAAGTTTGTCAACATAACAATGTACTAGTTAACAAGGTTGTATTGTGGAATTGGAAGTATCTAGTAATATTATTAAACACAAATTAACTTTGAATTTTTTTATTTAATTTCTTTTTGTTTAACTTAAATTTAAAATTAAACAATATAGAAGTTATATTGATACAACCCAGTTAATTTAGCTAATTAAAAAACAACTGAATGACAGTAAAAAGACCTTCAAGTATGAAATAATGAAAAAAAATGAAATTAATAGGAAAAAAACACTTTCTGACCTAACTTTTTATCCAACTTAAATTTAAAATTAAATTATGTAGAAATTATTTGGCGGGATAAAGTTAATTACATTAAGTTTCCTGAATCTTTTAGTATAGATGGGTAATATTTATTTTAATCATCACATATTTAAATTTTAAAAAAAAATTGAAGCATTGTTCGGATAAACTAGCTAGTTGCTGTCTAATTATTATAAATAGCTAAAAGAAATCAGTGTTTTACTGTGGACTGCACAGTGCAGTCCATAGTAAAACACTGATTCCTTAGGGGTTTTTTTAAGTTGTCTAAGTTTTTTTAGTTGTTTTTTGGGATTTGTTTTACTTTTTTTTATTTTTTTAATTAATTTTTTTCCTTTATTTTAGTTTGTTAATGTTAAATTTCTTTTTATTTAGTTATTAGACTTTCATGATACATATCCAGAGTTTCACGGGTTAACCTGGTTTCACATGTGAACCCAATTAATTCCGGGTTGACCCGTCAATTTTTTTATTATTTTCATAAATATTTTTGTTTAATTTAGTTTATTAATGTTAATTTTTTTATTTAGTTATCAGATTTTCATGACACAAATACTGGGTTTAACAGGTTAACATGATTTGACGAGTTAATCCAGATTTTTTTTCTTTTTAATTAATTTTTTTTTGTTTAGTTCAGTTTATTAATGTTCACTTTTTTTTTATTTAGTTACTAGACATTCATGACACGAATCCCGGATTTAACGGGTTAACTTGGTTTGACGAGTTAACCTGAATTTTTTTTTCTTTTTAATTATTTTTTTCGTTTAGTTTAGTTTGTTCATGTTAAATTTGTTTCTATTTAGTTTTTTTTCTTCTTAGAGGTTTTTTCTTTTTTTTTAATTAATTTTTTTAATTAATTTAGTTTATTAATATTAATTTTTTTCTAAGTAGTTCTCGGCTGATGCCTTTTTTTTTATGCCTTTGACTATGGACTGCACAGTGCAGTCCACAATGAAAAGGCTGATGTCTTTTTTTTTCTTTTTAATTAATTTTTTTAATTTAAATTTCTAATGTTAAATTTTTTTCTATTTAGTTATCAAACTTTCATTACACGGATTCCGGGTTTGACAGGTTAACCTGGTGACGAGTTAGCCCAATTAATTCTGGGTTAACCCATTAATTTGTTTTTTTCTTTTTAATTATCAAACTTTCACGATGCGAATTCAAGGTATGATGGATTAACCCAATTAATTCATATTTTTTTTTCTTTTTTTCATTAGTTTTTTTCCTGTTGATTTTTTTTTCAACTAATCTATTTAATTATTATACTTTTATGACACGACCTTGCAGCCAGACCCACGTCCAATCTTATTGAGTCTAGTATTGCAGTCCAGACACTTTTATGCTAAGGGTTAACCCAAGTTTAATGTTATTATTAATATTATAAATATTACTCTTGGGTCAGGCGTTGCAACCAAACCTGAGACTCTTGGGTATAACTTTGTAAAAAAACCTAACACTTTTAGATCTTGATTATTTTTAAAATATAAAAAATAATTGACCCGGGACATTGCGCAGGGTATATAACTAGTATCATTCTGTATCAAGTCCATCTATACAACAGCATCAACTAGTTGAGCTTTCCCAATAATAGAATGACAGCACACATGGGGGCAATAATCGCATGAACATGTCTTGTCTTTCATTTTTTTTTTTTTTAAAGGAAAGGGATAAGCCAAAAAAGCATGATGCCATGATGTGAAAGTTTTATGCAGGTAAAGAAACCTCAGGAAATGGAGGTCTCTTTCCAGATTTTTAGAATCCCTACTAATGGTTTCAAACCGTGACACAGCCAATCCCGTTGAAAGTGCAGGTAAAGAAACCTTCCAGATTTTTAGAATCCCTACTAATGGTTTCAAACTGTGACACAGCCAATCCCGTTGAAAGTGCAGGTAAAGAAACCTCAGGAAATGGAGGTCTCTTTCCAGATTTTTAGAATCCCTACTAATGGTTTCAAACTGTGACACAGCCAATCCCGTTGAAAGTCCCTGCGAACCTGTCCATCTAAAAGTCGGAACCAACTACTAAGAAATGCAAAAAAAAAAGAAGATTTGAAGAGATCATACATGAGATTATCTGATTTCTAGCCTGCTTTTTTTTTTCCTTTCATGAATGAACAAGTATTATTTTTCAAGAAACAACTTAGCAGGATAGAATCCTGCTTCCAAACAGGAATCTATAAAAAAGAATAACCTGTCAAACAAAGTTTGACAGATTTTCGGCTAAATTAGAGCTAGCAGCAGCTTCTTGCAAGATATTAGACTTGTACAGCCTATTTGATCTCTCTGTTGGGCATAAAATATGTAGCTAGTCTTGCTAGATAGTAATTTGGTTTCTGGGAATTTGATTCCCGCAGCTTAATCTCAAGAACGGTTCAGAATATGAACTCTCCTGGCATCTTTTGACTGGTGTTTTTTTTTTCTCTCGTATTGTGGCAATAAAGCAGTGACGAGTATACAAAAATAGATGGCCACCTCTCTTAATCATCGCATTCAATTCATAATTCAAGTTGATAGCTGTGTTTCAAGCGAATTTATCCCCCTGTTTGCGCAGAACAGAGCATCTCGAATAATTTCAAAACATTTTGACCAGTAGTGTGAGTTGCAAATAATTGATAATGAAACTGTTATCCGTCGGTTGATTCAACCGCATCCAAATCCATTAAGAAAATTCCTTCAAATTTGCTAGGGAAAATGATGCGGCTCTCTTTTCCTGTGTTTTTCAGTTCTCTTTTCTTTTGATACGTCGCCATCGATGTCATACAGACGGACAGATGATTTCAAACTTGCATAGTATTGGATATTTTGCTAATTTCTTCTTTATGTAAGTCGATATGGAAAACATTTGCTTTGTTTTTTTCATTTTCTTTCTCTTTTCTCTTTAAAAAAATATTGAAAACTTATTCAACAAGTATGTAGCTACTAGCTAGGGTTTTTTTTTAAATGAAAGGGGCAGTTTACTAACACATATTTGATTTTATATAAACATGAGATGTATAAAAAAATCAATTTAAAATATATATAATAATTCATATTAATAGAATTTAATTGAAAAATATTTTTTAAATATAATTATTTTCTTCTAATTTTTATATTTTAAAAATCATTTTATAATAATTTCAATATCAATCTTCATCTTTTCCGCATAAAAATGATAGTTTTTAAAGGTTTTTCTTAAAAAAAAAAAACTCATCAATAAAACATTCCCAAATTTTTTATTTAGTCTACATTAATTACTTGATATTGAAAAAAAAAAAACTAAACGAGGAAGTTAATTCTATGTTCACCTCCTCTCAAATTACTAATCAAGAAAACAATGCTTTGTTTTTCTTTTAAGAAAAATATATTTTTTTAATTTTATTTTTTAATATTGAATTTACTAGGATTTAACTTCATAATTTATTTTCTATTGAATTATTTTAATATCATGACATTAGTCGCTGGTTTGGTAAGTTAACCCGAGTTTTTTTTTCTTTTCTTTTTAAATTTAATCCTTCAACATTTGAATTTAGTGCATGAGGATTAAAATTGAGATTCATAATTTCGTTAGGTTTATTTTTTATAGGTTTATCCTTATCTCATTATCTGGGTTATGGGTTTGACGAGTTGATCTAGATTAATTCAAGTAGGTTTTTTTTGTCTAGCTTTTTAATTATTATTCTTTTAATTTTATCATTTAATATTGAATTGTTTGAAAAATGGACTTTATAATTTGTTTTAATTTGCTATTTTACAGGATTTGAATATTAACCTGAATTGATTTTTTTTCTTGATTTTTTTCTCTAATTGATATTTTTTTTACTTTCATCATTCAACATTAGATTAATGAAAAATTAAACTTAATAATTTATTTTGATTTATTTTATATGGGATTATCATAATTTCATGATCTAAATAGCAAATTTAAAAAGTTAAGTCAGTTTGATCCAACATATTATTATCTTAATATTATATAAAAAATAAAAAATAGATATTTTTACTAATCATTCAAGTTTTTTTTTTAACCTAGTAAATCTATAAAATCAACACCATATGTTTTACATGTTTTCCTATTAGAAAACGTGTCGACACCGTGTAAAAACCGCTCGACATTTTTCTTTTATGTTTAAAAGAATAATTATCAATGATATAATATGAGTACACTTACAGGAATCTCAGCTGAATTGAAGAGGAGGATCGATAAGAAGAGAAGCATCCTAGGCTAGGTGGACGAAATGGACATGAAAAGCAAAGATACGATAAGAAAAACTTGGTCAACTCAAATTAATGCTTGACCGTATCAAGATACGTACAATGAGTCTGACCCTCCCCATCCGAGTGGCACGCAGCCATGTCACCGGAATGCCACGTCACTAGAACTGCCACGTTTCACCACTCATAGGGTATATATAACCTCGGCAAGGCAAAAGAAGTAAAGAACTTGAGGTCCTCCTTTTGTGTCGGGCTGACACAAAGACAAAGGTGAGTGTACGGACAAATCACGAAAACCTCCTTCAAATTGTCGAATTGTGGGTGACTAACTTCTAGGACAGCCCACAACCTCCTTGCTCTTAGCTAATCGGAAAAGGAAAAAAAACTTTGAACAATCCTCTCCTTGTTTCTCAACATAGAAGTACTATTACTTCACCTTCTCTATCTCTCCCCTTACCTTTGTTAATTTTTTCTTCTTTTTTTGGGTTTTAATGGAGTATTGGGTTACGTTAATTTTAGCCATACAACATTTGAAAATTACCATATATCATCATCACCATCGTCATCTAAAAAGAGTTCTTCTTTAATTTAATGTTATCACTAGGTGCTATTTTGAGGGTGTGTGAAAGGAGTTAATTAAGGCTTGATTCTCAGGTTTGATTTTGAGGAGTACGTAAAGCTTACCTCAATCAAGAAATACCGATACAATGTTGGTGGACATGGCTCATCCATCGGAGCAGCTTCTTATTGTGAGTCTCCTTCTTTCTTTCTTTTCTTGTTCTGTTTACTGTTTAATGCATGCATGCATTGAACAGTACATGTTAGTTCAATTTGTGTGAACACCAGTTGCAGATCATTTCTTTTAGTTTTTGTGCAATGTTTTCTAGCACGGTTTCATGTTTTCTGGTTTCTCTTCGCGGCTGGTTAAATGTTTACAAGTACTTAATTAATTATGTTCTTAATCAAGTTGGATCTTTCATACAAGGCCTCTTAATTTCTAGATAAAGATCAGAAGAGAGGTAGCTCCAAAATCTTGCTTTCAAAATGGAGTGAGATTTTGCAGCAAAGAAGTAGATGCGCGCAATTAGTCTTCTTAATGATTGATTATGAGTTGGAAATGCATTAACTACTACGAGAAAGAGATTACAGAAATAGCAGCAAGTTAGAGCTGCTAGCTCCTTTCGATTTCCATGATCATAATACTTGCTTCAATGATACATATGCTTCCGGCCTCCGGCCACAGTTAATACGTACGATGCAAACATGCGATCTAATTAACTAATAATTGTCACTGTCTTAAACGGCACCATCAGCCAAAGTAGATATTACTTTTCTGACCATAATATTTTCAAATAATTTGATCTTTAGAGAATATATATGAGTACGTACAAGGAATATCTAATCTATGATTCTTTTCTTGTCAGTAAGGATTGATGTAAGGTCCAAATTAATGACAGAACCTCACATGGAAAGCATATTGGGTCTTCCTATCCTAGCTAAATGCCTTTCAATTCAGAATGTTTGCCTGAACTCGGCTATTGCTAGATAACGAGAGTGAAAGGAACAAGCCATGGACACCCATCTTGCTAATGCTATGAAGTATTTTTGCTAATCTCGGGTGCCCTAGTTCCCGCATCTCACATGGTGGCACACAAACACATCTTTTTCAACTTTATAATAATCAGATATCTACTATATGATATTATTCTTTTATTCTTGATCAAATATGGAAACTAGATTGGTACTTGGTAGCCGCACTTGCATGAGCTAGACTAGGTGCTTGCCCTCGGCAACCCACCCGGCCCGGCCCCTGCTCCATTTTGGTCAAGGATACATTATAGAGTAAGGACAGAGAATTGGAACCCCATGCCCGATGTCTAATTACCCCCACTACTTTGCAGGGAGAGTATCATTCGTTACCTTGTATCTCTGGCACACTTGACAAAGTGAATTATTATGGACTCTCATTCTATCCTTGATGATTAACATGCATAAATTCAGCTTGATTAGGGAATTTTAGCCTTTTTAAGTTGCATGTCTTTATCATATCATGGCCTGAGGGAATAGATCACAATCACATTGTACCAAGATTAAGAATTAGATCCGAACCATGTTGCAAACGATGAAGAATCATTGTTGGCGTATGCCTAAAGGAAAGGTCAATTTGAATCGTAGTTGGAAAACATCAAACTTCAAGCTTGGTTTGCGTGTATGTGCTGTAGCTTAGTAGTCATGTGATCATGACTTGTATTAATGATCTTAACATTGCTGCTTTACTATTTTACAGGACGATGTTTCAAGCCCAATCAGTGGCCAAATTTTGGAATTCTGTGACCCTGAGTTCTTCCAAGAAACCCTGCAAAACTCAGAAGTCACTTCTAGCTCGTACTGCTGCTATGAGAACTCTTCCTACACTAACAATCTTCCATCGCCACCGGATATAGACAAGTGCAATATTTGCTGCCAAGATAACAATGGCAATCATAACAGCACGACCCCTACAACCACAACGGCTAGCACCATCACTACTATTACAGCTACAACTACAGCTGCCAATACTAACAACATAAATAACAACGACACTAGTAATCGGTCCAGAATATTTGACTCCCAAGATGAGCTTGTCAGTGAACTCTCTGCTTCCATAGACTTTTCTCCATCTACTTTTTCTTTCCCTATATTTATCTCTACCCAAAATGACCATTTTGATTTCTCTTCGGTGCAACCCCAGCTCACATTAACAGATTTTGTATCTGCTGATGGTCTGTCACAGTACACTGCTGACCCTGCTGTCCCAATCATGGGGCATCCATTACCATCAGTTTTTGAAGAAGATTGCTTGTCCTCGGTTCCTTCTTATATACCTTTGAACCCATCATCACCTACCTGTTCATTTATTGGTCCAGCCATGAGTACTTACATGCTTGCTGGGACCATGAATGCCGCATTATCTGCTGACAGTTCTGGGATTTTCGATGGTGGTATTCTTACGGGTTCTGAATGGCAACCACTAGAATTGGATTATCGGGGTGAAAATGGTGGGATTTACTGTCCTGATTACCTCCAGCATGTTTTTAACCCTGGTGATCTGCAGGTAGTAGCAATACATCGAATACATGCAGAATTATATTATTATCATTATTATTTGTTAAGTAGCAATTTGAAAAACCTTTACTGTTCTATAGAAAGCAAATTCCAAGTGAGAAGTATGAATTTTTTATCATGATGAACCCAAAGAGTACTCTTGAATATCGAATTAGCTCCCTACCTATCTTTCATAAACGGAGTTTCGAAGCCGAACACTACTAATTTTTCAACAATTAAATTACCTGCTTCGATGGTTGTAGCATTTCTTAGGCACAAATAGCAGAGCATGTACACTTTAAATATGGTTCTTCTGGAAGGAACTCATGTTGTGTTTATTCTCTCTTCTCTTTATAATTTGTCTTTGGAAGGCACTTGGCAATACAACTCCAAAACTGGTGGGTGTGCCTGTGAGTTCTGCTCCTTTAACATCAGAGATTTCAAGCTTGGAAGATTCAACTTTCAAGGTGGGCAAACTTTCAGTTGAGCAAAGGAAGGAGAAAATCCATAGGTACATGAAGAAAAGAAATGAGAGGAATTTCAGCAAGAAAATTAAGGTGCTCTCTTCTCCCAAAAACAGAACACTATATATGAGATATTATGATCAAAAGTGATAGTAGATATCTCAGATCACTCATGTGCATATCTGTCTGCAGGCAATGCCTTAGAGTATGAAACATGTGTTTTTTTTTTATTTGTCACTGATGATTTGAGCAAATACGCAGTATGCCTGCCGCAAAACACTGGCAGACAGCCGGCCTCGAGTCAGAGGAAGGTTTGCAAAGAATGATGATTTTGTTGACATCCACAGGACTGTTTGTGGCCATCATGAAGATGATGAAGATGGAGGAGTAAGATTCTTTATTTTATTTTATTTTCATCTCCAACGTAAAACATTTTGTTAGCATTCAACAAATATTTCCTTTTGGTAAACGTCAGTGCCTATTTAATCCTCTCTTTGCTTGCTTCCCTCTTCTTCTTTTTTTCCTGCAGCCAGCAATGAAAGAAGAAGATGTGACTGATTCTGATATTTTTGCTCACACCAGTGGTGTGAACACCTTCAAATGCAACTACTCTATCCAGTCCTGGATTTAAGTACTAGCTTACCCCTCTCTACAATTTTGAAGGATCCTGTTTCAGCCAGGATGTTAATTAACTCTCCAGGTTAAATTTATAATAAAAGAAATCAAATGAATGGGTGGTCCATTTATATGAATTCAGTGAGGATTATGTAGGCAGCTGAATAACAAGGTAGTTTTTGTAGATATATCTATCCTTTTCTTTTTTTAACCACCATCTCCGAGATCCAGCAAATCTGTTGAATGCTGTGGCATCTCATTGTGAGTAGTAGCTTGACAAGTTTGTCAATAAAGTTGTTTTTGTTTATTACACGTTCTTGCGTCCAAGAAATTTGGAGTGCTTATTGCAGTAAGGATGGCTTGCTTTCATCCTCTGCTATAACATGTACATCTGTCAGAATTAATGGCTGCTGGACTACCGGCTACATATTTTGCAGAGACTAATTCTTTGTGTTCTATCCTCAAGTCAACTTGAATGTTAATCAAAACGACGTCCTTAAAGATTCACTCTCAGCGAGGAATGGTGGAAAATAAATTTTCTTGGTTGTTCATCCACAAATACTTCAGCCTCTGTACATTAAAGAGTATTTGTATTTCGCTAGGCTCATTAACAATCTGTCCTGATTTGCAAGCCCAGTAGTTTTTGAGCTATGACTAAAGTACAGCCCGGCCTTTGCTTTTAACAAAAATGGTGACCAATCTTGTTGGTGCTTCCAATGGGAAAAAATCCTCACGGGGAATTGCAAGAGAAGAAGAAGAAGAAGAAGAAAACGTTCGTTCAGTCAAAGTGGCTTGAAACAATGTCAAAATTTTGGTGGTTAAGTTACCTAATATCCTCGCAGTCTATGGTCATTAATTTCTGCTATTAGTTATTTCGGTTCATAGATAGTTTTTCTTTTTTAAAATGGTTTTTATATCATAAAATAATATTTTTTAGATATTTTTCAGTGATTTAACATGTTGATCTTAAAAATAAAAAAAATAAAAGAATTATCTTAATTTTTTTTTCAATTAAAAAATACCCTCAATACCGCCGCCCAATACTGCTGATGATTTCTAAACGAAACGCTCCTTCTATATTTAAACTTCAAATTCTTAAATTGTGGAAACATATCACTTGGTGTCCTGGTCCTACCATATGCTCAGCAAATACAATCAACAGGAAAATAATGAACAGAACAGAACAGTTAGTTAAATGTCACTAGCTCCTTCCCAGTCATACTGATGTTTTGACAAAAATTAAGGTCATAGTCACATGTACACATCTTCGACGAGCATGGACGCGCAGATTCTCGACTAGACCTTTGACAAAAATGATCGAACCTACAAAAGGTTAGGTGCCCGTTGGCCATGGGAGCGTGGACTTTTTTTTCCGGCGAAAACAACAAAAAGGGCTTTGTTTTTCTAGAGGTAGTTGCTCAGACGGTACCTAAAGTATGCCCATGGAGGACCGGTTTTTCCTCTGGATCGGAATTTTGAGCTGCGTTTAGAAAAAAATTGTAAAAGGTTCAACTAATCAAGCCCACTGTTATCTAATTCGAGGATTCAGTTGGACCCACCAAATAAAAATTTGAAAATGAGAACATTCAGATTGGTGGGAATGTTCTTCGGAAAACTGAACCTCGTCTCTGGAATCTCCATGTCGCCGGTGGCAGTGTGTCCTCGGAAGACAAAAGGAAGCGATGCTACAATGAAACCGGTGAGCAAATGAATGTTACTCGAGAGGTGGTGAACGGTACACTGTGGGTAATATTAATTTTTTTTTCTAGTGTAAAACAAATATTTAGACGATTACAGCGCTTTTAAAATGGAATTTGAATATATTAAATAAATTTGATTAATTTAATAACATAATTGAAAAATAAAAGGGCATAACAATTTAAAAAGAAATGTTTGTCAATATTGTAAAAGAAAAAAATAGCCTATAAATATTTTTAAAATATCTCAAAAATCTTATTTGGTAATAAAATAAAAATTAAATTAAAAAAACAACTTTTATATATATATATATATGAAGCTCGATTACCAACAAAGCAAGCATTGAAAGAAGAATTGAAAAAAAAATTAATTTTAAAAAATGATGAAAAATTAACTATACTTGATATGTCAAACACGCGACCAACTTATGATGATGAGATAACTCCATACAAAATAAATTGAATAAAACAATGGAGGTCGGGTCATAGAAAAACAAAATAATTAAAGATGAAATCAGAATTTTTTTAAAAAAAAGTTAAATAAAATTAAGTCAACCTGAGTTAACTCGATCGACTCGCGACTCACGGGATATAAGATCTGAACAACACCATAGAAAGAAAAGAGTAAAAACTCACAAAGATGAAGACCTAATAATATAATATTGAATGACCAGAATAAAAGGAAGAGAGAGAGAGTAAAGAAAAAACCAAAGTCACATCAAGCTAATTTTCAAAACTCGAGTATCGGATTATGAGATTGGGTTACCTTGTAAAAGCCGGATTTAGAAAAATCACGAAGCAAAATTCTCAACCATCCAAAATTTAAAAACAAAATAAATAACAATCAAAAGAATAAGGATTAAATATGATACAAAAATTAATTAAAATATACAATGTGGGATGAAAATAAAAAATAAAATAAATCAAGAAAATGATAGAAAAAGAAAAAAATTATATATATAAACAGCTAAAAGAATGTGGACCAAGTTCGATATATAAAAGAATTGAAAAATGATGAAATTGAAAAAACATTCTAATTCTATAAATCATTTAAGATAAAACAAATAGTAATTAAGAAAACATAGACTAACTTGTCTGAGAGTGTAGTTGTGGTTATTTTTTAAAGTATTTTTCATTCAGAAATGTATTAAAATAATATATTTTTTATTTTTTTAAATTATTTTTGATATCAGTGCATCAAAATGATTTAAACATACCAAAAAAATATTAATTTGAAATAAAGAAAAAAAATAAAAAAATTATTTTTTTTCAAAAACACTTTTGAGACACAAAAACAAACAGAGCCCAATAATAATTCAAAGAAAAAACAGGTTAAAGGGCTAGTAAGAAAAATCAGAGGGTTTAGTGCGGGAATCAATGGGACAGAGAAAATAGAAAAAGAAAAGATCATCTACAATAAACCAGTGATTTGTTGGCTATACGCATTGCCCAAGCATGGAGGGGAAGCCAAACACTTTCCAACGTCATCTTGAAATTTGGTGTTTGGACAACATGCAACACTGTATATATTACCCGAACCTTGTGAACACATATACGCATTAGCCACCTTTTTTATAATATTTAAATTTAATAAACTATCAAATCACTTATTAGATCACGTTATAATAAGAGTATATTTGGTAGTATGGTTGCGGTTGTTTTTCAAATAACTTTTCGTGCCGAAATACATGCCAATGATTTTTTTTAATTTTTTAAAAATTATTTTTGATATCAGCACTTCAAAACAATTTAAAATATACAAAACATATTAAATTTTAATAAAAAAATTTAAATTTTTTAAAAATATAATTTACACCACGTTCCCAAAAACATTCTAAAAAATAAAAACACACCATAATGAATGACCGAAAATCCCTTGACAATAAGTTTAAGATTTTTTTACTATTAATAGTAATTATGTTATTTTACTATTTGTAAAAAAGTGAAAAGACTTGGCATCGCTTAGATGTCAACCAATTGTTTTTAGTTTTTTAAGATATTTTTATTATATCAAAAAAAAAAATGGTTAATTTGATAGTGTCAAATAAATCTTTTGAAAAATAAATCTCTCAATTTATGCTTGCTTGACTTGTAATATAAAAGGTAATAGTTATTAAACTCGATAATTTGTTTTAGTTATGGAAAAACTTGTAACTGGATACTAAACTTGGACTAAATTTCAAATTAAATTAGAAAAAAATATTAATATGGCCATATTTAACTAACTAGATTAAATTTTTAATGATTTAATTGACAATGTTAAACACTAAAAAAAAAAAAATTTCACCCAGTAATTTAATAACTTCCCTGTTTATTAAATTAAT
>Ga0325400_1004611_pt1 | contig 12789 bp, 14 predicted proteins | sample PopdelMetagenome_2_FD_205662 | JGI IMG/M metagenome (GOLD analysis project Ga0325400, IMG submission 205662) | Populus deltoides microbial communities from Bellville, Georgia, United States - Xylem-PdKOR-R1 | ecosystem: Host-associated > Plants > Phyllosphere > Stem > Wood/Secondary xylem...
GCTGGTTTTTGGCACCCGGGGCGTGATTGTCCGGGCCAAGACCGCCAACCAGCAGCGGTTAGTTGAGGCTTCGGGCCAGTACGACCTGGTTTTTGCCGTAGGCCCTGCCGGTACCGGTAAAACCTACACCGCCGTGGCGCTTGCCGTTCGGGCGCTGAAGAATAAGGAAGTTAAGAAGATCATCATTACCCGGCCCGCCGTTGAAGCCGGGGAAAACCTGGGCTTTCTGCCGGGCGACCTGAAGGAAAAAATCGATCCTTACCTGCGGCCTATTTACGACGCGCTGGACGATATGATTCCGGCCGAAAAGCTGAAATATTACATCGAAAACCGGATCATCGAAATTGCTCCGCTGGCCTACATGCGGGGTCGGACGCTGAACAATGCCTTTATCCTGCTGGACGAATCGCAGAACACGACGCCGATGCAGATGAAGATGTTTCTGACGCGGATGGGTCCGAGTTCCAAGGCCATCATCACCGGTGACCGTTCTCAGATTGACTTACCCAAAAACCAGCGCTCCGGCCTGGTCGATGCGGTGGAATTACTGAAGGATGTCAAGGGAATTGGTTTTGTCGAACTGGATGGCCGTGATGTTGTTCGCCACTGGTTGGTTAGAGAGATCATTAGCGCGTATGACCGGGCAGAAAAATAGATTAGGCGGGGCCGTGTCGTTGGTTTGCCTGGCGCTGACAACGGCACTGGCCCAACCGGCCGTTCCGGGGCCCCACTGCGGAGTAGCGCTGCAGGAACAGTTTCTGCAGGCCCGCGATCCGCAGCGGCTCCGGAAACGGCAGCAACTCGAAACCCTGGTTAACAACCAAATTCGGGAAAAAGCCAAACAGGGCGCCCGGGTGGCGGAGGACGTCTACCAGATACCCGTCGTGGTGCACGTGGTGCACAGCAACGAATCGGGGTTCGTGGGGGGCGCCGGTAATACCAATATTTCCGACGAACAGATTGCCTCCCAGATTCAGGTCCTGAACGAAGATTATCGGCGAAAGAGCAACACGCGCGGTTATAACACGAATCCGGCCGGGGCCGACGCGGGCATTGAGTTTTATCTGGCCCGGACCGATCCCAATGGGAACGAGACCTCCGGCATTACCCGGACTTATTACGCGGCCCGGTCCAGTTTCAACGTTTTCAGCACCGAAACGGATAAACTCCTGCTGTCTCAAATCGCCTACTGGCCCAGTGACCGCTACCTGAATATCTGGGTAACAACCCTGGGCGACGGGAACGTGATCGGCGTGGCTCAGTACCCGGAAGCGAGTAATTTCCCCGGCCTGAATCCGGCTGAGAACGCGGCCACCGACGGGGTATTTATCGACTACCGGGCTTTCGGGCTCATCACGTCGGGTGCGCGCTACGTGCATAATACGTATGGCCGGACGGCTACCCACGAGATCGGGCACTGGCTGGGGCTGTTTCATACCTGGGGTGACGCCGTTTGCGGAGACGATTACTGCGCTGATACGCCCCCGGCGGAGGGATCCAACGATACGGGCACCTGCAATGCTATTTATTCCAATTGCAGCGGAGCGCAAACCCGCAATCTGATTGAAGATTACATGGATTATTCCCCCGATGAATGCATGAATATCTTCACCAGCGATCAGAAGGCGCGCATGCGGGCGGTGCTGGAAGTCAGCCCCCGGCGGCAGACGCTGATTCGCTCGGCGGGTACGCTGCCAACGGTACAGGCGCTGGCCGTGTCGCTGTCGCCCAACCCGGCCCAGAGCCAGACCACGCTGGAGGTGTTACTGCCGGGTACGCAGAACTTCAAGATTGATATTATCGACGTGGCCGGCCGGCCGGTGCGGACGCAGCAATACCGGAATTATACCAGTTCTTTGCTGGCGTTGTCCACGGAAACGTTACCAACCGGCGTTTATATCGTCAAAGTAAGCACCGACACTGAATCCGTTGCCCGTCGGCTAGTTGTTTATTAAGCTTTAAATTCCTGCTATGATCGAAGTAATACACGCCATTAATCCGGACGAACTACAGGCCATTTTCGCCATTCGGGAGGCTGTGTTTGTGCAGGAACAGGAAGTGGCATTAGCGGAAGAATTCGACGAGTTTGAAGAAACGAGTCGGCACTTTCTGGCCTACTGGAAAGCGGAGAGACGGCCCCCCGAACCCTGCGGAACGGCCCGCTGGCGAACCACCTCGAACGGCATTAAACTCGAGCGGTTTGCGGTCCTGGCATCTTTCCGGGGAAAAGGCGTGGGCCGGGCCCTGGTCAGTACCGTCCTGAGTGATGTCTTTGGCCAGCAGCCCGAGCCCATTGAGTCTGTTTATCTCCACGCCCAGGTATCGGCCATGCCCCTGTATGCCGGGTTTGGTTTCAAGGCCGTTGGCCCCCAGTTCGATGAGTGCGGCATTCTGCACAGTAAGATGGTTCTACCGGCTTCGGCGTATCCTGCCTGATCATGTTACGCTGGAGCCCTTTTCCGTTTGTCCGGTACTTCATTGGGTTGAGTATCGGCATTGTTGTGTACTTGTTTGTACAAAATAATATAGACTACTGGCTGTGTTTGTTCGGCATGGCTCTGGGTGGGCTGGCAGTGCTGACATTCAGAAGAGGTTCACAAGCGGGTCTGAAAGGCGTTCCCGGTTGGCTGGCACTGGTGAGTCTGGGCGGGTTATTGACGCATTACCGAACGGCTGCTACCGATCCGGCGAACCTGATTCATCATGACGGAGCCATCGAGAGTTACGAAGCCGTAGTCGGAACGCCCGCCGAACACCGGACCAAAACGTACCGGCTGGAATTAAGGCTCCGGCGGATCCGAACGGCTGCGGGCTGGGAGAGGGCCACCGGTCGCCTTATTGTTTACATCGACAAAGCCGTGGTCCCCACACCCCGTTACGGGGATGTCTGGCTCGTTAAAGGCGCTCCCCGGCCCATTGATCCACCCCTCAATCCGGGCGAATTCAATTACAAGCGCCATCTGGCTTACCGGGGAATTTACCACCAGCAATACCTGCGCCCCGCCGACCGGCTGGTTCTGGGCGATGATCCGCCTAATCCGTTAACCGCCCTGGCGTACCGGGTAAACGATTGGGCCGACGCCGTCTTCAGGCGACACTTGCCCCACCAGCAGGAGTTTGCGATTGTTAAGGCGATGGTGCTGGGCGTGCGGGATACGATTGATCCGGAGTTGCAGCAGGCGTACTCGGTAGCGGGGGCGGTGCACGTTCTTTCGGTATCCGGCCTGCACGTGGGCGTGCTGTTTGCGACCCTGAGTTTTTTGCTGGCCTTCCTCAAAAAAGGAAAGCAGGGCAAGTACGTGTTTGCTTGCCTGATGCTGGTCGTTTTGTGGTTTTATGCGCTGATGACGGGCTTCTCGGCTCCGGTTCTGCGTTCGGCCGTTATGTTTTCGCTGGTGCTGGTGGGCCAGACGATTGGCCGGGGGCATCAGGTACTAAACACCCTGGCCGCTTCGGCCTTTTTCATCCTCCTGTTCGATCCCTACGCGCTGACGACGGCGGGTTTTCAATTGTCCTATCTGGCCGTGGGCGGGTTGGCCCTCTGGCACCGCCGGTTCTACCAAAGCCTGACGTTGCGTTATCGCTGGGCCGACTGGCTATGGAACAGCACGGCCGTTGCGCTGGTGGCTCAACTGGTTACCTTTCCCCTGGGCGTGTATTACTTTCATCAGTTTCCCACTTACTTCTGGCTGGCTAATCCCGCCGTTATTCCGCTTTCCTCCCTGGTTCTGATTCTGGCGATGGGGCTGCTGGCCGTTAGCTGGATTCCGCCCGTCGCTGTGGGGGTTGGCGTGGCCCTGGACTGGACGATGTGGCTCCTGAACCAGACGGTGGGCTGGACCGAAAAGCTTCCTTTTTCGGTCATCAAACCAGTCACCTTGGATGGTCTGGAACTAGGGCTTGTGTACGGGTTAATCCTGATGGGGCTTTTGCTGCTGACCGAACGGACCAGGCGCTACGGCTGGGGAATGGTTCTGGCGAGTCTGTTGCTGGCGGGGTCGGCTGGGTGGGCCACGTTCCAGCGACAGCGTCAACGGATGCTGATCGTTCATTTTGTGCCCCATCAATCGGCCATGAGTCTGATCAATGGGCAGTCGGCGGTTCTGATTTCGCCCCGGGCCTTGACGGCTGACAGCCGGGAGGTTCGGTTTTATGTGCAGAACACCTGGGATGAGGTCGGTATCCGGGCGGTAACGTATGCGCAGGCGGCTGCGTCGGACCCAGCCGTTGCCACGTATGAACACCCGGATTTCTCGCTTTTGATCTGGCAGGGAAAACGCGTGTTGCTGGTGAATCGGCTAAGCCGGAACAGACCCTGGCGTTTACCGGCTATCGTAGATTACCTCATTATCAGCCGGAACGCTCTCCGGGATTGGGAGCAGCTACGGGGGCGCGTCGTGGCCCGGACCCTTATCCTGGATGATTCGAACAAAACACCACTGACGGAGCGGCTACTGACGGAAGCCCGTCAACGGGGCATCCAATGTCATTCCGTTCGTCAGCAGGGCGCCTATGTCGTCAAACTTTGATTTTTACTCCTCCCCGGATTTTGCCGCAGAAAACGGCTTAACTGGCGGGCGTAATGTACCCACCGGGAAGGAAAAAGCCGCAATCGACCAATCAACCTGCACTTTATTTTTGTTCTCCCGGAAGGCAAAGGGTGAAGAACAAGTCTCGCAACCGCTCGAAACGCAAGCTCTGAACAATTAGGAAGTGAACGCGTTTCGATGCGGTACTTTCCCCGCTTACGTTTTACTTTGTAACCAACATAATTCAGTTATTTACTTGTATGGCATCATTTGATATTGTGAGTAAAGTTGACCTCCAGACTCTGGATAACGCCATTAACGTGGCGACCAAGGAAATTGGTAACCGGTACGATCTGCGGGAAAGCAAGACGACGCTGGATCTGGACAAAAAAACGCTGATCATCAAGGTTGAAACCAACAACGATATGAGTCTAAAGTCGGTGGAGGATGTTCTGCTGAGCCGGGTGGTCAAGCAGGGTATCGACGGCCGGAGCGTGGATTTTACCGCTGAACCGCAGCAGTCGGGCAACCGGCTCCGTAAAGACCTGAAAGTGCGGCAGGGCCTGGACAAAGATCAGCAACGGAAGATCCTGAAAACCATCAAAGACGAGTTTCCGCGGGTAACGGCGCAGGCAATGGATGACCAGATTCGGGTGACCAGCAAAAAAATTGATGAATTACAGGCGGTTATTGCCCTGCTCCGGCGCTCGATCGAGGAGGTTTCCCTGCAATTTGTCAACATGAAGAGCTAAACTTTTTGCGTGAACGCTACGTTCTTTTAGTATGGAGCAATTGGATAAAATCCGCAAATCATACACGGAATACGTACTGGAAAACGGCACCCCGCCACCGTCCGTTTTTCAGTTTGCTAAAAAGCAGAAAATGACGGAGGCCGAGTTCTACGAACACTATAATTCCTTCGACGCCATTGAAGCGGATGTGTGGCTGGCCTTCTTTAACCAGGCCCGGCAGACGCTCGACGCCGATGAGGTGTTTCAAACCTATTCGGTGCGCGAGAAGCTGCTGGCGTTCTACTTTACCTGGATTGAAGTGCTGAAATCGCAGCGGAGTTTTGTGGTGTACAGCTATAACCGCATCCAGCAGGGACAGATGGCGGCTCCGGTTACCGCAGTACCGCTTTCGCCGTTGGCGGCCCGCGTGGCGCAGGCCAGTCGCCGGATGTCGAAGCCTTCGCCGATCCTGAATCCGTTCAAGGACGCTTTCTACGATTTCGCCCGCGATCTGCTGGCCGAAGGACGCGAAAGTAAGGAAGTAGAGCCCCGCCCGTTCCTCGGCGATCGCTACGCCGATGGACTCTGGACGCAGACCCTGTTTATCCTGCAGTTCTGGGTGAACGACATCAGCAAAGGATTTGAAAAAACCGACACGGTCATTGAAAAATCAGTGAACACGGCCTTCGACCTGATTGGTCGTTCCCCGCTTGATTCGCTGTTTGATCTGGCCAAGTTTATTTATCAGAACCGGTAAATCACCGGCATACGGTTAGCCATCGGTACCAGACGGGTGGCTGACCAGGCCCACCCCCAACGCTATGAAGACGCAGAACCACATACCAACGACCAAAGTAGCCCGGGCGAGTCAGTTCGTGAAAGCTGGGATCAAAGTCGGGGGCAATTATATCAAGCATTACAGCAAGAAACTGGTCCAGCCCGATCTGACCCGGGATGAACTGCACAAGGACAATGCCGCCGACATTTACGACGCCCTGAGCGAGTTGAAAGGCAGTGCCCTGAAGATGGCGCAGATGCTCAGCATGGACCGCAGCATTCTGCCCCGTGCCTATATCGATAAGTTCGCTATGTCGCAGTATTCGGCGCCACCTCTGTCGGGTCCGCTGGTTGTGAAGACATTCCGGACCTTTTTCGGCAAGACACCCCAGCAGCTTTTTGATCGCTTCGAGATGGAGGCCGTCAACGCGGCTTCGATCGGACAGGTGCATCAGGCCTGGAAGGATGACAAACGACTGGCCGTGAAAGTGCAGTATCCGGGCGTGGCCGACAGTGTTAGTTCCGATCTGCGGATTGCCAAACCCCTGGCGGTTTCGCTGCTCAATCTGAACGAAAAAGACATTGACCGGTACATGGGCGAGGTGGAGGCCAAACTCCTGGAGGAAACCGACTACAACCTCGAACTGGAGCGGTCGATTCATATCTCGGAGCAGTGCGCCCACATTCCGAACCTGGTTTTTCCGAAATATTACCCCGAGCTTTCCAGTAAGCGCATCCTGACGATGGACTGGCTGGATGGCCTGCACCTGAACGATTTTCTGAAAACAAATCCGTCGCAGGCGGTGCGTGATCAGATTGGGCAGGCGCTCTGGGATTTCTATAATTTCCAGATTCACGAACTGCGGCAGGTCCACGCCGACCCGCATCCCGGTAACTTCCTGATGCGACCGGATGGGATGCTGGGCGTGATTGACTTTGGTTGCGTCAAAGTCATTCCGGACTTTTTCTACGACAATTATTTCCGGCTGATCAACTTTGACACGCTGGACGATGAAGCGGCCACGCAGGAGATTTTCCTTAATCTCGAGTTTATCATGCCCGAGGACAGTCCCCGCGATCAGGCGTTTTTTACGAATCTGTTCAAGCAGATGATCTACCTGCTGGGCAAACCGTTTGGCGTTCAGTCGTTCGACTTCGGGGACAATACCTATTTCGATTCGGTGTACGCGTTTGCGGAAGAGCTGGCGAATGTGCCCGAATTGAAAAACTCCAAAGTGGCCCGTGGCTCTCAGCATGGTTTATACATCAACCGAACCTACTTCGGGCTGTATTCAATGCTGAATGAGCTGAAAGCCAACGTGATAACGCACAAGCCGGATTGGCTGGTGTCTGATCAGCTGCGTCGGGAAATGGGCGGAATTTCGGCCTAGTTGCCGCGAACCGTTGGGGTTTTCCCGGTTTCTGGTTAGTTTCAGGTTTTGGTTAATCAGAAAGGTATGGGAAAGCCCCATTTTGACGATATTTTTATGGAACTGGCCGTTAACCTGGCCAGGCGGTCACACTGCATCAAGGCGCAGGTCGGTGCGGTGCTGACCAAAGACACCCGGATTATTTCGATTGGCTATAACGGGCCGCCCGCCGGGACGCACAACTGCGACGAAGAGTTTCCCGGCGTGGGGTGTTCCCGCGATTCGAAAGGCAGCTGCTCGCTGGCGATCCACGCCGAAGAAAACGCCATTCTGTACGCGGCCAAGAACGGTTCGTCGACGGAAGGCGCAACGTTGTACGTCACCCTGTCGCCCTGTCTGGCCTGCGCGCGGACGATCTTCAGCATGCAGATTGCCAAAGTGGTTTACCTGCATTCCTACGCCCGCTACAAGGGCCTGGCCGTGGACGAAGGGGTTGAGTTTCTGCGCCGGTTTGGCGTCAATGCCGTCCAGTACCAGCCGTCGGAGGGATTTGAAACGGCCTACGCGCAGGGCGATCCACATCTATGAACATTCTGGCGCATGCTTACCTGGCGGGGTCGGACGAGGACCTGATTATCGGCAATTTTATCGCGGATTTTATCAAGGGAAATCCGGCGCAGCCCCATCATGGGTTGTCGGAAGGCGTGCAACGGGGCGTGTGGCTCCACCGGGGTATTGACACCTACACCGATACGCATCCCATTGTGGAGGAATTGCGGCAGGTTATCCGGCCCCGATGTCGCAAGTACGCGGGGGTCGCCATCGACGTTTTTCTGGATCATTTTCTGGCGGTGCACTTTACCGAGGTCGCCGGGCTTGCCCTGACCCAGTTTGCCCAGTCGTTTTACCGGCTGATCGAACGGAGCACCGAGCAACTGCCCGCCGGAGCCCACCGGATGGCCGGGTACATGATCGGGCAGGACTGGCTGACAAGCTACCAAACGCTGGAAGGCATTGACCGGTCCCTGCGGGGCATTGCCCGGCGCACCACCTTCCCGTCCAATCTGGATACGGCCGTTGCTGACCTGAGGACGCATTATTCTATTTTTGATGCTGGGTTCAGGCGGTTTTTTCCGCAACTGCAGCAATACGTGGCCAGCCAGCGGGCCTGACCCGCGAAATGAGCCTGTATTCTTCTTTTAATCAATAACGTATATAGTAATCCGTAATGACTCCCGCGATTGATCAACTGCTGAAAGATATTCGAAAGAACAAACTCGCGCCCCTGTACCTGCTGCACGGGGATGAGCCTTTTTATCTGGATCAGCTGGCGGACGAAATCGAAAAAGTGGCTGTTCCGGAAGCCGAGAAAGGCTTCAATCAGTTTGTAGTCTTCGGCAAGGACACCGACGTGGGAGCGGTGCTGAACATGGCCCGCCGGTACCCGTTCATGGCCGAACGGCAGCTGGTGCTGGTGAAAGAAGCCCAGCAACTTGGCGGATTCAACGAAAAAGGCGCTCAGACGCTGCTGGAAGATTACGCCCTGTCGCCCCTGCCTTCCACGGTTCTGGTGCTTTGCCATCAGGGAAACATTGACGAGCGGAAAGCGCTGCCCAAGGCGTTTGCCAAGCAGGGTGTGCTGCTGCAATCCAAGAAGCTCTACGACAACAAGGTGCCGGACTGGATTGGCGATTATTGCCGACAGCAGGGCACCAAAGTAAGCCTGAAAGCCATTCAGATGCTGGCCGATTTTATCGGGAATGACCTCAAACGGATGGCGAGCGAAATCCAGAAGATTCTGCTGAACCTACAGGCGGGCGAGGAAATCAGCGCCGAGACGGTGGAACGGTTGGTGGGGATTAGCCGGGAATACAACATTTTCGAACTGCAAAAGGCTCTGACGCAGCGGGATGTGCTGAAAGCCAATCAGATCGTGGATTATTTTAGCCGCAATCCGAAAGACAATCCGCTGTCGCCCATGCTGATTCTGCTGTACCAGTTTTTCGCCAAAGTACTCATGGTGCAATCGTCCCGCGATCAGTCGGACAAGACGCTGGCGTCGCTGCTGGGCGTCAATCCTTTTTTTGTGAAAGACTACCTGCAGACGGCCCGGGCGTATCCGCTCTGGAAAGTCGCCGGCATTATCCATTCCATTCGCCGGGCCGATGCGCTGTCCAAAGGCATCAACGCGCCGGTGCAGACGGAGGGCGCCATTCTTAAACAGCTCGTCTTTGAAATTCTGCACTAGGCCATTGCCGTCAACGCCAGGCAGAAGGCTTTGATAAGTCTGGTTATAAGGCCGTTTGGGGACTAAGCCTTATTGATTTGGATTGGAATGGTTGTGCCCGGGAGCGGCCGTTTTATCCAGCTTTAGCTGCCGGATCTCGCCCTGCTGCCAGGCATTGGCGCCGGGCTGGATGGATGGGGCCGGAATATTGGCGCGGTTTTTTCTTTTGTCGGATGTTGAAACGTCGAATCGTTTATCACGCTCGGCGATCATGCCGGGGTTCAGCATTCCGTCTTTGGTGAACCCCATCATAACCAGCGGATGGCCCATGGGCAGCGTTAAATCCTGGTCCGTATGCCAGGTATGGAAGGTCTTGCCGTAGGTCGAAACCAGTTTTTCCATTAATTCGTGTTCCGCCACATCGGGCAGCCCCGGCGCAATCAATTCGCCGGATTTGACTTCGTAGACGTGACTGTGCCAGAGTTTTTTCTCCTCGGCGGGCAGGGTCTTAAATAACTTTTCGGTGACGATGTACTCAACCCCCATAATCTTCGCGTTGTCGCCGTTGCCGTCGCAGATGACGCACTGAATGACATCTTCATTAATCGGCGAACAGTAGTGATGGGCTTCCATCTGCGCTTTCGGGTCACCGTTGTAAAAATGAAAGCCATCCAGGTACATGTTCAGCTTTTTCAGGGGCGTTTTGTCCTGTATCACGTCGGCCCCGGCTTCCAGGACTTTGGTTTTACCGCTTTTTTCGGCGCCCGGCGACTGCACGTTGGAGGACGTATTTTTGCCTCCACAACCACCCAGTAGGCCCAGAAGCGGGAAAATAAGGCTAAACACAAGAGCTTGGTTTCTCATCAATGATTGGCTGGTGTTCGATCAACCAGTAGGGCTTAACCGAAAGAGCCGCGCAATGGAAAGCTCCGGCGGCCAATTAATGAGGTTACGGCCCAACGCAAACAGCGCGCCGGGACCCTTGCATTCAGCAGGTGTCCCGGCACGCTGAAACAGAAACCGTCAATACGTTACCTTCTGAACGGTTCCCAGGGCATAACTGAGCACGTAATAGTTCTGGGGACCAACGCGCTCAATGGCCGTAGGAAACATCTGTTTGTCGAGCAGAACGGTACCCTCACCGTTGCGGACGCTGCCGGTGTTGGGCTGGAAGCCAACGGGTGGGCCCGGCGGAGGGGCAAACTGAGCCAGTGAGGTAACAATAGGATTGTTGTTCGGGGTTAGGCAGATGTCGGTCAGGGTTGTGAAGCCTCCCTTGTAGTCGGAGACAACGCCGGATTGGTTGACCTGATAGATCTTGGCCGCCCCACTAATGAACGGAAAGCCGGTCAGGGTGCTGACCAGAAACTTGGTGCCGTCAAAGACAATGCCGGTGGGTACGGCGTCGCCGGTGGCCGTGTTGGGAATCCGGGCGAATACGCTTAACGACTTATCGTCTTTGTCGCGCCGGATAATGGCGTTGGCGCCGGCATCGACAATGAACAAATCGCCATCCGGACCAAAAGTCAGGTTGTAGACGTTCGAATTGAGCGGAGTGACCAGGTTCTGACTGTCAACGAAAGTACCCAGGTCTTCGCTGGGCAGCGTACTGGCGCTGATCGGTGGGCTGGAGGGGCCAAAACCCGTTACATCGGCGATGTATAATTTCCGGTCTATGCCGTGCAGAATGTACACTTTGTTGTCTTTGTAGGTCAAGTGCGAAATTCCTTCCGTACCCGCTGATTCGGCACTGGTGTACGAATTAAAGCCCGTAATGGCCGGGTAAACCTGGCCGTCGGTGGTGATCAGGGAGACCTGGGCGTCTTTGTTGCCGGTTCCGGCCTCGGTGACCCAGAGCCGCCCCTGATCGTCGGCGGTCAGGCCGATGGGGGATTTAAGGCCAGCGGCAAAAGCGGTGGGCGTGAAAGCGGTGGGGTCGGGGTCCAGGTGACCCTTCATGCAACTGCTGACGAGGAAGAGAAAGCCGAAAACCGCCAAAAGCCTTGTTAAGAGGGGCGTCATTCTGTTGGTCATTGCGAGAAGATTGTTTAGTGAGAGAAAGGATGGTTGGTTATCCGCGGGCAAAGCTAGGCGCCAGCCCGGTTCCCTTTGCGCTATTTTAAACAAGCGGCCGGCCTTTTTACTTACCGGCGGAAAATGACCATTTCTGGGCTTTTTTTCGTTAAAAAATAAGCCAAAAAGGACTGTTTTTGCCCGCTTTTTTGTTATCTAAGAAACAAATACTAGCATGGAACTGAACCGATTAACCGCTCCGTTGCGGGCCGAAGAAATTGAATGGCGGGTGCAGCAGCAGATTGAAGCCAAGAATGGTAAACCCGCTAAACTAATCGTCGTTCCTTACATCACCAATCGGTGCGTGATGGAGCGTTTTGATGATCAGTTCGGGTGGTCGAACTGGCGCAATGCGATCCAGGAAGTGGATGGGGGATTCTTGTGTACGATCACCGTGACCCTGCCCACCGGCGAAACCGTCAGTAAAACCGACGGCGCCAGTCGGACCCACATTGAACCGGTTAAGGGCGGCATCTCGGACGCTATGAAACGGGCGGCTGTGCAGTTCGGCCTGGGCCGAAATCTGTACAATTTCCCCAAAGTGTTCGTCGAAACCGAAGGTAAGTTTATTCCTGACTGGGCCGTTCGGCTCCTGGATGCCCTGGTTGAATCGATTAACAGCGGCAAGCCGCAGCGGGAAGTCATTGTTCTCAAAGAAGATCACGTGCGTCGACTACCGAGTTCTGACCTGCGGGTAGCCGCTTAACCGCGACCGGCGGGCCCTCTCTGCCAACGAATAAAATACAATGAACAGCCGATCAAGCCTGGCTATTAGATAGACGATGAAACGACGAATTGAACTAGATCTGACCGAACAGGAAGCCGATAGTCTGGCTTTTATCATTCGGTTGAGCATTGACCAGTTTACGGCCAGCAAAGCCTTACGGGATCGAACCAAAATCAGTCTCAAGGATTTGCAAACGGCCGAGAAAGTAAGACGCAAGATGGCCACCAAAGGATTGAACTAAGGCCCATCAGCACCCTCTTTCAAGTGCCCCGGACCCGGGGCACTTTTTTTTCTCTAGTGACGTATACGGCCGGACGTGGACCTTCGAGACACCGTCGCTTACTGGATAAATGTC
>Ga0325400_1004613_pt1 | contig 12788 bp, 9 predicted proteins | sample PopdelMetagenome_2_FD_205662 | JGI IMG/M metagenome (GOLD analysis project Ga0325400, IMG submission 205662) | Populus deltoides microbial communities from Bellville, Georgia, United States - Xylem-PdKOR-R1 | ecosystem: Host-associated > Plants > Phyllosphere > Stem > Wood/Secondary xylem...
GGCAGCCCCAGCAGCATCGGCGGCACCCCGAAGGCGAGCGCGATCTCGCGCGCCGCTGCCGCGCGCGTCTGGGCGAAATCCATCTCGGCCGGGGTCAGCCCGATCGCCTGCCATTTCAGCCCCCCGTCCAGCAGCATCGGCCGCCCGGCATTGGCCGCGCCCTGGAATCCGTCCGCCATCTCCTGCTTCAACCGGCGGAACTGGTCGGGCGACAGCACCGACCCGTCGCCCGGATCGTACACCAGCGCCCCGCTGGGCCTGGCCGCGTTGTCCAAGAGCGCGCGGTGCCAGCGCCCGGCCGCGTCGTGCACCGCCACCGCGCCCGCCGCCGCCCCCAGGCAGCCCGCGCCGTAATGGTCGTCGACCGGGTTGAACCCGCGCAGGTGGATCACGTCGGGCCGCTCCGGGTCGGCCCCGAAACGCTGCACCCCCGCCCCCACTTGGTATCGATAGGCGGCGGGCCAGCCGTCCGCGTCCAGCTCGACGCGCACCCGCTCCGGGCGCAGCGGCATCAGCCCGTCCACCCCGTCGCCCTCGCCGCGCAGCACCGCCAGATAGGCGTTGCCGTGCAGCAGCAGCTGCGCCGCCGCCACCTCCAGCGCCGACCCCCCGCGCCCCCGCTCGGTCGCCAGCCGCACCAGCGCCGGCTCGCTCGCGGTGACGGGCGCGGAGCCTGCCGCCTCCGCCACCAGCCGCACCGCGCGGCTCGCCACCGCGTTGCCGCAATAGGCTTGGCGCACCTGCGCCTCGTAGCTGCCGTCGCCCGTCGGTGCCGCGGCACCCCCGATCGAAAACAGCGCAGGGCGCCCCAGCACCGGGCGCGCGTCCCCGCGCCCGGACCTGCCGAACCATCGCATCCCGTTTCTCCCCCGTGCCCGGCCGGGACCGCGGTCCCGCCCGTCATCGCCCATCAGGCCAACAGCGTCCTCGCCCCGCCCCTCACACCACCCGCACGCGCGCGGCGCCGCGCCGGCCCAGCAACAACTCGCTCAGGGCCCAGACCAGCGCGTCCGCCCGATCGGGCGACCGTCCCGGCCCGGCATAGTCGCCGCCGGCCACCATCCCGCACAGTTCGTCCTCCAGCTCGCGGAAAACGCCCGCGTGCCGCACGCGCCCCTGTTCGTAGAACACGGACACCGGCTCGGCGCGCCTGCCCTTGGCCAGCGTCGCGCGCACCGACGTCACCGCCAGCCCCGGATCGGCCGCCTTCAGCACGCTCTCGACCATGCGCCCGCCCTGGTTCACCTCCGCCACCACCCGGTCGGCGTTCCAACGCGCGGCGCACGCCGCCGCCGCCCGCGCCCAGCCTTCGGGCGACGCCCCGCGCACGCTGGCGTCCTCCAGCACCCAGGCCGTGCCCGCCCGGTCCACGCCCGCCGCGACGATGCCGCACGCGTCGCCGGTGTCCGGGTCGGCCCCCGGGTTCGTACCGCCCGCGGGCGGGTCCACCCCCACCACCACGCGCGTCATCTCGGGCACCGGGCCCGTCCCCGACTCCGGCCCCCGCGCCCGCTCGATCAAGTCGCGCGTCCACAGCGCGCCGGGCGTGTCGCACAGCAATTCGCCGTCCAGCTCCTGCCGCCCCAGCCGCGTGCCGCCGTACTGCGCCTCCATCGCCGCCACGAAACTGCGCGGCAGATGCGCGTTGGCCCCCGTGGCGCCCGTCGTCTGGACGCAATCCGCCATCCCCACCAGCCGGCGCACCAGCATGGTCGGCCGCGGCGTCGTCGTCACCACCACGCGCGGATCGTCGCCCCCCTCCGGTACGACGCGCAGGCCCATCAGCAAATTGTCCCACGCCGCGATCCCGCCGACGCCCCGCCACTTGCCCAGCTCGTCGCACCAGGCGGCCGAATGTTGCGGCCCGCGCAACGCTTCGGGCGCTTCGGCCGAATAGACCTGCATGGTGCCGCCGCCGGGAAAGGTCACGCTGCCGCTCGTCACCGACCATTTCGGCCGATCACCGCCAGCGCGCGCCACCGCCAGCACGCCGCTGGGGCCTTCCACCATCACCCGCCTGGCGTCGGCCAGCGTATGCCCCACCAGCGCCACGCACGCGCCCGGTCCCCGCGCCCGTTCCACCGCCCATTCGGCGCCCGCGCGCGTCTTGCCGAACCCGCGCCCCGCCCGGATCAGCCACACGCGCCAGTCGCCCGGCGGCGCACCCTGTCCGTCATGCGCCCAGGCACTCCAGTCGCGCAGCGCCCGCTCGCGCCGGGCGCCCGGGATCGCGTTCAGATGCTTCGCGATCTCCTTGGCCGGCAACCGCGCCCATTTGCGTACCAGTATGGCGCGGATCTCGGGACGCAACTCGCGCTCGACCCTGCCGCCCCGGCTCACGCCGCGCCTCCCGCCGGCCCGAAAGCTTCGGGCTCGCGCCCGTCTTCTACGAACAGCGTGTCGGTGGCGACCGCGTGGGCCAGGACGCGCGCGTCCTCCGCCTCGCGCTCGGCCGCGTCGGGCGCCGCGCGCAACGCGGTGCCCAGGTCCAGCAGCCGCTTCAACAGCGACGCGTCCATCTCGCCGCGGGTGGCGCCGCGCCGCTGGCTGTTCTCCTGATGCGCGGGCGCCGTGCGTTGCATCCGCATCAGCTGCATCGCCAGGTCGACGTCGAACGCCCCCTCGGGCGCGGGCGCGTCCAGGTCCAGCTCCGCCTCGGCCGGGTTGTTCCCCCATTGGCCGGACGCCGCCGTTGCTTCCGACGTTCCAAGGGCACGGGCCAGCAACTCCTCCTCCAGCCGGTCGCGCCCCGTCTGCAGCGCCTTCAGCCACAGCCGCTCGAACTCGGGGTCGCGCTCGCGCAGCCGCCGGGCGCCGTGGGCCGACCCGCCCGCCACCTTGGCGGACCGCGAAACGTTGCACGTCGCCGCCAGCACCTCCAGGAACCGTTGCCGCTTCTGCTTGGTCCAGCCGTCGCGGCTCGGCGCGCGGATCTGCAACCGCCGCACGCTGCTCCGGTCCTCGCGCAGGTTCGGCCGCGCCGGGCTGCCCCGGCGCGCCTCGTCGCCCGCGCCCGCGCCCGCGGCGTCCACCATCCCGTCTCGCTCGGCCCCGTCGCGCTCGACCCCGCCGCCGGGCCGCCCTTGTTCGATCTCGCGCCCATCGACGTCCATCGCGCGCCCGCGCGCCGCCATTCGTTCCGTCATGCCCGTCCCCCCGAACGACCCCGACCCAAAAGGACGCCGCGCCGGCCCGCCCGGGGCCGCCGATCCGCTCATCCGCCCCGGTGCCCGGCACCGGCGCGACGCCCGTCGATCGGACGCGCCCCCTCCGGCGGCCCCCGCCGGCGCGATCCGCAGGATGCCCGCCCGCACCCCGCGCACCGCCGCGCCCTCTCGATGTTCCCCTTTTGTACCAAACCGGCGCGGAAGTCAAGCACTAAGAACCCGATTGGTTCGTCAGCCGGATTTTCCGGTTACGGCTGCCCCCGCCCCCGTCCTGCCGAAACGGGCTGGCGATCGTATCGCTCGACCGTGCGAGCCCCGTCACCCCCGTGCAGGGACGACCGGTCGGATCGTCCCCTGGACGATCCCCGAACGCGTGGGATGCGTCGAACCGGCAATCGATCCGGACCGGCTGACGGCAGCGCGGAATGGATGCCCGCCCTGGAATGGCGAATAAGGATCGCGCGTCTGACGGGTGCGATCACCGGAAAGGTCCAGGGTGACGACGAGGCGTCCAATGTCGCGATGCCCAGGCAGTCGGGGGGCTCATGGCGGTCGCGACCGCGCTCCGTCCATCGCTTCCGGGATCGGGCATCCGGCGCCGGATGCCCGGCCCGGATGCCCCGCAATGTTACAAGGATCGGCCCCCGTCGCCCAGGACAGGGGGCACGAATATCGTCGTAGAATATCAGAAGGATGTTGGTGGAGCCGAGGGGGATCGAACCCCTGACCTTCGCAATGCCATTGCGACGCTCTCCCAGCTGAGCTACGGCCCCACACGTCCGGGAAGGCGCGTCCCCTAGCGGCACCGCCTATGCCCCGCAAGCGCTTTTCGTAAGGGTTCGAACGCAGCGATCCCGGCGCGCTCCCATCGGGGCGGGCCGGGATCGTGCGGGCGGCGGCCCGATACGCGACGGGGAAACCGCCCGGCCGGCGCCGCCGCCCGCCAGGGGGCAGCGGCGGCGGCGCCGGGGTCGCTTCGATCAGCCCAGCAGCTTCAGCACGCTCTGCTGCGACTGGTTGGCCTGGGCCAGCATCGCGGTGGACGCCTGGCTCAGGATCTGGGCCTTGGCGAGCGCGGTCGATTCGGCGGAGAAGTCCGCGTCCTCGATGCGGCTGCGCGCGTCGGTCAGGTTGGTGGTGGTGGTGGTCAGGTTGTTGACCGTCACCTCCAACCGGTTCTGCACCGCGCCCAGGTCGCCGCGGCTGGCGGAAATCGAGTCCAGCGCCTTGTCGATCTTGCCCATCGCCGCCGACGCCGCCGACTGGCTGGAGATGTCGAGGTTGGACGACACGGCCGTGCTGCCCTGGTCGGCGAAGCCCGTCTCGTCGCCGCCCTCGACGATCACACCGCCGCCGTTGTTGGACGCCAGCGACAGCTTGCCGCTGGTCGTGTCGTAGCTGGCGGTGACGCCCGTCTGCGTCTGCTTGCTGTTGATGGCGATCACGGCGCGGGCCATGAAGGCGTCCTTGGTTTCGGTGCTGCCTGCCGAGGCGACGCCGGGAATATCGATCCCGTTGACCTTCATGCCGGCCAGCGCGCCGGCACCGTCGGCGATCGTCTTGCTGGCGCCGGTGTAGGACACGCCGTTATACTCGTTCATCGAGACGGCCGGCGTGGCGCCCGTCACCGAACCGCCCGTCACGCTGAACTTCGATCCGTCCTTGCTCTGGAACGACACGAAGCCCTGCTTGGCGCCGCTGGTGTTGAGCGCGCCAGTCGCTTCGATCGCCTCGCCCGTGGTATTGGTCAACGTGACCGTGTTGTCCGAGTTCAGCGTCGCGCTGACGCCGAAGCTGGTGGAGTCGGCGTTGATCTTGGACACCAGGTCGGCCGCGTCGGTGGCGGCGCCCACCGCCTTGCCGTTCAGCGTGAAGGACGCGGTCGGGCCCGTGACGGCGGCGCTGGTGAAGCTGTTCTGCGCCGTGGCGGTCACGCCCGTGCGATCTGACTTGGCGTTCACCGAGGCGGCGAGCGCCTTGGCGTCGGCGGCGACCGTGGTGCCGCTGGCCACGACTTCCACGTCGTTGATCTTGAGTGCGGTCGCCAGCGCGCCGCCCGCGACGCGGCCGGTGGTGACGGAGCCGGAGGCCGCGCCGGTCAGGCCGATCTTGTCGGTGGAAACGCCCGCGACGCTCAGCGCCACCGTGTCACCCGCGTTGGAGCCGGTCTGAAGCCTCAGCCCCTTCAGCGACCCGTCGAGCAGGTTCTGCCCGTTGAAGTTGGTGCGCTTGGCGATGTCGTTGATCTGGCTGGTCAGCTGGTTGGTTTCGGCCTGGAGCGCCTGGCGCTCGGACGTGCCCAGCGTGCCGTTGGCGGACTGGGTCGCCAGCTCCTTCATGCGCTGGAGCATGTTGGTCACTTCGCCCAGCGCGCCTTCGGCGGTCTGCGTCATCGAGATGCCGTCGTTGGCGTTGCGGATGGCGACGCTCATCGACTTGACCTGCGCGGTCATGCGGCTGGCGATCGCCAAGCCCGCCGCGTCGTCCTTGGCCGAGTTGATGCGCTTGCCCGTCGACAGCCGCTCCATCGCGGACTGCAACTGGGTGTTGGCGCGGTTGGACGCGTTGGCCGCCCTCAGCGAGGCGGAGTTGGTGCCGATAACGGTCATCTGAATATCTCCATGATCCGGCGATCCCCCCGCCGCCCCCTGAAGCGGAAGGGCCAGGCCGCCGAGTGGGGAAACGGCCGTGCGCGGCGGGCTTTAAGCGAAAAAATCACGCGGCTCCCCGCCCGGGCCCCGGCCTCGCGCGCGCGCGTCCGCCCCCGGAAAAATCTTGCCGGGCCGGCCGGGTTTTACCGGCCGTTTACCAGTTAACCCGCATCTGGGGCGCGTCAGGGGAATCACTTCCGATGCGCCACGTCTTCTCGTCCGATGCCGTCACCCGCCGCCGCGCCGGCCTGTTGTCGCGCCTGCGCAGCGCGGGGCTGGAGCCGGGCCGCGACCGCGCGGGCCCGCGCGACCTGTTCCTGGCCGAGGCGGGCGAGGCGCTGCCGGTGCCCGCCCGTACGCTGGTGCTGGCCGACGGCGCGCCGGCCGTGACCCCGTTCCGCGACGGCGCCCCCGCGCGCGTCTCCTTCGGGGCGGACGACGCGGAGATGGGCCACGCGTTTGCCGCCGCCATCGCGCTCGGTCCCGACGTCCCCACCGCCGCCGACCCGGAAAGCCTGGCGCTGTTCGCGCTCGCCGAACGCGTGGCGGCCGCCGACATCACCGTGCTGGTGAACGGCCCCACCGGCACCGGCAAGGAGGTGCTGGCCCGCGCCATCCACGCCATGAGTTCGCGTAGCGCGAAGCCCTTCGTCGCCATCAACTGCGCCGCCCTTCCCGAATCGATGTTGGAAGCGATGCTGTTCGGCCACCAGAAGGGCGCGTTCACCGGCGCCAGCTCGGGCGGCGAGGGTTTCTTCCGCGCGGCCGACGGCGGCACCCTGGTGCTGGACGAGGTGGCCGAGATGCCGCTCCCCCTCCAGGCCAAGCTGCTGCGCGTCCTTCAGGAGCGCGAGGTCGTGCCGCTGGGGGCCACCCGCCCCGTCCCCGTCGACGTGCGCGTGATCGCCTGCGCCAACCGCGATCTCCAGGCCGAAGTCGCGGCCGGCCGCTTCCGCGCCGACCTCTACTACCGGCTGTCGGTGTTCCCGCTCGCCACCAAGTCGCTGGCCGGACGGCCGGGCGACGTGGCGGCGCTGGCGGCGGCGCTGGTGCTGCGCCACGCGCGCGGGGTGGTGCCCTGGGTCACGCCCGCCGCGCTCGACCGGCTGCGTGGCCACGACTGGCCCGGCAACGTCCGCGAGCTGGAGAACGTGATCCAGCGCGCGCTGCTGTTCGCGGGCGCGAACGCGATCGATGCGCAGCACATCCATTTCGACCGCCCCGCCGCGGCGGCCGCCGTCCCCATGGCCGCCCCCGTCGCCGCCAACGACGCGCCCGTTTCCACCTTGGGCGAGGTGGTGCAGATGAGCGAGTTCGCCGCGATCCGCGAAACGCTGGCCGCGTGCAACGGCAGCCGGATCGAAACCGCGCGGCGTCTGGGCATCTCCGAGCGCACGCTGCGCTATCGTCTGGCCCGCGCCCGCGAGCGGGGTGAGGATTTCGCCCGGGCTAACGTCGCATGAGCGTCGGCGGCATAGGCGGCGTCGGCGGCGTCGACCGGGTGATGCAGCTGCGCGCCCAGATCCTGGAACGCAACCAGGCGCTGTCCAAGGCGGCGGCCACCCCCGCCCCCGCCGCGGCGACGCCCGCCACCGGCCCCGCCAGCTTCGGCGACACGCTCGACCGCGCGCTGTCCCAGGTCAACCAGGGCCAGAACGAGGCCGCGCGCCTGTCCGAATCCTACGAGCGCGGCGAGACGGTGGACATCGCCAAGGTGATGCTCGCCCGCCAGCAGGCGTCCGTCGGCTTCGAGGCGACGCTTCAGGTCCGCAACAAGATCCTGTCCGCCTACAAGGACATCATGAGCATGCCGGTCTGACATGGCCAACGCGCTGACCCCCTCCCCCGCCGGCGGCCCCGCCCTGCCAGAGCGTTTCGCCAACCCGCTGACCCAGGTCCGCGGCCTGATGGCCCAGCCCGCCGTTCGCCGCGCCGGGCCGGCCGCGCTGATGGTGGGACTGATCGGTGCCGCCGGCCTGGCCTGGGCGACGCTGTCGACCCCGCCGCAGAAGACGCTGTTCCCCGACCTGCCCGACGCGGACAAGACCGCCGTCACCGGCGCGCTCGAACAGGCCGGGATCAAGGCGCACCTCGACAGCACCGGCGCGCTGACGGTGGACGAGGACGATTACAGCCGCGCGCGCATCCTGCTGGCGGGCCAGGGCCTGCCCAAGGCCGCGCCCGGCGGCTACGCGATCCTGGACCAGCTGCCGATGGGGGTCAGCCGCGCGGTCGAGGGCGAGCGGCTGCGCCAGGCGCGCGAGAGCGAGCTGGCCCGCTCGATCGAGGAGATCGACGCGGTGGCCGAGGCGCGCGTCCACCTGGCCATGCCCGAGAAGTCCGCGTTCCTGCGCGACAGCGCGGGCCCCTCGGCGTCGGTGATCCTGAAGCTGCGCGGCGGCCGTTCGCTGTCGGACGCGCAGGTCGGCTCGATCGTCAACCTCGTCGCCAGCTCGGTGCCGGGCATGAAGCCCGACGAGGTGACGGTGGTGGACGGCATGGGCGCGCTGTTGACGCGGCCCGGCGGCGGCGCGGGTGCGGGTGCTGCCGGCGACGCGCGCATCGACTTCCAGACGCGGATCGAGGACAAGTACCGCCAGCAGCTGACGGGCCTGCTGACGCCGCTGGTCGGCGCCGGCAATTTCACCGCCGAGGTCCAGGCCGACGTCGACCTGGACGAGACCCAGGCCACGCGCGAGAGCTACGACAAGCAGGGCGCGCTGCGCGCCGAGACGGGCAACTGGACCGGCAACCAGAAGGACAACCCGCAGGGAATGCCCGGCGGCATCCCCGGCGCGCTGTCCAACACCCCGCCCCCCGCCGCCGCGCTCCAGGCGCCGCAGCCCGCGACCGGGGCGCCGGGCACCCCGGCACCCGCCGACGCGCGCCCCGTCGCCGGCGGCGCGGGCGTCAATCCGGAAAAGCAGCAGGACAGCTATCAGCGCGCCTACGACCTCGACCGCCAGGTGTCCGTCACCCGCGCGTCGCCCGGCGGCATCAAGCGGCTGACGGTGGCGGTGCTGCTGCGCGATCCCGCCACGGGCCGCCGCAGCCAGATGGAGATCAACCAGGTGACGCAGCTGGTCCGCTCCGCGGTCGGCTTCAACCAGGGGCGCGGCGACGAGGTGACGGTCATCAGCCGCAAGTTCGCCGGCGCCGACGGCGCCGACGACGCGCCCGCCTGGTACGACAACAGCTGGCTGCCGATGGTCGCGCGCAACGTGACGGCGATCCTGATCGCGCTCCTGGTGCTGTTGCTGGGCGTGCGCCCCCTGGTGAAGGCGATGACCGGCAAGACCGGCGCAGCCGGTCCGGCCGGTCCGGCCGGCGCGTCGACCGACGCGTCCGACGCCGCGGGCGCGGAGGCCGGCACCACGCCCGGCATCACCGTCGCGCCCCCGGTCGGGCTCGACCAGCTGGGCGGCGATCGCGGGTTCGAGGACCGGGTGGGCGCGGTGCGCGGCTTCACGCGCGACAATCCGGCGCGCGCCGCGCTGGCGGTGCGCGACATGATCCGCGCCGACGCCAAGTGAGCCGCCAGGAGCTTCGGCCGTGACTACCGCGCTCGCCATCCCGCCCCGCAATTTCACCGGCGTCGAGCGCGCGGCCGTGCTGATGATGCTGGTGGGCGAGGAGGAGGCCGCCGCCATTCTCCAGAAGCTGGAGCCCGACGAGGTGCGCCAGCTCGGCACCGCCATGTTCGCCGTCGCCGACGTCAGCGAGGAGGAGGTGGCGGGCGTGCTGGACGATTTCGCCGACCGCGCGCGCGCGCGTACCACCGTGGGCTTCGACCCCCGCCCCCGGATCGAGGCGGTGATGAACCGCGCGCTCGGTCCCGAAAAGGCCGAAAGCGTGCTGCAACGCATCACCCCGCCGGAGGCGGTGTGCGAGATCGAGCTGCTCGACTGGCTCGACGCGCCCGAGATCGCGGCGATCGTCGAGAAGGAGCATCCCCAGATCGCCGCCGTGCTGATCGCCAACCTCGACCCCGCGATCGGCGGCCAGGTGCTGGAACTGCTGCCGGAGGCGGCGCAGCCCGATATCCTGCACCGCATCGCCAAGCTGGGGCCGATCACGCCCGAGGCGGTGGACACGCTGCGCCAGGTGATCGCCGGCCGCGCGGGTTCGTCGCGGTCGCAGGGCGTGACGCTGGGCGGCACGCGGGGCGCGGCCAAGATCCTGTCGGGCGCGCGCAAGGTCACCGAACAGCGCGTGCTGCCCAAGCTGTTCAAGATCGACAAGGACACCGCGCGCGCGATCGAGGAAGCGATGTTCGTGTTCGACAACCTGCTCGACCTGGACGACAAGAACCTGGGTACGCTGATCCGCTCGATCGACGGCGACGTGCTGACCCGCGCCTTGAAGGGCGTGGACGAGGGCGTGCGCGAGCGGTTCCTGGGCTGCATGTCGGCGCGCGCCGCCGACGGCATCCGCGACGAGATGGAGGCGCGCGGCCCCATGAAGCTGTCGGACGTGCTCGACGCGCAGAAGACGATCATCGCCACCGCGCGCCAGCTGGCGAAGGACGGCACGCTTCAGATGGGCGCGGGCGAGGACGACTATGTCTGACGGCTTCACCGGCCGGCGCGAAGCGTCCGACGGCTTTGCCGGCCGGCGCGAAGCGTCCGACGCCTTCCTGCGTGCCGCCGACCGGCGCCCCGCCCCCGCCTTCCAGGCCGGCTTCGCGCCGCGCCACGCCGCCGCCGCGCGGGCGGTGGCCCAGGCCGTCGCGCGCGCGCCGCTGGCCGGCTTCGCCGCCGCCGCGCCGGGTGCGCGCCCTCCCGCCCCGCCCGCGACGCCCGAAGGCCCGCGCCATTACGCGCCCGCCAATCCCGGTCACGACGCGACGGACGGCTGGAACCCGCTCGACCCGCAGGTCGCCCCGGACGCCGTTCTGCCCGCCCACGAGGCGGCGGACGCCGCGCGCGAGGAGGGCTACGCCGCCGGCCTGTCGGCGGGGCTCGCCCAGGCGGCGGCGCGCGACGCGGCGATGCTGGCCGACCTGGCCGGCCGGCTGGACGCACGCATCGACCGCGACCGGCTGGCCGAACGGCTGCGCGCCACCGTGCTGGCGCTCGTCACCCGCATGGTGGGCGAGACGGGCGTGTCGCCCGAACGGCTGGCCGAGCGCGTGCGCGCCGCCGCCGCGATGCTGGCGGACGAGGCGGAGTCGGCGATCCTGCGCGTCCACCCGGCCGACGTCGACATGCTGGCGGGGCTGCTGCCCGACACCATCTTTCCCATCGGCGACCCCAATGTCGAGCGCGGCGGCTTCGCGCTGGAATCGCGGTCCACCTTCGTCGAGGACGGCCCGGCGCTGTGGCTGGGCCAGCTGGCCGAACAGCTCGACCGCGCGGCCCTGCCCCCCGTTTCCCCGCCGCCCGTTCCCCCGGCCCCCGTTTCCCCGCCGCCCGTTCCCCCGCCGCCCGTTTCCCTGCGCGCGGCGGCCTGACGGCCCGTGCCCAACCGCTTCGCCCACGCCTATCTCGACGGCCTGTCGCTGCCCGACTTCGCGCCCGCGCCGGCCGTGTCGGGGCGCCTGTCCTCCTATGACGGCCTGCTGATGGAGGCGGCGGGCCTGTCCGTGCCGGTCGGCACCGTGTGCCGCATCGGCGACGGCGCCGCGGCGGTGGAGGCGGAAGTGATCGGCTTTCGCGGCCAGTCCACGCTGATGATGAACCTGGGCGGCCCCGCGGCCCTGCTGCCGGGCGCGCGCGTGCGGCCCGCCGGCTCGCCCGGCGAGGCGGAGGTGGGCGCGGCGATGCTGGGCCGCGTGGTCGACGGCGCGGGCCGCCCGATCGACGGGCTTGGCCCGATCCGGGGTGCCGGCCGCTGGCCGCTGGCGGGGCCGATGCAGTCCCCGCTCGACCGCGGCCGCGTGCTGGAGCCGCTGGACGTCGGCGTGCGGGCGATCAACGGCCTGCTGACGGTGGGCCAGGGCCAGCGCATCGGCATCATGGCGGGTTCGGGCGTCGGCAAGTCGGTGCTCTTGGGCATGATGGTGCGCGCCGCCGCCGCCGACGTGGTGGTGATCGGCCTGATCGGCGAACGCTCGCGCGAGGTGTCCGACTTCCTCGCCACCAAGGTCGCGGGCGAGGCGCGGCAGCGGTCGGTGGTGGTCGCCGTCCCCGCCAACCATTCCCCCGTGTTGCGCATACGCGGTGCCCTCCGCGCCACAGCCATAGCCGAATCCTTCCGCGCCGAAGGCCGGCGCGTGTTGCTCATCATCGACTCGCTTACCCGCATCGCGCACGCCGGCCGCGAGATCGGGCTGGCGCTGGGCGAGCCGGCGTCGGCACGCGGCTATCCGCCGTCGGCCATCGCGCTGCTGCCCAACCTGATCGAGCGCGCGGGCGTCGACGCCAACGGGCCCGGCTCGATCACCGCCATCTACACGGTGCTGGCCGACGGCGACGACGGTAACGACCCGGTGGTCGATTCGGCGCGCTCGATCCTGGACGGCCACATCGTGCTGTCGCGCCGGCTGGCGGAGCGGGGCGTCTATCCGGCCATCGACATCGGCCCGTCCGTCAGCCGCGTGATGAACGACATCGTGGGCTCGGAGCATCGCCGCGCCGCGCGCACGCTGCGCCGTCACTTGGCGACCTACGAGGAGAATCGCGACCTGATCCTGATGGGCGCCTACCGCGCCGGCACCGATCCGGCGATCGACCAGGCGCTGGCCGCGCACGGCGCCATCACCGAGTTCGTCCGCCAGGATGAGGACGAGGCGGTGCCGCTGGGCGACGCCGTGACCGAGCTGGTGGGCGTGTTCGGCGATGGCTGACGCCAGGCTGATGGCGCGCATCCACCGGGTGCGCACGCTGCAACTGGCGCTGGCCTGCGCCGACGAGGCGCGCGCCGCTGCCGCCGTCGAGACGGAGCGGCAGTTGACGCGGCGCGTCGCCGAACTGGCCGCCGCGGTGGCGCCCGTCAGCGGGTCGGCGGCGGCGCTGATGGCGCGCGCGCA
>Ga0325400_1004618_pt1 | contig 12782 bp, 14 predicted proteins | sample PopdelMetagenome_2_FD_205662 | JGI IMG/M metagenome (GOLD analysis project Ga0325400, IMG submission 205662) | Populus deltoides microbial communities from Bellville, Georgia, United States - Xylem-PdKOR-R1 | ecosystem: Host-associated > Plants > Phyllosphere > Stem > Wood/Secondary xylem...
CAGCACCACCCGCATCGGCGACCGCACCTCCAGCCCCGCCAGCCGCACGTTGAGCCGCGGCGCGTCCGCCGCCCACGTGCCGCGCCCGACCAGGATCGCCTCGTGCCGGCTGCGCTCCAGGTGCGCGTGGGCGCGCGCCTCGGCCCCGGTGATCCAGCGGCTGCGCCCGTCCGCCATCGCGATCGCCCCGTCCAGCGAGGTCGCGAGCTTCAGCGTCACGAACGGCCGCCCCAGCGCCCGCCGGGTCAGGAACCCCGCCATCGATCGCGCCGCCCCCGCCGCGCCGACCCCCGTCGTCACCGCGATCCCCGCCCCCCGCAACCGCGCAAAGCCGCGGCCGGCGGTGCGCGGATCGGGGTCCTCGATCGCGGCGACCACCCGCGCCACCCCGGCATCGACCAGCAGGTCGCTGCACGCCGGCCCCCGCGCGCTCCGGTGCGCGCACGGCTCCAGCGTCGTGAAGGCGGTGGCGCCGCGCGCGGCCGCGCCGGCCGCCGCCAGCGCCACCGCCTCGGCATGGGGCCGCCCCCCCGGCCGGGTCCAGCCGCGCCCGACCACGCGGCCGCCGGCCACGATCACGCACCCGACATTGGGGTTGGGCGCCGTCCGTCCGCGGCCCCGCTCGGCGAGCGCCAGCGCGGCGGCCATCCATCGCGCGTCGGCGGCGGCGGTTACAGGCCCCACCGCGTCATCGCGTCGTTGACCTTCTTGAAGCCCGCCTGCCGCTCTTCGCGCGCCTTGCGCTGGGCGGCCAGACGGCGCTGCTTGATCGGCTCGTCGATCGCCTGCTGCGCCCGGATCTCGGCGTCGGTGCGGGTCAGTTCCCAATTCTGCACATAGGTGATCTGCGGCCGGTAGACCGGCTCCACATAGCTGTCGTGCGCGAAGGCGTAGATCAGGAAGCCGGTGACCGACAGCGACGCCACCAGGAACCACATCTCGTGCGGCTGCCGGTGGCTGAGGAAGAAGCGGAGGTCGCGGATCGCGACGACCGGCGAGAAGCGGCCGAGATAGCGCATGCGGTCAAGATAGGCGTGCCGCCCGCTTCCGGCCACCCCCGTCGCGGCCACCCCCGTCGCGCGTCCCATCGCCGTCCCTCTCCCGTTCGATCGGACGCCGCGATGCGCCGTGTCCGCCCAGCCTTGTTCCCGCCGCGCGACCACCGCGGCGGGGGCGCCGCCCGACGGACCCGGCGGCAACGGCGCACGACCACCCCGCCGCGCTCCGCCCCGCCTTGCCCCGTCCCGCCGCCCCCGCCCGCGGGCCTAATCCTCCAGCCTGAAGGTCAGCGCCATCGTCCGCCACGCCGCCACCGGCACCCCGTCGCGCGTGCCAGGCCGGAACCGCCAGCGCCGCCGGGCCTGCTCCTCCGTCGCGCGCCAGAACGCCTCGCTCGCCGCCGAGACCCGCTCGATCTCGTCGACGCGGCCGTCGGTACCGACCAGCACCCGCACCACCACCCGCCCCTCGCGGCCCGCGCGGCGCTCCTCGGCCGGGTAGGTCGGCTGGAGCAGGTCGGCGTAGCGCGGGTCGATCCCCGGCGCGACGATCACCGGCGGCGGCGGCTTGGGCGGGTCGACCACCACGGGGCCGGTGCCCCCGGCCGCCCCGCCCTCGGCACCGGTCGGACCGGCGGCGACCACGAAGCCGCCGTCCTCCGCCACCGGCGGGTCGAAGGCATCGGGACGCGGCGGTGGCGGCGGCAGCACCGTTTCGGTGACGACCGCCTCGTCGCGCGGCTTCGCCACCGGCTTCTCGGGCGGCGGCGGCGTCACCGGCGGGTGGTAGTCGATCGGCACCATGGTGGGCTTGGGCTTGAACGGCAGGATATCCGGCGCCGCGAACAGCAGCGCCCCGACCAGTCCCGCGTTGATCGCAACCGCCACGCCCATGCTGCCCGGGTTGAAGTGCCGCCGGGCCGATCGATCCGCGTACATCCTGTTTTCTCCTCCTGCTGCGAGTCTCCATCCGCTCTGGCAATGTTACATCATAACTATGTGCGGTTGGCAAGCAGGTGTTCTCGCCGTGCCGACCGCCGGCCGTCGTCACCGCGCGGCGAGCCGCTCCACCGCCCGCGCCCGGCCGATCAGCGGCAGCAGCGCCGCCATGTCCGGCCCCTTGTCGCGCCCCGTCAGCGCCCGTCGCAGCGGCAGGAACAGCGCCCTGCCCCCCAGCCCGGTCTCCGCCTTCAATCGCGCGGTCATCTGGTGCCAAGGGTCCGCCGCCCAGTCGACCTCGCCCGCCAGCGCCGCCGCGCGGTCGAGCAGCGCCCGATCCTCCCCGTCCACGGCGGCGGCGACCGGTCCCTCGACCACCCCCCACCAGTCCGCCGCCTCGGCGACGGTGTGGAGGTTGGGTCGCACCGCCGCCCAGCCGTCCGCGCCCATTCCCGCGGGCACGCGGGGGGCGACCGCGTCGAACGGCAGCTGGTGGACCACCCGCGCGTTGACCTGGCGCAGCTCGGCCTCGTCGAACCGCGCCGGTGCCCGCCCGAACCGCGCAAAGTCCATGGCCCCGACCAGCGGCCCCGCCGGATCGAGCGCGTCGGCCAGCGGCTCGACCGGATCGCTGGTGCCGATCCGCGCCAGCAGCGACACGATCGCGGCTGGCTCGATCCCCTCGTCGCGGAAGTGATCCACCCCCAAGGAGCCGAGCCGCTTGCTCAGCTTGCCCTCCGCGCCGGTCAGCAGCGCCGCGTGCGCGAAGGCAGGCGCCGCCGCGCCCATCGCGTCGAACATCTGGAGCTGGAGGGCGGTGTTCGACACATGGTCCTCGCCGCGCACCACGTGGGTGACGCCCATCTCGACGTCGTCGATCGCGGACGGGAGCATGTACAGCCACGACCCGTCGGCGCGGCGCACCACGGGATCGCTCATCGTCGCCGCGTCGAACCGCTGGTGCCCGCGGACGAGGTCGTCCCATTCCAGCGCGGTGCCGTGGTCGAGCCGGAAGCGCCAGTGCGGCCGCACCCCCTCCGCCTCCAGCCGCGCCCGCGCCGCGGCGGACAGCGCCAGCGCCGCCCGGTCGTACACCGGCGGCAACCCGCGCCCCAGCCGCACCTTGCGCTTGAGGTCGAGCTCGTGCGCGGTCTCGTAGGCCGGGTACACCCGCCCGCTCGCCACCAGCGCGGCGAACCGCGCCTCGTAGAGGTCGCCGCGCGCCGACTGCCGGACCTCTCCGTCCGGGGTCATCCCCATCCAGTCGAGATCGGCCCGGATCGCGTCGGCGAACCGCTCCTCCGACCGCTCGGCATCGGTGTCGTCGATGCGCAGCAGGAACCGCCCGCCGCCTTTGCGCGCCCACATCCAATTATGGAGCGCGGTGCGCAGGTTGCCGACGTGGAGCCGCCCGGTGGGCGAAGGGGCGAAGCGGGTGACGGTCATCGCGCGTCTCTAGTCGGGTGGCCGTGCGACCTCCAGCGTCGCGCGCAGGTCCGCGCGCCCGGTCGCATCGAGCGCGCGGGCTGGCAGCAGGCGGAACAGCTGGTCGTTGGCGTAGAACAAGGTCACCGCCTCGTCGCCGGCGACCCGGTGGTGATCGCTCCACCCCGCCCGGAAACTGCCGCTCGCCGACTCCCAGGCGATCCCGTCCGCATCCCACGCGACCCTGGTCGACTGGTGAAAGCTCCTGTCCTGCGCGATCAGCCGGCGGGCGCGGCGCGGCATCAGCAGCCAGTTGACGCCCAGGCAGGCGGCCAGTGCCGCCGCGCCGCCGGCCATGCCGCCGAGCCCCACCGCCACACCGACCCAAAGGTCGCCCTCGATCACCCCGAATATCGCGGCCACGCCCAGCGCGGTGACGACGGCGACGACCAGCATGCGCAACCAGAAGCGCGCCGACCGGATCTGCCGACGGAAATGGAACCGCGACGCGGCGACATAGTCGTCCGCATCGGGCGTGAACGTGACCTCGGCTGCCATCGGACCCTCTCGCTTTGCATGCGACCAGGGACGCGGATATGGCGCGCGAAACTCGCGCGGGAAACGGTGTTCATGAAGCTTCTGACCGGCAATTCCAACCTGCCGCTGGCGCGCGCGATCGCCGCCTATTGCGAGGTGCCGCTCGCCGATGCCCTCGTCCGCCGCTTCGCCGACGAGGAGATCTTCGTCGAGATCATGGAGAACGTCCGCGGCGAGGACGTGTTCGTCATCCAGTCGACCGGCTTCCCCGCCAACGACAACCTCATGGAGCTGCTGATCATCGTCGACGCGCTGAAGCGTGCCTCGGCGAAGCGGATCACGGCGGTGGTGCCCTACCTCGGCTATGCCCGCCAGGACCGCAAGCCCGGCCCGCGCACGCCGATCTCCGCCAAGCTGGTCGCCAACCTCATCACCGTCGCGGGGGCCGACCGGGTGCTGTCGGTCGACCTCCATGCCGGCCAGATCCAGGGCTTTTTCGACATCCCGACCGACAACCTCTACGCCGCGCCGGTGATGTCGGCGGACATCCTGGCGCGCTTCCGGTCCAAGAACCTGATGGTCGTCTCCCCCGACGTCGGCGGCGTCGTGCGCGCCCGCGTGCTCGCCAAGCGGCTCGACAACGCGCCCCTGGCGATCGTCGACAAGCGCCGCGAGCGGGCGGGCGAGTCGGAGGTGATGAACATCATCGGCGAGGTCGAGGGCCGCTTCTGCATCCTGGTCGACGACATCGTCGATTCGGCGGGCACGCTGTGCAACGCCGCCGCGGCGCTGCGCGAGGCTGGGGCGGCGGACGTCGTCGCCTACGTCACCCACGGCGTGCTGTCGGGCGGCGCGGTCGCCCGGGTCGAGGGGTCGGCGCTGACCGAGCTGGTCATAACCGATTCGATCGGCAACCACGAATCGATCGGGTCGTGCGCCAAGATCAGGCACCTGCCGATCGCCCCGCTGCTCGGCGAGGCGATCAAGCGCATCGCGGACGAGTCCAGCGTCAGCAGCCTGTTCGATTGAGGCCGGGGCGAAGGCGCGGCCACGCCCGCACCAGTGCGCCGCCGGCCTATCGCCCGGCCCGGACGGCGGGTCGGCCGAGCCGAACCGGCCCGACGGCGGCTTCGCCGCCGGCGCGCCTGCGGTGAGGTCCGCCACCCGCTTGCCGCCGCGTCAGCCGCTGCTAGGCTCACCCCATGCTCCGCCTCGCAGCCGCCGCTCCCCTTCTCCTCGTCGCCACCGCCGCCCATGCCGACGACCTCCAGCAACGCCTCGTCGCCGGTGCCCGCGCCACCGACACGTCGGCCTACGCCTTTCGCGAGACCATCACGGTCACAGGCAACGGCCCCGGCATGGACAAGGCCGGCAAGACCTACGTCACCGCCTACGACCCCCGCCGCCCGCTTGCCGAGCGCTGGCGTCTCGTCGGTGTCGACGGCCGCGCGCCGACTGCGAAGGAACTGGAGCAGTCGCGCAAGAACAAGCGCGAGTCGGTACCCGACTACACCGATCTCGCCAAATGGCTGGGCACGCCCGCGACCCGCGTCGACGGGGCGAACGGCGCGGTCACCTACCGCTACCCGCGCCTGCCGGCGGGCACGATCAAGCTCGGCAAGCACGACGCCTCCGCCGACACCGCCGCCGAGGTCCAGGTGGCCGGCGCCAACGGCGCCTCGCCCCATGTCGGGCAGATCCGCTTCACCCTGACCAAGGGGTTCCGCATGATGCTGGTCGCGTCGGTGAAGTCGATGGCGACGACCATGCGCTTCCGCCGCGCCGATGGCGGGCAGGTCGTCCCCGCCGACGTGCAGAGCACCATCGCGGGGTCGATGATGGGCAAGTCGGGGGATATCCGGACGACGGTGAACTACGCGGATTGGCAGAAGGTGCGTTAGGCGACTTAAGTCCCTGAGGTATGGAGATCAGGTTGGCTGACCGATTGTTCACCGTCATCGCAGATTTTCGAGGAACAACCCACATCGCGCAAATACCCGCTCAAGAAGAAAAAGCGGCTGTACTGGGGTGGGCTGCACTCCTTCGTACCGAACGGCCTTTCGGCCGAGCGTCGACCTATATCGCCCGCTCGATCGAAACCGAGATGGACGAATTTCCACCTGTAGCGATCCGAGGAACTGCCAATGTCTTGTGCTCGCACACAAGCTGCGGGAGCGCCTCGCTGTTCGCCAATATCGTCGAGACTGTGTCCACCACACGCATCTGAACGCCACGCCGGCAAAGCCGCCGTCGGACGGGTTCGGCCGGGCCGACCCGCCGTCCGGGCGCTGGGGAACAGGTAGCGTCTGCTACCTGTTCCCCAGCGCCACGATGTGATCGAACACCGCCGGATGCAGCGGCTTGTTGAACGCGCACCCGTACGCGAACTTGTCCCGCCACGCGACCACGGCCTCCAGCGGCGCCAGCCCCGGCAGGGTCAGCCACACCACCGTTCCCGGCCACAGGGTGAAGCTGGTCTCGGCGCGGAAGCCGCTCGCCGACAGGTCCACCACGTCGATCTCGAACTTGGTCTGGCCCCGGTCGCGCAGGTGGGCGCGCATCTTCACCGCATGGCGCAGCGAGCGGCGGTTCTCGTCGGTGTCGAGCGAGGTGAAGGGCGGCGTGAAGACCGGGCGTTCCATGACCCCGAGCGATGCCACCCAAAGGTTATTTTTCCGCCAACGCCGCGGGCTTGCGGGGCGCCCGCACCCGCCCGTCGCCCCCGGCCCGCCGCCGCTTCAGCTCGGCCTTGAGGTCCTCCGGCCTGGGCGCGACCAGGAAGCCGAACGACACGTTGCCCTCGCGCGTCTCGACCACGTGGTGCAGCCGGTGCGCCTGGACGATCCGCTTCATGTACGCCGACTTGGGGAGGTACCGCGTCGGGATGCGCTGGTGGACGATGACGTCGTGGAATCCGAAATAGATCGCGCCGTAGGCCGCGATCCCCGCCCCGATCCAGGTGAAGCCCGGCCACCAGCCGAGCTGCACCCCGCCCAGGATCATCACGAACGACGGCACCGCGAAGATCGCCGCGTAGAGGTCGTTGAGCTCCCAATTGCCGTGCCGCTCGCGGTGATGGCTCTCGTGCAGGAACCAGCCGAACCCGTGCATCACCCAGCGGTGGGCGGCGTAGGCGAACGCCTCCATCCCGACCACGGTGGCGACGAACAGGAGGATGCCGACAGGCCAGCTCATGCCCGCTCATATAGGGCGGCGGGGGTGGATTTGCCTACCGCCCTGTGCTTTAGCCCGGCCGTTTTCCCCTTCCCGCGAGAGGCGCGTCCATGAACATCCACGAGTATCAGGCCAAGGAACTGCTCGCGAAGTTCGGCGTCCCCGTTCCCGCCGGCTATGCCGCGCTGACCGTCGACGAGGCGGTGGAGGCCGCGGGCAAGCTCCCCGGGCCGCTGTTCGTGGTCAAGGCGCAGATCCACGCCGGCGGCCGCGGCAAGGGCAAGTTCACCGAGCTGCCCGCCGACGCCAAGGGCGGCGTCCGCCTCGCCAAGACCGCCGACGAGGTCCGCGCCCACGCGACCGAGATGCTCGGCAACACGCTGGTGACGATCCAGACCGGCGACGCGGGCAAGCAGGTCAACCGGCTCTACATCACCGACGGCGTCGACATCGCCAAGGAGTTCTACCTCGCGCTCCTCGTCAACCGCGCCACGGGGCGCATCTCGATGGTCGCCTCGACCGAGGGCGGCATGGACATCGAGACGGTGGCGCATGACACGCCCGAGAAAATCCACTCGATCGACATCGACCCCGCGACCGGCTTCCAGCCCCATCACGGCCGCGCCGTCGCCGCCGCGCTGGAGCTGACCGGCGACCTCGCCAAGCAGGCGCAGAACGTCGCCGCGAAGCTCTACGACGCGTTCCTCGGCACCGATGCCGAGCAGATCGAGATCAATCCGCTGGCCGTGACGGACGACGACAAGCTGATGGTGCTCGACGCCAAGGTTGGCTTCGACGGCAACGCCATGTTCCGCCACAAGGACTTGGCGGCGCTCCGCGACGAGACCGAGGAGGACGCCATGGAGCTGGAGGCGTCCAAGTACGACCTCGCCTACATCAAGCTCGACGGCGACATCGGCTGCATGGTCAACGGCGCCGGCCTCGCGATGGCGACCATGGATATCATCAAGCTGAACGGCATGTTCCCCGCGAACTTCCTCGACGTCGGCGGCGGCGCCAACAAGGAGAAGGTGACCGCGGCGTTCAAGATCATCCTGTCGGACCCCGCGGTGAAGGGCATCCTGGTCAACATCTTCGGCGGCATCATGCGCTGCGACATCATCGCCGACGGCATCGTCGCCGCCGCCAAGGAGGTGAACCTCCAGGTGCCCCTCGTCGTCCGCCTCGAAGGAACCAACGTCCAGCAGGGCAAGGACATCCTGGCCAATAGCGGCCTTGCGATCGTCCCCGCCAACGACCTGGGGGATGCGGCGAAGAAGATCGTCGCCGAGGTGCAGAAGGCGGCGTGATCCCGATCGGGCGGTGATTCGTACGGGGCCCGGGCGGAAACGTCCGGGCCCTTCGTCGTTGAAGGCGGGGGCGCCGCTACGGCAGCGCCGCCTTACCATACCGGACTTGCGAAAAGGTCCGCCGCGCGCCAGATGCCGGGGCATCGGCACGCCGCAAGAGCGAGAGGTTCAGATGAAGGTACTGGTCCCGGTCAAGCGGGTGCTCGACTACAACGTCAAGCCGCGGGTCAAGGCGGACGGCTCCGGCGTCGACCTCGCCAACGTCAAGATGAGCATGAATCCCTTCGACGAGATCGCGGTCGAGGAGGCGATCCGCTTGAAGGAGAAGGGCGTCACCGAGATCGTCGTCGTCTCGATCGGCGAGCAGAAGGCGCAGGAGACCTGCCGCACGGCGCTGGCGATGGGTGCCGACCGCGCGATCCTCGTCGTCTCGGACGGGAAGGTCGAGCCGCTGGGCGTCGCCAAGATCCTGAAGGCGATCGCCGAGGAGGAGAAGCCCGACCTCGTGATCCTCGGCAAGCAGGCGATCGACGACGACAACAACCAGACCGGCCAGATGCTCGCCGGCCTCACCGGCTGGGCGCAGGGCACCTTCGCCTCGAAGGTCGAGCTGACGTCGGACAGCGTCACCGTGACGCGCGAGGTCGACGGCGGGCTGGAGACCGACAAGCTCACGCTGCCGGCGATCGTCACCACCGACCTGCGGTTGAACGAGCCGCGCTACGCCTCGCTGCCCAACATCATGAAGGCCAAGTCCAAGCCCTTGGCGCAGAAGACCCCGGCCGACTACGGCGTTGACGTGACCCCGCGCCACACCACGCTGAAGGTGGTCGAGCCCGGCAAGCGCCAGGCCGGCATCAAGGTCGCCGACGTCGACGAGCTGGTCACCCGGCTAGCCGCGATGGGCATCGCCAAGTCGTAATCAGGAGAGGTGGGTCGCACCCCATCGTTCGTGCTGAGCGAAGTCGAAGCATATGCCCGCCATCACCGCCCTTCGACTGCGCTCAGGGCGAACGGGTTAGAGGAATGAAGCCATGAAGACGCTGGTATGGGTCGAGCACGACGGCACCGCCGTCAAGGACGCCACCCTCTCCGCGGTGACCGCGGCATCGAAGCTCGGCGAGGTCCACCTCCTCGTCGCCGGCCAGGGCGTGAGCGACGTCGCGCAAGCCGCCGCGCGGATCGCGGGCGTCGGCAAGGTCCACGTCGCCGACGACGCCGCCTTCGCCCACGCGCTGGCCGAGAACGTCGCGCCGCTGGTGGTCGAGCTGATGGGCCACCACGACGCCTTCGTCTGCCCGGCGACCACCACCGGCAAGAACATCGCGCCGCGCGTCGCGGCGCTGCTCGACGTGATGCAGGTCAGCGACATCCTGTCGGTCGAGGGGCCGGACACCTTCACCCGCCCGATCTACGCCGGCAACGCGATCGCCACCGTCCAGACCTCGGACGCGAAGCTGGTCGTCACCGCGCGCGGCACCGCCTTCGACAAGGCCGAGGCGACCGGCGGCTCGGGCACGATCGAGGCGGTCGGCTCGACCGGCGACAAGGGCGTGAGCTCCTATGTAGGCTCGGAGATCGCCGAGAACGCCCGCCCCGAGCTAACCAGCGCCAAGATCATCGTCTCCGGCGGCCGCGCGCTCGGCTCGGAGGAGAAGTTCCACGAGCTGATCGACCCCCTCGCCGACAAGCTCGGCGCAGGCGTCGGCGCCTCGCGCGCCGCGGTCGACGCGGGCTACGCGCCCAACGACTATCAGGTCGGCCAGACGGGCAAGATCGTCGCTCCGGAAGTGTACGTCGCGGTCGGCATCTCCGGCGCGATCCAGCACTTGGCGGGGATGAAGGATTCGAAGACCATCATCGCGATCAACAAGGACGACGACGCCCCGATCTTCCAGGTCGCCGACATCGGCCTGGTCGGCGACCTGTTCAAGATCGTGCCGGAGTTGACGGAGAAGCTGTAGGTGCGGCGATGACCGCGACCGTGCGGGTGCCCCCGGCACCCGCGACAGCAGGCCCCGCTTGGCCCGGTCATCGACCGGGCGCCGACGACGGGGAGTCCATCCCTGCGCTGGCCCCGCAGATCGAACCGACGCTGGAGCGACACGGCGCACGGTACCACCCGGGCGCCGCCCTTCCGATCCTCCCCGACCTTGACCGCGCCGTCGCCACCTGCCCGACCGACCGCGCGGGCCTCCGTCTCCACGGCCGCGCCGATCTCGCGCGGCTTCTCGCCCCCGACACCCGCATCGGCACCCTCGCCGCCCGTCATCTCGGCCCCGCGACCCGCCCGGTCCGGGCCATCCTCTTCGACAAGTCCGCCGGCGTCCGCTGGTCGCTCGGCTGGCACCAGGACCGCACGGTCGCGGTCCGGGCGCGCCGCGACGTCCCCGGTTATGGCCCGTGGTCGTTGAAGGCCGGCCTCCACCATGTCGAGCCACCCTTCGCGGTGATCGAGGCGATGCTCACCCTCCGCATCCACCTCGACGACGTTCCCGCCGACAACGCGCCGCTGCTGGTCGCCCCCGGCTCGCACCGCCTCGGCCGCGTGCCCGAGGCCGCGATCGCGGCGATCGTCGCCCGCTGCGGCAGCATCGCCTGCCTCGCCCGCCGCGGCGACGTGTGGGCCTACGCCACCCCGATCCTCCACGCCTCCACCGCCGCCGCGCCGCACCACGCGCACCGCCGCGTGCTTCACGTCGACTATGCGGCGATCGAGTTGCCCCACCCGCTCGCGTGGGCGGGGCTGTGATCCGGTGGACGGCCGACCGCCACCGGAGGGAACGCCGATGATCCGCCGCCGCCTGATCGTCACCGGCCGGGTCCAGAACGTCTTCTACCGCGACTGGTTGGTCGGACGCGCGGTGACGCTCGGGCTCGACGGCTGGGTCCGCAACCGGGCGGACGGCTCGGTCGAAGCGGTGGTCGCCGGCGCGCGCGAGGCGGTCGAGACGATGATCGCGCTCGCGCGGGAGGGGTCGTCGGCGAGCCGGGTGGCGGCGGTCGCGGTCCATGACGATGCGCCCGCGGAGACGCTGCGCGGCTTCGTCAAGCGGCCGACCCGGTGAGGTGAAGGGGTGATGACGATGATCGGCTGGCTGATGATGCTCCAGGCCGCGGCGGCCGACCCCGCGCTCGCGGCCCGGGTCGAGCGCGTCCTCACCCGCGCGCCGATCGTCGACGGTCACAACGACCTCGCCTGGGAGCTGCGCGAGACCGGCGGGGCGATCGAGGCGACCGACCTCGCCCGCGACACCGCGGCGCTGCCCCGGCCGCTCCAGACCGACCTCGCGCGGCTCCGCCGCGGCCATGTCGGGGCGCAGTTCTGGTCGGTGTGGATCCCGGCCGACACGACCGGCCCGCGCGCGGTGGAGATGACGCTGGAGCAGATCGACGTGGTCCGGCGCATGGTCGCCGCCAACACGGGTGTGCTCGAACTGGCGACCACCGCCGCCGACGTCCGCCGGATCGCCGGGGCGGGAAGGATAGCCAGCCTGATCGGGGTGGAGGGCGGGCACCAGATCGACGGGCGGCTGTCGGTGCTGCGCCAGTACCGCGCGCTGGGGGTCGGGTACATGACGCTGACCCACACCCGCAGCCTCGACTGGGCGGATGCCTCGACCGACGAGGCGCGATCGGGCGGGCTCTCCGCCTTCGGCAAGCAGGTCGTCGCCGAGATGAACCGGATCGGCATGATCGTCGACGTCAGCCACGTCTCCGACGCCACCGCGCTCGCCGCGGTGGCCGCGTCGAAGGCACCGGTGATCGCGTCGCATTCGGGCGCGCGGGCGATCGCCGACGTGCCCCGCAACATGCCGGACGACGTGCTCCGCGCGGTGGGTGCGAACGGCGGGGTGGTGATGGTCAACATGTACCCCGCCTTCCTGTCGGCGGAATGGCGCCGCTGGGATCAGGCGCGCACCGCGCATGCCCGGTCGATCGGCGTCCCCGCCGACGCCTACGGTGCCAAGGCACCCGCCCCCCTCATGGCCTGGGATGCCGGCCACCCCGAACCGCGGGTCGACGCGGCCACCGTCGCCGACCATGTCGACCACGTCGCGCGCGTCGCCGGACGCGGCGCGGTGGGCATCGGCGGCGATTACGACGGCATCGGCGGCACCGGCCCGGTCGGCATGAAGGGGGTCGACGGCTACCCGCTGCTGTTCGCCGAACTGGCCCGCCGCGGCTGGTCCGACGCCGACCTCGCCGGGCTCTCGCAGGGGAACGTGCTCAGGGTCATGGCGCGGGTGGGCGCGGTGGCGAGGGCGGCGGCCGGGGAGAAGCCCATCGACGCGATCGACCGCGCCTCGCGCTAGGGTGCGATCCGCTCAGGTGGAAGCGCTGCCGGCCCGCACGACCTCCGTTCGGACCGGGCGAAGTCGAAGGCCAATCGCCGCGG
>Ga0325400_1004619_pt1 | contig 12780 bp, 11 predicted proteins | sample PopdelMetagenome_2_FD_205662 | JGI IMG/M metagenome (GOLD analysis project Ga0325400, IMG submission 205662) | Populus deltoides microbial communities from Bellville, Georgia, United States - Xylem-PdKOR-R1 | ecosystem: Host-associated > Plants > Phyllosphere > Stem > Wood/Secondary xylem...
AACTCAATATTTTCATCATGTTTTTAGACGTTGTTGATTGTTGAGTAGATAAATTGAGCATGGGAATTTTTAAACTCTACCAATTAAGTACATTCTTTCAAAATTAAATTAATTTTAATTAATTTATAATTCTTCTTTATAGCATGAGCCAGTATATATTATCAGTTAAGAATGAATTGCTAATGTATGGAAAGGAAAGGATATTAATTGATTAAAAGTGTTATCTGTGTCGAAAAACAAAATCATTCCAATGTGTTATTTACCTCGGAAGTAAAAGACAAACCGTTCGTGTTGTGGTTTTCAGACCAATACCATCGCCGAATATATAATTGAAAAGAAAACGGCCGACTTGAACTAACAAATAACTCCGGTCGCCACACACAGTCAAGGTGATGATGCTCTGACAGTACAATCGTCACTGTATTCCTTGGAAATTCTATGGTTTATTTTGCTTAACTTATATAACATCGCTCTATTTATCTTGAATATGGAACTAGTCGCATGAATCAATCTCAGTTCTTATTGGTGACTTTCATTGCATTTGATGAATTCGGATATTATCAATCATATAAGGGATATCATAATCGAGGTAACGTTTGGGAACGCGGCTGCGGCTGTGTTCCTAAAAAATTTAAATTTTTATTTTGCTAAAATTTAATATAGTTTATACGTTTTGGATCGTTTTGATGTGTTGATATCAAAAATAATTTTTAAAAAATAAAAAAATATCATTGGTATGTATTTTAGCACGAAAAGTTATTTGAAAAGCACTCATAACCACACTGCCAAATACGCTCAAAGTTTTAATGTATTTTTATAGATTTTTATTTTGTTTTGATGAAATTTGTGTCAACTCATTTTTATCAATTTTTTTAAAATTCTTTATTCTCAAGGATGATATGCACTGTGAAATCCGATATTTTTTTAAATTGTGGTAGTTTGCTAGATTTTTTCTTAAATAGTGCTAGATTTTTTTTTAATAAAAAATCTATATAATTCCTCTAAACGATGGGACTTAAGAATGGTGAATCCAGACATTTGTTTTATGAAAGATAGTTATCTAAGCTTTTAAATGTTTATTTGTTATTATAAAAATTGATAAATATAAAATACTTTATGGTTAAAAAAAGATTTTACTTGGTTTATAAGAAAATGTTTTTCTTTTATTTTAAGTTAAATATATTTTTTAAATGTTGTAAAAAACTAAAAAATATCTTTTTATTTTTTGATTATATCAAATTTGATACTTAATTTTTTGATTGCCATATATTTTTAAAAAATTATTTTCTGGTTTATTTTTTTTTCAATTTTATATCCTAAAATTTGATTTAATTTGATTTTTATATCAACTCTAGTCTTTAATCTTTTGATTATTATTTATTTTTATCTTATCATTTTTTTAATTGAAATTTTTATATATTTGTTTTTATTCTTTTAATACATATTTATTTTATTTGAAATAATTTATGATTTTTTTTTCAATTTAATTTTTTAAAAAAACATTTTTTCATTAGTAATCCTCATTGTTTAATAATTTTTTTAAAAATATTAATAAATTATTTTTCATGAATTAGCTAAATATTAAAAAATAAATTTTTTAAAAAATATATACTTCAAAAAACACTTTCCATAATTAAAAAAAAAAACAGAGAATAAAATTGTCCCCAGTACAGATATTGTAAGCTTTTAAAAAACTTGCATTTGATGCTAAAGTGGAAAATAGGAAAGGATATGTGGGAGGGAATAGGGAGATGGGACAGCCATGCACCTATCATATGCTTGCTTGCTTGGCCAGTGGACCAAGACCAACGCTAGAAGGAAAGGGCAGTATGGTAAAAGACCTATAGCCCAACTGGCAATAAGCAATCGCTTCACTGCATTTCAAGATTCCAATGTAAGAGGGTGATATGTAAGCAAGTTCTAGTTAATAGATCCGCGCTAGGTTGCGGTTTTTTTTTTTAAAAAAAAACCTTAATAAAATAAAATCAAGTTAGAGATAATTATTAGATATTTTTATTAAATCTTTAATTTAAATTTTTATTTATAAAATTAAATTATATAAAAATTATTTTAATATAATTTAATTGATTTGACCAGTTGAAAAAATCTTTTTTAATCGGTAAAAAAAGTAAATATAAAGATATAATTAAAAAATAATAATAAAACTTAACTTTTTGTTCAGTATTATTTAAAATTAAAGAATGTGGGAGTTGCTTTAATATGATAAAGTCAACTTGATAATAAATAAAAAAAATTTAAAGATAAAATTAAGAAAAAATAATAAAATTGTCATGAAAAAAAACATTTTAACCCAACTCTCTCTATGACTTGAGTTTAAATTAAATTGTGTGGTAGTTGTTCTGGAGTGATTTAATTCACTTGTCTGATTAAAAAATAACTCAGATGATTATTAAAAAAATTTAAAGATAAAATTTATAAAATTAAAATAAAATAGTGAATGAAAGAAAAGAGAGAGAGAGGGCAATCGGAACAAAAGAGAAGGAAAAGGAAAGAAAGAGCTTCACTGCATGTATCCTTGCTACATTTACGTCTGCTTGTGGCGACTGATATACCATAAAAAAATTGATAGTTGAGTTTGTTTTTAGAAACGGCCAGCGCTCAGTCAAGAGATGGATGAAGTGGCCCTGGCACCACCTTGGCTGGTACGAATCATTAAATGCATCACTGATAACGGTAAAGGTAGTGGCACTCACGACAAGAGGTCCAAATAGGGAAGCCTTGAGGCTCGAGGCAGGGTGAGCCGATGGATGCACAGGAGCTTGGATAATGGACCATCTAAGCTGACAAGATACACAGCATAATTGGTGGTTAGATGTTTAGCTCGGGGGAAAGTGGCAGTAAAGTTGGGGGAAGTTTCGGTGGTTTTCAAAAATGACTAGACGAGGGAAGATTGTCCAGATCACGGGTGGTGAGTTGTCAAATATGGGGCATGGCTAGGAATACTACATAGCCATCAGGTTCACGGGAACATGTAGATCCAACAGTTTTAGCTCGATTAAATATACAAGTTCATGGGTTTTGAACCCCTGCTCCCCAGAATTATACATGGGATTTTTTTTCTTCTGGGGGGTTACCACTACGGTAGCACCACACAGAATCAGCTTTCTCAAGAACTTCAATATATTATCAAATTATGTATTTGTTTTTATTAAAAACTAGCCCTATATATCTCTGCAGACACACCAAGGCTCCGTCTGGAAACAAAGGTTGCGTGCAATTAACCTCGTTTCCAAACAGACACTGATACATTTAAACACTGCCTTTTACAGAACTGATACGCTTGGGATATCAATTTGAACAATCGTTTACTACCAAGAACGACATTGGAATAAGTTCTGGGAATTAAGGACCTGGATATCTCATCCTTGCTTCATTTTTATCGGGTCTGGGAGTTTTTTTATTTTTATTTTATTACTATTATTGTCGACGAACACTATTTTAAACTGCTTATTCAAACAGAGGAGCAAGGACAAGGAACATTAAAAAAAAAGAACAATATAAATATTCTTGCAGATATACGTCGTTATTTTAATTTTGATAATTAACACGTAAGACTTAAATAGCTGCAACACAAATCCAATAATTAATCTATTCTAAAAATCCCTCTATCCAAAAAGTATTTTCAGAAAACAAGAGTAGGCATGCATGGATTTTCATGAAAAACAATCCATATAATCGGACCAGAAAATGATAGCATATTTCCAAGCAAAGGGGATGAAGAAAGACAGAGACGAGGAAACAGTTTCTATTTCCACCCCTACTTCTATTTGGGATTTAAATTGCAAATCCAGCTCATTAATTTATCGTCCTAGCAGCATTGGATAAGTGACCAGACAATCTTCTCATATAAGCTAGAATCCAAAGCAATTAAATTCACAGGATCAAGTCAATAAACGAATGTTTCCATGGATCCAACAAAGTTTCCCTAATCTCAACCAAACAAAGCTAATGGTGTAATCAAATCAAGTAGAAAGCTTCTCTGGCACGTTTCCTTTACTGGGAAACATTCAAACAAGAAGGATAATAGCGAAAGAGACCCCCTAAAAGCCTGGTGTTCAACGCTAATCACCATCTCATAAGCAGACACGATTCCATGGATTAGGTTTGTGCTTACGTGTCTCCATACAAAGCATAGATTGACCCACCTCCGACTTAGGGTCCGTCTGCATCGTGATGGTATGCTTAAAGATGTTTTTAGATTTAAGTTATTTAATTTTTACTGTTGCAATGTATTTTTATTCTAAATTATGATAAAAATTTAAATTTGAGAAAACTATAACTTATAGTTTTTTTCCAAATCACAATCATAAAAACTATTAAAAAACCATACAGCAAGTGAAATCGCTGTCCAGTAAGATAACGTGAATTAATATTGAAATCAACAAACGATCAATGATTTCAGTAATTTTGTTGATTAAAAAAAATTCAGTATAAGGTAGGAGCAATGACTAGCACAGGATGAAAACCCCTGTCCTTGGCCCTCAATTACAGACAAAAACAAAAGGGACTTTGCCAGCCTGGCTTTAACCCACACAGTATATGGTCTATATTCCCACTCTCTCACACAAAATCCCCAAACTACCCCCAGCCAACTATCTCCTCTTATCATCATCTCCTGTCGCCACCATAGCCCATACACCTAGTTTCAAACACCATGTCAATCCTCTGCATTTTTCTCTTTCTAACAACCGTCGTCGTCTCCGTACGGAGCTTACCAAACGCAGAACTTCCTGCGTTTAGAGAAGCACCGGCATTTCGAAACGGCAGAGAATGTCCCAAAAAGACATGGCCTTCATCATTCAACAACCTCAACCACCACCACCACGATCCTTCTATAATTCACATCGCAATGACACTCGATGCCACCTACCTCCGTGGCTCCGTAGCCGGAGTCCTCTCCGTCCTCCAACACGCCGCCTGTCCTGAACACATAGTCTTCCACTTCATCGCCACTCACCGCCGAGCCGACCTCCGACGCACAATCACCTCCACATTCCCTTACCTAACCTTCCATCTCTACCATTTCAACACTGATCTGGTCAGAGGAAAAATCTCCTCCTCCATTCGCCGAGCTCTGGATCAACCGTTGAATTACGCGCGAATCTACCTCGCCGACCTCTTACCGTTCACAGTGAGGAGAATCATCTACTTCGATTCTGATTTAATCGTGGTCGATGACGTGGCAAAATTATGGAACATCAATCTAGGTGCACACGTACTTGGCGCGCCAGAATATTGCCATGTTAATTTTTCTTATTATTTTAACTCTCGGTTTTGGTCGAGTCCAGTGTATGCGACATCGTTTACGGGTAGGAGAGCGTGCTATTTTAACACGGGGGTGATGGTGATAGATTTGAGAAAATGGAGAGAAGGGAAATACACTGAAAAATTAGAGCACTGGATGAGAGTACAGAAGAAGAATAGGATTTACGAGTTGGGTTCATTGCCTCCTTTTTTGCTTGTTTTTGCAGGCGACGTGGAGGGCGTCGAGCATAGATGGAATCAACACGGGCTTGGAGGCGATAATCTTGAAGGGCTGTGCAGGGATTTGCATCCCGGTCCGGTAAGTTTGTTACATTGGAGTGGTAAGGGCAAGCCATGGCTCAGGTTGAACTCTAAAAGACCGTGTCCGTTGGATTCTTTGTGGGCACCGTATGATCTTTATCGTCATCCCACCTTGTTTTGTGATACCTAGCTAGGTTTGGTGCTGTGATCTCGATGCTAGGACACAGGTTGAAATGTGAGGATTTTTGTCAGGTCTATCGTTGAGACCAATAAGGGGGTTACGGCCGTTAAAAGAAATTTGTTAACGGCTGTGATTTTGTGGAAAATGGAGCGTCCAATTACTTTGAAAATGCAGAGAAAAAGTGGGATCTTCGGTTGTTTGTCATGGTGATCCGATAAAGATGATGATCGACTGCGTGGATAAAGGAAAAGCCAGGTGGTGGAGGGTTTTTATTTGTTTGAAGTAGGTTTTCTTTGAAGATTATGGAAAATCGCTTTCAAAGGGTTTTTGGTCTTGCTTTTGTACAGTATTATAATAATAATAATAGAAATTAGAAAGTGAAAGGGGTATTGTTAAATACCAATAAGGGACCTCCACCTGCTACATTGTTTGATTAATGGTTGTCGCTGATCAAAAGTTGTTTTAGCTTTTGTTTGCTTGCTAAAAACTTTACTGAAATTATTTTTCAACATTAATCAAAAACTGAAAAATAAGTACATAAATTTGTTTTTTACTTAACCTCTTAATAATGTCAATTAAAAAAAAAAACATGTTTTAAATATTTTTACCAGCTGCTATCAACTTGTTATTTTTCACCGAACACTACAATAACCAGCTGTCCACGATTTTTTAAAAGGGGGTTTGAAACAGTCTTAAAGTGATTTTTTTAAAATATATTAAAATTATATATATATATATATAATTTTAATATTAATATATAAAACGAATAAAAACTATAAAAAATTAATTTAAAATAAAAAAATACATTCAAGATTTAGTAAAATTATGGTCGCACAGTGGCGCCAAGAAATTGTTGATATAATTATTATTTTATTTTTAATTTTCAAAACTTTTTATCATTATCACTAATATCATCACCTTCCTTTATCCTCTATTGTAGATAATGTATTTTTCTTGATTTATTATCATTACTTAAAAAATATAATTAAAAATAATATATCTTACAGAGAAATATTATAGGAAGATATTTTTCTTGTTATGTCAGGATAATAATAAAAAAAATAAAGGAACCTTAAGTTTGTAACTAAAATGTAAAGTAAGAGCGGGTTCTTGAATTGTCGTAGCCTCGAAGGTATTGGTTGCATTATCTTGGCCAAGAATCGCCGCTTGTTTGATTTAAAACCAGCGACTGGAACAATTTCTTTTCCTTCTTTCGTTGATTTGCTCAATCAGGACTTCCAAGTTCCTAGCTAGGGAAATAAAAGAAATTGAGCTCTCTTTTCCCTCCTGTCTGCCATTGATCTGGAGCTTTTCCTGTTTGTTTTAAAGGTTATATCGTGAAGCTACAGTTAATTTTTAAACAGCGATAAAGCTAAAGTTTTTTGTTTTTATAAATCTAAAGTTGAATCTAACATCCACACTCATTACACTTGCTAGAGAAGGAAAGAAAATAAAACAATGGAGTATAACTTCCACTCCTAGTGCAGGCAAGGCATTAATAAATAGAGAAACGGGAAAAAGAAAATGATTAATATTTGAATTCAAGTGGGTTGAATTTGATGCTCATATAAGCTATATGCCTCGACCGTTGATGAATGCTGCGGATTCAATAAACCAAATAGGAGCGATGCCTTAAACCGATTCTTGCTCTGGGCTTCGAACATGGCCCTGGGGTTCCATCGGTCACTGTGTATATCTAGGCTGGATCTTTTTTCCTTGGGCTTTTTCTACGTGTCTTGTTGACACCAAGCGTGCTCACTGTACAACATCATGTGCGTGCCTCTTGGGGCAATTTCAATGGCAAAAACCAGTCAAATTGTCAATATAATATTTTGAACAGTGTATTTTTTTTTCATGTTGTATTTCAATGAAAAATGGCATCTTGACGTGTCATTTTGTATTTTATATGGAATGAAAAGAAGAGAGGGGAGGAGTTTAAAGAAATAAAAAAAAAACAATTAAGATTTTCCCTTCTTTTCATGCCTTTTTTTTTAAAAAAAAAGAAAAAAATAAAGTAGTCACTATTTGTTTGAGGCAAGATCACGCACGCATGCCACCTAGCAAATGCCATGTAGATGAGCAGAAGCCCAGCCCAATCATGTTTACAAGTATCTACGTGTCATCTGTGGTGTCCATTGCTTTTCTTCCTCTTCCATCCCCTCAAGCCATCAGTACTGCTATCCACACAAAATACCTGCCATAACTGTCACTGTATAACCAAGCCAAAAATATCAAAGGAAGAAATGATGAAAAAAGAAAGAAAGAAAAACTAGAGGTCTAAACTCGAAGCGGATTCAAGAGAAACCAGTGACTTGACACTTGAAGCGGAGATTCAAGTAAAACCTTTTTTCTGCGGTCATGGCCACTGTGGCATCAGGAGGTACAATACCTATCAAACTCCACAGCACTCACAGACCAAAACCCCCATCTCCATTTCTTGGAAGAAAACTCAATCTCAATCCCTCTTCAAGAACATCCATAGCCACCTTACACCCCAGAACACTTGCAGTTGTTGCATCATCAGGAGGTGAGTTCTTCGATGCAGTTCACAATCTCTTTTTGGGTGTAGGAGTAGGGCTACCATGTACAGTGATGGAGTGTGGTGATATAATATATAGAAGCACTTTGCCAAAGCCCAGTGGGTTGACGCTTACTGTTCCTGGCGCTGCTTTGGCTTTGGGTACTTTGTCTTACCTCTGGGCCACTCCCGGTGTGGCTCCTGGGTTCTTTGACATGTTTTTTCTTGCTTTTGTTGAGAGATTGTTTAGGCCCACTTTTAAGAAGGTTAGTGTAGGTTGTGACTGGTTTTATTGTTTCTCTTGGTTGGATTGTTTTTGTGGCTCTTGATTGCATATAACTTGTGGTTATGGGGTTTGGTTTTTGGTTACAGGATGACTTTGTTTTGGGGAAGAAGTTGGGCGAGGGAGCTTTTGGAGTGGTTTATAGAGCTTCATTGACGAAGAAGCCTTCTTCCAAGGTATAAAATGTTTGATGAAATTATTTTTTGTTGTCAGAAACTTTCTTTGAACTGATTCTTACAGAAATTGACTCTTGAATCAATTGCATCATTGTGTCTTTTTAGGTACATGACAAAAATTGAATTGGTTAGATATTTCACAGTTAATTCATGACATTAATTTTACCAATCGCTGCACTTTCTTTATTAGCTGTCCTGCTTAAGCTAATAGATTCATACCTTTAAATCCTCTTCAACATCAGATGTTTTTGGAAGATATTCTCACTGATCATTTCATGGGATGACCGGATGATTAAGAAGGAAAACTAATCAATTAATTCTTTTGGTGTTTTCGATGTTCTGGTAATGATTTATGAGTGATGCACATGCTTCTTAGCTTTCATTGACTAAGAATGCCTTGAGGAACTTAATACAGTACATTAATTTGTGGTTTTTAGGTGCCTTATCAGAAGGAAGGTGACTTAGTATTGAAAAAGGCTACTGAATACGGGGCTGTGGAAATTTGGATGAATGAACGAGTTCGAAGAGCTTGTGCAAACAGCTGTGCTGATTTTGTGCATGGATTTCTTGAGGTGTTGATCTATAATGACTAGTACTACCATATAAATTAAGGGTATTTTTATCTTAAGAATTGAGCAAATCAATCTGATAGCTCACACCCTTTTGTATTCTGTTCCTTTTCTGGTGACTTGAATTGCTAAAATGGAACTAATCTCAGAATTCTTCAAAGAAAGGAGCTGAATATTGGCTCATATGGCGGTATGAAGGGGAGGCCACACTTTATGATTTGATGCAGAGCAAAGAGTTCCCCTACAATGTTGGTACATTCTCTCTATTTCCTTCTTTATAATAAAACTCATTACTTAGATTCAATAACTTATACATCTGAATCCCGTGTTTGAGAACTTTGTATAATCAATTAGCTTAAGTGAAAAGGTTGATCCTTCCTTCTGAGCAACAACTTTCAGTCTTTAATTGGTGATAAATATTAGGTTTTTCTATTGTTGATGTAGTATCACAACTGAACGGTCTAATTCATCTGTACTTCTCATTCTGAAATAGAAAATATGTCATTTTGTTTCTATTCCCAACTGATTTTGTAGATATAGTTGGTTTTGACTTAATTGGTTCTATTAAGTTGCTTCAAGATTAAACCTTGGTTTATTCAAATTACCAGTGCCAGTTTTAGTAATATTACCTAATGTTCAGGTAGAGACAATGATAGTCAAAGAGGTACAGGACTTGCCTAGGGGGCTGGAGAGGGAAAACAGAATCATTCAAACTATCATGAGACAACTTTTATTTGCGCTGGATGGCCTTCACTCAACAGGAATTGTGCATAGGGATATTAAACCACAGAATATTATTTTCTCTGAAGGTAATGACATCGGGATTTCTTCTAACATAAAAGTTAAAGTCAATCTAAGATCAAATTATTCATGTTTTCATTTAAAACTGGAGCAGGATCTCGTACATTCAAGATCATTGATCTTGGAGCAGCAGCAGATTTGCGAGTGGGAATCAATTATATTCCCAAGGAATTTCTTTTGGACCCAAGGTACTTTCTTTCTCACAACGCAACAGCAACTATAAGAGATTATGGTGACAATTTTATTGAAGATAACTAACTATATGACAGGTTGAACCCCCAACTTCTTCACTAGTACTGAAATTAGTACTGAGACTCGTGTGATGCAATCATTTAAGTTTGAATCATGCTTGTCATCGAGTTCATAGTTCTGGGATTTCATTCTTCAGATCTCCAAAAGGAGCTTTCCTTTTCTTAGCACGTTTATGTAGCATTTAGCATGTTTATGTAGCATTTGAATTCCTTTATTTACTTTATGTCGATCACCATGGCACTTCACAAATAGGAAACAGGCATTGCTAACTAAATTTTTGACAATAAGATGGCCCTTCAATTTTACATCATTTTTTATATCCATGATTGTAGTAGAGACACAGCATACATTTTCTTTACTTGGTTTCTTTTTCCTAATTTCTTTCCCGTTTATCATATTGTATTCACAATCCATCCCATCTCAGATATGCAGCGCCAGAGCAATATATCATGAGCACACAAACTCCATCTGCGCCCTCAGCTCCTGTGGCAACTGCACTTTCCCCAGTGCTTTGGCAGGTGCAAATACCAACCTCAATATCTCCTAGTATAATTATCATGAGCCTGGCATTCTCCCTCAACGAAATAATCTTCCTTCTGATGCTTTTGACAAACAGATGAACTTGCCGGATAGATTTGATATTTACAGCACTGGTTTAATCTTCCTGCAAATGGTGAGTGAAAATCACTGAGCAGCTATATGGTTACCGTGTTCAAGCGCTGAATACTTTGTCTGCCATGCATCTGTTCACACTTACAGACATTCTGTAGTGACTTTCATATAAGTAGTTCAAGAATGGACAAAAATTATTAAATCCTTCTGTACATCAACAACAGCAGTGAGGAATCCTTTTCTTTAATGCTTGAGGGTACTATCTACTGATTCATGCCCAGAAACATTTTGTGATAGGAGTACCAGTACTGTAAATAATGGGGAGTTGTGGAGGGGAGGGGGAATGAAATACAGTAAATGCATTCAGGGAAATAAATTTTGCATTTAGGTTAGCATTTTCATTGATTTACCACTCAAATTATCACATCAAGAAATTGTTTGAAATGTTCTGGTTTATAAATTAAGATTTTAGTTGCATTTAAGGTCAAATAAATTGATAAAATGTACCACCAAACATGAGCGATTAGGTCACATGCCATTTTCAATTGATCAAAGTCGAACGAAGTACTTGAAAATTCAAACATTCAGCTAGTCACACACTGGATATGAGAAACTGTCTTTAGGCATTATTAGCTCTTAAAATAGCAACGTGCTTCTTCATGTTGTTACCTGAGTCTAAACAGATTGCTAGTTTTGACTACTTCTTGTGATGGAATTTTTTAGTTGTATTCAACTTTTAACACCTCTTCTTACAGGCTTTTTCAGGACTACGATCTGATAGTGCACTCATACAGTTTAACCGTCAATTAAAACGATGCGATTATGACTTAAATGCATGGAGGAAAAGCATAGAGCCACGTGCCAGCTCTGACCTTCGAAAGGGTTTTGAGCTATTGGATTTAGATGGTGGGATAGGATGGGAGCTTCTAACTTCAATGGTTCGATATAAAGCAGGACAAAGAATAAGTGCAAAGGGAGCTTTAGCTAACCCTTACTTCGATAGGGAAGGACTATTAGTTTTGTCCCTCATGCAGAATCTCAGGCTGCAATTGTTTCGAGCAACACAACAGGATTATGGAGAAGCTGCCGAATGGGTTATTCAGCTAATGGCAAAATCTGGAACAGAGAAGGAGGGTGGCTTCACAGAAGCTCAACTTCAAGATCTGAGAGTCTGTTTTTGAACTATATTAAAAATTATTTTTAACAATATCGTTCACAGAGGAATCTCTGACTGCTTCTGTTCTTTATGTTCAGGAAAGACAAAAGCCTAAAAAGAAGGCAAGCCCTCAAAGGAATGCTCTTGCGTCAGTACTTCGGCTCCAAAGGAAGATTATGAAAACAGTGAACGAGAGCGTGGACGAGCTTAACAGACGAAGGAAGAGCCTATGGTGGAGCCGATGGATCCCCAGAGAGGAATGAAAACTGTACATAGATGCATATATTTTAGTTTTTATGTAAATTTTGTAACTGCAGTATTACATCTGACCACTTTGGTGGAATAGAAAATCATGTGTGAAGATGAACTTAGCTGGAATCTTTGGGGAAACATACCTGGAATCTTTTGACCGCACGTTTAAGCTCCTTCAGTAACGATATACTTATAGAACAGAATCGATAAATGAAATGAAACTGCCATGAAGCATTCTAAAGTCTTCACATTCTTGCGGAAGTAGTTGAATATTCAGACACGCTCTGGGCACGGCATTTTAGAAGTATTTTTCTGCAGAGAAACTGTCTCATGATGCTTGCTTTTAAAGAAATGGCAAGTGAACGTGGGTTCTCGATATTGATGATTGCAGAGAAAAAGTAAAGAAACTGCTATTAAGCATCGATATTTTCTCACCAGCTTTCGACAGCTTCAG
>Ga0325400_1004620_pt1 | contig 12779 bp, 8 predicted proteins | sample PopdelMetagenome_2_FD_205662 | JGI IMG/M metagenome (GOLD analysis project Ga0325400, IMG submission 205662) | Populus deltoides microbial communities from Bellville, Georgia, United States - Xylem-PdKOR-R1 | ecosystem: Host-associated > Plants > Phyllosphere > Stem > Wood/Secondary xylem...
CAGCTAAATTATAATTGAATAATAGGGTTTTCTTTAATCGATATATTTTTTTATACTCGCGCGTGTTTGCTAAGTATTATGGAATATATTAATTATTTATGCCTTTTAAAAGTCTAGATTTTTTTTTTCTTTTTTGCTTTGAGAATAAATCTTGATTTTAATTGACTGAGTTCAAGGAATATATATAAATGATCATGATTTCAAGATCCCACTTCATGACTATAACCACCAACAAGACCACCACCTCCACCTCTTACTCCACCGAGCCACCATCCTTTTCCCTACCAAGAGACATATAGATACCGTAAATGATCATATTATTGTCCTTTGACGAGTCGTATGTGACCATATCTAGTGTTTCTTTATTCAAGTACACACTTTTTTCGCTTTTGGTTGGTAAGTGGCACCAAGCCTGCAGCAGCTAGCAAGTTTTAAAAGCTAAAACCTGTTCACATTATAAACTTATCGTGGTATGTTTCTACTTGCATGATCATTTTGCCTTTTTCTGATAGGAAGAGACACGGTAATCTGTGCTGGATGCTAAGGAAGCAAAAGAAAGCGATGTTGGTGAGGTTCAATCCGAAGACGGATTTACACGTGAAAGTAATTGTAAAATACGATCTCAGATTGAGCCGCGCCAATATCACTTTCTCAGGGTTATTTGCTTTCCCAGCTTTCACCTCAAGGTCTCTTCTGTCATGTTTTTCTCGATTTCTTTCTTTGGCATGTCTAGTGATCTTATCCTCCTCACACATTGATGCTACTCTCTTTTTCTACCTTATTTGGTTCACGTTCATACCTGCATTATTACATTTTCCTATATATACGTACAAACTCTTTGCTCATATACCGTGGCAGATATTGTCCGTCTTTCCCTTGCTCTTCAGCGTGCAGCGTTTCCAAGAAGAAGCTGTACCAGGAACTAGACAAAGATATGTAACTCCATTGCTCTCCTTAATCTCAATAGATTAACAAGTTAGGGTTCTTCCCGAATTTAACTTGTTTAAATTTTTTTACAGTATATTTAGTAAGATGGAAGATAGGCACAAGGGATTAGGTCCAATATCCAAGTTATTACAAACTAGAAGATTGAAAAATGTGAATATATAAGAGAGGAATGAGATTTTATTCATATTTCAAATTGAACACCCATTTAATTTCACCCCTCCAATTAGATACAATGATAAGGGCTTGGGGTGATCCACTCCTCCCCACAAAATACACGAAGTTAATTACTTCTGTTTGTATGTTCAAGTTCTTAACGTAGACAGATAGTTAACTTACCAAAAAGGATACATGTAGACTATTCTCTCAACATTGAAGTCACTTGCCAAGAACCTCGATGGTATATACGAGCTTGAATAATATTACATTCATACTTGTATGTACTATCAAATCATAGGAGAGATGTTTGACATTGACATGATGGGATATCAAGACATGTTTTAAGGGATTTGTGGTTTAATATTTTATTAAGCTTAGAATATAACAATGATTCTTCTTTGTTTAGCATCTATTAGTAGTCCTTGATGTCGCTTACTGGCTTCAATTACTTAATTGAAGAATATATAGACTCATAAGTGACCCCCCCCCCCCCAATCCCTGGCCCCCATTAAATTAAATTTCTAGATTAGCTATAGTATCCATCCTTCCTTCTTTTCAGTAATCTATTTAACTAACAGAATAATCTTATTGTAGAAATTGGAAATGTTGGGAGCAAAATTTCATGTAAATATGAAAACAAGAACAAAAAATAAATATTTACTTAACATTTCTTGATTCTCTATATTGCTTCAAAAATATAGAACTGGTATTGTTGTGACTGCATTCAATTTGATACAATTTAACTAATGATGTTGCTGTGCTTGCAAATAAAGCCGGATCAATATTCTTGTGAAAATATTTAGAATCATTTTCAGAACATGAAACAATTTCGTCGTTTCTAACTTCATAATTCTCAGCATGCCTTGTGCTATATATATAGATACATGTACTGCGCCAAAAGAAGGAAAAGGGTTGTATAAGTTATTTATAGAAGGGGCCTTTTTTATATTAATTAACCTTATATGATTTCATGATTCTAGGGCATGGATATATGTACGCATGTACCAAATATATATTGTAGTTATCTGTATCTAGCTAGACGTTGGTGATGGAATTGCTTTGACTTCTTTGTGTGAACTCCTTTTTAAAGCAGTTTTTGCAGATCTTTTTGTACTCTTAAAGAAAAGAGAAAGAAATAAATAGCATATTTTATTATCCAAAAAAAAAGAGAGAAAGAAATAGCTGAACTTGAAATTGTGGGAAAAAGATAATTGCTGATTTCGAAATAATAAGCTTTTTTGCTAGACGCCAACGAGGCTTCTAAAGTGAGTTGCATTATTTGGTTTCTGTCGGCAGATTGTCATTTGTCAATAGTGATCACTGTTACATTTCCCCCCCGACTTTCTAGCTACTAGTGCAAAACTTCACCCTGTTTGGGGTCCTTCCTAGCTAGCTAGCATTATTTTTCAATTGCCATTATCTTTTGGGTTAGTTTTTGTCCAGCTAAATACAAATAATTATTGAGATTGATTTCTAGAATGAACTATGGAATTGTCTAGATCCAGCAGTACATGCTCTCTATTGTTTCATTTTAAGAGATTTAAGGCCATGAATCATCACCTATATATTCCTTTGATTCAACCTTATATTTCTTGGATCCTTAGGTAATTAACAAGGTGCCAACATTTCTACCTTGTAATCCCATATTGTTGTAGACTAGGTATGCTCTCTCTTAATTTCTTGAGTTTAAACCTTGAAGCAAGCTAATATGCAGGAGATCGATCTTGTGCTCCAAGAATATGATTTAATTTCTGTTGATATTTTTAATCATCGTGAAGAAGAAAGCTTTTCGAACTCATGCGGTTAATCACCATGCTTATAGCCATGGAAATGGTACTTGATACCTCATGAGTAATCAGGAAATTAAGGGTTACTTAAGAACTCTAGCAACATTACTCATGGTGAACTAGTGTCCTCGTGAAAATAGAGAGTGGAACTGGAACTGCAGTCACCCACTTTACGCTCACACGAACAGAAGTGCCCTTTGAGGGAGGAGTGGAACTGGAATCAGGTTTGCAAAAACATTAACTACGTAGAAAATATTAATCTTAGTAATATGTAAGAAAAAAAGTAAAAAAAGAAGAAGCTGTAATGGCTTCGATAATAGGTTTATATGGAAGAAACATCGTCTAGATGCGTACGTGACAGATTAGGACCACCCTTCTTCTACATCGATCTTCTGATGGTGTCAGCTCTTGAAAGCATCAATTTCTAAGACTGGTGTAATGATTCTCTTGTGTGAATGTTTGGATCATAAAATGTTTTAACTTTTTGAAATCATCAACTTAGAGTACTGATCTAATTGCTCGAAATGTTTTGAAAGCACAGTAAGACATGGGATACCATTTTAACCCAATTAATTAAAACGATATCAGTCATGTCATCTGACTATATTTTAAATTAATTTTTTTTATATTTAACCTGATTTAAGAGGTAGGTTAGTCAAGTCCTAGATAAATAAACTTATCTATCAACCCGAATTTAATAATTGTGATTGAAAATACAAGTTGTGGGTATATTTTTCTGATTATCATTAACTATATATGTGGCTAGATATCCTCGGTTTGCTTAAGCAACTGTAGGGGAAGTCTGACCATTGTTCTGGCTGTGTTCTCATTTCAAACACTTCCTTACTACTTTTTAAATTGTCCATTTAATGCTCGTTCAACGCTTTCTTAGAATCTTTTAGTGTTTTTTCTTATTGAAATCAGAATTTATATATAAAAAAAAATGAAATTATATAGATATAGTTTTATTGTTACATTAGTCGATTACCCATACCAGCAACTGGAAGGCTAGCTAGCAGGCGGTTTTATATTATAAGATTGTTGTGTTATTTATGTGTTGTCTGAACATATTTTATAAATGAAAAAACATATTTTGCAAGCTATTTTTTAATACATGGTGAAGGTTGTGAACTTTCAAAGACGATATGTGGAAATATAAATCAATGTTCCTCATTTCTGGAGTATTAAATTAATACTCTTCATTTGTGGCATGGAAATGTAAATTTGGAGTTTCTGATTTGACATATAGCTAGTCATTCATTTAAGTTAGAGTTAGAAATATCAATATATAAACTTGAACGTTAACTAAGATTAAGTTGTTTTTATTTTTTTTAATGATGTTTAAGGTCGCATCTTCCATATTAATCCTATGTATTTAGTAGAATTTAATGGATGTTAGCTTCAAGATTCAAATCTAAAAAATTAAAAAAGAGAGCAAACCTCTTTAATCACTGGAACAACTCCTTAGGTTTAGCTACTATGATCCATGACATATTTATTTGCAACTTAGATTATATTTATTTCTTATAATTTAATTAATTAATGACTATTACATCATTTATTTTTTCTAATATTTTTTTAAATATATTTATATGCTTATAAGAAAAAGGAAAAACATACTTAAATTAAGGAGTTATATGGAAAAAAAAACTGTGAAACAAACTAGTTTTTAAATCAATAAAAATTATTAAAATTGTTAATTGTCACTCTTCATGCTTATAGAAATGGAACATTAAATTGTTGATTTTTTTCCAAGGTTGAAAGCACTAGGGAACAAATCTAATCATCAGGATTATGGAAATTGGGAGATAATTAATTTCCACACTGCATTGTTTCAACTTTATTATATATCTCGGAGTTAAAATATTTGGTTAATATTTTTATAAATAGAAAAAATCTTAACCATATAAAAATAAGTCTGGCAAACATGGTATGCTCAAAAAAACTTAGGTTTGGTAGTCGAAGCTCAAAGTAGCCTGAGTCTGGCAATTATACCGGACCTAAAGAGCTTGAGCTGGTAGTCAGCCAAGCTCAGAGTAGCCTACGTCTGGCAAACACGTCAAACTCAAAGAGTTTGGACTTGATAGTTGGCCAAGCCTGAGGTAGCTTGAGTCTGGCAAACATATCAGACCCAAAAAGCTTGGATTTGACGGTCAGTCAAGCCTAAGGCATCGTAAATATGACAAACATGTTAAACACAAAGAACTTGAACTTGACAGACAACCAAGTCCAAATAAATGTGGGTCTGGCATGACAAATATGCTAGATCCAAAAGCATTTAGATTCAATCATTATTAAGTTTTAGGGTTATATGTCCGATCTTAGACAATCTTCTAAAATAAAAGTATTGAAGGTATAATAAATTGTCATGCCTCTCCATCTAAAATAATAATTCGTATTGAAATAATGATTATATCCTATACTCATAGGTGTATACAAAGTCTCTTAAGGGACCTATCATACTTATTGTCTCATTAATATATGTAACAGATATTTGTCTCTTATTAATATCGTTAAAAGTAGAGGAATTTTCAGTCCTTCCATTCTCTAAAAACAATAAGATTCAGAAGATATAAATACCTCGTGAACCATTTAGGTAAGGGTTTATAACTTTTTATCCCATAAAATAAACTCTTATAAATTTCAGAATATTGACCCACTTAAAACTCAAGACAAACATTTTTATTTCTTGAATTTAAAGTTATTTTAAGACATTTATTGTTTTTTTATATATATATTGATTTTATCATCGAATGGTCTTTTAAGTCCCTTGATTGGAACTGTTTTTGCAGGTACTCAAGCTTTTACTATAAATCAGGAATTCTTGAGACTAAAGAAACGAAATCCAATTACTTAAATTGATTAATTACTATTCAAAACATTAAATAACCTTTAAATAATTCATTATTTATGTATTTTGGATTTTGAAATGTTATCAATATCCTTGTTATTGAAATTGAAATCTTCATCCTTGAAAATTTTCAATGAAATGACCCAATTGTATGACTAGTAGCTTGTGTTTTAATTTAATAAATCATCCTATCAAAAAAATTGGACCAAACATTGAATGAGCGAGTGGGATAGTAATTTTATTTTTATCTCTTTTAATCGAGACTTTTTAACACTATTTCTCAAGAAAAAAAATCACCCACAGAATCTGTGACGAAATAAATATTTTGTCTACAATTCCTATTTTTAGAATTTTTAATTCCATCACCATTTCTAAAACTAACAAAATATTTCGTTAATGATTCCTTCAATACTAGAAATTGTTAACAGAATAAAAAAGTCGACGAGCAATTTTCAATGATGGTATTTCATCAGCAATGCAGTCAATAATTTATAATACTGGTGGAATTTTTTCTAAATATTAACGGAATATTCCGTTGGCATTCTTCGATTTTTTTGGTTGTGTCATATGCACCAACAACAATAAATCTCGATGCCAATTGCTTCAGTTTACCCTTCAAGAACTAAAATCAGCAACTGCGAATTTTAGGCCTGACAGCAATATTCTTAGAGAGGGCGGGCTCGGATACGTGTTTAAAGGATGGATAGGGGAGAATGGGACGTCACCAGCAAATTAAATCTGGGTCTGGAATTACAGTTTCTGTGAAGAGTTTAAAGCCAGATGGTCTTTAAGGTCATAGAGAATGGGTGGTTAGTAGAATATCGAGCTGAGCCATGATTTTACAAGGAGGTTACAACATGTGCTGTGCTAGTCATTTCGCAATTCTCATATGCAACAAGAAAAGTTTTACTGTAACCTCATTAGAAATTGGCATTATAGATTAAATTTCCATCTGCAGGTTAAGTACATGCGACAAACTATTAACGGAAAACACAGGTGCAAAATTGCCTTTCAATCATGTATATATAGGACTATAGCGGACAGATATTGTTAGCAAGTTGATTATTGGATACATTTATATATCTCCAAACTAATCACATCTATATAGACAGTCATGCATAAATGACAAAGAAATAAATAAATAAATAGCTTGTAACATGCATCTGCAAATGAAAAGATTGCATGACTGGTATGATTGTTCACAAGTCATGAGTTCGATTAGTAAAATTAAAATTTGCTGTACATTCGGCTGTCTGCTTGCTGTGGTAAACTTTATTTTGTCTCGAATTCATTAGACTTCCTATTTTACAGTTTGATATGAGGCAACATGTTTGATTTTGAAGTTTGCTTGAGCATGGAACTTGATTGATCAATGCAACCATAGACTTAAAAATTTATTCGAAGAGAATAAGTACTTTCAGATTTTTTGGTCGAAACTAAACATCAGGGCTTGCTGTTATGTCCTCTCTAATCATATAGACTGGTTTCCTTTCATAATCTCAAAGCCATAACCACCTCCAAGATGTCTTCTACAGTGGCTCAAGCTTTAGGATATGTCACTGTCTAATGTATCAAACGCATCCTTTATGTCCCTCGATGTTTATCCTAGCTGGCTTCAAAATGACATGTCGAATACATTCTATTTGAGTAATTACTTTTACAGTGCGGGTTATTACTATTAGTAAGAAAGTTAGAGCCTTGAAAAGGGCCTTAGTGCTCTCATACAGGAAAAGAGAGAGACAACTTGGGAGGCAGAGCCACAGTGTTCGTTGCGGATGGCAAGCATATTCTAAAAAGGAGATGCTGCTGTACTCTTCATTTAACAATTCTCATACGCAACAAGAGAATAATTTTTACTGTACCCTTTTCAGAAATGATTGGCATTATAAATTAAAGCAAGGTATGATTCTAATGTGAATGCATACAGGATGAAATGCATCTGTCATTAGAAACCTTTACTGTGAATAACTTGGAGAGTAGGTTGAAGTAAAATGAGATTCTAGTTTGAATATGAGATGCATGCAACTGATATTTAAAGTGCTTATTTCAAAGATTCTTATGCTCAACTCATATATATATATACACACACACACACCCCTCGTATCTTTGTTGATAGCATAAGTGCTGATTTTGCTGGAAACATATCAGTGGCTTGTCTTGGACATGACTACGATGCTAAGCTTCTATGGTCAAACGCGGCCAGAGCCTGCACAGTGCACCCATTATAAAGAACTGATATGAAGTCCTCAACTTTTGAATCTGGACCATTCTTGGTGTAAACTCTAAGCAGGAGCTGAACGAAAAATTTTGGTTTTCGTCAGTTTAACTTTAATTGTGTAAGTGCAGAATGTTATTCAATACAAAGGTCTTTTGCGGTTCTCAACTGATGCAAGGTCTAAACCTGGCTGGGATTGAAATTTTAGTTTTGCGAGATGAATTCTGTATCAATGAAAGATACAGTAGTGACATACTCATGACGAAGTCTAAATGCAACTCCAAAACCTCAAAGCAATTGACATTCAGATAGCGACATGTAGCGATCTTAGAAATGGAAGGTTTCATCTAATTACAAGCTATATCTCAATTACAATAACAGCAAATCACAGGCAAGGTCTGAATTGATGGTTAGCTCTCTAGTGTAAGTTTTCATAGAAGCTGATTTACCTTTCTTCTTCAGATGTTTTTCTGGATCCAGAAAATCTTAGAACACCCAAACGTCATAAAACAAGCTTGAAATATTCCCTTCAGAATAGCCAACGAAGACAAAGGCAGAATACCAACCTTTGTTTTTCTTGATACTTGAATCAATCAAGGAGATTGAATCGATTGCCCTTATCTATAACGCTGCTTGCCAGTATTCAAGGGAGAATCTCTGATGCTTTTGGAAGATACATTTGCATGCTGCTGCGCTCCTTCACTTTTCTTCTTGCGCTTCCCTTGTTGAGACAAGCGAGAGTGATAAGATAAAATGGCAAGGTCGTTTAGATCTTGCAATGGAGTGAGAACCTTCACAACTTCATCCATTGTAGGACGGGACTTTGAATCCCTACTGAGGCAGCTGTAAGCCAATTGAGAAACTTTCTGGACCGCTTTAAGGGAGTAATTCAGCTCCAACCTGGGATCCACTAGCTGGTACATCTTTCTCTTGTCAGCTAAATAAGGTCGTGCCCATGCAACTAGATTCTGTTCACCACTAGGTCGCTTCTTGTCCATTGATCTTCTGCCTGTCAAAATCTCAAGCAGCACAACTCCAAAGCTGTAAACATCACTCTTAGATGTCAGGTGTCCTGTAAAAGGAGCCAAATGTGCAATTTTGTTAGATCCCCATCAAGGACAGGCTCTAGATCCCAGTCTTGAAACGTATTTCATAGCAGCTAAACTGGATGAAATGAGAGTCTTGGTTGGTTTCTAGTAGAAGTCAATGCAAGTGTTTGTTATAGTCAGATCAACATGTACTATAAGGTACTGTATTTAAACCCCCAATTGGATGATTCACTTCAGGTTTAAAATAGAAATGTAGATGCCTGGACAAAAGGTTTACTCTTTAGTTGACGCTATTCCTCTTTTCTATAGAAAGTAAAACTTGTTTTTCTAGTTGATTACATTTTCCTCATGAAATGCAGGACCAGCAGGTGATAATTTCAAAGGAGTTTACTCCTACCTATCTATTACAACCTCCATACCTGTCATCACATACTCTGGAGCAGCATAACCGTATGTCCCAACAACCCTTGTAGAAACATGAGTTTTGTCCCCTTGAGGCCCAGCTTTTGCTAGACCAAAATCTGAAAGCTTAGCATTATATTCCTGTAAACGAATTTCCTTGTTAAGACTTCAATCAAGCAAAAGATTTGACACTATCATTCATTGATATGAGTCACCACATACCGAGTCAAGCAAAATGTTTGACGTCTTAAAATCTCTGTAAATAACTGGTTCAGGGCCACCATGGAGAAAGGCCAATCCTTTTGCTGCCCCAAGTGCAATCTTAATCCTGTTGGACCATGGAAGAGGTATTGTCCCTTCAAAAGTTATATCAGCATCAGAATTTGCTTCATACAACTAGAAAATGTACAAGCATGATTAAAAAAAAAAAACACATTGAAAATCTTCAGAGCATCGATAACTTCAGTTTCAAAGAAATTTCAAACAATTTCATATAGCTGACTAGTAGCTAATCCACATTCTCAGCTCACTCTTTGCCTGTTGATTTAGTAAATCATGAAGCTCACTAGGGGAGAAATTTAGACCAGCTTCGTCTCTTGTGTATCTTTCCCAATTTCCATGACAAAAAAAAAACACAGATGAAAACTGCGACAATAAACTCAATCAAATAAAAAGATGCAGAAGCAACCTTTCATCCCTAAGAATAGTAGAAGAGACCTAGAAGGTACACAGTCCTAAGGGGAAAAAAAGAAAATGGAAAATTTTCGAGGCTAAGAAACAAGTCTATTCACATCTCGACATTATTAGCTAGTTTAGCCATAATAATTAGGAGAGAAAAATGGCAGAAAGAACAAGGAGAATTGAATTTCAAAGAAGAGAACAATTCTCCTTGTATCAAGTGATGGAAAAATATGTAAATCTAGTAGTCATTTAGTAGGATGCTTCTCAAATAGAAATGTGGATCTTCAATAGCAACAAGAGAATAAAGAAAGGGCAACAAAATTGTTAAAACTTACTTCTAAAAAGATGATTTTCAAGACTCCCTCGCGTCATAAATTCATAAACAAGAAGCCGTTGATCATCCTCGATGCAGTAACCAATAAGCTTAACGAGATTAGGATGGTGAAGCTGTCCAAGAAAATCAACTTCAGCCTGCAATAAGGTAAATTATCATAATGTCACACTCTTACTTCTAATCCTCCATCCAGCCATCACTTTTGACATCAATCTACTAACCCAAGAAAAGCAGATATTCTACTAACCACCCATTCTCTATGGCCTTGAAGACCATCTGGCTTTAAGCTCTTCACCGCGACTGTGATTCCCGACCCAGGTTTTGCTGGTGCTGTTCCATTTTCCTCTATCCATCCTTTAAACACATATCCAAATCCGCCCTCTCCAAGAATGCTATCAGGCCTAAAATTCCCCGTTGCTGATTTTAGTTCTTGAAAGGTAAACTGCAGCAACTGGCATGGAGATTTCTTATCTTGTGGATCAGGATTATCAGAAGATAGTTGTGCTTCATTATGAGCACATAACTCTCGATTGCTTGCATTTAGGTATCTTGTTTCAGTAGCTGCGTCAACAGAATCAAGTGAGACCCCTCTTTCATCCACAAGTTACATACTTTATTAACAATTGAAACACAAAGTTCATCTTGAGCAAAGAAAGAGAAACTCAAATTTAGCACTAGTAGGCAAGTTGGATCAGCAATCAATTCTGTTTTGTGACTTGAAAAAGATGATATTTTTCGGTCAAGTTTTCTATTACCATGATAACCTCGTAAACTGAAATAGAACTTGCATTTCCCAGTTCCTGCAAATCAAGAAGTTGATCTTTGTAAAAGAATCAACACAACCCCATCTTGAGATCTGTTCTCTTAATGTCAAGTTTACCACCTTCGACAGGATACAAGAGAGACAGATGAGATTGTCTTAAGCTCAAATTTCAAAATTTTAACAAAAAGAAGCCAACTTTCAACACTTAAATAGCATAGTAAATCAATATCATAAAATAAAAACAGAGACCCTTAAGCAAATAAGCATGGAACACCTTGATACACAACTAGAATCAACAATTTGAGCTCAAAATCACAAAAGAGATGAAAAAAACTACAATATAATTAGACGCACCTGCATCGTAAACAAGACTAGTACGAGGGATCGCGTTAGCAGAATCTCTAGAGGCAGAGGACTTGCAAGAACCTCTAACTCCACGTTTTAAGACAGCCCAGCAACCACACTTGCTATCCATAACTTTGTTTAGTTTTCTTTTTGGGTTCTTGTTTTCTAATTTTATATCATGGGTTGTCACTATGATTGCATGGGATGTGATAGACAGGTAAGTAGAGATTGGTCATGGTTGGGTTATGTTATGTTTTGTTATGAGTGAACTGATGAAGAAGAAAAAGAAAGTGAGTGTGTGAGAGAGAGAGGAATTGAAAAATGTTACTGTTGTTGTTTGCGTTAGTGTTGGTCTTGTTGGTGTTGCTGCTGCTGTTAAAGATCGCAGGCATCATCATCACCATCATCGCAGTGTGTACAAAAAGAACTTTTTTCCACCACCTTTTGGCGTGGGGGATGGGAATTCCCTCTCTCTCTCTATCTCTCTCTCCCCCTCGATTTAACTTAGCAAAATTACCAAAAATCACCCTGAGTAACAAAGTAGTGCTAACTTAGGCTATGCCCATCAAAGATTTTCGCAAACATTTGGCTTCTAATTTTTTTAAATCGCTGGTAACCAGACTAGTGTTTTTTTAATATGAAAAATTCAAAATATAAATTAAAAAATCTATGCAATTATTTAACTAAATAAATCTTAACTATTTATATAAATAAATAAAATCGCTTATAATAATCAAGAAACAAACTGTAAAATAAGACATTTACCCGATTGTGTTTACTAAATTTATTTATTTAAATAAATAAAAGATAAATCTACCTTAAAAAACTCATGACTCAAATAATAAATACAAATAAAACTAACTAGATAAACTCACACCATAAAAAAATTATGTGAGACCGAACACATCGGCAAAATGTAAGAAATGGACACTTGCCAGTGTAATGGAAAGATAAAGGAAAAAAAAAGTCTCGAGCGAATCTGACAATCAAACCAAGTCAACAAATCAAATATATGATCTGGAACATGAAATTGGGATGACCCTGTATATAGGAAACCAAAATTTTTTTGAAAAAAAATGCTTTTAAGAAAAATCAAAGTTGACTTGGGCTAATTTTTTATATCTATGATCCATGTCAAGAGACCGGGATGACCTCATTAAAGGTGAACCCAAAAAACTAAGAAGCAAGATTTTTAATCAAATAAATATTAAATGATGAAATTAAAAAAAAATCAATCATAAAAACAGT
>Ga0325400_1004621_pt1 | contig 12777 bp, 14 predicted proteins | sample PopdelMetagenome_2_FD_205662 | JGI IMG/M metagenome (GOLD analysis project Ga0325400, IMG submission 205662) | Populus deltoides microbial communities from Bellville, Georgia, United States - Xylem-PdKOR-R1 | ecosystem: Host-associated > Plants > Phyllosphere > Stem > Wood/Secondary xylem...
GCCGATCTCGGCCAGCGCGCGCCGGGCGAGCGGCACCGTCAGCCGCTGGCGGTGGCGAAAGGCGAGCGCGTCCAGCGCCGCCACCGTGCGGTGCAGCGCATCGTAGCTCCGCTCGATGCGCGCGACGAGGTAGCGTAGCAGCTCGGGCGGGGCGGCGAGCCCGCGGCGGCCGCACGCCCGCTCCAGCAGCGCCGCGAGCAGCGCTTCGTCGGGTTCGGCGATGCGCAGCACGGGTGTCGCGAGCAGGCGCGAGCGCAGGTCGAGCAGGCGCACGTCCCAGGCGGGCGTCGGCCACGATCAAGAGCGGCCCGCCGCCCGCCTGCGCACGGTTCCAGGCGTGAAACAGCGCTTCCTCGTCCCCGGCCTGCGCATCGTCGGCCACCTCGCCGGCCGATGCGGCGGCGAAGCCGCGGGCGAGCAGGCTGCGGCCCGAGCGCGGCGGCCCGGTGAGGATGGCCGCGCGCACCGGCCACGCCGCCCACCCTTCCAGGTGGCGGACGAGCGGGCGGTTCTCGGCCGACACCAGATAGTCGCCCGGCCCGTCGCCGGCCGGCCAGGCGAGCGGCAGCGCGAGCTGGCTCATGCGCCCCACCTCCGTTGAGCCATGCTCCTATCGCCGCCGCAGGCGCAACCCGCCGCCCGTATCCTCCGCCTGCCAACCCGCGCTGGCGAGCGCGGTGCGTAGGGCGTCCGAATCGCCCGTGAAGGCGATGCGCAGCAGCGACACGCCGCCAAGCGCGACGCTGTCCGTCGCCACCGTGCGCACGCCGGGCACCGCGCGCAGCCGCGCCTGCGCGTCCACCAAGGCGGCATCGTCCGCCGTGTCCACCTGCACCACGAAGGTGGAGGGCGCGCCCGGCAGCGCCGCGGCCGAAGCGTCGCCGACCGCCTCTCCGACCGGCGCATCCTCCAGCAATTCCGGTTCGGGTGCAGGCGGCGGGGCGAGCGAGGCGTCGGGACTGAGCGCGCCGCCGCGCAGCGCCTCCGCCAGCGCGGCGTCGATGCGCCGCACGCCCGCATCCAGCATCGCCGGCAAACCGTCGCTGGCGGGCGCCTGAAGGTCGAAGCGCACGACCGGCTCCGCGTCAGGCCCGTGCAGCGCCAGGAAGCGCCCGGTCACCGGCCCGCCCGGATAGGCGCGCACGATCTGCACCACGGGTACCACCACGTCCGACGCGCCATATTGGTCGAGGATGCGCCGCCACGCCGCGCGTCCCGGCCGCCCGGCCTGGCCGACGTTGAGCACCAGCGGGTCCAGCCCCGTGCCGAACGGCCGCACATAGTTGATGGCGCTGCCGCCCGACCGGAAGCGCGCCCACGCCTTCTGCCATTCCGTGCGGTGCTCGAAGCTCTGCGCCACGCCCCCCGACCACATCACGGGCACGACCAGCATCGGCACCGATCGGATGCCGCCCTCGCTCACGCCAAGAAAGGGTCCGGCGCGCGCGCGATCGAACAGCACGGCCAGCCGCGCGATGTAGCGCGTGGGGCCGATCTCCTCATTCTCCACCTCGATGCCGGCGACCAGCCCGTCGAGCTGGCCGTCGGACAGGCCGGGCGCGGCGTCGGGCGAGGCCCCGTTCACCCTGGCCCACAGGCTCTTCCACGCGCGGCGCTGCGCCAGCCGCCAGCCGAACACCCGCGCCTGCTCCGCCGTCTTGGCGGCGACATCCACCGCCACGCCGCCCACTTCGTAATTGGCCGAGCTGTCGATCGGCGGCACCCCGCGGTCGCGGCCCTCGATCTGCGCCAGCACCAGGCCGCCCAGCGTCAGGCCGGCGGCGAGCCCGCAGGCAAGCAGGAGGCGGGGGCGACGGGTCATGGGCCGCGGCTTGTGGCGAAAGCCCGGTGGAAAACCAAGCGGGTTGTGGCTAGGCGCAGCCGACATGAGCGAGGCCGAGCCCTACACCTATGCGCAAGCGGGCGTTTCCATCGCCGCCGGCAATGCGCTGGTGCACGCGATCAAGCCGCTGGTGCGCGCCACCCGCCGCCCCGGCGCGGACGCGGAGATCGGCGGTTTCGGCGGCTTTTTCGATCTCAAGGCGGCGGGGTTCCACGATCCGCTCTTGGTGGCGGCGAACGACGGCGTCGGCACCAAGCTGAAGCTCGCGATCGACACCGGGCGGCATGACGGCGTCGGCATCGACCTCGTGGCGATGTGCGTCAACGACCTCATCGTCCAGGGCGCCGAGCCGCTCTTCTTTCTCGACTACTATGCCACCGGCAAGCTGGATGCGGCATTGACCGAGCGCGTGGTGGCCGGGATCGCGGAAGGCTGCCGCATCGCCGGCTGCGCGCTGATCGGCGGCGAGACGGCGGAGATGCCGGGCATGTATGCCGATGGCGATTACGACCTCGCCGGCTTCGCGGTGGGCGCGGTCGAGCGTGCGCAGGCGCTCACCGGCGGCAGGGTCGAGGCCGGCGACGTGCTGCTCGGCCTCGGCTCGTCGGGCGTCCATTCCAACGGCTTCTCACTCGTGCGCCGGCTGGCGGCGGACAAAGGCTGGCGGCTCGACCGGCCGGCCTTGTTCGATCCCGAGCGCCTGCTCGCCGACTGGCTGATGGAGCCGACGCGCATCTACGTCCGCGCGCTGCTGCCGCTCCTGCGCGCGGGCCGGGTCAGCGCGCTCGCCCACATCACGGGCGGCGGCCTGCTGGAGAACGTGCCGCGCGTGCTGCCGGACGGGCTTCAGGCCACGATCGACGCCGACCTTTGGCCGCAGCCGCGGCTGATGGCATGGCTGCAAGCCCAGGGCGCGATCGAACCCGCGGAGATGGCGCGCACCTTCAACTGCGGCATCGGCATGGTCGCGGCGGTGCGCGCGGACGATGCGGGCGCCGTGGCCGATGCGCTTGAGGGGGCGGGCGAGAGCGTGTTCCGCATCGGCGCGGTCGCACCGGGCCCGCGCGGCTGCACCGTGCGGGGCAGCGCCGGCACGTGGAGCGCGCGCGCCAACTGGCAGGCGACCCATGCCGCATGACGCCACGCCCTTCCCCGCCTGGGGGGAGGGGGCGAAGGCCCGCATCGGCATCCTTATCTCCGGCCGCGGCTCCAACATGGCCTCGCTGATCGAGGCGTCGGAGCGGCCCGGCTGCCCGTTCGGCGTAGCGCTCGTCGTGTCCAACGTCGCGGACGCGCCGGGCCTCGCTATCGCCGCCGCGCATGGCGTGCCGCAATTCGCGCTCAGCCATCGCGGGCTGGCGCGCGAGGCGTTCGACCGGATCGTCGACGGCGCGCTCCGCGATGCGCGCGTCTCCCACGTGGCGCTCGCCGGCTATATGCGCCTGCTGTCGCCCTGGTTCGTGGACCGCTGGGCGGGGCGCCTCGTCAACATCCATCCCTCGTTACTTCCCGCGCACAAGGGGTTGGACACGCATGCGCGCGCGCTCGCCGCGGGCGACGCGCGCCACGGCTGCACCGTGCACCTCGTCACCGCCGCGCTGGACGATGGCCCGATCCTGGCCCAGGCGGAGGTGCCCGTGCTGCCGGGCGACGACGCGGCGGCGCTGGCGGCGCGCGTGCTGGTGGAGGAACACCGCCTGTACCCGCGGGCGCTTGCGGAGCTGGTGCGCCGATGACCGACCGGAACGATGCCCGCGAGCAGGCGCGCGTCCGCCGCCGCTGGCTGACGCTGGGCGAGCTGTTAGCCATCGCCGGTGTTGCCATCTCGGGCCTCGCGCTGTGGAACACGTATGGCGAGCGCACCGCCACCGAAGCCAAGCAGTCGGCCGAGACCGCCGCCACCGTGCGCAAGGCGGCAACGCTTGTGCTGCGCGCCACCCCCGACAAGGACGGCCGCACGCTGGCGCTCAGCCCCCGCGCCGACGCGCAGGCGATCCAGAGCCAGACGATCGCCTTCCCGACCGCACTGGGCCTGTCGCCGATCGAGACGAGCGGCGACGCGCGGATCGAGCGCGGCTGGCTGGAGGAGGCGCTGGTCAAGGCGCGCCGCGCCGCTGGCGTGAAGGCGGAGACGGTCGGCGACGCGCGCCTGCCGCTGCTCGTGACGACGCGCTTCCTAGCGGATGGCGATCCGCACACCGACCGGGCGGTCTATCAGCTCGGCTATCTTGCGGAGCACGGCTTCCTGTCCGGCACCAGCATACGGCTGCGCGGCCTGTCGCGCGAGGCGGCGGCGGCCAGCGACGCCGCCGGTCGCAAGCAGGTCGACGCCTTGTGGCAGGCGTGGGTCGCGCGCCAGGCCAAGGCGGACTGACGCCGCTCAGCGCTCGCCCGGCGCGCTCGCCTTGATCGCGAGCGCATGGACCCGCTCGCGCAGCAGCTCACCCAGCGCCTGATTGACCAGCCGGTGCCGCTGGACGCGCGACTGCCCGGAAAAAGCGGCGGCGCGCACCTCCACCGTGAAGTGGCTTTCGCCGCGCGGATCGTGCCCGGCATGGCCGTGATGATGCGCGCTGTCGTCGGTCACGACCAGCCGTTCGGGTTGGAGGGCGGCCTGCAGGGCCTGCGCGATTTCGGCCGCGACCGGGCCGGTGGGATGCTCGTTCATGCCGCCTATATAACCGGTTTTTGGGGTGAAGCATTGGCTGACGGGCGGCCGCGCGAAACGAAGTTCCACGGCCGCGTCGGCGGCGGCCACCAGTGCGACGCCCCCGGCTGCGACCAGCCGGGCGAGTTCCGCGCGCCGCCGGAGCAGGGCCCGCGCGGCGGCTTCGACGGCCCCGGCGGCTGGCGCTGGTTCTGCCTCGACCATGTCCGCGCCTTCAATGCCGGCTACAACTACTTCAACGGCATGAGCGCGGACGAGATCGAGGCGGAACAGCGGCCTTATGCCGGCTGGGAGCGCGAAACGCGCGCCTTCTCCGCGACCGTCGGCACCAGCCCACGCTGGAGCGACTTCGCCGACCCGCTGGATGCAATCCAGGCGCGCTTCCGCGCCCGGGCACCCGCGCCGCGCGCCGACGGCAAGCCGCTGTCGGACGCCGACCGCCGGGCGCTGCGCACGCTCGACCTGCCGGCCGACGCCGACCGGCGCGCGCTCCGCACGCGCTATGCCGAGCTCGTCCGCCGCTTCCATCCCGACCGCAACGGCGGCGACCGCAGCCACGAGGCGCAACTGGCGGAGGTGATCGCGGCCTACACCCACCTCAAACGCGCCGCCGTCTTCGCCTGACCGCGGCTCGACAAGCGCCGCCGGACGGGCAAGGAAGGCGCCATGCCCGGTCCCGTGCAGCGCATCCTCTATGCCTATCGCGGCGACCCTGCCGCACGCCGGCCGAGCATCGTGGATGCGCTGGAGGCGGCGGGCTTCGCCGTCGACTGCCTCGCCATCCCCTTCGCCAGCGCGCGCAGCACGGTCGCCCAGGCGCTCCGCCGCCGTGTCGCGTGGGCCCGCTACGATCTCGTCGTGGCGGGCGACTACCTCCTCGCCTGGGCCTTCGCCGTGCGGCTTGCCGGCCGCCGCCGCCCGCGCCTCGCCGCGGCGGGCTTCAACCAGTCGAGCCGGCTGGTGCGGACGGGGCTCTTCCCGCTCGACCGCCTGCTCGACCGCGTATGGCGCCGGGTAGCCGCCTTTGTCGTGCATTCGGAGGCGGAGGCCGATCTGTTCGCCCGCGCGCACGCCATCCCGCGTGACCGCTTCGTGTTCCTCCACTGGGGCTATGATCTGCCCCCTTTCGAACGCGAAGCGGCGGAGCGGCCGCCCGAGCCCTACGTGTCGATGATCGGCCGCAACAACCGCGATCTCGCCACCTTCTGCGCCGCCGCCCCGCTGGCCGGCGTGGCGGGCGTGGTGGTCACCTCGGCCGAGACGCGCGCGAGCTTCGCCGGAGCGGTGCCGCCGGGCGTGCGCCTGCTGGTGGACCGGCCGATGGAGGAATGCCTCGACCTCGTCGCCGGCAGCCTCGCCCACCTCGTGCTGGTGCGCGACGGCGCGCGCGGCGCGGGCCATATCAGCGCGGTCAGCGCCATGCTGCTGGGCAAGCCGCAGGTGTTCAGCCGGGTGGATACGCTGGCCGACTATCTGGTTGACGGCGTCAACGGCCTCGCCGTGGCAGTGGCGGACGCGGCCGGCACCGGCGCCGCGCTTCGCCGGCTGGCCGACGATCCCGCGCTCGCGGCCCGCCTCGGCGACAAGGGCCGCCGCTTCGCCGAGGGCTGGCTGTCCGATCGCGCCACCATGGCGCGCACGGTGGCGGTGTTCCGTGCGGTCGCGGACGGCGCGCCGTTGCCGCGCTTCGAAGACTGGCGCAGTCTCGTCCGCTGAACGCCGCGCCGCTTGCCTTTTGCGCAGGCGGACCCAAGACGGTCCGCGACCCGTTACCGTCCCCGTTTCACGCAAGAGTGATCCATGACCGAACTCGCCAACGCCCAGCCTGATAGCCGCGAGGGCACGCTGCTCGCCGCCCCCGACCGGATGCGCTCCGTGCGCGAGCTGTTCGGCATCGACACCGACATGCAGGTACCCGCCTTCTCCGAAGCGGACGAGCGCGTGCCCGACCTCGATCCCGCCTATGTGTTCGATCCGGACACCACGCTCGCCATCTGCGCGGGCTTTGCGCACAACCGCCGCGTGATGATCCAGGGCTATCACGGCACGGGCAAGTCCAGCCACATCGAGCAGGTCGCCGCCCGCCTTAACTGGCCAACCATCCGCATCAACCTCGACGCGCATATCAGCCGCATCGACCTCGTCGGCCGCGACGCGATCGTGCTGCGCGACGGCCAGCAGGTGACCGAGTTCCGCGAGGGCCTGCTGCCGTGGGCGCTGCAGACGCCCACCGCGCTCGTGTTCGACGAATATGATGCGGGCCGCCCCGACGTCATGTTCGTGATCCAGCGCGTGCTGGAAACGGAGGGCAAGCTGACCCTGCTCGACCAGAACCGCGTGATCCGCCCGAACCCCTATTTCCGCCTGTTCGCCACCGCCAACACGGTGGGCCTGGGCGACACCACGGGGCTCTACCACGGCACCCAGCAGATCAATCAGGGTCAGATGGACCGCTGGAACCTGGTGGTGACGCTCAACTACCTGCCCGCCGCGACGGAGGCGCGCATCGTGCTCGCCAAGTCGGGCGAATATGATAAGCCCGAGGGCAAGAAGACGGTGGACCAGATGGTCAAGGTGGCCGACATGACGCGCGCCGGCTTCATGGCCGGCGACATCTCCACGGTGATGAGCCCGCGTACGGTCATCTCCTGGGCGCAGAACCTGCTGATCCTGGGCGATGTCGGCTTCGCCTTCCGCGTCTCCTTCCTCAACAAGTGCGACGAGGCGGAGCGTGCGCTGGTGGCCGAATATTACCAACGCGTGTTCGGCAAGGACCTGCCCGAAAGCATCGTCGGCAAGGCCTGACTTTGGCCGAGCAGACGCCCCTCGACGCGTTCCGCGCGGTGCTGACGGGCACCGCGCGCGCGATGGCGCACGAGCCGGAGGTGGAGCTCGCCTTCACCACCGACCAGCCGTCCGCCACGGGCAAGCAGCTGCGCGTGCCCTTGCCCGGCCGCACGCTGCCGGCGGCGCAGGTGGCGGAGGCGCGCGGCGCCGCCGATGGGTTCGCGCTGCGGCTCCGCCACCACGACACGCGCCTGCACGGCCGCGCCAGCCCCGGCGATCCCGTCGCCCGCGCGGTGTTCGACGCAATTGAGCAGGCGCGCGTGGAGGCGATCGGCGTGCGCGGCATGGCGGGGGTCCGCGCCAACCTCGCCCAGGCGCTCGATCTTCGCCTCCGGTCCGATCCGCTGGTGCGCGCACGCACCGCGGCCGAGGTGCCGCTCGGCACCGCGCTCGGCTTGCTTGCGCGCGAGCGGCTGACGGGCGAGTCGCCGCCCGCCGCCACCGCCCACGCGCTCGGCCTCGTGCGCGATTGGGTGGAGGAGCGCGCCGGCACCGACCTCGACGCGCTGGCGCTCGCGCTCGACGACCAGGCCGCCTTCGCGCGCCTCGCCACCCGGCTGCTCGAACATCTCGACCTGGTGGAGGCGCAGCCCGAGCCGACGGAGAGCGAGGAAGGCGAAGGCGAGGAGGACGAGCCGCAGGACGGCGAGGGCGAGGACCAGGAAGCGCCCGACCAGCCGGGCAGCGACGCCGATGCCGCCATGCAGGTCCGCACGGAGGAGCAGGCGCCCGCCGAGAGCGACGGCGAGACCCGCGAGGCCGAGGACGGCGAGTTCGAAGGGGAAGGCCAGGAGGGCGACGAAGGCGACGAGGGCGTGGCCCCCGCCCGCCCCAACCGCCCGCCCGTCGACACCGGCCCCAGCCTCGACTACAAGGCCTATACCGCGCGCTTCGACGAGGTCGTGGAGGCCGCCGACCTGTGCGACGAGGACGAGCTTGCCCGTCTGCGCGCCTATCTCGACCAGCAGCTCGTCCACCTCCAGGGCGCGGTGACCAAGCTCGCCAACCGTCTCCAGCGCCGCCTCATGGCGCAGCAGAACCGCTCGTGGGATTTCGACCAGGAGGAAGGGCTGCTCGACGCCGCGCGGCTCGCGCGCGTGGTGGTCAGCCCCGATTTCTCGCTGTCCTACAAGATCGAGCGCGACACCGATTTCCGCGACGCGGTGGTGACGCTGCTCATCGACAACTCGGGCTCCATGCGCGGCCGGCCCATCTCCATCGCCGCCATCTCCGCGGACATCCTCGCGCGCACGCTGGAGCGCTGCGGCGTCAAGGTCGAGATCCTCGGCTTCACCACGCGCGCATGGAAGGGGGGGCAGGCGCGCGAGGCATGGCTCCAGGCCGGCCGCCCGGCCGCGCCCGGACGCCTCAACGACCTGCGCCACATCGTCTACAAGCAGGCGGACGAGCCCTATCGCCGCGCGCGCCGCAACCTCGGCCTGATGATGCGCGAAGGCCTGCTCAAGGAGAATATCGACGGCGAGGCGCTGCTATGGGCGCATAACCGCCTGATCGGCCGCCCGGAGGAGCGGCGCATCCTGATGGTCATCTCCGACGGCGCACCGGTGGACGATTCGACGCTGTCGGTGAACTCGGGCAGCTACCTCGAAAAGCATTTGCGCCAGGTGATCTCGTGGATCGAGACCCGCTCGCCCGTCGAACTGGTGGCGATCGGCATCGGCCACGACGTGACCCGCTACTATGCGCGGGCGGTGACGATCATGGACGCAGAACAGCTCGGCGGCACGATGGTGGAGCAATTGGCGGGCCTGTTCGACGCGAGCTGAGCCGCGTCCCCCGCGCCCTTTCAAATCCCCGCAAAGCCAGGAGTCCAGACAGGGCTCCCGCCTTCGCGGGAGCACCATATTACGACAACAGAGAGCGGCGGGAGCGATCGGCCGGCACCATCGCCGGCCAGCCGCGAAGTCGGATCAGGCCGCGGCCGCTGCGGCCGTGCCCGCCTTCTCGATCTCGCGCTTCAGCCGGCGCGCACGCAGCGACAGGCTTTCGGCCCGCGTCTTGAGCAGCCAATTGTCGAGCCCGCCGACATGCTCCACCGAGCGCAGCCCGTGCGTGCTAACGCGCAGCCGCACGCTGCGGCCGAGCGCGTCGGAGATCAGCGTCACGTTCTGCAGGTTGGGCAGAAAGGTGCGCTTGGTCTTGTTGTTGGCGTGGCTCACATTGTGGCCTACCTGCCGGCCCTTGCCGGTCAGCTCGCAGATGCGCGACATGGTCTCAGAAATCCCGCTAGGTTCGGTGCCGGAAAGCGTGGCCGCCTAACCGGCCTGGCCTCCGCCGTCAAGGTCGCGGGTGCGCCGGGCCGTGCAACCGCAGCCGCTAACGCACGTTACCGCCGCACAAACAACAAGGGAGTATGTGGGTATGCGTGCCGTTGTGACCATTCTGGCGATCGTCGTGGTCGTCGCCATCATCGCCGTCGCGACCGGTTTCGTGAACCTCCGCGGCGATTCGGGCGCGCTGCCCAAGGTTGCGGTGGAAGGTGGCAAGCTGCCCAGCGTCGACGCGAATGTTGGCTCCATCGATGTCGGCACCAAGAAGAGCGTGGTGGAGGTGCCTAAGGTCAGCGTCGACACCAAGAAGACCAGCATCGACGTGCCGTCGGTGTCCGTGCAGAAGGCGCAGTAAGATGGCGGTCGGCGCCCGCCCCGGCGTGGGCGCACTCGTGGCGGCAGTGCTGCTGCCGCCACTCGGCATCTTTCTCGTCCGCGGCCTTTCGCCCGCCTTCTGGATCGGCACGCTGCTGACGTTGGTAGGTTGGGTGCCGGGTGTTGTATTCGCGTTGGTGACGGTGCTGCAGCCGCGGTTTCTCGCCCGCACCTGACGGAGACCGTCCCGTTGCGGCTTCCCGCACCGATGGGGCGTGCGCTCGAACTGGCGGTCCAGGCCGCCGCCGCGGGCGAGGTGCCCGTGGCGGCGGTCGTCACGCATGACGGGCGGATCGTGGCCGAAGCCGCCAACGCCATGCGCGGATCGCACGATCCTACCGCCCACGCCGAGATGGTGGCGATCCGCGCCGCGGCGCATGCGCTCGGTCGCGCGCGGCTCGACGGCTGCGACCTGTGGGTCACGCTTGAGCCATGCGCCATGTGCGCGGGCGCCATCTCGCTTGCCCGCATCGCCCGGCTCTACTGGGCGGCCGACGATCCCAAGGGCGGCGCCGTGCTGCATGGGCCGCGCCTGTTCGCGCAGCCGACCTGCCATCACCGGCCCGAACTGTTCCCGGGCCTGGGCGCCGGCCCGGCTGGCCTCCTGTTGCGTGACTTCTTCGCCGACCGGCGCTGAACCCGGGCCATTCCCTGTTCAGCACGGGCACCCTATATCGGGGCAACAAGATATAGGAGTGGTCCCATGCGCATCCTGCCTCACCTGCTGTCCGGCGCCGCGGCGCTCGGGCTGGGCTATGCGATGGTCGGCGCGACCTCCGCGCTCGCGGCCGAGGCGGTGGTGCATGCCCCCGCGCCCGCGGTCACCGCGCCCGCCACGGGTACGCAGGAGACGGCCGTGTTCGCCGGTGGCTGCTTCTGGGGCGTCCAGGGTGTGTTCCAGCACGTCAAGGGCGTGACATCGGCCGTGTCGGGCTATACCGGCGGCGCGCGCAACAGCGCCACCTACGACCAGGTCTCGAACGGCGACACCGGCCACGCCGAGGCCGTGCGCGTGACCTTCGATCCGCGCCAGGTGAGCTATGCCGACCTGTTGCGCATCTACTTCTCGGTAGTGGCCGATCCGACCATGCTCAATCGCCAGGGGCCGGACGAGGGGACGCAATATCGCTCGGCCCTGTTCCCTCAGAATGCGGGCCAGGCCAGGGTGGCGCAGGCCTACCTCGCGCAATTGGGCAAGGCCAGGCTGTGGAAGGCGCCGATCGTCACGCGCGTCGAGCCGGCCAAGCCCTTCTACCCGGCCGAGGGCTATCACCAGGACTATCTGACTTTGCACCCCGATGCCGGCTACATCCGCGTCAACGACCTGCCCAAGGTCGCCGCGCTCAAGTCGATGTATCCCCAACTCTGGCGCGACAAGCCGGCGCTGGTGCGAGGGTAGACGGTCGGAGACAGGTCAGGCCGACGCGCCTGCTTTGTGTCTCCGCCCCCGCGGAGGCACAAGGAGGTCTGTGTATTCTGAGGAGGCTCAGTCCTTCCACGCCCAATAGAGCTGGGCCGGCGGCACGTTGACCGGCTCGAACTGGTGGTCGATGCGCGTGAACGGCACCGCCAGGAAGTCGCGCACCTTGGGGCTGAACTGATAGACCAGGAAGGCGCCGCCCGGCCGCAGCGCGGCATAGGTCTCGCTGGCGATGCGCGGGCCGATGCCCGGCGGCAGGGTGGAGAAGGGCAGGCCCGACAGCACATAGTCGGCATGGTCGAAGCCGCGCTCGGCCATGATCCGCCGCACGTCGGCGGCCGACCCTAGCACCGGCACCAGCCGCGGGTCGGCATAGGTGCGGCGCAGATAGTCGATGAAGTCGGGGTTGGTGTCGATCGCGAGATAGGTGGCGTCGGGCGCCATCCGGTCCAGCACCGCCTGGCAGAAGGTGCCGACCCCCGGCCCATATTCCACAAACAGGCGCGTGTTCGCCCAATCGGTGCGCGACAGCATGCGGCGGATCAGCCGTCCCGACGACGGGATGATGGAGCCTACCATCACCGGATGCTTCAGGAAGCCCTTAAAGAACATGGCGAGCGGCCCGGGGCCGGACGCCGGCCTGCGATGCTCGGTCCGCCGCAGCGCCTGCTCCCCGACTGATCCGCTCATGCCAACTCCCTGCCGCACCATGCGGGTTTGTCACACATCGTTCGCAAATGCGGCGGACGAAGGCAAGTTCCGGTTATCCGGGCCGAACCGCCGGTCGCAGCGGCTATGCCTCCCGCGTCCGCACCTGCGGCATGGCGAAGCCGATCGGCTGCACCGCGAACGCGTCCTGCTTCAGCCGCGCCGCCATCTGCTGATAGTCGCGCTCGATCTCCTCCGTCACGCTCGCGCGCGTTTCCTCCAGCGCCTTGTCGAAGTCGGCCGACCCCACCTGCGCCGTGCCCAGGTCGCGGCGGAGCGCGGTGAGACCAGCGCGCCGCACCAAGTCTTCGAGATCCGCGCCGGTGAAGCGCGCCGTACGGCGGGCCAGCGCGTCCAGGTCGACATCCGGTCCCAGCGGCACGTCGTGCGTGTGGATGTCCAGGATCATGCGCCGCCCCTTCTCGTCGGGCACCGTCACGTAGATCAGCTCGTCGAAGCGGCCCGGCCGCAGCAGCGCGGGGTCGATCAGGTTCGGGCGGTTGGTGGCGCCGATCACGACCACCGATTGCAGCTCCTCCAGCCCGTCCATCTCGGCCAGGATGGTGTTGACCACGCGCTCGGTCACCTGCGGCTCGCCCATGCCGCCGCCGCGCGCGGGCACCAG
>Ga0325400_1004622_pt1 | contig 12775 bp, 7 predicted proteins | sample PopdelMetagenome_2_FD_205662 | JGI IMG/M metagenome (GOLD analysis project Ga0325400, IMG submission 205662) | Populus deltoides microbial communities from Bellville, Georgia, United States - Xylem-PdKOR-R1 | ecosystem: Host-associated > Plants > Phyllosphere > Stem > Wood/Secondary xylem...
AAGATGCAGGCAGGTATAAAATTTCTTGATAAAGAAGTCCCTTATTTAGTGTACCGCAAATTATTCCCGCTATGAATGGAATGATGATTTAAGTATTGAATATAAATCAAAGAATGTGCGCATTATTATACTATACTTTAAAATATATGAGAAAATTATTGTACTAGTACTGTATATATAGATTATTTGCACTGTGAATTACAATGTAAATGTTCAGAAAACAATTTAAAAAGACAAGGTGCGATTGTTAAGTTTACACAATTTAAAAAGATAAGGTGTGATGCACTTACCTAGAGTATGTGCACGTGCTGCTACTCCATGTAATTGTCCAGTTCCTACAGCTTCTCCTGAATATTGACGAGCTACTGTTCAACATAAATGAAACTTTGCTGGAGAGCGGGTTTCCGATCTCTACTGCCCAGAATGAAGGCAACATTCAGGCGCACCACATATCCAAAAATAGACATGATCCAGCAGTGGAAGAGAGAGAAATCGGTCGGCAACCAAAACTGTCATGCAGGTGTATTTCCTTTTGTTTTCCAGGAAATTTACGATGATGATTTATGTCAAACGGATTATGTGCCTTCAAATCCCTCCAGTCAGTTAGTAAAGGAGTGTGAGAAGAACAATATATCCAGAAATCAACATAATCCAACAGTGTATTCCAGAGATATGGCCACCGGAGCATTATTAGCTCCTCCAAATTCTGCACTTCTCTCTCTAGCCGAATTTTCTCTATTGTCTCTCACCTTTTTTTTTTTTTAATTGGTGGCCTCTTTGTTGTTCTAAAGGTATATTTACCCCTAATTACAATTTTGTCCCTCATTTATGCCTTTATGTCTTTTATTTTATTTTTCATGTAAACTATTCGGCTTGTTTCTACTTAAATCGCTAGTATTTACCGAACTCCGATTGGGATGAGATCTTTAACCAAGGTAAGAAAAAATATTAATAGACTTCATGCAAAACTTCATTCCGATCCGATAATTGAATTGAGAGCTCTGCTTTCTAATGTAAAATTGGTCAGTTCATGACTTTTCATCAACGATCCAAATTTTCTTGTTCAATCTTCACATAAAATTATATCAATTATCCTTCTAAACCTCTAAGGTCATTTTATTATTTTGGAATATATTCATTTTAAAATTTTCACCTTTATTTATTTATCGGGTATTATTATCGTTTCAAAGTAATGTCACTGATTTTTAATCGGTGCTTGCACCTTCAGTCCTATAATTTTCATTGCACTATCCCTTATTATAATTTATTCTTTATTACCTCACTTATTCCTTAGAAACATTTTATCATTTTCCTCGTTATTTTATCCATCAAAACGCGTTACCAGTTTCTCTATCCTTATGAATTCTAAACCAAAATTCATTTTATAGAGGCCATCCCCTCCATTATATATCATTATTCATCTATTATTTCTTATCTTGGTTTTCATCACTTATTGAGATCATACCATTTTCAGTCTTACGTTTACATGGAAGTTTACACATCTGCATATTTAAATTATAAATTTCTAGGGTTTCACAATATTTGTTGTTCAATGGATGTTATAAAGATTGTGGTTGTGATGATGATGATGTTTGCAGGATTGAAACTCATGATGAATGGGTCATGATTGAGTTATGAGATGTGGGATATTATAATTGTAAACAGGTTATATGTCAATAACTTGGGACCTCCTGGTATAGGGGAGACTCTGCCGAAATTTTGATAGACTTTTTATATGAAAACTGTATAAAAAAATTTACCTATATTTTTACGTAGCAAATCATATGAAAGTAACTATAAATACATATGAAAGTATGGGGCGTTACAATGTCAATATACTAGTTTGTACGTTAAACTATGCACATGCATCAAAGTGTTGTTCGATTTGATTAACTAGTCGATATAAATAAAACGAAGAGAGTTCTATGGCATTTGTTTTGAGAAAAAAAAGTTATTTTTATTATGGGTGAGAAATGTTTATGATATTTGTTTTTCTCTAACATAAGATTTGTGGTTATGAAAAGAGTGTTTAAGAGTATGGCAGTAGTTGCGGTTTAAAGTGCATTTTGCTTAGATATGCATCAAAATATTTTTTTATTTTTTAAAAATTATTTTTTATATTAGCATATTAAAACGATTTAAAAATATAATAAAAAAAATAATTTTAATAAAAAGAATTCATTTTTTTAGGAAACGCGTTGAAACCGCGTTTCCTAACATTGCCTAACTAGAGAAGATGATGAAGTTACATCTAGATAGCAAAATCCAACTCCTTGGTTATTGAAACTGAGTATAAAATCTAAGATTATCAGTGAAGTTGTATCAATTAAAATGATATTATTTTAATTTTTTTAAATTAACTTAGATTTTGAATGAATGAACTAGATCATGATTTAATTTATCACGTCATTTAAATCATATTATTTAACTTTCACTTGATTTTTTTTTTAAAACCTAACATGAATTAATCGTTGTGAGATCAATCCGCTTGATGGAATTTAATAGCTTGTTACAAATAAATGACGCCATTTTACACTTACGTTTTGGGAGTAAGAACTCAATTTTGAAAGGGATGGTGAGTTTTAGTTTTAATTCTAGCTAGGTGGGCTCGATTGGATTGCTTTGTTTTAAAAAATAATCACATTGACAAAAGACCAAAGGGACTATTGTCAATTGCTGACTATAAGTGTGGAGCGTCTTATAATCTGATTTCTATGGAATTCTAGAAAATCTTCTATACCATAAATAATATACATTTAATTGGACTTGAAAAATATAGCCTCATTGATTAAAATTAAATTTGCCTTAAATTATTATTATTATTATTATTATTGGCTTTTAAAAAAACTTCATTAAGTCTAGAAATAGAAATAGGGCTTAGCTTTAATAAGACTTCACCCCAAAATTTAGCCAGTCCTTTCCCAGCCCAACCCTAACCACTCATCATAGCCCAAACCCTAACTACTACCACCACCAAGTCCACCAGCACATAAATTTCCAACACAACCCCAACAGACCACCCAAAAAGAACTCCAAACCAAGGACATTATTCTACTTTAAACACACATACAAAATCCAGAAACCCCTCACCCCCCTCCTCCTTCTTTATTCCCCAAGAACTCCCAAAGCTTAAAAACAATAAAAAGACTATCAAACACAATATAACTTCAATAAATCTTATACCTTTTTCCTTTATTATTTTTTACGTAAAAACCTTAATATCATCTATTAGGGGTTCTTCAGAAACCAAGTTTTTTGCAAGAACTAGTGTTAAATGCAGCAAGTGCAGCTTTAAGTTGTTTGGTATTGTTTGCTGGGCTCAGGAAACTTGACCTAAATCGTGAAGCATCAAAGAAAGCCCTTGAACATAAGAAGGAAATCGCCAAGCATTTGGATCGTCCCCTTATCCAAACAAATCCTTATGAGGTGTGTGTCAAAGTTTCTGTTTTTTTTTGCATTTTTTTATTTGGGTTTTTTTATTTTTATTTTTTATTTTTGAAGGATTCTGTGAATCTTGGTTATGGGGGTAATTAATGGAATATAGGGTTTGTTTTGGTTTATTGTTTTTTGGAGGATTCTGTGAATTTTGGTTATATGGTTAGATAATGGAACGAAGAATTTTGTGAATTTGGATTATAGGGTTAGTTAATGGCATATAGGCTCTGTTTTTATTAAGTGCTATTGGTTTTATTATGTGCTTGAATTGTCATTTATCTGCAAAAGTTTGAATTTTGTGTGTGATAGTGGGGTTGAGGTTGATATTGCAATGAGGGATGTGTGTGGTTTATTGTAGGGAAAAGTAATTGGGGAGATTTGGGTGTTTTAGTTTAATCGGTGTTTGGGATATGGGGGAGTGACTGCTTGTGCCGAATGGAATGGGATTAAGTTTCCAGTTTTGCTGGGATGAATGGAGTTGCTTTGTTGTAGTCGAAACTAAGTTCATTTCAGATTGAGTTGTTTGTTGAACTTTTGAACTGGTGGGTTGGAGTTTAGGCCTCTTGTGGCTGAAAAGTTCGAATTCTTGTATGACAATGGAGATGGGGGCTATGGGATTAAGATTGTGATGAGGGATCCTGTTGGTCCAGTGGGTTATTGTAGGGAATAGGGATTGGGGGATTTGGGTTTTTTTAGTGAAGATAGGTAATTTAATTAGTTTTTGGAATGTGGGGGAGTGATTCCTTGTGCCGAATGGGGTGTGTTTGAGTTTCCAGTTCTGTTGTGATGAATGAAGTTGTTTTGTGTTGGTAGAAACTAAGTTCATTTCTGATTGAGTTGTATATTGAGCTTTTGTACTGGAGCGCTGGAGTTTAGGCCTTTGGGTTGATGTTATAGCATGATTGAATTGTCATTTACTTGCAAGAGGTTTGAATTTTCTATGATAATGGGATGAGGACCATGAGGTTAAGACTTCAATGAGGGATGTGTGTGGTTTGGTGGGTTAATGGAGGGAACAGTGATTGGGGGATCGAGGTGTTTTGGTGAAGATAGGTGTTTCAATTAGTTTTCGGAATGTTGGGGAGTGATTGCTCATGCCGAATGGGATATGATTAAATTTCAAGTTTTGTTGGATGGAAGGAGTTGTTTTGGGTTGGTGTTATAGCTCTGTTGTCATTGTTTATACAACCATAGACAGTTATAATATTTCCTGGTGTCTTCAAACGCGCCATTTGTTTTCTAGGCTGTCCATAATTTGTTGATTGCTACCACGCAACAAATACTTAGAGTTTCTAATGTCAACTGAATACATGAAAATATCCATCATATGGAGTAGATTTGAGTCTCTGTTATTAATAAACTAATGGCACATGATTAGTTACAGTTATGCGAGTTCACCTTTTTGAAAATGTTACTTCGTGAATGCTGATGGCTACTATGTTCAGTAATAGCCTCCTGCGTGACTGACTGGGTTAAGGTTCATAGTTGGAAGAAATTAAATTTGAAGACTTAGCCTTGAACCAATATGATGGCTATAACTTTTCAATTATGAAACCTTCTGATTGCAATTACTTTGTGGAAGATTTAAACTGCTTTGTAACAATCAAGCCTATCTTCTAAACACTATCCAATGTGGCCATGTTCTCATGTTGAAAATATAATTGATTGGAATAGAGGCTTTAGGATTTATGGCCGGTTTAATGGTTTATTAATATGCTGCAATTGTGTATTTTTATTTTTGAACAGGATGTCATAGCATGTGATGTTATAAATCAGATCACATAGATGTGGAATTTGAATCAATTGGAGGATTGGAATCTATCAAGCAAGCTTTGTATGAACTGGTGATTCTTCATCTGCGGAAACCTGAGCTCTTCACACACAAAAATCTTCTTGGTCCACAAAAGGGTGTATTGTTATATGGACCTCTCTGATAATTGAAGCAAGGTAGTACTTTGTGAACGTTCTTAACTAAGATTGAACATTCCTAACTTGTCCTTCTTGAAGATCTTTATTAGCAGCAAGATTTTGTTGGATGCTCTATTAACTTTAAAAAACTGGGCACTGTGGCTTCCTTATCTAATGGATCTTCCTCTGATGAGTGAGATTGCGAAATGATCACAATTTTGGTATTTTTGTTGTTGTGTGGTATTTCTATGTATCCTACATTAGGGATATAACAAAAGTAACTGAATAGCATACATTCTGGCAATTGTGAAAGTGGTCATTACTGTATTTAGCAACAACATCTTTGTGTTGAAACCATCCCTCATTATATTCTTTTCTGCATCTGAATCCATGCAAATCTTGTTGGTTCGGTGCTGACTAGAAACAGATTTAGAAGTAATTAACTAAGTTTGCTTAGTTACTTTTTTGCTCCTATCGAAGTTTTCATAATCTGATTGGTGTTGATTCTTTTCTATGCTATTGCAGTTGCTGTTGTTTTTGGCCTGGCTTATAAACTCCAGCCTGCTTTTATATTATTGAAGAGGTTGATAGTTTTCCGGGGTAGGGTCGTACTACAAATCATGAGGCATGAAACCTAAGTTCATGGCATTATGGGATGTGCTGACTACAGATCGTGAGTTCTTACTCTTGAAACAAGTGCTGCATTTGTGTAGTCTTTCAATGCAGTGACTTGCTAGAATCCCTTTCATGTAAGATTTGTGAAAGTGTGATTTATTCATGGGCCTGGCTTGGCAAGACTCAGTGATAATATTCTTACAGAGAATGCACAAGTGATGGTACTTGCTGCAACCAACTGAACTTCAGAACTCAATGAAGCAATCCTCCAACGTCTTCCTTAGGCCTTTGAAATTGGGATACTGAGATCCTGAAGGTTGTTTTGAAAGGGGAGAAGATCAAAAGCAAAATTGACTTTGATTGCATAACAAGTTTGTGTGAGGGCTACACTGGTTCTCATCTGTGATTTGTTATAATCCCAGCTAATTCTTAAAGGTATTTTTATTGATTTGTAATATTTGCATAAAAATCCCATGCATGCCTGAGGGTGTCATGGAAAAGTTTTTGTAATTGTTGCCTGTTGTGTTCTATCCAAAACCAATGACTTCCATTGCAATGGATAGAAGATAGTATGGTTCCTCATGAGAACTAGAAGAAATTAAACAAATTGTTGTTATGGACTAAAAGGGATAGCTATTGGTGTCAAAAATATTATCTGGAGGATTTTATCTTTCCATTGTTTGAGCTTGCTGTGGATTTTTTTAATCCTTTATTGAGTTTCTACATCGTGATTCTTTCTCAGGCACCAAGGCCATTGTCTGAGTCAGACTTGCAGGGAGTTCTTGGCACATCATCTAAGACTACGGTTGCTGCAAATGAGTACAGTAGGTCAAGCTCACATTCACCTGGGTGGCCAGGCAGTCAGATGACTATCAGGTTCAAGCCACAACTAATGAGCTCTCTAAACTCATAGTATCTCAAATCTTGAATCTTCAGTCGGATAATCAGGGCCCTTGAAATATTCATCTGTTTTTTCTTAATATGAAGCCAAGAGAAATTGTATTTTAAATTATTTTAAAGTTTTCCCTATTCTGAAATGTTCAAAGTAGAATATGTTGTTTTTAGGTGACTCAAAATTGCAGATTCGCTGTAGCATAGAGCTCTTAACATGGTATTAATACATATCTTTTCTTTTGCTTTAGATATAAACTTGCCAATCACCAATGTTGACTGATTTTGTTGATGATTTGACTCTGTTTGTTACACTTTTTAGTAGTCATGAATGACTTAGAAGTTATCAAAATTATTCTATTTTGCTTGCGAATATTGCTGCTGTTGTGAGAACAGAATTGTTTTAATTCTTATAAATCTGTTCATAAAATTTACAATACTCCAAGAAAGGGGGATTGATTTAAGTGATCAAGAATAAGGAAATGAACGCATAAAAAAGGACCCAAAACATAAATGATTTTATAGTCAACACAAACTATTGCTTGCATACATGGAATCTTTTTCATAGAAGTAACACCTAATTAACCTTGAATGAAAAAGAAGAAGAAGAAGAAAGAAAGTAAAGGGAATCCAATACCATGAATCTGCCACCCTGGTGTTGTTTCAATGTCAAATCCACTTGATATCTTGTTTGTTCTGCAAAATTAGAAAGGTAAGACTGATCAAATAAATTGTGGAGAAAATATAGCCTAACATAAACTGTGAACATAAAATTTGAAAACTCAAATGCTTGCAAAACTTACTTGAAAATATCAATTGCATTATTTAGTTTCTTCTAGCACCATATCTGGCAACATTCTTCTTTGTTTTTTTGTTGTTGAGATTCCATTTATCTTCAACCATCCTAAGAAACCATGCAGGTTTTTTTGTTCTAAACACAACATATCCCGTTGCAACTCCAAACACAAACCCAAATCCATACCCCATTGTCACAGCTTTCCAACCAAATCCTTCTCCAAACAATGTTGAATCATCTCCCTCATCAAAGCTTGATGGCTGCAATGATGGTGCCTCATCACGGTAGCATTCTTCTAGTACTTGAAATCCACATAAACCCAAGTTTCCTTCAAATGAGCTTGCATTAAAGGTGCTGAATTGCTGTCCACTTGGTATGGGCCCCTTGAGTTGGTTATGTGAAAGGTTTAGGATGGCAAGAAATGTTAGACCCTCCAGCTGCATTGGAATCCTTCCGGTAAGTAAATTTGAAGATAGATCTAATGACTCCAAATTAGTCAAAATTCCCAATGATGATTGTATATGACCTGTAAGGGAATTATGAGAAAGGTTGAGCTGTTGGAGTGCTTTAAGCTTTCCGATCACTTTTGGAATCTCTCCGGTGAAATTGTTATTTGACAAATCAAGTACTCTGATGGTACTTTGTATCTTTGGAAACTCAATTTCTACACCTTTCCATGTCAAATCTATGGAATAGACATAGCTAGAGTAACTTGTTGCATTCATGTAAATCATGTTTTGATCCGAGGCCATCATTGCTTCAAGACTATTGAAATACCCAGTTGGCAATGACCCTCTAAAATCATTGTCAGAGATGTCAAGAATCCGTAATGTAGAGAAGGAATTATGTGCAGTTGGACCCTTCACAAAACCTTGGAGTTTATTGGATTTTAGGACAAGAATTTGCAGCTTTGGAAGCTTTTCTAGAAAGTAGGGAAATGTATCCTCAATCTTATTGTTGCCAAGATCAAGAACTTCCAACATTGCACAGTTGTTGATAGACGATGGTATTTTCCCTTCGAATTCATTTCCATTGAGGTTGAGATATTCCAAGCTATTATCCTTTGTAAATGTTGAAGGGATAATGCCTTGAAGTTTGTTCATGCCTAGATGCAATACTGAGAGCGAGTTGCTGAAGTTCCCCAAACATAGTGGCGTAGAACCACTCAAGCTGTTGTTGGACAAGTCCAGGAGTATAAGGAATCTCAGCTTGCAAATAGAAGAAGTAATCTCACCTGTCAATTTACTAGTGGACGCAAGAATAAGGACTTCCAAGTTCTTTTGTTTGAAAATCGAACTTGGGATTGTACCATGCAAGTGGTTATTGCTCAAATCAAGGTAAATCAATGAATAGTGTTGGAGTTCACTTATATTCCCTATGAGATTATTGTCATGAAGGTCAAGATAATTCAAAGAAGGAAGAGCAAACAAAAAGGATGGTATTGTTCCATTGAACAAGTTACCGTATAAACTTAGACCCAATAGATTTGAAAGGGTTTTTAATTGAGAATGGATAGGTCCTCCTAGTTGATTATTTGATAAATCTAAATATGAAAGATTGACTAGGCTAGCCAAAGAATCTGGAACTTGACCCATAAAATTATTGGAATAGAGAATCAAGTATTGAAGGTGTACAAGGTTTCCAAGTGACGATGGGATCTCACCGGTCAAATTATTACTTGAGAGGTCTAAATAAACGAGCCGTGTGAGATTAGCAAGCGGGGCTAGATCTGACCTTATAATGTTACAATCACGAAGAGACATATATTCTAATGACTTTAGATTACTGATTAAGTCGTTTTCTAAATAAACTGAAATTCTTGTATTAGAAAGATACAACCGAGAGAGGACATTACTCAAATTGGACGAAGGAAAAGAGCCAGCGAGGCCTTGGTTGTATGACAGATCCAGTGATTCAAGGTTTGGGAGGTGAAAGATGTTACCCGGGAATTTCCCCTGCAATCCACAACCAAGGAGCGAAAGATATGACAAAGAAGAGGACAGATTGGTCAAGGAATTAGGTGCAACCAAAGACATATTTACAGAGCTCAAATCAAGTTCTCTAAGCTTGGTTAGGTTTCGAACAAGCTTGTCAAATGAAATTGGTTCTAGATTCAAATAGTTGTTCCAAGAGAAATCAAGTGAAACCAACTCAGTGAGTTGCTCAAAATCATATGGAATTGAACCAGTAAGACTGTTCCTTCCAAGATCCAAGTACTGCAGGTGCTTAAATTTCCCCATCGAGGATGGGAGTTTTCCTTGCAATCCACAGCCAATGAGTTTGAGTGATGACAGAGAAGAAGACAGATTCATCAAGGAATCGGGAACAACTAGTGACATGTTTACCCAACTCAGATGGAGTTCTCTAAGCTTGGTTAGGTTTCGAACAAGCTTGTCAAAAGAAATTGGTTGTAGACTCAAATTGTCATTATCAGAGAGATCAAGTGAAACCAATTTGGAGAGTTGAGAGATTTCCAATGGAACTTGGCCTGCAAGATCTGAACCACTAAGGTTAAGATGCGTCAGATTGGAGAACTGGCCAAATCCAGAAGAAATATGGGAGGTGTTGAAATCATTGAAAGAGAGGTCGAGCTTTTGAAGATGATGGAGAGAGAAGAGAGAATTATTAGAATGCAGGGTTCCGTGAAGCATGCTGCAAGAGAGGTTCAGTCCAGTGACATGCCCGGTTTTCAGGTCACAAGAGACCCCATTCCACAAGCAGCAGTCTGTACCGTCTTTCCATGACTCTGTTTTTGGAAAGGGATACTGACAATTGTAGTAGTCCGATGAAGCAGAACTATTAATGGAGAATGATTGTTTGAATTGAAGGAGAGAAAGAGATTGGTGATGAGCACACAAATGAGAAGAAGAGGAGGAGGAGGAGTAATTTGAGGAGAGTGGAGATGAAATTGTAGAATGGAAATGGAAGACAAACAGAAAGAAAGAGAAAGATTGAGAGAGGGACAGTGGTGAACACCCCATGGCCGCCTTTGAGGATTCAAAGTATAACTGGGAATTAAGGATGAGAAGTAAAGAGAAAGGCATTATTAGTAGTATTTATAGACAAACCAGTCTGAGATTGTATACTGTCGAAATCAAAGTCACCGGGAGAAGCATTAAACGCTACAGAAACACAATATGAACAATACCTTTTTCAGGATTTAATGATTAAAAAAATAAAGTAAGAATAAAAACCGATGGAAATATGCAATATGTAAGGTTCCTATCAAGAAGAGCTCCCTTAATTCACTGACATGTTTGAAATTCAATATCAACTAAGATTTATAATTTTAATATTAGATAAAATAGAAATTTTTGATGGAATGATTTATAATAAATTAATTTATTATAATCCTTGTCTAATTAGAATATTAGATTTCTTATTAGATTAGGATTTCTTTTAAATAGTTTAATTTCCTAATTAGCTAGGACTTTAAGCCTATAAATAGACTTGTAATCTTTTTTTTTTTTTTGGTTAATAATCAGAATTTTATTAAGAAAAAAGACTACAAAGATAATAGCCTAACTTACATCAGATGAACAAATAAAGGAAAGGAAAGCACAAAAACTGTTGCATGAAACAAGAGAGAGCAACAAATGGGGGAACAAACAAATCATAAGAAACCAACTTCTCCCGACTAAACATTCTCTATATTAAGCTCTAAAGAGTTGGAATCAAGCCTCAGCCATAAAGCAATACTTTGGCGCACCATGGAGAAACAAATTTGAAAGTTAGGGGCAGCGTCATTAAAAATAACATCATTTCGGTGAAGCCAAAGATTCCAAACAACACATGAGAAAAGAAGCTGCCATGAGAGATTCTGCTGCTTGCCTTTAACCATAGAAGACCATTGGTAGCACATGTCATCAACAGATTTTGGAAAAACACTGCAAAAGCCCCGATTAGAAAGCAGTTTCATCCATATATTCCAAGTGAAGTGGCAGTGAATGAAGAGGTGACTTGAAGATTCCAAGCTTTTATTGCAGAAAGTGCATCTTGACTCCTGAAGGGTGAGGTAGTCATGTTGAAATAGAAAATCTCTTGTGGTTACTTTGTCTTGGCAAGGAGCCAAAGAAAAAGTTGCACTTTTAGTGGGGTTAGTTTTATCCAAATAGAAGATTGGAATGGTTTGGCAACACCGTAGAGCAGCTGGTCCATCATTTTGGAGCAAGATTTTACACTGAAGAGGCCATCGTTGTTGAGGGTCCAGATTTTCTTATCCATCTTGTGGCAGAACATTGGCTTGGATTCCAGCAAGGTTGATAAAAGTGATAGTTGTTCTTGCTCAAAATGAAATAGAGGTCTGCGCCATTGTAGAGACTAGAGCCAGATTCCATTGCTCCATCTACCCATGTCAACCACCAAAGCAGATTTAGAGGAAGATAAAAGATATAGCCTAGGGAAGGCTGTTTTGAGAGGGTAGTCACCAATCCAGTTGTCTAGCCAAAAGGATGTTAAACTGTCATTCCCCACCATGAATTTGGAATGATTCGTGAAGACGTGGTGAACGTCGGTTTGAACAATGGACATAATATCCTTCCAGATCTTGGAGGGTTGGTTGTAGAAAATTGGGATCCCATTCTCATAAGCTAGATTGTACATCGAAGAGATAATCATTTTCCATAAACTTGTACCTGGGAAAGAGAGTCTCCAAATCCATTTTAGCAGCAGGGCTCTGTTTTTCGATATAAGGGAGCCTACACCAAGGCCTCCTTGTTTCTTATTGCGCATCACTAGTCTCCATTGGATCTTGCAGAAAGATCTTTGCTTGGTACATCCACACCACAAGAAACGTCTTTGGATGGATGAAAGAAGCCTGCCTACCCCTTTTGGCATCTTGAATACAAACATAAAATATATAGACAGGGAATTAAGAACACTTTTAATGAGACATACACGACCAGCCATGCTTAGTAATCTCCCTTTCCACATAAGAAGCCTTTTATGAAACTTCTCTATCACCGGCTTCCATGTAGAGATACGAGATGGATTGGTTCCTAGTGGCATGCCAAGATATTTGCTTGGAAGATGGATTGTAATCTTAAACATTAAAAAAAAGTTGAGAAAGATATAGAGAAGAGCTAGAAAAGTGTATCTTTAGAGAAAACTCTTAATAAAATATCATTCATC
>Ga0325400_1004624_pt1 | contig 12774 bp, 9 predicted proteins | sample PopdelMetagenome_2_FD_205662 | JGI IMG/M metagenome (GOLD analysis project Ga0325400, IMG submission 205662) | Populus deltoides microbial communities from Bellville, Georgia, United States - Xylem-PdKOR-R1 | ecosystem: Host-associated > Plants > Phyllosphere > Stem > Wood/Secondary xylem...
TCCGCCATGCTTTTTAGTTAGATAGCCATGTAAAAAACATGTGGTCACGAAATATGATCTTGATTTCTCTGCTTTTGGTAGTTAATTGGGTAGCTAGACAATAAAACCATGTCTTGAAAAAGGCATGGGCCCTCAAAGTAGCCTTCACAAAAATCCAAGCTGTACCGTCGGGCTAAAATTCCATGTTATATATCTAAACCATAAATATCTACGATGTCAGCAACCGTCTCGCGTTTTTCTTTTCGTCATATTCCATCTGGAATGATCCTAGATGACTCACAAATTAAGCTGCTTGATGAATTCCAATCAGTTATACGTGTCTTCTCTGTCATTTTCTGTCTACTGCATGGCGCAGTACATGGAGAAAGGAAACGAAACGAAACGGTTCGATAAAATTTGTGCTATACATCAAGAAAATTTAATGTTCCATGCCATAAAAAAGGGATTCATTTTAATGAAATGAAAGCCCTAGCTCCAATTTAATCTACAATTGTTAAGGTTTCGATAATTGTAGACTTACTAATTATGATAATTACAGGCTTCTGTCATTATATATACATAGCATGCATCGCCTATATGTTATGATAAACATGAATACTAGTAACTCAACTGAAGCAAAATATTTACAAGTGACCCTGCCAACGTAGCGTTTCGCTTTTATTATATCATGATCAGGGCACTAGTTACGCCACAGGATCCTCCATACTTTCTATCAACATTTCTTTCCAGGCAGAAGCAGGGCAAGTAGCATGTGTGTCATAGATACGAGGATATTTTGAATGCTAAACCCTACAAAAGAAGAAAACGAGGTGATGCATATATGATTGGTGGTTCTGTTTTATGTAAATCCAAAAGAAAAGGTGACAATGATTGAACTGGCTAAGGATGTGTATGCTTGAATTCTCAAGATATTATTTTGTTTATTCTTTCTACATGGGGAATATCTTTCGATCACCATGTCTTCCACGAGTTTTAAAAACTTAAGCACCATATTAAATGCGGTGTGCTGCACATAATCAGTATATCTAATTCCTGGAATTTTCCATTTGCAGGTACAGTAGTGAGCTTCATAATTAGGAAAATTCGAAAGAGTTCAAGAACACTATCAAAAAATCTATAAATACAAACAGAATCACCGATGGGGTTTTTCCGTTGGTATTTTTGGGTGATCTTTACCGACCGAATTTTTTTCATCGCTAACTCTGTCGGTATTTACTGACAAAAATATATATACCGAGAAAATCTTAGTTAGAATAGAAGGAATTAAAAAAACCAAAACAGTACAATAATGTGTAAGTTTTTGCGGACGCCGTTACCAATGGAATTATAGTTGGATACAAACGGGGAAGCCCGTACAGTGATGTGTCACTTATACCGATAGAATTACTGACGGATTGACAAACAAAATAATTTTATCGGTAAATCCATTAGTAATAGTTAATATATGACCTGGCCATTGACCCTCCCTTCCCCTCCTCTCCCCTATTTCTATTTCTTCCTTAAAAAACCTCTTTGCAACAAAACAAATAGCCCCCCCACCCCCACATCTCCCCTCATCTCAACACAACTCATCCTTCCTCAACTTTTCCAATCACAATAACACTCTATTTGACAGCATCCATGTTTTGATTGAAATTTTGTTGTGGATTTTTCATTTTAAGTAAACAAATCTACTATTTGTTTTATTTGAACATAATTTTAAATGTTAATTTTTTTATTGCATATTTTTGTAGTATATGTATTTTGTTGGGTGTTTACTTGTTTTATTATTTTTTCTCAAACAAACTTCTTGTATGGATTTATGATTTTGTACATGTTATGGTTTGTTTTAAATTTTGTAAAACTGTATTTGTTTGTAAATTGTTGAAACTTATGTCGAATTACCGATTTAGGTGTGTTGGGATGATGGTTTGTTTAACACGTTCGTTTTATATTTTGTTAATTTTATTGCCGAGTTATAATTTCTGTAAATGTGTACAAATTTATATGTACGTAGATAATTGATAATGAATTAAGAGAAGTATTAAAGTAAGTTGGATAATCGTAAGGTAAACCAATATTTTTGCAAATTTTTTTAGTTAATGTAGTTAATTAATACATGTTGTCATCATTATTTATATAGGTTCGATAGAAGTCATGGATGTATCGAGATTCACCCTAAGGATTGCAGAGGATGGATTATTGTAATGGGGTTCAGGGTTTTATTAATTACTTAACATCTAATCCGAGAAATATTAGTGGAGGCGGTATTAGGTGTTCATGCAAGAGGTGTCAAAGTAAAAATTTTCTCAATCTAGATGTTGTAATAATGCATTTTCTATATAAAGGGTTCATGGAGGAATATTTGTGTTGGTATGCACACAGAGAACCATTTGTTACTCACAAGACCATGGTAAAAAAGATGGTTGAGTCAACTTCTAGTGCTAGCAACGTGTACAAAGTTGTAAATGACAACAATAATCCTTATAGGACTATGATTATGGATGCAATAACAATGAATTAGGGTCATGCTGGTCAATGACCAATCATAGATGAAGAACCTAATGCAGACGCGACCAGGTTTTTTAATCTTTTGAAAGATTTTGATGAACCATTATGGGATGGCTGCACAAATCATAGTAAATTATCAGCCGTTGCTGAGGTTGAGTGAAGCCGATGACATAATGATTAGTACTTAAAAGTGTATTTTTATCAAGATTTTATATTATTATTTTGCACTTGAAGTATTAATAACTCCTTAGTTAGAGCATATTTTATAATAACAAGTCTGATAATATAAGATACCTTTAATTTATAGTAGATGTTCATTTTAAATGTAGGCCTATCATATAAATCAAAGGACTAACTAATGAGCTTAACTATTGAAATTGAGAAGACAAAGAGAGGGCTAAGCTTAGAAAAGAGATGTTGGTTCAGTCCAAACTGGAACACCATTCGGTTATTGGATCATAACTAGAGCTGTACAACTTGGATTTAGGTCTGGTTTATATGTATAGAAAGCTAAGACATAGGCCTAAAACTTTCATAAAGAGTCTAAGATTTAAAAGTGCCATTTTCGAGTTCAAATGTTAGCAACAACGGAGAAGTCGGAATCTATTCTATAGCCAGACATTGTTCAGTGTTCAGCCCATATATCGAGTTCTAGAAGTCCAAATATGCCGATTCTTGTTTTGTTGGAAAGCTGAGACAATTTTTCAGAAATTTCATGAGATTATCTGTTCAAATTCTGATGTTAGCAATGACATTTTGTTCAGACAAGAAGATAAGGATTGTCACCAAGTCAAAATGTGGTCACCTACTCAATAATTAGTCGTAAAATCAATAGTTCTGAATTTTGGCCTATAAAAGGAGGCATTTGCCATGCATTTAGGCATCTTGGTGTTCAGATCAAGATCAATCTCTTTCTTTGTATTTTGTAATGTTCAAGTTTTATTTTATGTTATATTAATCTCTTGTTTATGCTTTTCATTTCCTTTACTATACTTAGTTAACTTATATCATGTTTATGTTCTTATATTGTTTATTTACATTTTTCTTCTTCATGATGTTTAGCTAAGTTAATTATGTCAAGGTGAAAAGGTTACACTAATGGTGTAAGAATAAGTATAGTATAAACTCAATAAGGACTTTATTACTTTGACACTCCTGCACCTGGGATAAGACATTAACTCTTTGATTGTGTTACATAATTGTTGAATGGGCAAGAAATATTTTACATGAAGGGAACATGCTAAAAGAGAACTTCAATGCTGTTAAGTCCATAATGAAACCCTTTTGGTCTAGGATACCAGAAAATTAATATGTGTCTAAACTTCTGCATGTTGTACTACCTTGAAAATGTTGAGCTGACCAAATGCAGAACATATGGGCATTCCCATTATAAACCCAGAACTAGTAGGGAAAAGACTATTGTAATACATAAAAAAAAACTTAGAAGAGAGGGAGTTTTGGTATCTATTTTTACAGATCAAGAGAGAAACACCAAATTTCAAGAACCCATCCAAGATTAAGGGTTATAGGTAAAAATAAACACTGGTAGGCAAGGGATTTACAAGAAAAATTGAACAAGAAGAGAAGAGGGGAGGATCAGCTGTCATTATAAAGAAAAGGAGGGATCGAGACCTTGATTCGTATCGGGTAAGATATTTTAAACATGGTCTTATGAGTTGTTTTAAAGTCGATTATAAATTGATGCCTGGATGTTAAATTATAGATTTGAGTTCTATAACTCCAGATATAGTTAAAAATCTGAGAAGAGGTCACACAGTAACAATTTAAAAGTGAAACAGTAACAGTTGGATAGTAACAGTCCAAGTGTTTGTTGAGGAGCAATTTTGACTATCTTAGAGGCAGAACTAGGTTCTCCTTAAACATAGAACTTGTAGCCTTATGCTTTAGCTTTCCAATGACACTAATCTCGCTTGAATCGGAGTTCTATAACTCCTGATATAGTTAAAAATCCGAGGAGAGGTCGGATAGTAACAGTTGGACAGTAACAGTCCAAGTGTTTGTTGACAAGTGATTTTGACTATCTTAGAGGCAGAACTGGGTTCTACTTAATCATAGAACTTGTAGCCTCATGTCTTAGCTTTCCAACGACACTAATCTCGCTTGAATCGAAGTTCTATAACTCCAGATATAGTTAAAAATCTGAGGAGAGGCAGACAATAATAGTTGAAAAACGAGACAGTAACAGTTGGACAGTGACAGTCCAAATATAAAGAAAAAAATGATAACTGGGGTTGGACAAAGAACCACAATAATAATGGATGAAATGAGAAAAACGTAAAATATTAAGAAATGATTGAAAGAAAGACTTACTGGTTGTTGATATAGTTATTATAAAACATATCCTTGAATGAGGAAAATTTATGAGATAAACCTGTGATTTGCAGGAGGGACCACAGGTGTGGTGCAACAGTAGCAGCAGGGGAGCACAAGTAGAGCTTCTTACCACAGTGATGACATCCTCTTCCCAAGTACTGATAGGTTTTCCACTTATGATCTTCTCCTTGACATATATAGCATCGTACAGGAGAAACCATACAACTCTCGGGGTGTCTAAGTTCACACTGAGCACATCGAGGGTAGCCAATTTCCTTCTGATCATTATGCCCCCTTGCAACTATAGCCTTGGAGCGAGTCTGAGCACTTCCCAACCTCCTACCGATATCTTGTCGGAAGCTAGTTGACATCCCCACTTTCTTTTTGAATTGAAGGAACTGTTCACCTCTACTTTTCTTTGGAAGTGGTGGCCTGCCTAAAAATTCCATATCCTTTCGTTTTCCTGCACCCCCATGACTCTGTTGGCCTTCTTCCATACAAGCCTTCAAGGCCTGTGCTGTTTCAATCAGTTCCCTTACTGTCTTGAATTGCAAAGCAATCAACCCCTGCTTCAATTCTTGTCTGAAGCTATCCCTTAACTTTTCTATCATATGTTGTTCTGATGGGACATAATATGGTGCGAATAGTGAGAGGTCATGAAATCATCTCTTATACTCGAGTACTTACACTCCCTCCTGTCTCAAAGCTAAGAATTCATGTTCCTTCATCTTCCGATGATATTTGGAGTAATATTGATTCTCAAACTCTATCTTGAAGTCATCCCAGGATAGGGTTTCTATAGCCCTCCTCAACTGAACTGTCTCCCACTAAGTCATAGCACCGTCTGATAGTAATTGAGTAGCACAATCTACCCACAGATCATATGGTATCTTAATTTGAATCATGGTTTTCTCCACCTTTCTAATCCATCTTCCCGCCACTTCAGCATTCTGTTCACCTGAGTAGGGTTCACAACCCATTTCTCTCATACTTTTCACCAAACGAACTAGTTGTACCACGTCATTAGTAGTTGTAGCTGCTTCTGAAATGGTTGGTATGATGTGTGCAGATGGGGGTGCTGGCATAGGAGTGGCAGCATTAGCCATACCTTCCATTACTACTTTGACTAGCTGGGCCAAGAGCATCGGATCAACATAAGAAACAGATGGCCCTGCGGTGTAGTCTGAGGGGGCTCTTCTACTCGTTCCCGTGGGGCTAACATGGTTGGCCGAACATCCCCAGTTTGCCTTGGTACTTGTCTTATTTGAGGCCCCGACGATTCTTCATGCCATGCTTGAGTTGATACTACCGGTGCATGTGAAGCAGTATCTTCCAAAGGGCTCTCTTCTTGCCCCTTAAAAAAGTCTATATTTCTATTCCCCCTCCCTGTAGAGGATAGATATGTTCTAATATCTTGACGGGTACGTACCATCATGCAATAAATTAATGAACATCAACAACCTCTTTTGATTTCTTCTTAGAACCTATACCAGGGCTCTGATACCAACTGTAATAGTCCGACTATACTACTCGATCAATGTTAAAAGATTCCAACATATCCTCTTTATTTGAGGGTAATTTTTTTTTTATTTCCAAAAATTCGGCAGAGTTTTGTTTGCATTTAGGACATCCTAAGTTATCGACTACTATCAGTTTACTCAATCAACCCATCATCACAAGGTCCCTTAGTTCCGAACCTTATATCAAACTTCATAATTCCACACCTCATACAATCCACACAATATATATATATATATATATATATATCCTACGAGTAAGTTCAATATGAACATAGTCCAACACATTATATCATAAAATTTAAAGGAAAAAGAATACTAACATGCAAAGAAAGTATTTACAATATAAGAAGTGTTCTTAAATATTTCAAAAGGGTTAATTACAAGATAACTAAAATACTACATGTTAAGCTGAACCTTTATAAATATATCAAGGTTTGCACAAAAGTATACTACATAAACACGTTAATTCCCTTTTGTTTTAAGTTAAATATTTACATAAGCTTCACAAACTAGAGTCCTAAACTAATGATCTTCTTGGATGTTTGATGGACATGTTACATAAATAAACATACCATTATGTTGATAAAGAATATATGTATGCTCATGTAATGAATACGAATGAAGTATTAACTTTCTATCGAATCCATGAGAATTCTAACAAAGAACTTATATTTTGCATGTAAATCTTTTAAACCCAATTAACACTCATTTGTATATTCTTAATTGAATAATCTTATTTACTTTCATAAATTGGGTGACCTTGCAAGGTTTCCATTAGTCGAAGCTAATTGTGTAAATCATTTTCCGGCAATCCTATCACAGATGCTATTAGCCGAAGATAATCGTGTAAATCATATCCCGGCAATCCTATCACGGATGCCATTAGCCGAAGCTAATCTTGTAAATACACTAGGCTTTATTTACATTGAACATGGTATTTATTATAATTGCATTCACCAGAAGGATTCTAAATTATATAAGTGCAAATAGGAGGGAAAATCACGCACTTGCTTCGCCTATCTCGCGACCTCCCCTAACAGAAGATCCAATCCTGGTTGCTCCTCCTGAATCATAGGGAAGTTTTTTTTTTTTGGTTATGATTCCTTCAAGCCAATATTGTAGAGAATTCATATTCATCCATTACTCATATGTTACTTTCTATGCATGTTCATTTCCTCATAATAACATACATACATATATCATGTATATTTTCAGAGTTAGTATCTCAATATACAAGTGTTCGTATGACTCAATTCTTTTATATTCTTATTTATAGTATTCACGTGAAAGTCTACTGTTACTGTCTAACTTTAAACTATTATTGTCTAATTTTCAATTATTAATGTCTAACTTTGAACTGTTACTGTCCAATTTCCAACTGTTATTGTCTGACTTTGAACTGTTACTGTTTGACTTTGAACTGTTACTGTTTGACTTTTCCAACTGTTACTGCCTGACTTTGAACTGTTACTGTCCAATTTCTAACTGTTACTGTTTGAACACTCATCGGATTTTTAACTATATCTAAAGTTCTAAAACTCCATTTTAAGTGAGATTGATCTCGTTAGAAAGCTAAGACACGAGGCTACTAGTTCTCTGAGGGAGGAGAACCCAGTTTTGCCTCCAAGATAGTCAAAATTGTTCATTTACTAATTAGTCCTACTGCCCTACATAATCAGTCACGACTCAGTCTTCGTTGGTAACCCATAACTGGAGTTCTACATTCCAAATTGAGCAAGACTAGTTTTCTTGGTTAGCTAACATTCAAATCTACAATTTCTATGAGGAACCCGATCCTAATCCCCTCATCCTCCTACCCAAAATCTCATCAAAAGTTAGGAGACAAGTCTGTCTAGATTCGTCTCCCCCTCCCCTTCACACAATACTTTCATAAACTACATACCACACACATGAATTAACTTAATCTCAATAATAAGTACTTTTTCCTCAGTTTATGTCTAAGAACCCTAACCTATGATTCAATATCAAGGCATCAATTCTTTATCAAATTTAAAAATGAATTTTTTTAAGATCATGTTTAGAATACCTTACCCGGTACAAATTAAGATTATGATCTTCAACCAGTTGAAGATTTTCAATTTCCCTCCTTTCTTTTCTTCTTATTCAATTTCTTGGTAATCCTTTGCTCTCAAGTGTTTATCCCATCTATAAGCTCTTAATCTTGGAGGGGTTCTTGAAATTTTAGTGTTTCTCTCTTGATTTCTCAAGAATGGGTATAAAACTCCCTATCTTCTCTCCTTATGGTTCCTACAGATTTTTTTTGGTGAGGAGAGAATATTTATACTCTATATTTTCCCTTATTTGCATTTAAGCCCCCCTTTTCCTTTAAGTGTATTATTCTCTTCAATTAAATCCAACCCTCAACAGTACCGAGTTTATTATAATGTCTTGAATTATTTCGCCCGAAAATTTATATTCAAAAATTTCTGAATTTATGTTTTTATTTAACCATATGCATGAATTTCTTCACTTTTATTTATTTATTATTTTTCTTGGGGTTTACACAAATAGACTAGGAAATATGATATGAAGGTATAATTAATTCTGAAGTCTTCTTTCCTTGTTGTAGCTACGATGAATAAGGAATCCTTGTAAGAAAAGGATTCTGAAACATTTATGAATCCTTGCCGCACTTGGAAATTATATTGCAGCCCATTAAAGATCCTTGTAGAACTAGAAGATTTCCAAAACAAGCTGCCACATCCTTGTAGGAAAAGAATCCTAGCCAAATAGGAAGTTCACAAGTCAAAAGTAAATAACAAAATTCTTACAGCCTCTGTTGACCAGTATTGCAATGTCTTCTTGGAGATTGATTGACCTAAAATTTTAACCCAAGGTAGGACAACATGTCAGGAGACTCCACATATAATGTCAGCCCGATCCAACGGTTGGATTGAGAATTATGATTGTTGTCGTGAAACATGATAGTTGTGCATTTTATGTCATAATCAAAATCTGATTGTTTTTTTATTGCCTTGATCGTATCATCAGGAGTTCGCGGCCTTGCAAGAACATACAACCCATTCGACTAAAAAATATGAAGAACTCCGCCGAATGGTCATGAATATTAATCACAAGTGGATGGTACATGTGCACCCTTTTTTTGGCCCTAGTTATTTTACTTTTCTTTTCTAGTTTAGGGATCTTGATGCAAGTGAAAATTAAAGACAAAAAACAAACATAAAACATATAAATTTGATGAGTGAAAGGGGCTGCAGATGTGAATCCTAAATTCGCAACTTTCTCATATCCCCAAAATAAAACTCATCAAGTATGCCTCCTTAAGGGGTTTACAAAACCTTAATTAGGTCAGAAACCATACCTCAACTACTAAATAAAATAAAAATACAAAGGAAATAATCATGAAATCAGGAAAAAAATGCATGAAATCCAAAAAGAAAAATTAACAAAATTGGTCCAAATTGAGGCCCGCAGTGAGATTTTTGATATCTGAAAAACTTACGATCTATGTAGTATAATAAGGGCTATGATAAGAGAAACACCTTTCAAAAACTTCTATAGAAATTTGAGCTTGATCCAACAGTCGAATCAAAAGTTATGGCCTTTTTAGGCCATTATAGAGCAATCAGACCTCCTCTTAGGCCTAGACCTATCTTATTGGTCCATAAATGCATCTATTAGGCCATCCACATAATATGTCTATGGTAGATTCTCATCTCGTTGTGGTAGATCCACACCTTACTAAAAATCACCTGTTATCTCAAGCCTGGCTATATCATTCTCCCAAGGTTGGAGCGAACTTGTTCTCGAGTTCTGTTTCTCTTTCAAATAAGATGCTAAGTGTTGGATATTGAAGGCATTAGAAGACTTCAATTGATTAGGAATGATGAATCCTATAAACATTCTCATTTATTTTTTGAAACACCTTATAAGGGCTTATTTTTCTTTCTTTTAACTTGTTATACTCACCCACTAGAAACTTGTCACATTTAAAGACTTCCCATACAAAATCACAAACCTCAAACACTACTCTCATATGATTAGTATAAGTCAAGGCCTTATATTTGGCATTGTTGTCATTGATTGTCTGTTTGACCTACTCATGAATGTTATGCATGTAAATCTACCATAGCTACAACTTGGATGCTCTATCGTTCGATGTGAGGAATATGAATTAGTTTCAATATTGCAAATGGATTATGTCTATAAACTATTTAAAAGAGATTCAATTTGGTCTGATTTCGAGACTTATTATAAGCAAACTCTGCTTATGGCAATGTCATATCCTATTATTTCGGTTTATCTCTAGCCCGGCTTCGTAGTAAGTTGCTAAGATCGTAATTAACCACCTTCATCTGACCATTTGTTTGAGGATGTTAAGCACTGCTAAAGTTTAGCTGAGTTCTCACCCTTCCCCATGAGCTCTTTAAAAAATTAATTATGAAATTTACATCCCTATATGAAGTGATGGACTTAGGAATGCCATGCAAACCAACCACCTCATTGAAGTAAAGTCAAGCTACCAAAGAAGTATCTATAGTTTTTTGACAGGCAATGAAATGGGTCATCTTCAAGAACTTGTCAACAATAACAAAATTAGAGTTCATAGCCCATTGAGTATAGTGTAAGCCTAATACAAAATCCATGCTCATGTTTAACCATAGAACATTAGGAACTAGTTATGGGGTGTACAATCCAGCATTCAATAAGGCCCTCTAAAACCTCTAACAAATAACATATCTTTTAACAAAATTGGAAACCTAACTTGGCAACTTAGGTAAATAATAATTTTTTAACACCAGAGCTAGTGTCATATCCTATCTAAAATACGCTTCATAATGTAACTCATGAATGATATGCTCATGCAATGAAAAAAATGGAATAAATAGATGCAAACCATGAAAAAGATAACTATTCATAAGCAAAAAGTTATCTCGTTTACCTCCCTCCAATAACTAAGTATAAATCTTCCCAAATGAGGAATTACCTAAATAGAGCTCATAGAAAGTATCAAATCCAAACATACATGTGTGTATAGTACCAAACAAGGTAACCCGCCTACTTTGGGTTCTATAAGCTAGCTTGTTGGGTAGGCTAGAACCTGGAATCAGGTTAACTCAATATTGTATCTCTCTTATGAAAGGTAACCCTTAGGATAACTCATCCAACATTAAATCTGAAAATTCTACCAACACACCCTATACCTTATTAGGATTGTCATCAACTTCTTCCTCTTCCATAACTATAATACTAATAGGCATTAGGGTATACACCACTCGCTTACTCCTTATTTCCTCTATAGACCGTGATAAGGACAACAAATTCTTTCCATTTTCAACCTAATCTCCACCTTCTCCCATATAGATGCTAGCACTATATGCTTTCTTTTAATGTTAATGGTATACGTGTTTTTTCTACCATTATGAACAACAATCTTATCAAATAGCCATGACCTCCCTAGTAGAATATGACATGCATCCATTATTACCATATCACACCAAACACCATCAAAGTATTTTTGACCTATAGAAAAAAGAAACAAGGTAATGGTTATTTCATTAGTACTTCAAAGTGCATTTTTATCAAGGTTTTATATCATCATTTTGCACTTGAAGTATCAATAACTCCTTAACTAAAGCATGTTTTATAATAACATATATAATAATATAAGATACCTTTAATTTCTTGTAAATGTTCATCTTAAATGCAGGCCTATTATATAAATTAAAGAATTGATTGATGAGTTGAAGCACTGAAATTGAAAGGACAAAGAGATGGCCAAACTTAGAAAAGAGATGCTGGTGCAGTCCAAACTAGAACACTATTCGGTAATTGGGTCATATATGGAGCTGCAGATCTTGGATTTAGGTCCGTTTTATATGGATGGAAAGATAAGACATAGGCCTACAACTTTCATGTGGAGCCCAAGATTTAAAAAGGCCGTTTTCAAGTCCAAATTGTAGCAACAACGGAGAAGTTCGAATCTATCCTACAACCCAGACACTGTTCAGTGTTCAACCTATATCTCGAGTTCTAGAAGTCCAAATGACCTCATTTTTTTTTTCCTGGAAAGTTGAGACAATTTCCTAGAACCTTCATGAGAGAATCTATTCAAATCCTGACATTATCAATGACGTTTTTGGCAAACAAGAAGATAAGGATTGTCACCAAGTCAAGATGTGACCACCCATTCATCAATTAGTCAACAAATCTATAGTTCCGAATTTTGGCCTATAAAAGGAGGAATTTCCCATGTATTTAGGTATCTTGGTATTCAGATCAAGATCATGCTCTTGCTCTCTCTTTTGTAATACTTAAGTTTTGTTTATGCCTTTCATTTCCTTTTCTTTACTTAGTTAACTTCTTTCTCATTTATGTTCTTATCTTGTTTATTTATGTTTCTTTCTTTCATTATGTGTTGCTAAGTTAATTATGTCAAGGTGAAAAG
>Ga0325400_1004627_pt1 | contig 12772 bp, 6 predicted proteins | sample PopdelMetagenome_2_FD_205662 | JGI IMG/M metagenome (GOLD analysis project Ga0325400, IMG submission 205662) | Populus deltoides microbial communities from Bellville, Georgia, United States - Xylem-PdKOR-R1 | ecosystem: Host-associated > Plants > Phyllosphere > Stem > Wood/Secondary xylem...
TCTGTTGAAACAGAATCCATATCGAAGTCCAATGATCCAACATGAAAGACAAGTTCGTTTTGGAAGTGACATTAGTTGCAACATATATAGTTTCGTTTATTTAGGATTAAAGTTGCATAATAAACTATTTGTTTATAAGGACACCATCAAAAATATAAAATAAATTTAATGCTTGAATCATTTTAAAGTAAATTTCTGTTGTAAATAAAAATATATCATCTTTATCTCAATTATTTTTTTCTTTCATGTTTTAAAGCTAGTTATTTCTTGTCTGTTTAGAATTGTTATTCCAAGTATTTTTTAATTGAAAATGTATTAAAATATTATTTTATTTATTTATTTTTTATATCAACATTTTAAAATCTTTTAAAATATAAAAAAAATTAATATAAAATATTTTTAGATAAAAAATTACTTTAAAAAATAAATTATAATATTTAGCGTTTAGGATTATGACACAGAAACATTTTCAAACCCTAAAGAAACAGTCGATAACGTTTCCTTGCCATTCCATTTTCTCACAAAAGTCGCTACATTTCCCACACAATTCAAGGAAACCATGGAGTCGTCGTATTTCGTTCGTATGAAACACATTATTAGCTACTCAGCAATTTGTAAAGGTGACATTTTCACTAGGGTGATTCAGTAATGTGTCAGACGTGACTTTATGGGCCTAATAATGTATGATAATTAATTGAAATCATGCCGTTTTTGACTAAGAAAAGTGAAAAGAAATCAAGTACCTCCACTAATTAATGCACGGGTAATTATATTAAGCATCGAACAAACCACTATAGAACTATGAACCGTGGTGATTAAATGCAATGATTGCCTACGATAGAACTGATAGTACTAAAGATTCAAGGTTGCAACCATCCCAAAGCAAAAGCTCCACCTACTACTGGAGTAATTTTTTCATGGGCTCCAACTTAATTAGATTATATTGAATTTTTTCTAAGAAGACACCCAAACAGTTAAAACTTGAAGATTTTCACTTGAAAAGTTAAGATTTTTACCTTGAAAAATAAATAAAATTGAAGTTGCTAGTATATAATATAATAAAATAAAAAACTTGATCATTACATTAACTAACTGGAACAGTGATGCACTCCTGACTTGCATTTGTCAGATGGTTGGAGCTGGATAGTCTCCACAGTATTTTTTAGAATTCTAAGCAAGATTATTAACCATGATAGCAAATTATTTTCATGGACAAGTCTGCTTAGTGGAGTGTGCCTTCAAACTCAAACCCCATAACAGTAAACTGATGGTCCGTAAATGCTGATGTACCCCCAATTCTCTGACAAAATTATATATGGTGTTGGGAGTGTGCTAATGGATGCACTTTTCTAAAGCCATACATGTACTTGATTTGATTTGACTGAGTGTCTTGCTTTGCCCCTGTGTTTTTCCAGCCATGCACATGAGATCTGAAGTAGCAGAGATGGAGAAAGAGAGAGATTTGTAAGTTAAAAAGGTAAATCACCCTTTGCATTAATCCATAAACCTTCTCTCACAGTGGTGTTAACAACTATCTGCGAGGAAACCCAGAGTTTATACAGATCAAACCCATGCATTTTTTCATGGGATCTAAGTTAGTAATTAGAGACACAAAAACCCAGCTGGGTTTAAAAGAGAAAATACATGGAAACAAAATACAATATCACGAATCACAATGGAGAAGATGTTAAAAAAAAGAGAAACTTTAGGGCAGCTTCGTCTTAAGCCATCTACTCCAAGCAAACATGCACCACCATCACACTACTGATCATCTTTTCACCTGAGCATTGATGTTAGAGACCGAAAAACCACTTCTTCACAAGGGATAGTAAGGCCCATATCATGATCAAAACCAAATTCCTCTTCTGCTCGTTGAAGCAAGAATTGAAACTCAGGGTGGCTCAAGAATGAGATTGGAACAATGTATCTACTCCTGTTTTCACCAACATACACAGCAAAGTGACCTTTTGGTACGTCAAGTGGGAGGCCATCATCATCATAGCCGTGTTTCTTGCCCAAGCTTGAGCATCTCTTGAGAATCTGCTTAAGGACGGCTGTTTGAGGTAGTTTCTGTGATTTTCTAATGGCCATTTCGAGTTTGAGATGAGTGGTGAGAAAGGGTGAATGGTAAAGAGAGATAAGAGTTGGAAGTAAAAGGTAATGGTGGTGATAGGAGGATTGGAGGGTGATGGTGGTATTTATGAAGAAGGTAAGGGAGAGAGAAAAGAAGAGGTAGTGTGAGATAGATAGGGAGAGAGGGGTCATGTGGAGTGTAGGGGCAGAGGACATACCACGGGTATTTTGGGGTCTGTGCTGATGAGGCAAGGACATGGTGGGAGCCAAGCCTATTGGGTTTGCACTTCAATGTTGGCCCTCCTAATGACACTATGGACCCCCTCTCGCTCTCAGCTTTAATTTTCAACTTGCTTTTTTCAAAAAAATAATAAAAAAATGCCTTGCATTTACATAGCTGATGTTTAATGCCTGTTTGCTCCTTGTGTTCTCTCCTTTTCATGTTGTTTTTCGGTGCATGTTCTATCATGGTTCGAGTGTGAAGCTCCATCCTTCATGCCACGCTGCTAGCTACCCCCCCCCTTTCAGCTCATCACCTTCACTTTGCAATGGATTGCAATCTTTTACACTCTTTCAAGTTCACAAAAACCCAGATCATTTTTGCCTCGTAGTTTCATTTCCATCTCTGGTGAGAACTCAAATATATTATCTTTGAAAGCTCTCCAGCTTCTCAACTAATTTGTCCACAATACCTTGGTCTTATGTCTTCGGTTCCCTTGAGACAAGATAACAGGGCCACTCAACTTTTCAATCTCTATCTACAACAGTCTTCAATCTTCACTGCATATAACACATCTCTGTGTTTATTTGAACTTCATTTTTCTACTTTGTTTACTAATCCCCCACCCCCCTCATATACCTGAAATCACGGACCCATAAGTGTACTGGAGAGTACAAGCCTGTGAATGCTTTGGTTCCTTGTGGCTGTAGGGCTTGTGATTCTGTGGACCGAGTGACAGATAAAACAACAGTTCTTACACAGTACGTAGGTCCAAATATTCGCGAACCCATGTGCACATGACTGCTAGCTTTGTAGGTGTTTGACCTCAACACCTTCACCTTCACATTGTAACAACTACTTAGAAATATCCTGAGCTTAAGCCGTAAAATCTAAAATGTCATACTTGTTCGTGGATAATCTAGTTTATTCATGACCTACAAACATCAATACGTGAAACACTTGAACAATCTCATGTCTTCGACACCTAAAGCTGCTTTTTATTTATTTATTTATTTATTTTGTTATCCAACAATACCCAAAGCTTTCAAATAGTCATACATGTCTTCGTAGCTTATATTTTGATGAGTGTATTTTCTACTCATCCATGAAAATGTGTTAACCTATCCAAATATAGATATGACAGCTATTAAATTCAATATACTTAAATTCATTTATGAGTTAAGCTCAAATTACCATAAATCTTACAAGATACCAAACCCAATATAATTCAATTTAGTCATGAGTTGAGTTCAAGTCACTATAGGCTTGATAAAATATTAGACCTAAAATACTTTGATTCAACTATAAGCTTAGTTCAAGGTATTATAGGTTTGGTGAGTTGTCAAATTTATATAAATAAGTTCAGCTGTGAACTAAACCCAAGATATCATAGGTTTGATGAGCTACCAGACTCATTTCCCCTAAGTTTGGCTACACGCTAGACCTAATTAGCCTTAGAGATTTATGTTATTGACATGATATTTTCATGTTAAAATCGATCACCTACCTACATCTTTAGGTGTATAAAAAATAAAAAAAAACAATCATCTCCTTACTCCTGCAGGTGTATAAAAGGTCTCTCAAAGGTCTAAAATATTTCCATCTTATTTATGACGTGTAAGAAATTTTTATTTCTCATAAATGTCATCTAGAGAAAAACAACTCTCCAACCCCTACACTCCATCAAATCAACAAAGTTTAAGGAGTATAAATACCCTCCAAGTTACCTGACAAAAAAGTTCACTTTTTTCTACTGTCCAAACTTATACATATTAGTTCTTAGAGCATTATTTATACAAAAATAAAAACAAATACTCTTATTCTTAAAATTTAAAACTTTTTATTTTATTTATTATTATTTCTACATTTCCACTTAAAATTATTAACTTTATTATTGAAAAATCTTTTACCATCAATTTCACACTTCTTGGGCTGAACTTCATGGCCAAGGAGAAGGAAGTATTGACATAAACATTTGATTAATCACTATACTATAAAATAATCTCATTTTGGAGTATATTGTATTTTGGGATATCATTAGATTTAAGGGACCATAGTTACGATAGGCAAATGATTATTAGATAAAATAGTATATTGTATTTTATAAAATTCTCAGACCATATATAAAATAGATCAACCTGATTATTCCGTTGTGTTCAATCTAATCATTAAATCTAATATCCATATATGAGAAAGCTATATTAGATAACCTTTCATGGATAATGTCAGGGACAACTGGCTTCTCTGAATTCTATGTACTTGCAATAAACGGATTTTGACAGGCATGAAACAGCAGCGAAACTAATAGTTGAACTGTTGTTTGATCATTTGTGTTAGATGCTGATGTAGCAGGGCATAAGCTTTTGTTTCTAAACAGCCAACATACATACTTAAGCCTGTCTTCCACAATAATCACCATTTTCACTAAGGGATGGAGAAGCCGGGCTCTAAATGACCTAAATAATAATGGAAGTAATTGTGCTTTTTTTCGTTAAATTTGCAAACCTATCTATCAGATTATCCAGAAGAGTAATGCTTCTAGTAAAAAAAAAAAAAAAGGTTTAATTTCTCAACACTAGAAGGCTTCCTCTGTGGTCCAGCTCAAACCAAAATCACCAAAATAGGAGATATAAATCTCCTTCAAATGTGTACCAATGGTTTCTTCTTATCCTGGCTCCGTTTCAGAAAAGTTACATCTCCATGTTCTAAGGCTCAGAAAGCGATCTGCAAAAACTAAATTTAATGCCTGATACAGCAATGTCCAGCATCCAGTCATTCTCCTTTTGTTTTCTCAACCTCCCAAATGTCCATGACATTGTCTTAACTCTCAGTTCACCAATCAAAACTTTATCCACTGATCAGTTTGTTCAAATCCATACCAGAGCCATCCAAGTTTCCAAAAGTTCAAATGACGTCAAATGTAATGATAATAGCATATTTAGCACTGCCCAGGAGAGATGTGAAGATCTAGCCAGATTGAAAAAAATTCTTTTAAATGGGCCACTTGATACAGAGCAAACATACCCACATACAAATAATAGGTGTACACAGTACATGCATACTATGTACGTGACACATGCTGTGCAAATATAATATACAACTGTGAGATGAAAAATTGTTTTACATCAAAAACTACTTAAGAGATGGGGAAAAATTACCCTAGGTCGCCTTCTTTGAGAGACGCTCTCCCATGTTCTGTGAATGAGATTGATTGAGAGAACGGACAACGAAAATAGGAGACTGCAAAGGCCCACCATTCTCACTGAAATGCGGTGCCCGGCTAAACCAAGAGACTGAGGTATTTTCTTTACAGTTGATAATGACCTTGCCTTTTTTGGAGCACATGAAGGCCACGTTACTGTGGCCCCCAAACTCTCCTGTAAAGACAACATGGTAAGGTCTTTTAACATCATTTCAACTACTGCAAACGGCTAGTTTACCAAGCAGACTATGTCTCAACTGTAACTACCTTGTGCCCACTCGGGATCTTTTATGAACAAACCCAAATTTCATAAATTTCTTTATTAGTTACATTAGTTTTCTCTAATAGCTATTGCCAGAAATTTGGCAAGACCTGCAATCACGATAATAAAAGAAATAACAATATGAGATGGGATTGTTCATCTCCACATCCACATGTTTTTGGCATCTGATAGCAAGAAAAATAAGCAAATAACATTACAGAGTTTATGCCATCAGGATGTGAAAATGGGAAAACAATCAACCCTGATATGATGGATTGAAAGGAAATGCTTAAATGAAATGTCCTGAAAATGCAATTATAAACTTCAATGATCATGTCAAGGTGCATGCTAAACATGGTTCTGCAGTATAAATTTATCTAAAATAATGAATCTGGTTCATAAAAACAACAGTCAAAAAATGTTATGTTGTTGTCTTTGTCCATGTTCTATACAGTCAGGAAACTGATGGTGATACCATGGCAAATGTAAACAAGCAAAACTAATTGCAGTCACATGGGTTGTAAGGAAAGTAGTCAGAAACAAAGGGCCCAAGAACGCAGGCTGGCATACCCAACAAAGATTATCACTCAGATACTGATTGTTGAAAGCTAAGGACTTCAAATATGACATAACCAACTAAAAAGACAATTGAGCAAGCATTAATATTTAGATTAGGCCCTTGACTACACGAAGCCTAGATAGAAATGGACATATGAAATTTAGGAGAGGAGAATATTATTTAGCTGGGTCCGCTTCAAGAGAATTGAAAACAATCGCAAGAATTAAGGAAGGGTTGTACCTGGTATGCTAAGCCAAGATGAAATTAACGATGGAATTGAAATCTCCATGAAAAGATATGTAGAATCCATCCAAAAGCCGGAACGGGTGCCCATTTTCATTTATCATGCATAATAAAGCATCGAAAGGACAGATACAAGTACCTGAGAAGGGTCCAGAGCTTTATTAACACATATCATACAATTCATTTTAGAAGAGTTCCAACACAAGAACATTCACTCTGAGAAAATTTGATAATCATTGAAGTTTCACAGCCACATTCAGCTAAGTACCTTATTGTTGACAGGTAGATGTATTCAGAATGAAACATCCAAAAGACCTGTGTACTACGAACACAAATCAAACATATGGAGTGCTGCTTAAAAGTAACATCAAGCTGATAATTTCATAACAAAGTAGCAGCAAAACCAGCAATAACTTAACCAGCATGCACTTGCTAACAATGACTCAATATCTGGCAAAGTATAAGAAAAATAGGAATTTCATATTGTCAAAACCTGAATCCTGGTTTCATGACTAGCAATGCAGGAGCGGTGTCATAAGGACACCTCACCTATATTAAGTCTCAAAACATGCATATCATAAAATAAATTATATAAAAATTCACAACGTTTCGTAAACTTCCAAAATATTTCATCATAAGAATAAAACAAAACAAGAGTTGGTAATACTTATTACAGTAAATAAAATCCAAACGTTAAATAAAATAGTATAATAGTAAAGCGTCTAAGACATCGAATTAAAACAACTAAAAGAAAAGCCTCCCAGAACAAGGCATACCGACCAAAACTGAAAAAGCAGGAACACTTAACAAAGTCCACCTGCTAACATAAACTAAGAACCTAAAATAAGATTAAAAATGAGGGGCGAGTTTAACCAACTTAGTGAGAGAATAACATTTAATATACATCTCAGATACTAATAGTTTGCAAGTCGATATATCTTGATATAAATATACATACTAAGCATATTAACATAAGATAGTGAAATACATGTCAGAGATCAGATGACACCCGAAGATGATCACTGTAGGAGGATCAGTCGCTACAGGTTGATGCCTCTCTCACCAGCTTGGTATACATACCATGTGCTCATAGACTAACTACTTTTCGTTAGTATGAAGTTACTGACAAGCATACCAATACCAAGACATAATAGATACTCATATGATTATTAAAGCAATGTATATCATATCATATTATATCAAATAGAATTTAGTTCAATATAATGCAAATGTAAATTCAAGAATGGATGACTACTCGAAAAATAAAGCAACATAGATAAATATTCAAGAAATTAACTAGTTGTACACGTAATATAAGCAACATATATATTTATTTATATCACATGCATGTTAAAAATTATTCCACTTACTTGAAAAATAAAAGCAAAAGACAAACGAAGACTACTTAAGATCGTTAACGAATATGGAAAACACTAAAAAATGACTCGAAGTAAAATAACATAAAAGATTAAAACTCTAAACTTAAAGACCAAAATGTAATTATAAAACTAAATTGATTCACCTGATCGATCCCAAGCATAACCCAAATTGATCGAACCTAAGAGACCCGATAAAACTCTACTACTGGGTCAATCGGTTGACTGAAATGTCCAACCGGTTGACCTCCATCACAAGCCAGCCAGCCGGTCGGTTTAAACCAATCAATCGACCAGCAACAACCAGTCAACCGGTCGACCAGTTCAACCCAACCGGTCGCCGGTTGATCGGGATTTCCAGAATTCCGATCTGCCAGCCTTCAAATCTACATATCCCCCCATAAAAAAACATTCTGTTCTTCAAAAAACCCATAATCCAGACAAAATATCAAACTGATTTTGAGTAGGACTAAAACCCTAAACATTAATTATTAACTCTTAGATCATTCAATCATCAAATCATAATAAAAACCCTAATTCTTCTTAAAACCTTCCACAATCAATCCCTAATCAAGAATAACAATAAGAAGGGAGATACTTGTTTTTCTACCCTTCTTGAAACCAAAACCTTAAGTTCAAAACTGAATTCTTGGTGTATATGGGTGCATGTCACGGCAAAGAGAAAAAAAAGAAAGAAAGGAAAAGAAAATTCTCTTGGAACATTTTCTTTAAATTCCTAGTTTAATTGGGTTGGGTTTGGGCTAAACCTTTAGCTTAGATTGAGCTAAGAATATGGGTCTTACATTGACATTGGTAAGAGATAATCTAAAAATTGTTCCACCAGCAAAATACCTAATTCTTTTCTGTATAATAAGGATGATGAAAAAAACATGATTGCATATCTTATTACAGCTCGCAGGTCACTTTCCAATATGGTGATATGGCCTTGCATGTTAAATCATAAATTCTAACCCTCTGTGCAGGTTCTGCAGTCATCATAACTACACAAGTCATGAGTTGAGAAGGCAGCTCTAAAAAATCCTGCTAGTGCTAACAAATCTAAAAAACCAGAGAACTTTCATGCCTGTTTGGAGTTCCTGCTTGCAACTCAGAACAAATCAGCATTAGTCAATGAGTCAACATACACTTATCAAATGCAGTTTTGAAGCACTAACTTAGACAACATATATCTGAAGTAAATTTAATTTTTATTGAAATTTAATCAAATGATACAGCATATTGTTTGTTGATACAGAGCTACATTCTCATATATAAACATAAAGAGGTAGAAATGGAAAGAAAGTACAAAGAACTACCCTCTTCTGAGAAAATAAATATCATTGCTACATGCCTATGCCATCATTTGCTTCAGCCTAAACCAATGCGAAGTAGAAATCTCAAAACTCTTCATAAGTGCATTCACTGGTTGGAGGGAGATTTCAAGTGTTGATCCTGCCCATTTATCAAGCTTATTTGCCGTCGGAGTTTTGCTATATGAGCCTGCACCTAACAAATCAAATCTAAACTTTCAATAATAGCCCATAACACTTCCCTATGCCAAACAGTTTGCTCATGTGACTCATCAAGTTTTAGTGAAATTAGGAAGCATGCAGCTAATGCAAAAAAAAAAAAAAAAAAAAGAGTCAACAGCTCTTTTATGTTTCATCATTAAAGAGCATCCATCAACGATGCAAACAAGTTGGGATTCAAACCACAATCAATTCCAATTTATTTTTGAACTCAATGTCAGATAAACCAAAAAAAAAGGAGAATAGTTCAGCACAATTGAATAAGAATGTTTAGGGTGATAAAGCAATATATGGGAAGAAATATTCACTATATGTTAGCTTCAAGGGACTAGTTTCTAGTTCATAGAAAAAAAAGTTATTCACCAGCCCTGTGAAAATTTTCTGAGTGGGAAACTACAGATTTATCAATACATAAAACTTTTGTTCACTAACAACTTAAGAAATCAGGAATTTGTGTGAACTTTTAAGATAAACAGATATCCAAATTATGCTTTCTTGCCCAGTAATACCCTGCTCCAAAATCAAATTCCGCGCAGCCCATCTAGAAGTCTTTCTGTAAAACAGAACTCCATGAGGTATTGATCTACCAATTTAATGTATTTATGGTGTAGTAGAGAGCCATTTTGCAGGAAATAGTGCCCTCCTATTGTCTTCTTTCATTCCTGCTGTCCCAGAGGCCAGTTTATTAATAGTTCAAATCCTTCTAACTAGCTAACCCATTAAGATGGCATTTATCTTACTCCAAGCCAATGTTGAACAAGCATTAAGAAGGTGATATTTAACAAATATTACCACCAACACACATTATTTTGAGTCATCAATAACAGGATAAAAGTTGGTTCATGTACTCCTGTTTGCATTCTCATATTCTTCCTTCCTGATAAAATTTCTTCTATAAGGGAAAAAATAGAGAGAAAAAGAAAGAAATTCTTTCTGACCTGCTGACGAGCTGCAGCAAGCTGCAGCAGCTTATCTGCTTCAGAGAATTTCATAAACCACTGGGCTAGAGGATTATCTTTAGTGTCTCCTCTCTTCCTTTTACTTGTATCTTCAACCGGCACTGTAAGAAAACAAGAAGTTAATTTATCAATCCAAAGGAAGGCGAAGAGCACTACTGGCAGTAGACAGCTAAGATACATACTAGGAGGAGGCAAAGTAAAACCAGCAGGTAATCTGGGTAGATTTACAGCTGGATGACTCTGTACACGAGCTAAGAAACCCTCTGAAGGCTCCGGGAATACGATCTCATCATATGATTCTACAACAACAGGCTTCTTAATTGACACAGGGCCAGGTTCATCTTCTGGGTACAACTTCAAATGATGATATCTGTGAATAACTTAAGCCTTCAACAAACCAATTCTGAAGTTTGACCACTTTTAAGCTTTTCATTATATAAGGGAATGCAATATGATGTTGGTCCTAACTGAATGGAATTCATTCAACTGAATCACCACATATTTCCAATATTAGCAAATGAAAAGATCTGCAGTCATCAGAGTCTTATTAAACTGGAAATCAACTCACTTTAGATGTTCAGTCAACTAATTGATTATTCCCAAAAAAGTGATTAGATAAAGGGCCATATGTTTTAAGCTATATGCCACCAATACCTTGCTGCTGATGAATCGACCATGTCCAAGGAGCAGAGCATATATATTACTATGATGCAAAGGGAGGAGAAGAATATGAAACTGAGTAGGATTTTGCTTCAAATTATATATGGTTCTATCCTACCTTTCAATAATTTTACAGCAGTTCATGTTTGCCATGTACTCCAATAATACAAAGAATGTCTTGCTACAAAATTAATAGGCCAAATCCATAGGTTCTAAAAACATTTTATACTGAAATGTGAATGACATGATAGACAAAGGAACTCACAGGTTCAAAGGCTTATCACACACATCACTGTGAAAATACAGTGTAATGGCAATCTCAAATTCACCCCAGCCTGCTTCTGATAACTCAAAAGGAGGTGCCTCAATGACTCTTGTAGGATTATTGAAACTAGAATGAAGCTGAAAAACAGCTCGCTTTATCACTACACCAAGATCCTCGTTAGTGGCCCCACGTACATATATAGTCCACTTATGAGATTGATACCTGATTGACAAAATATTGATATCATTGATTCAAGCACACAACGAACAAAAGAATGGGCAGTAACTTGAAGATTAATTAACAATTTACTTACTCGTTAGACTTTTTTCCAAGCCAGAATGCTATGTTGCCATAAACTATTGGAATGCTGATTTCGACATCTTTGAGCTTCTTGTTCAAAATCTGTGCCGATTCCTAAAAGCAACTAAAACAAAGAAAGTAATGCAACTAACGAGCAATGCCTCATGATTCCTAGTTTCTTATTACAAGTATTAGGCAACAATTCTGGTATGAATCGAAATCAAATACTATTAACTTAAACTACCCAAAGTTCATGAACATATAACACTCAGTTGACATAAGACAACAGGTTTACGGCTGAGATTGAAAAGAACGACCTTTGGTTTCTGTGTATCATCACTTCATCAATTCAATGAGATGCAACCATTCAGTTCACATCTGCAATAAAATTTTAAACTAGCAAATCCTACCCACAACACCAATGAACCAATCATTAGAAAAGCAGAGCTTTTTAAAGGAGTTTCAATAGACAGTTTTCATAACAAGAAGTTTTAGCTTTCTGGGCACAATTATTTCAGTAAATCCAGTAATTATAAATATCCAAATCAAAATTAAAAAAAAAAGAATTCACATTCAATCATTACAAAAGCCCCATAAACCCTAGTCAAGCAATAAAAAAGTCTTTCAATAGGGTCAAGAAACAATTTTGAGCATCTAGGCTACATTATCTTACTGATTTAAAGACGTGTAGTTGTCAAATTGAAAAAAAAATCATAAAAAAAGTTAGTACCTTCTTTTCAGTGTTCTCTTCAGGTTTGCTCATTTTGGTTCTCTATGATTCGGGTGTGGGTCGTCTTATATCAACAGGATAATAATCTTATCCGTTCTATTTTGATGAAGATGAGCTGTTTGTCATACCCTTTTAACAACACCTTCTTGTGAGATAAACATCGGAGTTGTTGATTCCACAAAAATAGGGTTTGTTTTCTGCTAAATTACAGTGACCGTTGGGTTGAAGAAGTAAATTGCCCACTGTTGATTCTAATAATGCATCACACCTAGCCAATCAGAGGGAGAGGTGTCATTATTGGGCCAAAGTTATTGGTCCAAAGTTCCTAATAAGGCCTTTTTCTTAGGTTAAGTCGGCGGCCCGCCCGACAGAACTGGTTGAATTTTGTATTAAC
>Ga0325400_1004631_pt1 | contig 12769 bp, 10 predicted proteins | sample PopdelMetagenome_2_FD_205662 | JGI IMG/M metagenome (GOLD analysis project Ga0325400, IMG submission 205662) | Populus deltoides microbial communities from Bellville, Georgia, United States - Xylem-PdKOR-R1 | ecosystem: Host-associated > Plants > Phyllosphere > Stem > Wood/Secondary xylem...
CTAACAAAATCAAAACGTTTCATCCAAAATTTTGATGGAGTTTATAGAATAAATCAAGAATCTAAATAGGATAAAATCCATTTCGATTTATTATATTTTTTAAACTAGAATGAAATATAGCGAGCGAAGGAAAAACCTTCCTTGAAATAATAAGAAATTATTTAAACAACTTTTTGATATTTATTTGAATAAAAAAAAACCAGCGGGTGATTCACTGAGCGGTTCTTCTTGAAACTATCCAACACATCCAAACACATTTCAATGACTCCAACGATTAATAAAACCGAGGTGGCAGAATATGATTGGATATTGGTATAGATTGAAAAAATAAAAAAGTCAAGAAGAAAAGAGCTCTCTTTTTAGCTTTGGGTTGGCGACCCAAACCCAATTAGGCGGAGCATTCAATCTCTCACACTCTCTGACTTACTTCGCATTTCCTCGTTTCTATCGACAAGACAGCAACACAAACCAAAGTCCCAACAAATCTCTTCCTTCCATCACTTCTATCTTAAATACTCTCTCCTTCTCCTTCTCCTTCTCTTCGTGCTTTCTTTGCTTCTAAAATAACCCATCATTTCTTCTTCAAGGTAACCTATATCTAGTGATGATCTAATTTAGTTATGTTTGTTTTGATGTTTTAAGTAATGTAACTGTTGTGTTGTTGTTTGAAGTGGTTTTTTTTTTTTTTAATTTATCTTGTAGGCTTTTTGGGTTCCAAAATGGAGGCTACGTTGCCTGTTTGCAAATCTGTCACCTCTACTCCCGTAAGTTGTTGTTGCTCTTTAGTTTTTGTGTTTCTGTTCTGTTGCTTACTTGTTTTTGCGTGTGACTTGTTTTTGGTTCGAATTTGTTAGAAACGTGTCTTCTTTTTGTTTGATTTGTAATGGGTTCGCGTTGGAATGTTCATTACAAGGAAATGAGTCTTGGGTTTTGTTTGTTTTATTCTTTGGGGGATGGTATTGGTTGATGGCTCTGTAGTGTTGTGCTTAGTTTGTATTTGTGGAGCTGGGAATTGAAGCCAATTCAGTGATTTACTTGAATTGTAGATATGTGGTGCTATTTCAATTATATGATTTTGCTAGCATATGTGGGGTGATGTAAATAATGAGGATGGTTTGGGAGGGTTAATGAGCTCAGAGGTTGGATTTTCATTAAAAATGTTTTTGAAATATGAAGATAAGTGATAACAAGTACATGTCTGATGCATATAACCTGCATTGTTGTTGTATGTTTTAAAGAATTCCAATGATACTGCTATGCATTTTTAGTTTTATGAGGTTGTGATATCTAGTGAAATAGTTCGTGATTGTTACAAATACTGAAATAGTTTATTTATTCAATGCATAAGGGTTTATTCATGGGGAAAACTAGTGGAATCAGGAGTTCTCAATGCAGCTTTATGATGGGAAATAAGGTTAACTTTCCTAGACAAAGAGCTCAGACTGCCCACATTAGTCACTGTGCTAAGAATGGAGGAGCTCTTGGGGTTACATGTCGCGCGGAAAAAATTCTGGTAGCAAACAGAGGAGAGATTGCTGTTCGTGTTATTCGAACTGCACATGAGATGGGGATACCATGTGTAGCTGTTTACTCTACCATAGATAAGGATGCACTTCATGTGAAATTGGCTGACGAATCAGTGTGCATCGGTGAAGCACCCAGCAGTCAGTCGTAAGTGGTTATAATATCCTTACTTTATCAGTCACATGCATTACACATGGATATTACTTTGCAACTAGTAAGGGGGATTTTAGGAAAAGCTTCCGAGTCAGAGTCAGTAATCTGAAACAATTCATCTTAATTTAACAGTTGTTACTACCCTCTATGTTTCACCTCATATCTTATTCATTAAAGCATTGCTGGTAGCGGTTTGATTACATTTATGCCCCTTGTTAATTAGTTTATAAATTGGTGATTATAATTTTTTTCCTGCTTGTTGAAAGTTGCAATGTTTATATGGAAATAATTTGGTTCTTGAGTAGTCATTTAATTTCTCAATAACAAATGCACGATACTCTTAAGTTGTAGATTCGGAATATAATGAATTTATTTGTATGTTTCACTGTTTTTCCACAGGTACTTAGTGATCCCAAATGTTTTATCTGCTGCTATAAGTCGTAGATGTACAATGCTGCATCCTGGATATGGCTTCCTTGCTGAAAATGCTGTATTTGTGGAAATGTGCAGAGAACATGGAATAAACTTTATTGGGCCTAATGTAAGTAGAGACCAAGCAACTCAATAGTAGTAAAAAGTGAGATTAATACATAATATCCTAGATCTTAGCCTATCACATGTCGACTATTGTTTTACATTTTTTTTTGTTGTTGAATTAGATGCTAAAATCACTGCTTTCTCAATTATGATAAGTGAAAAATCCCATATTTGGAATACCATGTATACAGATTTTGAACAGCAATTCAATCTAGTATGCCCCAGAATTGGGGTTATGGCTAAAAATATCCCTTAGTGGAATACCATGTATGGAATACCATGTGACTGTTGTTATAATCTTTTTTTTTAATAAAAATATCCCTTAGTGGCTGACATCCTTTTTTATGTAAATCTTTATTCATTAGTATGGTATGATGCAGATTGTTGAAGTTTGGTGATTATCTTTAGCTAGTTGACATGTAGTAAAAAGCATGTGGAAGACAGTGGGAAGATTTATCTTTATGCTAAAAACTGTGATTGCCGAGTTGGTTGTTATTTTTTGGTTATACACCTAATATCTTGAGGCAAATACATTTCCTGTCACTGAATTTTAAGTTTAACCTTGACTGCTTCTGTTTGGAAGGTGGTTAATTACACTATAATCTCATTATGGTTCTAGGTTTTAGGATGGGGTACATGTTCTATCTCAGCTTGGGTTGTATGTTAGTTAGTGTATGTATAAAGTTCATAAAGTAGTTTCAGACTCTCAGGTGGCTTTGTAGTAGAAAACTGATGGCAAAAAGTTGATGAAATTCTCAGGTTTAGCACAAAGACATGGAAAAAAAAAAATGCTACATTGGGTCTTCAAGTATATACACCAACTTCCAAAAGTTTTTCATTGAATGCTGAGTCATGACTTCAAATTCATAAACCAACTTGCCAAAGGTTCTCTGCTGAGTCATACATGGTTCTAGCAAAACTTTCCTTGCGTTTTTCTTTCATTTTGGTTATCCTTTCCTTATTGTACTTGAAACCTATAATTTTCAGCACGGTAAATGGTGAAGTTGACTGTGTTACTCCATTGGCATGTTTTGAAGAAATTGGATTGAGAATTGATGAAGTTTTTACCTGGTGAAAGTATACCATGAATTCATGTTTATGGCTGTTTATCACTTGCATAATTGAAAAAAGATGCAAATTATTGTTTGCTTTGTGCAGCCTGACAGTATAAGGGTCATGGGTGACAAATCAACTGCTAGAGAAACAATGAAGAAGGCAGGGGTTCCAACTGTACCAGGAAGTGATGGCTTATTACAGGTGCCATGTTTGGCCATTATCTGTATTATTTGATTAAAAAAACTTTGGCATGAAAACAATTGCATGTCTTGCAAGTTTAGTTTAATTATTTGGTTAGCTCCTTTTACTCCTTTTGATAATATAGGAAGATGTAGTTTGATGTTATCTGACAAACTTTTGTACACTGATTGTTGTTAGAGTACTGAGGAAGGAGTAAGGCTCGCCAACGAGATTGGTTATCCTGTGATGATCAAGGTAAATAATCTCCTTCATATTAATCCTTCTTTGATAGTCATGTTTTATACAGATTGTGACAACATTGAAATTGCAATATACGCCATTGCTACCCTTCCAGACTTAGACAAATGTCAGTTGGTATTTATACAGAAAGGATGGAGTAGTGTTTTCTCCTTGCTTCTTGCTTGATCACATCCTTGCCATCGACTTGTTTTGTTTTCACTCAGCTACACATCAAGCAATTTATGGAGCTCTTTACTATCTTTGCTGGAAATCTTCTCCTCTGTGGGTGTACGTGCACGTATAGAGAAGAAAGCTAAAATGCACTCCAAGTAACCTTGTACAATAGTGCCAAGCATTAAAACTAAAATCAATTAAAATATCTCAGAAATCATTCCATAATAGGAATTATCCAAAATTATCACTTGGATTCTATGTTGAAATTCTATGTTTGCATCTTTAATAAGTTATTCTCAATAGTTTCTGTTGCTCCATTTGGTTTCTGAAGAATATGCAAGAGTGAAATTTGTCAAATTTCATAAAATAGGGTCTGGACCGGCAATTATGAGATTTGGAATTTTTTTTTCTACTTCTTCTAATACCAAGCAAATGAAGCATAAAATTAAAAAGCATTGAAACTTCTATTGAATTAAACCTATGTTCTGTAGGCAACGGCAGGTGGTGGAGGACGTGGAATGCGGCTTGCTAAAGAACCTGATGAGTTTGTAAAGTTGCTACAGGTACGAAGTTAGTGTGGAGCTGTTCATTGTAGTGTTGGATATTTTTCCATGAAGCATGCTGCGTGAGTTCTTTTGTTTGTCTATGGTTGAATTTAGTTCGCTTCCTTTGCTCTACAGCAAGCTAAAAGTGAGGCTGCTGCTGCATTTGGAAATGATGGAGTTTATTTGGAGAAGTATGTTCAAAATCCCAGACACATTGAGTTCCAGGTAATCTATGTCCGGAGATTATATGAATTAATTATAATTTGGTCCCTTTAGTGTATCAAAACAAATTAATTAGTCACTGTAGTATAAAATATAATCAAATAGTCCTTTGACCAATGTTGACCATGCTTACTTTTAGAAGTATTGTGCTCTGAAAAATGCCCTCTTTTCTCATTAGTCTTTCCATCTTATCTTGTACCCCCCCCCCTCTATTTCTAAAAAAAAAGAAGCAAAATAAATTGGAAAAAAAATGAAATGGGAAAAAAGGATTAAGTTCTAAATAGATTTAAAAATATAGGGATTAAATATATAGTTTTTGAAACCATGAGGACTAATTAATTAATTTTGCTAAACTACAGGGACTAACCCATAATTAACTCGCGATTATGTTTAATGAAGGTTTCTTATGGAAGATCATTAGAGTAGAGTCTGGAAAGGGAATGACTGTAACCTTGTTAATGCTAATGCAGGTTTGCTTTTAGCAATGAAAATTTTCTTGTTACCTATAATTACGAGCTATAAGAAGGAAGTGCTAGGAACGAATTAGCCAGATGAGATTTGATTTAATCTACATCCAATTCTTGTTGGAAGAATCTGCATCTGTTTTAGACAACCTGTACAACTAGTTATCACAAGAAGAGAAGGAAGATGCCAGGGTTTTATAATTTAAAAGAGTATCTTGAACAATAAATTCATCTATTTATTGAGGGTAAAAGGCATTTAGCATAAGTGAATAAATGATCTATCTGGAAATGAAATCTGCTGTATGGTGAAGATAAATAAGTGGGTGAATGATCTATCTAGAAATGAAATATGCTGAATGATGAAGATGAATCCAAATCCAAATCCAAATCTGAATTCATGTGCTGCAATGTCCTTTTGTTCATGCAGAAAAATAAGTACTTAAATTTGCTTTGCAGAAAATTTGAATCTGATATGAGGTAGGAACAATTTCTGAGTTGATTAGTCTAAACACTATTGACTTTTGAGTGACTCAACTAGGTTGATAAAAGTAGTCTTACTTTTCTCATAACACTTCTGACACTGCTGAATTTCAATTTGTCAATAATATAGTTCAGTTCAGTAATAATAAATTGCAGTTTTCCTTTTTTATATATCCTTTTACTCCCAACATCAATGTGAAAGCTTCTGAATCATTCTGGTACATTATTTGATTTGGTAGGTTCTTGCAGACAAATTCGGTAATGTTGTTCATTTTGGTGAGCGAGACTGCAGTATTCAGGTATTGTTTACTTTCTTTTCTTGCAACTATCACAATGGGTTGCCATTTGTAAGCTATTCCTGAAAGGTTGTTGGACCGTTCACAGAAAAGAAGATAGCTTTCCATTTTCAACATTAAAAACCAATTCTAGGGAATTCATAAAGCTTGGTAATATCTTCATGAGCATCAATAATTTTAAGGAAGCTGAGAGGTTTGGTTTCAGCATAGTCATGTTCAATCATAAGATAGAATGCATAAAAGTTTTATCATATGTTCTGGGAGTGATCCCCATCCTGTTTCTCCCTTTCTTTTTCTTCTTGTTGTGGTTGTTATTTCATGTTTACTTTTAGCAGTAGACCTAGCATATTTGAAGTAATGGTTCTGTTGAATATGGCTCTTATATAGAGACGTAACCAAAAGCTGTTGGAAGAAGCACCATCTCCAGCTTTGACTCCTGAGTTACGGAAGGCCATGGGTGATGCAGCAGTTGCAGCCGCAGCATCCATAGGGTACATTGGTGTTGGAACGGTTGAGTTCCTTTTGGATGAAAGGGGTTCCTTCTACTTCATGGAAATGAACACTCGAATCCAGGTTAAATATAAGCGATTAGTGATTTAGTTTTCTGTTCTTGTGTTGATAAAAACCCTATCTTGGTGATTAGTAGTTGTTTCTTTTGATAAAATAAAAAATGCAGGTGGAGCATCCGGTGACTGAAATGATTTCTTCTGTTGATTTGATTGAGGAACAAATTCGTGTAGCCATGGGAGAGAAACTTCGATACAAACAGGTATTGGAACAAAGGATAAATAGAAGAATTTATGCCCCATGCTTGTACATCTGTTTGATAGTTCTCTGGATTTCAATTTGCAGGAAGATATTGTTCTTAGAGGACATTCAATTGAATGCCGTATCAATGCAGAAGATGCTTTTAAGGGATTCCGACCTGGGCCTGGTATGTCTACATTGTGCTGAACATTACATTCGTGTTAAATTATTACTGCTATTTGATCCTCTTCATCACCACTTTTCTAGTTGCTATTGTGCATGCCTTTTTCCACCCAAACTCTGTTTTATCCTTCCTATTTGAACGCCCAATGTCTAATCTTTTTAAGGTGACAAGCCATGAGGTTTATTGCATTTCCTAGTTAGTTTGTCTATTTAATGTTCTCACACAACTCCTGGATTTTATTGGTGTTGCTTTTGGTTGAATGATGAAAATTTCATTCATCTTGCTGTGATTGATTTTCTTTTCCCTGAAAACATATTTCATAATTATCCAGCCACTCGTAATATTTGTGCTCTTTTCCTTCTAAACAAACAGGGAGAATAACAGCATATTTGCCATCTGGAGGCCCGTTTGTTAGAATGGATAGCCATGTTTATCCTGATTATGTTGTTCCTCCAAGCTATGATTCCCTACTTGGAAAGGTTTGTCAAATAACAATTCCTTGTTCTTCTTTATGTTTTTGGCCATGTGACAAGGGGCAGTCATGTTATTATCTCAATGTGATTGTTTTTTGCTTACTAGGAGCATATCTACATTCTGTAACTGCTTAGCTGCATCTGTTCTAATGACAATACATTGAAATTTACTCCATAGACATAATGATAAGCCCCACACGTGTCTGGTCTGGCCACTTTCTTTCTCTTAGAATGGTGCCCACCACATTCTATCTGGATAAATTTACTTCTAGATGCTTAGGTTCCTTGTTAATCAATTTAAGTTGATTTTCTTCTTCTTTTTGAAGTTGTATGCTGGTGACAGAAAGGCACTAGTTTTTTATTATGTAAAGCCATACTGCCCAAGCACAAAGTTTGGTACAGACTTGTAAAATGAGTTGTGTGGGCGTTTCCACCTATTAGCTCAGAACTTTTTTTGTTGGATTGTCTACATGAAATCTGAGCCAACCATTGTTATTCTATCGTTAGACTTGTTTGCTGTCTCTGAAATCTGTTTCATTTCCTTGAGCTTGTGTTCATGTGATTCTGTCAGGCCCACATTTTTGTGCTGGGTGCTCTAGCATTTCCTTCACTAGATTGGGAACTATTATTCTACCAAAAGATCTAAATCATGAAGATGAGGTTTGTTGAAGTGGTTGTTTGGGTTAAATATCAGTTGTTTTTAAAATTTTTAAAGGCATCGTAGGCAGTTAGAGTTAAGTTGGAGTTTTAACTGGAGTCCTAATGAACATAGGGATTAAAAAATTCAGAATATAGTTGAAGTTGGAAGACACATCATTTCGATGGATTCCTGCTTAAGCTAGATGTTTCCAATTTTTTATTGTTGTCAAGGATAAAAGTGTATCTTTGAGACATAACAAAGAGTGTTTTTTTTTTCCTTAGACATTAGCCTTCCCTTCATGTCAATTTTGTAGTTGATACTTGGATGCATTGTGTTTGCAGTTTAAAGCTACCATGTATGACAGCTTATCTAACTACTGAAAACAATTGGCTTCATCATATGGTTTTAATTACTGTGACATTTGGAACATATTGCAGCTTATTGTCTGGGCTCCAACAAGAGAAAAGGCAATTGAGCGAATGAAAAGGGCTCTTGATGACACTATTATTACTGGTAAGTGTCCAAGAATTTGAAAGGTGCCCCGCTCTGGTACCTGTGTTTTTAATTCTTGACTTGAGATAGTGGCAATGCATTGATTGTATGGAAAGAGGACATTGGGTTTAGCGAGTGAGTTTTGAAACCACATTTTTTGTTTTCTTTCTTTAATCTGGATGCATGCAAATGCAAACCTCTTTTGAGGCTCATCCTTTGATTAGTTTGGTGAGCCACTATCCACACAGGGTTGCTGTAAACTACAACTATCCTTTGATTTGTTTCAGTCTGCTGCAGAGTAGACATGCCATTTGTGGCTTTTCGGTCAATCAAGCGCATCTCTTAATTTTTTTTTCACAGATGTGATTTGTTTTTGTTTTTAGAATCTGTATTTTCTTTATTTTTTGATCAATCTCTCTCACTTTCTCTATCCAGGAGTTCCGACGACTATAGATTACCACAAACTTATCCTTGAAATTGAGGTTAGGAAAACTATAATTTGCAAATTTATTTATGAATTTTACTGAAAAAACCCTATGTATTTTGTTTGAACCTTGAACTGATTGGATCTATGTTGCCTTTTCATTTGCCCCCTTGCTGACAGGACTTCAAAAATGGAAATGTTGATACCGCTTTCATTCCAAAGCATGAAAAGGAGTTAGCAGCGGTAAGAAGCTGATATAATCCCATTCATCATTGAAAATTGGCCTGGGGCACGGTGGTTTTCTTGGTTAAAACTGCACTTTTTCGGTTAATATGAGCCTCATTTCGGTTTTTCACTTCAGCAAACTTATTAAACTGACCTCCATGTCCTTTCGGTTCTTTATAGTGTTGACCATGTCCTCCACATCCATGAAACTCTGTTAAAGAAAACATTTTGTCTTGGCAATTGTTTAGATATAAGCTTTTTCGTGGTCTCTTTCATCTTCTTGAATTCTATCCTGATATATGCTTAAGGTGTTCTCAGCTGATTCCACTTCTCCTCTTTTGTGCCTGCAGCCACAACAAATCATACCAGCCAAACAGCTGACCAATTCAGCCGCATAAATAGATAACTTCTCAAATCGCAACCATCTTCAGCTAATTTTCAAGCACAGTTAAGAGGTCAGGTTCTTATGCGAATCTGCTGGAAGCTTTCGTTTTCCTTTCCTTTAGAACTTGTAAATTTCAACGTGCCAGACACGGGAGAATTATTCATGAAATTTTGATGTATGCTGTATGTGTTCCTTTTAGTTGGGGATGAAAATGGGGTAAATTTCATCTTGCTCATACAATACTTGGATGGTGATGTTTTTAGTCAAGACTGATTCGAAATTTGTTGAAATGAAGGGAGAAATTTAGCTCTATCATGCTCTTGCCCCACCAGATTATCACGTTCTAAAATATCCCATGAGATCCTTAGGCAAGGTAAGGAAAGTTTCTGCAGGAGTGTCGGCCTTTTTTTTTAAGATAATTGTGAGGAAGAAAACCTCACCTCATAAGTTAGCTTCTGAAAAGGAGATGAACCACTTAACAATTTTTATTTTTTTTTAAATAACTAACGTAATTTTATTCTCAATAACAATCCATTTAAATTTTAATATATATTTTTAAAATCTTATTCATGATTATTAATTAATCTACTATTGAGATTTAAATTGACCACAACTATCTTATTAAGAGATGATATTAAATTTAATTTTTAACAGTGCAACTCAAAAAAAATAATTTTTCTAAACATAAAGTTTGTAAGTGCAAGGAAAAGATAAATCCAAGACCATCTAATAATAGATATTAGAGCCTAGATTTGCCATCAGGTTCAGACCCTATAGCTAGGGCAAGAAATGGGCTGTTCTGGCTCCAACCCAAGGTTGAATGTGTGGAGGAGATTGTTGGGGTTTTTCAAAATTTTATTTATAATTATTAATTAACCTACTAGGTTAAAGGAATCCTAATGAAATTTAAATTGACTATAACTAACTTAATCACTAAGGAATACTATATATTAAAGTTTAAATCGACTACATTAATATTTTTATTGATAATTTTCAATTAACATAATAAGTTAAGAAACCCTATTAAGATTTATATGGATTACTAAGTTAAAGGAATATAATGACTCAGTCATTTAAAAAAAACTATATTTTAAAAAATTATTTTTTGAGTTGCTTTTTGACAATTTATGAACTGTGCTATTCTTAATTCCAACTATTTTTCCAAAACTTTTTTTTTTGGAATGTGCTATTTTTTTTAAAAAAAATGTTTTAATTATGATTTGAAGATTACTTGCTAATCTGGAGGAGATGAGTTTAAGTGATCATCAACATTAGAGAATCAAGGGGTTATTGCACATCTGAGCCACAGTCGACCAACTAAAATTAATATATCACAGTAGGAAAACATGACCTGCCGTTCGATGCAAACACTAAATTAAAGAAACAAAAGACACGCGCACGCATGCTTCAAACGTAAGCTTGAGCTTGGACACCATGGAAGTTCACATTACAATTGATGTTGCAAGAATCCTGCATGGTAACTCCTCCTAATATATAGATCGATGCAGTACTGCTAATTATTTAATAAATAAACACTCCCACATGAAAAAAAGGAAGAAAAACACACATAACGGCACCATAGTTTCCTTACATATTTAACTAAATTAAGGATAGAAACAAGAACAAGCGAACAGTAGGATCCAACTCTGTCTTCATGACGTCAAGGCTTTCTGCTGAGCCTCTACATAATAATCATGGCATGGAGCAAGCGATAGATCGAGATCCTCTCCAAGTGAAAATGCCAAAGGATTGAGGTTGCCCTGTGAGAGAAATTGGCTCTCTCCCAAGTTTTTAACCCAGTACTGTAACAATCCGTAACCTTGTATACTCAGGCACCGCCCACCATGCCGTACGGTGAGGGTGCATGGCGGGATTGGCACTCATGCTAAGAGAAAGAACTAGCGATGAGCATCTTCAAGCACGTAGCTCACTCTAGATATTGTGCTAAGGTATGGTGTTGGAGAAGAGAAAGGAAGGGAGAGATCATTTTATACGAGAGGCAAAGGGACACTGAAAGTGGGTTCCTTCTCCTATGGGTTAGCAATGGCAGCATCTTCCACAGGATATGCTGCGACCACTTCCATTGCTCCACATATGATGACCGCACCTTTCGTCCTTTCCTTCATTTCTTTTTCATTTTTTTAATCTAATCACCAAAAATAGGGTTAATTAAGCCGTGATCACTATACGGCCATGCTATATATTATGCATTGCTTTGTTTTTGTAAGTGTCCATTAATTTATAACCTAAGCATCAGTATCTTCCACAGTTCTTATTATTAAGAAAAAGAAAAAGAAAAGGAAAAGGAAAAGTGACGGCAGAAGTTTCCTTCTAGTGGTGGTGGTAATGCATATTTCCGATCGAAAACAAATATTATTTGGAATTGAAATGACGAGTGATCATCATATATATGGGCTATCTTGGATATATAGGAGCACTAAGAGTTGTTTGGAGGATTATTCCTAGTTTTAATTATCAGGATTAGTAACACGAAGTCAGTACTTATGTCATCTCTTAATTATAAATATGCATGGAGGTCCGTAGCAAAAAAAACCAAGAAAATCGAAAAACAATGATTGAAAAAACTGAACCCAAAAAAAAAAAACTAAGAAAACCTATTAAAAAAACCTCAGCCACCCTAAACACACTACCAGATCGTCTCTTCTCTCTCGCGACCTCCCACTCCGGTCTACCTTCCTCTCTCATGGAAGTCGCAACGTCCCCCTTGCATCTTCGTCTCTTGTCTCTTCGTTGTGTCCCTAGTCTATATATCAAAGCCAATGCTTGGAGCTTGGAATGTTCTCCCACATCTGATCTCATCAGCATGCATGTTTACTTTTATTTTGTTCTTGATTATTCTGTCGTTACTGGTATTCACGGGAGCGACACTCCTGGGAACTCCTTTTTGTAGTTAGGCTTTGACTACAACTTTCCTGTTTAGTCTTTCCTGTGTCGACATGTACTAGAATTTAGAGTGTTTATGTTTTTATTGAAATGAGTGAGGGGCACAGATTTTTTTTATACCTAATGTCTCAAGCAGTTGAGATGCATTTATTTATCTGTTGAAATTGCTTCCATTTTTCCCCTTTGGGAATTTGTGGTTGAATTTTCTACATGTTTACAGGTCTTGCTGTGGTTTACTGAGATTTTTTTGCACACGAAACAAAATCATTCGATTTGAACTAGTTTCAAAAAATAAAAAATTATTTTCCATGAAGGACTTAAGACCTAAAATGATATAACACTTTAATAATATATTAATAAAATATTTTAAAATATAATATTATTAGAAAATAATAAGTTCCTAATATATTTATATAAAAAAAAA
>Ga0325400_1004633_pt1 | contig 12764 bp, 6 predicted proteins | sample PopdelMetagenome_2_FD_205662 | JGI IMG/M metagenome (GOLD analysis project Ga0325400, IMG submission 205662) | Populus deltoides microbial communities from Bellville, Georgia, United States - Xylem-PdKOR-R1 | ecosystem: Host-associated > Plants > Phyllosphere > Stem > Wood/Secondary xylem...
TCGCTTAGTGGTTGAATTTGGTGGAGATTTTCTTCTGCAGCGTCATCCCACCCGTGCATATGATATCAGCTTCCCATTCAACACAGTTTGTAAAGGTGTGTTTGGCTTGGAGGTGTGGTGGTGGCTTGGAGGTGTGGTGGTTTTTTGTCAAAGGTACAATATTTTTTAAGCACAAATCACACCTTTAAAAGCTATAAAAACATATTTTTTACTCAAAAAAACACAAGTCACCTCTCATTCAAACACCCTCTAAAAAGGCTCACTAAGCATTCGAAGCAGCTTCTTATAAAATTTAAAATAATAATTATGAATTCAAAATTTGATTTGTTAGTTTAAATAAAATAGATGGAGTATCATGTATGCAAATATGCAAATGAATATTATTTTATTTTTTACTTGTTAACGTTAACTATAAACCAAGCTATGAAGATGGAAAATAAACGCAAATCAAGATATTTAATTAAATGGCTCATCAACTTGATGAGTTTGTAGACAACTTAAATGATTAGTAAAATTTTAAGATAACATAACAAAAATTTTAAGATAAAATATATTTTTTAAAATATTGATATAATAATATCTTGGATTTACCTGATTTAACTTCGATTAATCCAATATAATTAAAAGTTAATAACACAACAACCCTAGTATGCAGGCCTAGCAAACGATGCTTGTGGGCCTGACTTTTTATTTTCTCCAATTCTTTTTTAATGTGTGACAGGTCTCCTGTTGCAATAGTTATCATATCACTTAATTGACTAGTTTACAATAAACTTTTATAATTAAAAAAATCAAAATTCAAGTTTTTAGACTCTAAAATTCTATTTTAAACTTGTTTTCATCTAAAAAATATCTTAAAATATCATAAGAATTTTGATAAATTCATTCTCAACCTTCAAATGCCTTATAATCACTCCAAAAATGAAGATAAAGAGAATTAAAAAATAATAATAATAAAACTATTTTTATATTTTTTTGGGTATGTTTACAAGGAAACATCATCATCATTGAGCTCAAATCGAGAAATCAAACTTGACATTATAAGATTTTTTGGCTAACCAAATATTTTTTTTTCATTATTTTTAAATAATTCTCTTTAAAACTAGAAATTGATATATAAAGAAAATAATGTTTTGAAAAAAAAATTAAGGTAAATTTTTTTAAAAAGGGTTGATAACACAACAGAAAAGAAAGTTGCGTGATTGCTTTTGTTTTTAATCAAATTTGTTCTTTCAAAATTTTTTTTATCAATAAAATATAACAAATATGATTTGTCTCGTCAAATCAAACATTAATTTAGTGATACGATATCTTTCTTGTGTCTTAAGAAACTTATAGAAATTTATTCAAAATAAATTATGAGATATTTCATCCAATTTACAAGGATGTAATTGGGAAAAAATAACGTTTAAAAAATTAAATATCTAAAAAAACAAAGGATCACGGTACTCTCCAAATCTTTCAAGTTTTTGTTAATGTTTTGTCCGTCGCTTCAAGAACTCCGGAAACTCAGAGTCATGTTGTCTACTTTCTTCAGTAGCTTACGACTGCTTAACGAAGGAAAATCTGCTGGTCACTTTACTCATATTTCTTGGTAGAAGCCTCATCAGCGACTGAGCCAGAAGCAATGGTGGCTCTGACTAACTTGGCTGATGAGAAGTACGGTAGTGATAGTTGCTGGTGCACCAAGAGACTGTTCAGGCTGGGCCAGTCTGATATTGTGAGGAAGAACGGACTGAAGATATCCTACTTTTAAGAATTCACGAGAGCAAGCCACACAGCAGTTTAGATCTGTTGTAAATCAGATGATACTTGCAGCTTTGCACCATTCTCCTATATCTAAGCTGCTCTTTCATTACAACAGTAAGCTACTATCGTAACAACTTAAACTCTTATATGCTTGGAATTTTGCAGGTCAATTGATGTCATATGTTGCCCTCAAGGGCATGATTCTGCGTTGTCATTGAAGAAGGACCAAATGTTAATAAAATAAAGAGCAGATGAAATTGAAGCAAATAAAAGAAAGAGGACCAAATAGAGACAAAGTTAGGAATAGATGGATCAATACACCATTAACCCAATTTTAATAATCAGACACAAAGCTACTCTGTCAGTTTCCTGCTCCAGTCCTAGGTTTCTTTGGTAATAGATTTCTTAACACTAAAAGTCTTCGTCTTGGCCAGCGGGGCTTTGCTTTTAAATAAATATTCTTCCCTCCCTCTCAAGTGCCAGCCTAACCTTTTGCCACTTCAAATGGGATCACACCAGGTGCGTCCATCTTGCTGACGTGGTGACTATACAGATACAGAAAAAGGATGTTGAAAATATATGCCAAAAAAGAAACACGATAAAGGAGAAGAGAAAAGAAATTCCCATAAAGAAAGAGGTGTTGAAGACCAGGACATGAATCATTACCGCATTGTTAAGTTTTCCTGCTTTTTTCAACTTAAAACATCAGAAGCAGCTCCAGTACCACTACAAAAAAAAGACACTCAAGCAGCTCCAGTGTTGAGGTCGCTTTTCTTTTTATTATTTTTGGCTCACCGACAAAGCTTTCTTGATCCTTTTCATTTGCTTGTCATCTATATTCAATCTAGAAATTTGTGTTTGATCAATCTTTTATTTTGTGACCTATTAATTAAAGATCCCAGTTCTCCAATTTTCTGGTGGAATCACTCCCACAATACTGCAGGAACATAAGTCATAGAGAAGGTAATCCCTGACCTAAACTTTTGTGTTATTTTCTTGGGAACCGAACAATAAGTTGAGGTATTTGTTACTTTTGGGTGTGTTTTTGTTGCAGAAGGTCAATCAACATGTCTGGGTGTCTTGAATTCCTTAAGTGTGTACTTTGTTGTGTAGAAGAACGTGAAGAAGATCCCTATGTTGTATTAGGTTCAAGGTCAAGAAATAATTCATCAGATGTTGGATCAGGTTGCTTTAGGTCTGTGGAAAGAACCAATGATAGATTTCAGAGTTTCTATAGTCGCCCATATGCACCCATATATTCCGATGATCTACCTGCATCTTCCTCTGCATTAACTCAATCTTCATCAAAATTGCTCCCCCCTTCAGCACCTCTATGGCCTAAACCCCCAGCATCATCTTCTAATCAATCTCAATCTTCACGTGCACCAGCAACAGTTCTTTCTAGACCCTCTCCATTTCAACCAGTTTTTTCAACAACTGCATCGAAACCATCACCTGATCAAGCGACACCATTGTCATTCAAATCATCTCTATTACCACCTCCACCTTCAACTTCTTCATCAAAATCATCCCATCAAGATCCTATTCCTGCTTTCCATCCATCTCCATCTCCTAAACCACTCCCATCATTTCTTAAACCGCCAACTTCATCTTCTAATCAATCTCAATCTTCACGTGTACCGGCAACAGTTCTTTCTAAACCCTCTTCATTTCCATCAGTACCTTCAACAACTTCATCGAAACCATCACCTCATGCTACAACATTGTCATTCAAATCATCTCCATTTCCACCTCCACCTTCAACTTCTTCATCAAAATCATCCCATCAAGATCCTAATCCTGCTTTCCATCCATCTCCATCTCCTAAACCACTCCCATCATTTCTTAAACTGCCAACTTCATCTTCTAATCAATCTCAATCTTCACGTGTACCGGCAACAGTTCTTTCTAAACCCTCTCCATTTCCATCAGTACCTTCAACAACTTCATCGAAACCATCACCTCAAGCTACAACGTTGTCATTCAAATCATCTCCATTTCCCACTCCACCTTCAACTTCTTCATCAAAATCATCCCATCAAGATCCTAATCCTGCTTTCCATCCATCTCCATCTCCTAAACCACTCCCATCATTTCTTAAACCCTCAGCATCATCTTCTAAACCCTCTCCATCTTCATCTAAAGCATCCCCATCTTCACCAGAACCATCATCATCCTCTAAGCAGCCTTCATCCTTCAAACCAACTCTATCTCTGGCTTCCCCAAATTTAATTAATGAGCAGACAAAAGTCAGCTACTCGTTGGTTCAAAAGGTTATGTCACCTATTTACGCGGTTCCCAAGGTTATTGAGGACTTGATCAAGAGAGACATAGTGCCTGAAGTTCTTAATGAAATGTTGTCTCCTTCCACATACAAGGATTATTTTGCTGCCCTTCTGTATGCCGAGGACTTCTACATTGAGGTAATGAAAAAATGCATCCCTTCTGATGTACACATGAGAAGGATATGAGCACGATCTACACCTAAAAAGCTTGTTATGGAAACTTTTTGCCTCTACATTGCAAATGATGTTCATGATGATCATTGAGAGTGACATTTTGTTTGAAGTAATCTACAAACTGAAATACGAGGGAAGGCTGACCAAACTTTTTTCATAGCTATAATTACCAGAGCTAGCGTATTAGTGGTTTGACAGATTAAATTTAATGAGTCACATTAGGGTTAAAAGAGGCAAAATGAAGGGCTTCCTAAGGTGCTGTATGAAGAGTTTTTAAGTTCTTACTTGTTTCATTCTGTATATAGAGTATAATGTTCTTGTTTGTGCACTGAGATTTGGATAAATGTATGCCTTGTTTGAATCAGAAATGGAGTAAATTTAAATTGAAGAATATTACTCTCAAGTTGAAAGATGCAGCAATCATTAAGAAGCGTGGCAGGAAAGAATACTTCAGTGAAAGTCATGAAAAGGATAATAAAACCTTTGTAGAATTTGAGATTGACTCATGTCGTGAGAAGCGGCCATTTCTTTTGTCCAGAGACTTTGCCTTTGCACGACCTTCAGGTCAAAAAACCGAGCCATATCAGGTTAGCCTCCTCAACTTTCAAGCATCATGTGCTGCGTAATATGTCATTTTACTATATAGATGAAGCAGATGTGGACTTCGTGCAGCTTGAACTTCATTTAGTGTATTGTCATCTTAAAAACATTGTTAATGTTTTCAAATGCACACCAGGGTGTTATCTATCGCGTGGTGAGGAGCACTATTGTACTGGTTGAATTTGGCGAAGATTTTCATTTGCAGCACTATTCAACCCGTGAATATGATGTTAGCTTCTCATTTAACAGAGTTTGTTTGAAAAGGGCTCACCAAGCGATAGAAGCTGCTTCAGATCCTTCATTTAAAAATTTCCTTTTCCCTGATTTTGTCCACAGAAAGAGTATCCCAACCTCTACACCTCTCCATTTTATCAATCATAAACTTGATGCGTATCAAAGATCTGCTGTTCACGAGATTTTGAGCTTTCGAGGACCACCACCTTATCTTGTTGAAGGTCCACTTTGTTCGAAAGAGTATTCAAAACAACTATCAAGGATTGGATTGGTGGTCCAGGAAGCAGTACTCCAAATTTATCAAAGTTCATCAAAGCATCGGATTCTTATATGTGCACCCATTAACAGAACATGTGATGTTCTGATGCAAAGCTTAAAAATTGATATTCCAGAGTCGGATATGTTTCGAGCAAATGCTGCTTTCCGGGAGATAGATGGGGTGCCTATTGACATCTTAACATCGTGTGTGTACAAAAGGGATTGTTTTACTTGTCCATCTATTCGGGAACTCAGGAAATTTAGAGTAATCTTGTCTACTTTTGTTAGTAGCTTTCGGCTGCATAATGAAGGGATAGTTGCTGGCCATTTTAGCCATATTTTTTTGGTGAATGCTTCATCAGCTACTGAGCCAGAAGCAATGGTGGCTTTGGCTAATTTGGCTAGTGAGAATACAGCAGTGATAGTTACTGGTGCTCCAGGAAACCATTCAGGCTGGGTTCGTTCCAATATTGCAAGGGAGAATGGGCTAATGACATCCTACTTCGAAAGACTTCGTGATAGCAAGCCATACTGGAATTCACATCCTAAGTTTATCAGGCAGCTGGTTGATCCCGAGAGTAAATCAGTTGATTCTTATAGCTATGCCCATGAATCATTATGGTATGACTAAGCTGTTCTTCCATAACTGCAACATCATGATACCCTTGAGTCATTGGATTTCTTGCAAGCTTTCTGGTTCTTTGTATATGTGTTAAATGCATGAAGAATTATGCTGTAAGTTTAAAATTGATACAATGTTGGGTTTTGGTTCTGCATTTTGGATGTTCTGTGGGTTATTGATCGGTCTTCATCTGCCTCACTGACAATATAAGGTTAAACCTTTCTCGGACATCTTGCTGCTGAGCTACAATGTTGCCTAGGCATAGTATGTGGAACAAAACTCGCGTAGATTTTGCTCTAAGGAAAACACAATAGCTATTGTTTTTTCTTATCATTTTTATCACGCATAATTGTGAATGTTGAAGTTGATTTTATATAGCCTTACAAATCCTACTAAGTTAAGACATCTATCTTTATTTAACTAAAAGGTGGAATGTTTTTGTGTTTTAAAAGTATTTTAAAAAAAATGATATATTTTTATTTATTTTAAATTATAATTTTTTGTATTTTTAAATCATTTTAATATGTTGATGTCAAAAATATTTTTTTCTAAAAATTATTTTGATACATTTCCGGATAAAAAAACATTTTGAAAAGTAAGTGCTATCATGATTGTTAAAATCATGAGTTGACTCGTAAAATCGTACGATTTTACGAGTCAATATATATTTAACATGCGAAATCGTTTTAAAAACTTGAAAATGATTGAAATCAAGTTAAAATTGAGTGAAATCAATAAAATCAAGTAAAATCGCTTAAAAACACAATTTTAGAACCATTTTTATGATTTTAACAAAATTCATACACTTCATGCTCCGACCCTCTAATTCACATCAGCATGATCTTAGCTGTACCTTAAAAACTATACTTATAGTATAACGTGGCCAAGTAAAGCTATCTTAAAGTTGTAAAGACTATACTTATAACATGATGTGGCCAAGTAAAGCTATAAAATACATGATGTGGCTAAGTAAAATTGTCAGAATCACTCATATTAAAGGGTATTTAGCAATTGGTATCGTTTTCGTTTGTGTTTCTAAATTTTTTTAAAAGTGTTTTTAACATTAAAAAATATTTTTATATATTAATATAAAAAAATTATTTTAATATATTTTTAAATAAAAAATTATTTTAAAAAGCATCATTCATTATAATTTTACACAAAATAATTCGTCTTATTCTTATACTATAATAATTAATTAATCAAGTTGTTTCATCAATCAATTTAAATGATGTTTGCGTGCTTAATTACACATATAAATAATAATTTTTTATTTTTAAAAATTTATTTTTGATATCAGCATATTAAAATGATTTAAAATCATAAAAAAGTAATTTGAAGAAATAAAATAAAATAATCTATAATTTTTTTAAAATAAAAAATAAATATGTTAAATCATAAAAACCATAAAATTTACAGTCGTGACAGTAGAAAACCTATCAATATTAAGAATGAAGAATGGTTAGGGCAGGGTAAACAAAAAAAAAAAACAAAGAGAGAGAAAAAAAGAGAATGGTTTCGAAAGAGATAGGAGGATAAGCGACAAGTTGACTTGGTTTTAGATTGAAGATAAACTATATTTTAGCCAAAGACAATGGCTTTGCCAGGCATTATCAGGTATGGACTTAAGTGTCTTTTGGTTTTACCCAAAGACAATGAGTACTTTGCAATTATCTATTGGTTAGATAACTTGTATTCATGATAATGATAATCCTCTTGATGATAATGATATTGATGAATGTCTGAGAAATAATAAAAAAAAAATAAAGTAAATGAAGTTAGTTTTAGTTTACATGACACACCAGCAGATTGTTTGTTTTAACTTTGTTAATTGTTAGTTAATCAAAAGTTACTTAAATTATATATGAATTTTTATTTCAACCATGTATTTTAAGATGCTTGAACTATATATGAATTTTTATTTGGACCATGTATTTTAAGGTGCTTGAAATATGTATGAAAAAAAACTTCCTTACGATTTCATGATTTCACGATCCATTTTTACGATTCGAGTTTATTTTGTATCTTCCATGCCGCATTAAAAATACGTTTTTAACAACCTTGATCGCTACTACGCTCTCAATTACTCCTTAAAAAGAGAACTAATCAATTAACTATCTCTTAACTACATTAAAACTCTCTAATAGATATTGATCTTAATATTGTAAAGTTTTAATAATATTAAAACTCTTACAAACTCTAAATTCTGTGAACCACAAACTCCTAATTAATATTGAATTCTAACACTCTTCCTCAGTTGACATCATGTTTTCCTCTTGTCTTTCTCTTCATAACATCCCGCTCTTATTCTATTATTACCAAACATGGATTTTTTTTACATTAAAAAAGGTAATTTCATCATTTTGCTCAACATCAATTCTTCCAAACCATGTTCGTGTTTCTACACCTTAACTAGATTCGTAGCTTTTCCAACTAAAAATGACTTACAAGCTTGCAAGACTTTAATTTCTTATATCTTATATCTAATGCTATCAACTGAAGCCTTTAGTCCTGCTATTTAACAATAATGACACCTTACAAATATAAAATCTTTCTCTTGGAGCTTTTAACCTTAACATTATTAACCATTAAATTTTCATTAGACTTCTCTTAACTTGAACACTATTTCGTATAGCATCTTCTTCCTTCTTAAGAGATGAAGCATTGGATCCACATAGTAAAGGAAAGTCTCCAACAACAAAAACTCTTCTCCTAAAAAGATTATTCTTTTAAATAAAATTTTCAAGTGGAACAACAACATTCATCTTCGAAGATGATTGTTTTTGCTTTGCATTCAATTTTTTTTCTTGTATATTTTTTGAACAATTATCTATAGATACTAGAGATTTAGAATTATCTTCTTTATTTGAATCAAACTCATTGCTACTTTATTTTATATAACTTTATGAGACGACTTCATTACATATAAAAGGCTTTGTGATAGATGTTGTAAACTCCTCAAGCTTAGTCAGTAAGTCATCAAAATCAATAAGTTTTTATTTATCTTATTCATGGACTTTTTCTTTGTATTGAAGCAAAAGACCTTTTGAATTTTGAACTTATAATGAAACCCCCTCTTCTCCAGGCTTAATAAAAAATAATTCTATTTATTGATTTGGCTTCTTATCATAATCAAGATAATGATCACAATCTTGTTCATAGTCACAATCCTAATATATTCTACCATGATATGGAACAAACAAGATATAATGGCATGTTGATATTAATTGTGTTACAAACAACAAATCTTTCTTCATACTTGGAACATGATAAACATCTTAAAAATGTACCTCATCAAAGTTATAATGAGATGTAATTGTCGTCTTATCAACATGGATTATTTGTAGTTTTAAGCTATTAATTAGTTGTTATCATCACATGATTTTCTTTGTACCGTTCAAATATTGTAGCTTTTGTTTATCACATATAATGTGATTAGAATACTAAAAAGTCAAAGATCCAATCACTTTTATAATTAATTTAATTTTTAATTATTCCTAATTTTTTATGAAAGGATGCTTTAGCATCCCATTCATCCTCAACTAACATTTCTGAACTTGAAATAACAACATTGTTTTTTTTTTTTTAGGCTTTTTAAACCAACAATCTCTCATCATATGAACACCATTCCCACATTTATAACATGTCTTCAAATCTTGTCTCATTGCCATAATTCTTTGAAGCTCGTCATTAATGAAAGCCTTCCTTTCTTGTTATTGGATGTTCCAACTATGGATTCTATCCTTACAAGTATACCACTAATTACTCTTGCTATTATTGGTGTAGAGTGCTTTCTCTTCACCGACGAACAGGATTCCCGCCATCTGTTTGGACATATTTTTCTTGACCATCAAGTAGATTTTCAAACTCAACAAAATTGTGATATTAGAGTCTTAAACCATAATGATTATTCTTTTCATCATTATTTAACTAATAGATGCTTCAGGTTATAATTTAAATTTCTCGAGAAGTTTCAATATGATATCATTCTTCCTTGATAATCAAGAGGCTAGCAAGGGTGTGTTATGCTTCTTTTAATTTGATGTTGTAGCATCCTGAATGGGCTAGCTCCAGCATATCTTCTTCAATTGTGGTCTTCAAGGTTCAAGGGAAACATTGTTTTACTAGCTTTCATCTTTCACTTGCGTAGGATAGATCTTAGCGTGTTGACCATGTAATGTCATTTTGATTGTTAAGCTTTTCGATCCCTTCAACAATCTAAAGATCTCCCATGTATGCTGCTGTAAAAAAAAGGAAAGGAAGAAAGCTAATGCTAGGTGTGACTGCTATTTTGGCTATTGGACGACCAAAAATTTTAATGTTGCTGTAATGTTTTTATGCTGCTGCTGCTTTGTCTTGAGCACAAGTTGTTGTGTTGCAAATTTGTTGCTGCTGGTCTTCTGCGTGTTGCTGCTAGAACTGGAGAAACATGGCTGCTGTGAACTACTGGACTGTTTTGCGAGGTCTACTGCTGCCACTTCTGAACACTACTATTGATTCTGATGTCTGGAACGTGATCTACAATTGGATCGTCCTAAGAGATCTATTGTTACTACTGGTATTCTTCCAAGAAACAAACAGATGATGTGTTTGTTTTACTGATGCTACAAGATTTTGTTGCCGCAAAGAAGGATGATAGTGCGTGGGGTTCTGCTTCAAGCTGTTGCTGGTTTGTTTTTGAGAGGTCTGTCAAAGACACTACTGCTTCGTGAGCGCCTTGTTTTTTTCCTCCACAGCAGCTATTATTAGACTCACAAATCCTACACTTTTATCTTTATCCAACTATGAAGAGAAGTAAAGGAATGCTTGGCAAATCATCAAAGCTTATACGATCTGGGCATTTCATGACGAAAATCATGTTTTGCTTTTTTAGTGTTTCCAAAATAAACTATACCTAAACCGTATAGGGAAATGGATGCCAGGGATGTCATGTAGTCATACTTCACCCCTGCCATCACGATCAAAATTCAGAAATTGAGTTACAGATTCCCTGTCATATTGAACTTGAGTTTCACTTTCAAGGCCAAACATTCTGCAGTGAAATCAACTTCAAAATTAACAAATTCATGAAAAAAATGTATTTTATTAGATGTTTCGGCATAGAAAGAGAGGCTTACTCAAAAAAAAGAGCTCGCTACTCCAATAATATATTCAAAAGGTAAAGAGTGTTACAACAAAATTAGAAAAGAGAAGGACCGGTCTCCTTTATCATACAAGTCCTTAAGGCCAAGCCAGCTGGTCTACACAAAACCTAGGCTCCTGCACTTGATCTTCAATCCCTGACTCATACTTGTTGCTATCCTTTGGCAATGGTTTCTGATTAGCAGTGGAAGACATAGCAGCAGCACAAGAAGTGGTAAAGGAAGAAGAAGCTAACGTGGACACAAAAGCCCGGTTTGTGTTTTGAGGACGAACAAGTTGTGACAACAAAAGCACAAGAGAAGCCATGAAACAATAAGCAAAGATTTTTCTTTTTGGTAAGGAAACGAATTCTTGGAATGAAGGTTTCATGGGTTTGTCACGTGTTTTATACAACGATGAAACAACGTAGCCCCCTGGTTTTGGCCGGTCGTAACAGGTGTGTCTCTGTTTTAAAAACCGGGTATGGTTTCTGTGGATGGTTTAGCTTTTTTCCTCCACTCGAGGCTTTGAATAATGGGTCGGTTTCCAGTAAACCACAGAAGAAGTTTCTAATGTGTCCAAAACCATGGGCCTTCTAGTCCTCTGATAGTTGCTGTTTCGGAGTTTCGCATCATTGCTTGTGTCAGGTTCGCATTCACAGGTTCAGGGTCGAGCTGACACATAAGGCAATCTGCTTGGCCCAATAGTGGCCTTCGATTCGGGCAACAACGATGAAGTTTTAAGGAAAAATGGGTCTATCCCAGTAGCGGTTGATCGGTTTTTAAAAATCTGAACTCGTATCTGATCTATAATATCTATTTATTTGATTTTTTAATTCATTATTACTTATAATATTTGTATTAACAATAATATTAACAAACTTTAATGAATTGAGTCGGGTTAAATATTGCAAATATTACTAATTACTCGGGGTGTTTTTTTTTTAACACTATTATGAATCTCAACTGGTAGTTTTGTGATCGGTTTGGTAGCCCCAACTTGTGTCTTTGAATTTTGCTGCTTTTAGTTTGGTAGAATTAGTCTGTTTCATGCTTTGTTTTTTTTTTTTCTTTTCTAGAAAAAGAAAAAGGGTCTATTTTCAAGTGTTTTATGGCCACCAAAGGCATTAACCGGTCACCAACAAGTAACATTGTATTTTTTTAAAGAGTGAAACTAGTTCTGTTCAGGGTTTGTGACTGTCCCTTCTAATAAATATATTTTCTAGATATCGAACTTATATTCTCATCCTTATAGGGATATAACAATGTCTTAACCGCTAAATCCACTCTTCATTAAAATGAATTTAAATATTTAAATAGAAAGAAAGTAATTAATAATTATTATCATTTTTAACATTTGCTAATATTATACCTCTTTATCTTAAATTTAATTATTTAAATTTAAAGATAACAACCAAACATAAAAATCAGCCAATGAAATAAAAATATCTTAAACTTTGTTCGTTTTGTTTAGTGGAGTGGTAGTGTTTTCTAAAAAAAACATGATATTTTTTTAAAATTAATTTTTAAAAATTGTTTTAATGTCAAAAATAAAATTTAAAAAAATAAAAAAATTATTTTAATATATTTTTTTAAAAAAAATCAATATTACAATACAAAATAAATCGCAATTTTAACCCGAAATCGAAAACTAGAGCAGAGTTGACCTAAATGGGATGGTTTGTCATCATTAAAAGGCGTTTAATTACTATATGTAGAGAT
>Ga0325400_1004635_pt1 | contig 12763 bp, 5 predicted proteins | sample PopdelMetagenome_2_FD_205662 | JGI IMG/M metagenome (GOLD analysis project Ga0325400, IMG submission 205662) | Populus deltoides microbial communities from Bellville, Georgia, United States - Xylem-PdKOR-R1 | ecosystem: Host-associated > Plants > Phyllosphere > Stem > Wood/Secondary xylem...
CGTATTTATAAATAAATTAAAATATTAAAATAAATTATTTAGAAATTATTTATTTTATTAAAAAGTCAAGAGAATTAATATTAAATATATTATAATAAAAATAAGTTATTAAAATATTTTTTATAAGAACAGATATTTACACTGAGAGCTTGGATTGACCTTCAGCAGAGCTTTTGTAACCAAGTCATGGTGTCATGGTGAGTGGAGCGTGACGTGACGGCGTGAGAGAGTGCTGATTGCTGACAGGCTCTGGGCACTGGGCAGGCAAGCATTCCTCTGGCTCTGGGTGAGGGGGCAGATCTTGGCACAGGCCACATTCGAAGCTGGCCCAGCCAATTGGAGAAGCTAGTATGAAAAAACGGCCCATTTCATTTTAATAAATCCCTTAACAGCCCATTTGGAACACGGAGAATAAGATTATATAAGAGAATTTTAGTTGAAAAAAATATTAAATTAATATTTTTTTTATTAATAATATATTGATATTAAATAAAAAATCAAAAATATTATTTTGATATATTTTAAAATAAAAAAAACTTCTAAGAACCTGGCTGTCAAAATCTCCTAACATGCTACTGTACATGAATTTGTGCTGTTTAACGTTTCCCTCGGCCGAAATGTCTATTAATATTCTTTCTTTGTATATAATATAATATTCTTTTTGTTTGTATAATCTCACTGTTGCGTCTGCATTGTGTGTGTGTGTATATATATATATATTAAGTCAAGGCTCTTTAAGTAAATGAAATTGATTCTTCGTTCAACGAAAACAGAGTTCATAATCTGGACAAAGCATTTCCAGAAGCAGCTAACAGTCTTGCTGCAGTCCAGAATCCAGATTAGAATGTTGCATTTAAAGGAATAAATTATACTGAAAACGTCAAGATTAGAATTCAAGAAACAAAGAACAAGAAAACCTCTTTGAACAGCTGACCTACCCATTAGGGTTACTGTAATACTGAACATATATAGCTGTGCTCTGGTATCAATCTAAATGGTTTGCAATATTTAGTAGAAGATATTATTAGTGCTTGGATGCTCGACACATACACCACTTAACATTTAACATTGTGGTCAAGCTGTCTTTCTCAAGATTTTTTAATCTTTTTTAAAAGCTTAGAATTAGTAGTTTTTATAGTATTTTTTTTATCAAAAATTTAAAAAAATATTTTAATATATTTAAAAAAAAACGACGTATACCATATTTATGTGAATCACAATCTCTTGATTTAACCAGACCAACCCTAATGTCATGTAGGGGCAGAATTCTTACTGTAGCATGAATTCCATGATTGCAATTTTCACCAACCTCGGCAATTATCAATTAGATGGCATGCAGTATATGATTTAGAATTACTCATGATAGACCGTCAACTTTCAACAGAAGGAAAACAAAAGCTTGAAATGACAGTAATCTTGGAGAAAATATTTCTAGAATGTAATAATTCTCCCACTGCCAACATGACTAGATAAATGCTTCATCATCCAATCCCAGGGTGAAAGGTAGCATTTTTTCCTGACAGCAAGAAAATCTCAAACGCTGAAGAACACCAATCTGACTCATAAAGTGTACTGCTGGGGGCATATCATCAAAGGATACTTGAGGCATCAGCATTGACTAGTTGCTGCCCTTTTGCGAGAATGACAACACAAGATCATCATGAGGGATAGAAGAATCCATGCCCCACAATATCTTGGTCTGTTCGAAACGAATCTTCTACAGAATCAGCGTACGAAAATTATCTTAACATTTAGAAATGTAATAAATAAACGAAAGAGCATGCCTCACGGCTCAACCACATCCAAGTACTCTCTAGTCCAAATACAGACATGATCCTTAATGACTAGAAGAGAAATTGTGATTGGTGCGTACAAAATTGCTAAAATGCTGATTGGTTATGATAAAAAAAAAGGGTCGGTTTATTCTTAGTTTTTTAGCTATGGTTTTTCTTTTCTTTAAATTCACAGCAATAGCATGGTCCATGGCCTATAAATACATTTACATCATATCCTATCCAGCTTATACAAGCCACAAGTGTATTATCAATTCAGAAAGCTAGCCCGCTTCTCTATATGGCTTGAACACGCTTACAACTAGAATCACAAGTAAAGAAAAAATTGATCCAATCACATACACAAACAAATGCTTATCATCATTGAGTGTAGGGTTGTACAAATCTCATTCACACAACAGGCATTTCCCTCTGTATATTCCCCTCACACTCTTCCTTTCAACGACTTAAATGTTCCAGTTACAATTGCCTTATTCCGAATTTTCTCTCTTTATTCAAAGATTCCGCGAAGAAAAGCAATAAAAGAGTTGCTTTACGTACGGCCACCTCAGGACCAGCCAGCCAAGGCCAGGTGGAGTGTTTTCTTCCCCACAAAGTTGTGGATTCCTGGTTCTGTAGGCCGTCGATGATAAAAGGCCACAAGCCCCTTCTTGAACTAAACAATAATACGCAACACTAGTTGTCTCAACTCTCTGGAACTCGCTTAACTATTTGTTAGCAAAGTTTACAGTACTCTTGATCAGTGATAGTTGATGAAGACACAGTCCATGGTAATAAAACGTCTTCAACTAGTAGGGAAGGACCGCTGGCAGAGGAAAATTAGTCTTGGTAGGGGAGAGGAATCCACAGATATTGGTCCAATTGGGATGGAATTGATGACGTGGATCTCCAATATCAGCAAGGTGTATCTCTAATCCCTTTTTCTTCGTACAGATTCCCATACAGTTGCTCACGTTATTTTCAACTAATCATCACCGACAGCCCCACTAGTGTGTGGCCAGAATCCTATGATCATGACTCCTTAAAATTAACTCCGGGGCCTTCCTCATTCATTTCAACCGCTTCAAGACTTGATGCATTGTTATCCAAGAAACAACACTAATCAACAGTTTAACTAGGAAAGCTAATTAAACGCACAGCATGACGTCTGGTGAGAACGAATTCTACCAGGAAAACAGTTTGCTATAGGTATGAAGTTCTATGTTTCATATTTTGATAGACCGATGATTCTATCACCAGAGTCTCATGAGTATTTGAAGGAACCATATGCACTGTGCCATTCATTGACTACCCAAGTTTTTCTAATCTTGTCTTCTGTTCCTTTCCAATTCCTGGATGTTTAAGACTAATCTTATTGATTTCAGCATACATAGACTTGTAGGTTGGGGCTTCTCTAGCCAACTTGCAACCTAGAGCCAGAATCACACCGCCAGCCTCACAATTCTGATTCTTCCTCGAAACCTAACCTTTTATTCCAAACAGATATTTAGTTTCCCCCGAGAAGTTGTGTCCTTTTCTTGATTGAGAACTCTATGACTAAGCAGATATTCTTAGACTATTGTTACAGTAACATCTAACATGACTTCAGAAACCTAACAAGACTCATAATTCTATGGCTCTGACAGTCACATCGTATATCAAGCCGATAATCTAATCACTAAATGTATGGCTTGTAAATATTGATTGTAAGTTGACAAGACAATTAATTGAGAGTTGCTGTATATATCAAATTAAGGGATGAAAATAGAATGGTCATAAGATGTACAAGCACTTGAAGATAAGGGCTTGCCTGTTGATTTTCTGAAAACCTCCAAATGAATGGTAATATCATTGCATCATGATGGAAACTTTTTTAGCAAATGAGCTAATTATCTTCAATCAATCCATCACAGTATCAAACAACATGAAAAACCTTGTGGATAAGATAAGTTTCTCTAATACAATCACTCGAATTTTCGTTAAATGTTCCTAAGATGAATAAAGGGCCGCTGACAAGAGTCAAATAGCCCCGCTGAGGCGCAAGGCTCCCAACATCTTGGCCAGCAAAAAGATTCTGCAACATTGTTGCCTTTCGGTTGCCCTTTACTGACCAGATATCTGTTCAAAATATTGCAAGAGATGTTCATCATTGACAAATTCAAAGGTGAAACAGGCACATATATATATATGGGCCAGCATAGATAAAAAGCATTTGTTCACCATCAAAGAAGTAAACCCTGTACGTAATCAGTTATCCTTTAACAAGAGGGATAACTTTAGAAACAATTAGGGCTGTAAACGAGAGTCGGATTTGGATCGGATTAAAATATATAAATCGTATTTGATTTATTTAATAAATGGATAAGATTTTTATGAATTTGAATCATTTTTTTGTCCAATTATCGATCCAGATCCAGAATTTGAATATTCATAGACTCTATCATTCATTTAAAAAAAATAAAATATTTGTTGTATTCAAAATCTTGCTTTAAATGTAAATATCAGATTCGAGTAGAGATTAGATCAAATGGCGGGCCAACAATATCTACTCCAAAATAGGATAAAATTAAGCAAGTGGGCCGATTCTGAAACCAATCTTTGTGACTCCAGCACACCATCCTGAGGTAACAACAAAGCAGAGAAGCCATATATTGATCATAACCTTGTTATATATGATGGTATAGAAGCTTGTATTATTCTTATAATACTTTGAACCTGTTTGGAGCCTGAAAGGACTAATATCTTCCATAGTTGCATCAGCGCCTGATGCCCCCTTTTTCACGTTTTACTGTGCCTTTCCGGTAACTTCTCCATAAACACTTCAATATCAATATTACTGACCGGCGCCGGCATTATTTTCTTCTGACCTTATAAAGCATCTGTTAATCATGTTTTGTTTTCACAAATGTTGATGATTTCATAATGAAAATCAACAAATTAATATTCATTAGAGTAAATTGTGATAAGATGGGCTAATTAGGAGTACCATAAACACTTATTGATGGGACTGGTAAGATGTTGTTCATTGAACATTAATCAAAGTAGGCTAGAAAACATTTCAATATCCAAGAAGGGAAGAAAAGGTTTGATAGCACACTTCGTTAGCCAGTTAAGTGTCTGAAACATTCTTGATAATTAAAACAACAGTCCCAAAGAGAAAACCCAACATTCTGAAGGGAGGGTCCCAAAAGCTATGAAAAGGTAGGTAACATATGCTGAACTTCTATCCCAGAAAAGAACATATAATATAATCATTGTACGGAATCAGGAAGCCAGCTAGTTTTGCTTGGAATGTTGTTGAGGACCTAGTACGCCTGTAAGATAATCTCAATGATAATGAAACAGAACATGAAGGATTTTTTGCTGCAAAAAATCCTTTCTGAAAGGAAAAAAAAAAACACGGGGTTGTGGTGCACACGTGAAGGTTAAAATTATAAGGTCTGGTTATGGTTTTAGCTTGGACCACCTAAATGATCAGAGCCCTCTGTGCAGTTGAAGCAGAGAAAAAAACAGCAAAGGAGTAATAATCTGCATAAAATCTCAACAAGTGCAGAATCCTATACCCAGGGATTTCTACTTCGTTGTTTTTACCAATGAAATTTATCTTTGAAGGTTCTAACTCAATACAATTTCTTACATGGAGTTGGTCCGGTTGTTGAAAGCTCGATCACCGTACGTGCCAAGAGTGTCAGGGTTGCAGCTTTTAAGGCACTACTTAAAAAGGCATCCCAAGCTTTAGCTCTCCTGAAGTTGCTGTAATGGAAACGGGGGTATTTCGGAGGCAATATGCCATTCTAGAAGTTTGATATGGCTTCCCTGCCGACCACTCATTTTATGTATCAAAAAACACTTGATAAAGTTACCCTGTGTCCCGAGGAGATAAGAAAGTTAACTGAACTAAGCCAAGTGAATGTTGACGGAACTAAGTTAATTTACAAATATGGGAAGGATTGGTTCTATTTGTTTTGGTAATTACTGGTGTTTGCTTTTTTTAGTATATGAATTTAAGACAGATAAGGATTTAGGCCGGTTTAAGTTATTAAAACTATAGAAAATATAAACTGTGTTGTTAATTAAGTGAAGATACTGATTCTCCTACATTGTTGTTCTGATTCTTATTTTGTGGTTCCTAAGGAGACAAATCATTAAAAATTCTACTGCATTTGCTAGATTTCTTTTCCACCCTACCCCACCTCATCACCCCCTCCGCTCCACCTCTGCCTATAAAGACCAGGCACTGCCACCTCTATTGCACATATCTTCTCCTTGACTTGAAATCTCTTATCTTTACCTTCACCACCCTTCTCATCAATCATCCTTTGCCCTCGCAGCAAGCCTCTCCATAACCATACACCAACCTTCCATAGTCTCTTTCTCTCTTTATTTACTTGTCTAGCGAATTTCTCACAGCAAAACACCATTCAAACAAATGGCATCAAGCTCAATGTCCTCTCGCGGTTCGGGCTCGTGGACTGTTCAGCAGAACAAAGCCTTTGAAAGGGCTTTGGCTGTGTATGACAGAGACACGCCCGATCGCTGGTACAATGTAGCCAGGGCGGTCGGTGGAAAAACCGCAGAAGAAGTGAAAAGGCACTATGAACGGCTTGTGGAGGATGTGAAGCATATTGAGTCGGGCCATGTTCCCTTCCCTAATTACAGGACTACCGGGGCAAATGGCCACGCAAGAGGTATAGCAGTTATAAGTCTCACTCCTTCACCTAAATAATAACCAAGATAAAATCACAGTCACACATGCATATTTAGCTACCTAACTATATGGTCACTTACAAGACTTGACTTTATAGCTAACCATATCATGCCACAATTAAAGGTAGCTGAATCTAATCAAGTGGGGTGTCATGGAGTCACTGCTACTGGCTAACTCTGTAACTTTACATGGATTTTCCCAACTCTTTTTCTGTGGTGTGCTTTACAGACGGGATTGTTTAGTTTATTTATTTCTTGAGAGCCACATATTGACTCTCAAATGGAAAAAACTGTGCATCTAGCCATCTACAATCCAAACTAAAATCCAAGCTCCCATCAACAAGAATATGCCCTCATGAAGAGTACTGACTTTAAATGGTCCAAATTACATGCAGAGAGTTTAGTCCTATGAGAAAATAATAGGTTACGTATTGTGGAAAATTATTGCAGATTAATTTTTTAATGTCCTTTTTTTTTTTACCCCACAAGTGCTTTTCACGTGGCTTCAATGAATAGTGATCTTGACAGCTAAATTATGAATTTAACAAGCAAATATATAGCTTTCAAACTTAAGAAGTTGCAGTTTAGCGGTATTTCTCTTTCAGGAGTTTCAGCCACAGCAAAACATAATTTCTGAACCAAAAAAAAAAAAAAGCAAAAGAACAAACAAATGAATAATAATAATAATAACTGATGACAAATATGTTGATCTTTTTTCCCCCCCGACATGCAGGATGAGAAATATGAAGCTCCAGTAGTGAGCTAGCTCTGTGCGCTTCATGTATGATGATCAGCAGCAATAAAGATTCACCGCTTTATGCTGCTACTTTTCCCATCAGGGCCTCACTCATCAGCTAGCTCTATTTGTCATATATTAGTTAACTTGAAAAACTGGTTTTGATTGAAGGATCAAAATCAGTGATTCTACTCTAGTATTCTTTTTCCCTTTCTTTTATATATTATTCCAGTTCTCATCTATTTTATGTTCTTGTCGTGCTGCTAATATAAGCACATAATTAATGTATCAAGGAAGGCATCCTGAATCTTTTTATGATTCTAATCCCTTTCGGATGCTCCTAAGTTTCCAAGCAATGAAATGTATTTATTCTGTGTTATTACCGTGAGTGTTTTTTCATGATCAGTGCTTGCATTTACTCTTCTTGCACTATAACGCAACATGGAGTTTAACTATATGGACGAAAGATTGAGATCTAAATTGACTGAATATAGGATCTAATGGCCCTAACTCTAATTCTTGCATAATTGGAGGACTCAGTATAAAACCAACCAATAAAATGAAGATAATACGAGAATGAGAGCCGTGGAGTTGTCGTGTCAAGAGGGCTGGAGCACATAGAGAAGAGGGTAGCAAATGAAGAGGCGGTAAATTTACCTCTTTTAAAAAATGCTTTGCATCTTTTCATGTTTTGATATTACCTAGCCCATAGCAATTAAAAAAACAGCTGCTTTAATAGATAACGGAGAGACATGTCAAGGGCATTAGAAGTTGAAGAGACCAATAATAATAAAAATTAAAAAAATGCTGATTTTGTGGGAATATAAATATAAAAATGTCTTGGCAAGACTCCCACTGGTATATATTCGTGATTTTCAGCGTGGTAGTATATATTTGCAGAATTTATCCAGATTGATATCGGATTCTGCTGCCTGGTCGGAATATAGAAAAATCAACATGATGTAGATTATGGCATGTACCTTTAGAATTGGCTGGCTAGACTGGGAATCCGATGCCTGCTAAGATAGTTAATCAGATGAAGAACAAGAAGAAATGATTATAAATTGCTGTCAGGATCGATGTGTACACTTATTAGCGACAAATTATTTTAAGGTAATCGCCGTATTGGCTCGTTAAACTCTGGATCTTTCTAGCTAGTTATACAGTACCATTGTTATTAAGCATTGAGAACATGATTAATTAACTATTAATTTAATCTTGCAAGAAGCAGTCCGGCTCGATAAAAATAAGGCAACTGTGTGCTCGATATATGCAGCACTTGCTGTTTTTACTCATATAATGCCAAACAAGTTCTAGATTTAGTTTTACTGCTTCAAGAAATGATTCTAAGCCAAGTCTCGAAGATGATTTGCCATGTTTTTAGGCCTAAGCTAAGACTTTAATTAGAAGGTTAATGGCAGGACTGTTTGCCATCTTTGGACAAGAATGAGCAATATCAAGGTTTGATGTTAGGTTGGTTCGTTCAACAACTTTCTCAGTGTGCCCAAGGCATTGTGTTTATATTTATATTGGGGTTTAAGAGTTTGTTTATTTTTATATTTTGAAAGTATTTTAAAAAAAAGTTGTATTTTTGTATTTTAAATTAATTTTTTTATATTTTCAAATCGTTTTGTTATGTTAATATTAAAAATAATATTTTAAAAAAAATATACTATTTTAATATATCTTTTAATAAAAAACACCTTTCCTATCTAAAATTCTAGTTTAATCCCAGTACTTTTGGAAAAGCAGCCCGGTTAGTAAATGGATTTTACTTTCGTCACTTGAGTTCAAGTCTTAAAACAAGATGCAAGAAACAAATTAATTTCTCATGAACACCTTATGCGTATATGTATAGATAGATATGCATATGTATGTATGCATGTATGTATACGACCTACTTAAAATTCTATCATAAAATAACTTATTAATGGTTCTGGGAGTTATTTTAGCTTGATATAGATTCATATATAGACCTGGTGGGTTAGGCCTTGGAAGTGACTATACTAATTGTGATGAGCCATTGGGGCGATAACACATGGTTTTGGATCAATTTTGACCAGATAAAAAATCATCAAGTTCATGGATTTTATGTTCAGTTCCTCGCTTCATGCCCAATAAAAAACCATCTGAAGATGGCTTCAAATTCGAGTTGGCACATGTTTGCTTGCTAATGGGATACTGACAAACAGAGAGAACCAGCCCCGCTACAGAAAAATGGAGCTAGGCCAGGCGTAGTCTTGCCAGAAAGAAGTTCCATTTATTGCAGAGTCCCATTACAGTACCTATACCTGCCTGGTACTTGTAAAAGTGAAGCCCGCAAGAACGTTGAGAGCCAAAGAATGGCTTTTGGATGGGCGATTTGTACGTGCTGGAAAGCTGATCGGCGAGCTTGCACACGGCTATTTATTTCTTCGGTTGGTGGTTTGCCAGATTAAATGTGAAGGTCCTCTATCTTCTCTTCATGAAAAGCCGGTGAATTGCCTGACCGTTGGTCATGTTGAGATGTCGTTACGCAAGACTCTGCCCAGAATTATAAATGAATCAGTAAAACTTTTAAAATTTAAATGTTATCATGCTCTCCGATTAAAATAAAAAAGTAAAAAAATATACTAATTTAAATATAAATTTAAAAAATTTAGAGAAAAAACAATAAAAAAAATCCTTAATTTAAAAAAATTAATTAGAAAAAAATTTAAAAGAACAAAAAAAAGTAAAGGCCAATCACTATTAGGTTTAGCAATCCAGGCTAGCTCGCCTGGCTCATTTGGAAGGGTCGCGTGATTGTGCCTTTAATTTTTTTTGTTCGTAACTTGTCGTCCACCCCAAATTATTTTGAAAAAAAATCAAATGACACGTCGTCTGATTTACCTATATTCCGACCACTTTAGTGGCTGGAAAATTAGGAATTAAGTTTTTTTATCTAAAAATTCATTTTCAATATGTTTTTGACCCAAAATACTTGTAAAACACCGTAGGAACCGTGATAAACCTATTTATGGTATCAAAAAACCACCCAAAAAACCAAAATCAACTCAGGCTCAAATATATTTTTCCACGACCTTAAAGGTAAAAAATGTAGCCATTTGAACTTTCCTCGTCAAATGAAACTATTTTACAGTTTGGTGGTCTAAATTGGTGTCAATAACACCTTTTTCTCTCTATTACTGGAATCCGGGGACCTCTCTCTCATCTTTCAACCAGAGATTAAAAAATAAAATTTTGTATCGAAATTAAATTGAAAAAATATTGAGGTACTAAAATTATGTAATTTGTAAGATTTTCAAAGTATAAGGATCAAAGTACATCTTTTGCGAAATTTATAGCATGTCACCCATATTTGATGTCTTTTTCATTTCGATCTCTCTTCTTTTAATCTCACTTATTTTTATAAGAAATCAAAATTAAGTATTCTTCATTTAGGACTAAATCACAAAAAATAAATTGAGAACCAAATTATAAAAAGAAAACATAAAATTTTGTATTGTTCATCCAATAATATATGAGGAGACGGGAAAAAAGAAAAAACTCATTTTTTTTTAGAGTAATTCTTAACGTTACACCAAGGCCCAGAGTATTGAGAGCATGGCAATTTAAACGCGGACCCAACGACCACAAAACTAGACAGGAAACTTGCCAGTGCAATGCATCCTGCGGTGTGGATTTAAAAGACGATGACGAGCATCAGACACTTAGCAAAACCACACTCATTCCATTACTTTATGATACCAAAACTTGTTCAATTAGAAGACGAAGAAGAAAATTTTCAGTTGGCAGTTAGCAATCAATCGTTGAACATAAAAGTGGGAATCAAAGTTCTTGACATGTTTCGTCAAACAATCCCACAGTGCTCTTCCATGGATGCATGGATGAAGATAACTGTAACGACTAACGACGTATGACGAACAGTTCAAGGCCCTGTATAATTCAGGCCCCTCGTAATTCAATTTGGTTTCAGCCCAGCTCAAACATTATCGTACAAAAAAGGTGAAGGATTGATTGGGCTTCGCCCTTCCAGATTTTTGATTGGGCTGAGCCTCCCCGTTAAAAAGGTCTTATATTACTTCAGAGATAAAAACGACCACATTTTATATAATACACTATATATTTAACACTTTGCCACGGGTTATAATTTTTTTTTTAGTAAAAAGATCGGCTATATAGGATATTTTAATTTTTTTACATAAAAAATTCAAAATATAAATTAAAATATTTATGCAAAAATTTAATTAAATAAATTAATAGTCATTCATGCAAATAAACAAAAACAAATCATTAAAAATAACTAAAACATTAGAAAAATTAAGAAATAAATGTAAATCAAGATATTTAATCATATAAAATTAGATATTTATCCGATTGTTTTTATTAGACCTATTTATTTAAATCAATAAAAATATAAACACAAGTGAAACTAATTGAATAAACTTACACTCTAAAACAATATTACACAAAGTTAAAACATATCAAAAAATTATTTAAATTTAATATTTTTTAATTTTAAAAAAATTTATCGGTGAAAAACGAAGAAAAAATATAGATTAATTAAAATAATATCTTCAAGAATCAAATATAAACAAAACAATTAAAAAAATAGTTTTGATTAAAAATGTGCTCAGAGAACTTGGATCATGGAAGTAGAATAAACTTATAAAAAAAAATCAAAGATAATTACAAAATTAGTTTTTTTTTTGAAATACTAACAACGGAAAAGAATCTAAATATTATAATTAAAAGAATGATATTTAAAATAGGCACACGGCGGAGTTTACAGATTCCTTTCCACTGTGTCAGCAGTGTAAAAGCCAGCTCGTCATCCACTCCTCCGCCTGTCCATTCAGTGTCTTGATGTCTCCCGATTGGTCTGTGCAGACCTTCCCCGGAATTTGGCAGTTTCTTTGCCTCTGGTATTTCCATCAAGACAATGTTTGGTAATATATGCTTTTTAAAATATATTTTTTTCGTTTGAAACTATATATATATATATATATATATATAAACTAATTTTTACCACAAGCGGTTTTCAACGAACCACTTCAATATCTTTATTTTATATAACAATTACTCCGGTCATTTTTGGAATCTCAATAACGGGGAGAGGCGTGATCGTCAATGGAAATCATAACACGTGGATTTCATTTATAGAAAAATATGGAAAATAACGGTGCTATAATTTGACCTTTCATGGTTTGATTGAGTCTCCATTTTCCATCCATGCCCTAAAATTGTAACAGAACAGTTCAATAATTGCTTACAATGCAGGCAGCAAATCCTCGTTTTTTGGATTTCTTCTGCGCTAATTGTTGGGTTGTGCATATATGTGCTACTATTTAATATATATGTAACAATGTATACGTGATATACTTGTATAGGGGTGGTTTATAAAATTATTACATTTTGTAATAATATATGTAGCTTTTTATAAGACCACGATAACTTGAAAAATAATTACAAAAATGATACAAATAAGACCACGATAACTTGAGTCTGCTAGTGAACCTACCAAGCTCACATCACCAATCCATTAGACAAAGATAACCCTACAAAA
>Ga0325400_1004637_pt1 | contig 12759 bp, 5 predicted proteins | sample PopdelMetagenome_2_FD_205662 | JGI IMG/M metagenome (GOLD analysis project Ga0325400, IMG submission 205662) | Populus deltoides microbial communities from Bellville, Georgia, United States - Xylem-PdKOR-R1 | ecosystem: Host-associated > Plants > Phyllosphere > Stem > Wood/Secondary xylem...
CACTCACCTAATATCTTTAAAGATAAATGAACGAGTAGTATGTAAAATGTTATGAATCTTGTTAATTCTTTGATAAGTGAGAGCAGATCAATGAAAAATCAAATTAAAAGAATCCTCTTATAATCACGCAATAGATTATTATGAAATCAAAGTTTATCCTAAAAAATATAGATACAAGTTAAATAACAATATTTATATTAGTTAAAAAGTCCTAAATAATACTGGAAAAATAACAATAAAAGTTCTAAATAAAATAGGAAAAATAATTCTAAATCAACCAGAAAACTAATACAATTCTCACATAATAGTTTCTAGACCTTATCGCAAGGCTTTTTTGTTGTCAAGTCACAACGAAATTTTAATTAATTATCATGGTGTGCATGACATTGAATAACAAATCTTTCTCCTTGATCGAGGAGGTTTTGGATGTGTTGTGATTAATCATGAAATTATGATTTGAAAGGTTGAGTAGTCGTCACATAGTATTATGGTCACTAGAAAACCTATTGGTTTACAACAGTCTAGGTAAAGAGACTAATTATGCATTGAGAAGACACATCACCCCTAGTGCATCCACCCTACCTATGGTAAACTACATTATTGATTGATTGTTTTTCAAGTCATGTTTTTATTTACTGGTTTGTCTAAGGTTCAAGAAAGGTCCTTATTAGTAAGGAGATCAGTATCTTTGTAGGCTCAAGACAGATCCCCCTCAGTAAAGAGGTCTTTGCTTTATCAGGCTAAACCCTAATCATTATAAGGCTCAAATTTTAATGGTGTATTTATTTTTGTTTTGTATCATTTATACTTGGAGATATATTTTATTATGTAATTTTATATATCTAAATATTAAAGTCTATAATTAATTCCTAATATTTTATTTTTGTCAATTTATTTAATTTAATATTGGAAATATGCATTATATTGTAAAATTCATACCCCAAATATTAATTAAATAAATTGATTTTTATGGTGTTTTTGAAATTTTGATCAAATCCTAATAGATAAACATAAACTTGTTATGATATTCATTAACTAATTTATTTATTTTTTCAAAGTATGATAAAAATATAATTTTTATTTTTATTTTTTTAAAGTATGCATGAAAAGTTTTAGAATTTGGTCATATGCACTCAAATAAAAACATATATTTTTTTTTGTATTTTTCAAATAAGGAATTTTAGATGTTTTTTGTTTTTACTAATATTTTTTAAGAAAAGCAAATATTAATACCAAGGCAGTATCTTATAGTATAAGTTTATAGTTGTTGTGACGTGCACAATGTCGAATGGTGGAGTTGTCTCCTAGGACTGAAGGGTGTTTTTTGATTAAAAGGTTCAGGAGTTGCCACTTAGTATTATGGTCACTAGAAAACCTAATGGTCTATGAGAGTTCAGGTAAGGGGATTAGTTGTGCAAGGGAAAGACATATCACCCCTAATGCACCTTACCTATAGTAAACTGCATCATTGATTAATTGTTAATCTAAGACATGTTTCAATTTGTTGGTCTTATTTAGGGTTCAAGACAAATCTCTCTTCGTGAGGAAGTCTTTACTTTATTGGGTTAAATCCTAATAATTCTTAAGCCTGATTTGTTGGGCCGATAAACGGCCCAACAAGTCTTTTTTTTTCTATTCTGTCGGCTGAACCCAGCCTAGCTAGGCTGAAAGAAGGGTCTAACCCTTTCTTCTATCACTGGCCCAACCCACTAATAGAATTTTCTTGGCAAGAAAATTGCCAAGAGCAATGACTAACACTTTGTAACACCCCGACTTTTCAAAGCTAAAACAACGATATTTTTTTTAACACGATATCATTTCAAGAATTGATAAACTGGTTTCCACTCATCATCAAGGTACAATCCATATGCAAAATATTAATCAACATTTTATTAAAAGCAATTCATACACCTAAACATCATATTATATTTGCATGATTACAAGTCCACATTATAATGTACGTGCATAATCATAAGTTTGCAATCCTATACTACCAATAAACATCACGCATTTAAATAAAAGCAACGAATAACAGTTAAACATTTAGTATAATTTGTTCCTACAAAATACATTGTGATTTAAAATGCTCACATGATTCTTTGCAAAAGTAGGTTCCCGTGTAATGGGGTTTCTAGGCACCTCGTTGGTGTGATGTCCCTGTTGCAGTTCAAATATTTACAAGAATTATAATTGACTTAATAATAAGCAATTAAATAGTTTAATGAAAGCATTAACATTATTCTTTGTTTAAAGCATAAAAATCATAGTTCTTTAATATACTTGGTGTTGTTATCCATTTTTGGACCCTACGTGTTGAAGATGGTGTGTAGCCCTTTTGAACCAAGTACAGGAGTGTAGCTCATGTTTGCTGGAAAATTGACAAAATCAGAGGAGAAAGAAATATTTTTTCGAACCTTGTTTGAGCTATTTTCTACCTTCTTTATCCTCCCCCTTTGCTGCCAAAGTCATCAGGTTTCTTAGACTGATTCGGAGTCTTCATAATACTAAATTCGTTCATTTTTTATTTGGTCTATGAAGTTGGATAAATCCCTCAGAATTTGCACTACAAAAAAATTGATTCTGCTTCTGTCGCAATTTTTTTGTTCCAACTTAGGCTCTGATTCTGACTTGGTTTTGTATGATATCTGACCATCCTAGGTATATTCTGTCACTCATGACATGTTGAAGAATTGACCTACACCTTTATTGGGTCCTAAGGTTCACTGTTCTTATGGCAGATTCTCAGTCATATCGGGATGCTCGGCGTTTGTCAGTTTCTGAATCTGATTAGGAGACCCTTTTTGATCAATCAGCTTGTAGCCAGTTTCTGTTCTTTAAAATGATTTTATCTCACTTCGAATCCTTCATCAAATTTATGACTCTGAACGCGTAGATAAATTTGAGCTTTTGAATCGCTTGATTTTAATATCAGAAGCTCAAGATATTCCTATTTGAATATCTAGTGTGAAAGCAGGGATTCCTGCAGCAAAAAGGATTTTTGCCCGAGTTTGGAGGGACACAATTGCAAGATGCTTAAAGTTTGAAGATCAATTGCAGGCCAATTTGAAGCCCCTTTTTTTTTGGACTAAGAACCAAATGGAAAATGTGCCGGATGAATAAAATTGAAGAACCACGTTTTTATCTGCACAACTATCCTAGTTTTTCTTTCCTTTTACCTGCAATTTCCTATTTGGTTTCCATGTTTCTCTCGCTGGATTGGAGAGCTGATCATGTTTTTATTGCCTCATTTCAAAGGAAAAGCTGGTGTCTCGTGGTCACAGCTATGGAAAGAAAGAAAGGAGTTGTACCACCCTCTTGATCATTGAAACTAATTGCTGAAATCAGAATAGGAATTAGAATATTTCAGTTTTCTTTTTGCGTTTTTTTTACTGTAAATCAACAGGTATTGGCATCCTAGAATTAATAGAGATATATTAGACTATATATAAGCCCCCTTTAATGACTTAGCGGAGGAGGAGAAAAAAAGAAGGGGAAAAAACATAAAAAGAAAAGGGAGAAGAAAAAAACGAATGAGAGGGAGGCAATAGGCAAGAAAAAAAACACAGAGAATAGAGAGAGTTTCTTTCCTTTGCCAGTTGACACGATCAAAGAGTTGATGTCTTATTCCAAGAGCAGGAGTGTCAAAGTAATAAATAACCCAGCAGACCGGGGTCGAACCACAGGGAGGTGAACTATATAAATTATAAATTATAATAATAAGAACAACAACAACAACAACAACGATGATGATGATGATAATGATGGTGATGATGAGTTAAAGAAGACTTTGAGATGTAAGATAAATGTGAAGATTAAACAATGATTAAAACAAATGTCAAGGTTAGAGGATCCATTAATAGTATTAGAGATAAGTAAAGTATAAACTCTTTATAAATTATCAACATGATCATAATAATCATCTTATTTACGTAACACCATACTTATAAATTTTATCAGGTATTCCATTAGCTAGACATTATGAAGAAAAAAAACATAAATAAATAATATAAGAACATAAACATGATATAAGCTAACTAAGTATAGTAAAGGAAATGAAAAGCATAAACAAGACATTAAGAAAAATATAACATGGAATAAAACTTGAACATTACAAAGAAAGAGAGCAAGAGCAAGATCTTGATCTGAAGAACCATGATTCCTAAATGAATGACAAATGCCTCCTTTTATAGGCTAAAATTCGGAACTATTCATTTGGTAATTAATTATTGATGTAGTGGCCAACTATTGATTTAGTGGACTTGGTGGACAACAACACTCAAGCATTTTGGCTGGATGAAATGACATTGATGCAATCAGAATTTGGCAAAGTGTTCCCCATGAAAGTTGTTGGAAATCATCTTATCTTTCCACTCATAAAATTTCAGAGCATTTGGATCACTAGATCTTGAGATATGGCTAAAATACTGAGTAGTGCTTCTGGTGGACGTGGTGGATAGCCCTCAAGCTCTTATCTTGATGAAATGTCATTGCTAACATCAGAATTGGAGTAGGTTGTCTCATGAAAGTTATTGGAAATTGTCTTATCCTTCCACCCACCAAATTTGACGTCATTTGGCCTTCTAAAACTCCAGTTATGAGTAAACTTTTGAGCAGTGTCAGTATTCCAATTTGAATTGAATCGGTATCTCCTTTCTAAACTTAGCCTTTTATCTGTCCTTTTACTTTCAATACCTCATTACATCAATCAATCCTTTAAATTGTGAGATATGCCTACATTTAAAATGAGCATTTACCATAAATTAAAGCTATTTTTATTATCAGACTTGTTATTATAAAACATGCTCTGGTTAAGGAGTTATTGATACTTCAAGTGCAAAATGATGATATAAAACCTTGATGAAAATGTACTTTTAAGTACTAATCACAACCCCCAACCAGCTTATTACTAGTCCCTAGTAATTAAAGCGTTAAAATAGAAATATAATTATCAAGTTCCACAAAGCAAGGCATTCATCATTCAACTTCCATTAATCTATTCAAGTAAACAAACTCTCATTAAATTTATATATATCCGCTCAATACCTCTTAAACAAAATATTAATAAACCTTTTTTTTTTGTGCTCAAATGTATGAAAACATAGATGATGAGGCTTTTATTAGAAGAAAACAGTATTCTGTTCTAATGTTTAAGGTTAACTTTCTCAGTTTGGGATTATTATCTTTTTTTTCTTTTTTTCTTTTATATATATATATATATATATATATACCTTAAAACACAATGCATCTATAACTCATATAACGAGCTTTAGGCTAATGACGCGCAGACCAGTTGGTCTTAAGGCATTAGGTGTTGAGACACCCCTTCGAGTTTAGTAACTCGGGTTGCAGATACTGATATGTAGATAGTGCAATGTTTAATTCCCTTAAACTTTTCTCCTTAACCCATGTAACAAGCATTGGGCCAATAGCTCCCAAGTCAGTTGACTTTAGGGTATTAGGTGTTAAAATACCCATTCGGGCTTAATTGCTTAGATTAGGGAGGCTACGAAACCAAACTTATCTATGTTTTTATTATCATCAATCTTTTTTTGTTTTTTTTTGAAAAGCATATACTATCCCTTTTCCTTGATTGTTACCTTTAAGAAAAGAACATAAATAATGTAATAATCCAATGTGCGACCCGCAATCATATGTTAAAGTGTGTGTGTGAAAATGAAGGTTTAAGAATACTTGTTAAATGAGTATATGAGCAGAATCAAGCGATAATAATGCGAGAGTTTGTAAACCTAAATATTTCAAGAAGTATTCTGATAGACCTTGTTAAGAATGTTTACTAAAATGCGTCTCAAGAGTCACTTTAACAAAAGAACTCTTTGACTCTACCATTTTAGTAACAAAAGTTTTGCAAATAGAAAACACAATTAGTTAATTTTTTTTAAGTATCAACTACTACCCTTTCCCCCCAATCAAAACGACATATTGTTTTCAATGTCCTAAGGTAGAAAGATAAAGTATAGAAGACATCACTTGAAACAATGAACATTGACACACCTGAAACACACTTAAACAAATATAAGAAATAACAAAACAAAATAATAAGCTATTAATAAAACCAAAAGACACCAGGTTTTACAAACAAAGGCTCAAATCCAATCTAAGCGTTTTATAGCTTTCCTTAGTTGACCAATTTATGCGACTCATGGAGGGATCAATTATAGGGATGAAAGATTATAGTTGGTCAATCAATTGTTCAGCATTAGTAGCAGAGATTATGATTTGTCATGCCGAAGATGTTAGGAATTTATGTTCCACAGCTTGATCAAGAAAAGACAACAATTTATCAGAAAAACCACTAACATTTAACAAACCTATAGGTTTATGGTGAATGTGCAGTTGGGCCCAAGAGGAAATATGAAAGATCTCTTCCAATGTGCCCAGACCACCTGGTAAGGCAATGAAGGCATCAGTGTGTTTAAACATTGTATTCAATCGATCAGACATTGTGGATATGTGTAATTCCTCTCCAATTGTTTTTCCAAGGAGGTCCTCTTTTGCTAAAGCTTTGGGGACGACCCCCAAAACTTGACTGCCTCCTAAAAATACATCTATTGACACACCCCCCTATTAACCCAAGGCTGCCTCTCCCATAAAATAAATGAATCTTTCTCTCAGCTAATACCTGACCAAGATGATTTGCTGATTCTAAAAACTCGTTTTCTTTTCCATGACTGGATCCACCAAAAACAACAATATTTCTTATTTGATGACTTGAGGAACCTGTCATTTCTACACACTTTGATATATGTTGAATGTATGGGTTGAGTAGAAATGAAGGGAGGGAAGAGAATATTTTATAGATGAGAAATTGAAAATGCAATCATACCACTTATATGTAGGCCAGCTGGAGTCTCTCTCTCTCTCTCTCTCTCTTTCTCTCTCTCTTTGTTATTTTTTTAAAAAAACAAGTGTATGTACAAGCAGTTGTGATTGTGGCTCACATCTTCCCTTGGTTTTACGTCCAAGAATGGCTTAAACGCCCTCTAGGGGTCGAGGATAGGCTTCCCTTCCAGTTTTCTTAAAAACTGGCAAACATGATCTTTTTTAGTCAGATTCCCAAGACTATGTCAAGCATGTTTTTTCTGGAATTGTGGGCATAAATCATGAATTGCATGATGCACATCTCCACTAGAGTGCGTCTCAAGAGTCAATTGAAGATTATTTAAAGACCCCTTACTCAGGCCATCCTTAATGAATTGTATTTTATCTTCATGGTTTACAAATACCATTCCTAAAGAACAACATTTTGCATTACAAGTCCATCAGGCCATCTGTGACAGATTTTCAGTCGTTTTGCACGATGTTTCTTTGCAAAAGTGCTTTTACCCATTCCAAGCATGTATGAAATGAAAGAATTAGAGGACTCACCTGATAATCGGACCTTTGCTTCAATTAGCCAGCGAATATCTTCAGGAATTCCATTGTTCATTAACAATCTCAATCTTTCACACTTAGCACGGTAAATTTTTGTAATTGCATTCTGAGGCAGAGCGGGAAAATACTTTTTAAATTTTTCAAGAGTGGTGTACATTTTTTCAGATGAGAAGTGGAAAAGAGATGCAAAGAAGGGAGAAAGAGTAAAGAATTGCATAAATATATACACAGATATCAGTTATCATGGGAAACTGAAAGAACCGACTTAAGATTCACGGAGTACCATTATCCGCCATTTGACCGGGGTTGGAGAAAGACTAGCAAAACAAAAGTCACACCAAAAAGAAACACAAAATCAATGTGAGAAAAACAAAATAATCAATCTTTATATAGAGGATCAGTCAAACCAAAGGATTCATTTTCACTATGAAAATTATCAAAGCAAACTTTCAAACGATGCCCATTTACCTTAAAAACATTGCCATTCTTTGGATTCTCAATATCAAAGGCCCTATAAGGATACACATGTTTCACAATAAATGGACCACTCCATCTTGATCTTAGCTTTTCAGGAAATAAGTGGAGTCGAGAATTATAAAGCAAAACGTTTTGACCAACATCAAATGTTTTTCTCAAGATTCTTTTGTCATGAAACTCTTTGATTCTTGCTTTATGAATTCTTGAATTTTCATATGCATCGTTTTTTATTTCCTCTAGCTTATTTATTTGTAATTTTCACAGCTAACTAGCATCATGAATACCTGGTATATACAAAATATAGTACACATAAACGCATCAATTCTTGAAACTAACTGATAACTCTAATATCCAGCTATCCTCTTAGGACGCCATTAGCCGAAGCTAATCGTTTATTCATCCTGGTCATCCACTTATGATGATGCCAATAGCCGTAGCTAATCATTTTTTCATCAACAAATACTCCATTGACGAATTGGTATTTATACTAACGCAATATTATGACATTCATAATAAAACATTTCATAAATTAGCATTAAGAAAGAGGAAGGTGAAAACCACCTGCTTGTTCCACCCGTGGGGTTGTCCTTGTCCTGATGAGGGTCTAATCCCAGTTGCACCAATGACCACAAATCAGTACATTCGTATTCAGTAATCACACAACTTGTCGTCATGCATGTCTCAAGCATACATAAGTTCATATTCAAGTGTTCCACATTTTACAATCACACAATGCAATTACTTAAATCACTGGACCAATTTAGAAACGTAAATCTGCTACACAAATTAGTTAGCGAAAACTGGTTCGCTGCTGACACCACAATTCGAAAACGAAAACGGATTTGCTGCTGACACCACAATTCGATATCGAACTGATTCGTTGCTGACACCACATTTCGGCAACAAAAACTGATTCGTTGCTGCCACATATATTATTGAAGAAAATTGAGCTGTTGTCGATTCAAAAATCAGCAGTAGCAATGGAATCGTTTCTGGTATCATTTCTTCCTTTCAGCCAAGCATAAGGCTTGCGCTAGCCTTCTCTCTACCAATGTTGCTAACCCAAGGTGGACATAAAACTCACCAAATCACATTTCATTCATCAAACAACATAAACATAAACATAAACACAAGCAATAACAATTCTACATCACATAACGAATCCATTTCATTTTTATCACACGGATAGTCACAAAATCATGTTGCAACCAATTTCCATCTCAAAATTCAAGCAAAGACATCAACATCATTTCGGTTTCAACATATAATTTGTGATAAGGATCAGCCCAACACCAAAAGTAATCATGCCAACGACCCATTGGAGGTGCCAATTAGGCCAATTACAATTTTTATATATCATAGTTATCCTTCAAAACAGTAAACCATACTTTTGGCCAATGATGATGTGAACTGTTGATCACGTGGTTACGTAACCTACAATCAAGATTGAGATCTGATCGTGGAAAGCTGAAATAGGTCTGATAGGAGTGTGACACAATGGAAACCTGCTCCAAGGCACCAACACTATTGGAATGAGTAGAATGATGCCACAAAGCCAGTTAATCTTTGATAAGTCAGATACAATTCGTTCAAGAACTAAAGAATGTAATAATCATCAAAAGTTGCAGAAATTTTGATGACATGAGTTTAAATAGTTTTTGAAAAATTTACCCTAATGGACCCCTTATGTGGACTTATATGAGGTCCACTCAAAAACTGACTCAAAACCCTAAACTAAACAGCCCATAACCTGATCCAAACAAGCCTTGGATCCTAGCTCCAACAAAGTTTTAATTAAGCCCAAACATGAAAGAAAATAATAAAAATAATTAATCTGTCATTAAATAGCACCAGCTTTTCTTTTCTTGTGTAGTTAGGATGAATAAGGAATCCTTATTAGAAAAGGATTCTGAAACATTAACGAATCCTTGCCACACTTGGAGATTATTTTGCAGCTTATTAAAGATCCTTGTGGAATTAGGAAATTTCCAAAACCAGCTGTCATATCCTTGTAGGAAAAAAATGGTAACCAAAAAGGAAGTCCACAAATCAAAAGCAAGTAAATAACAAAATTCGTACAAACTCTGGTGACCAGTATTTCCATGCCTTTTCAAACTTTGATTGACCTGAAATTTTAACTTAAGGTAGGACAACATGTCTGGAGAGTTCACGTAAACATTCAACCCGATCAAACGGTCGGATTGAGAATTATAATTATTGCTGTAAACCTGGACTGTTTCATATTTTACACCAAAATCCGAATCTGACCTTGCTTGGGTCGTATCACAAGGCTTAATCATATCATTGTTTCGGAATAACAGAAGAATAGGACCTTTTTTTGGAGCCTAGCTCTGATACCAGCTAATGTGAACCTCGTGATCACGTGGTTATGCAACCCACAATCAAGATTGAGATCTGATCCCTGAGCCGAAATAGGTCTGATAGGGTTGTGACATGAAGGAAACCTGCCCCGAGGCACCAATACTATTGGAATGAGTAGAATGATACCACGAAGCCAGTTAATCTTCGATAAGTCAGATTCAATTCGTTCAAGAACTAAAAAAATGCAAGAATCACTCTTATACGTTAAACTTGAAAAATTCAGAATTAATAATCATCAAAAAAGCTACTGAATTTTAGTTACATAAATTTAAACAGTCCTTAAAAAATTAACCATAACGGACCCTTGCGTGGACTCATATGAGGTCCACTAAAAAACTGACCCAAAACCCCGAACTAAAAGGCCCATAACCTGATCCAAACAAGCCTTAGATCCTAGCTCAAACAAAGTTTTAATTAAGCCCAAACATGTTAGTTATTACGATCCTAAGTTTTAACCAGCTGCCACATCGTTGTAGAAAAAAGGACTGGTGGTATTTAATGACAAGTTAGTTATTTTTATTACTTTCTTTCATGTTTGGGCTTAATTAAAACTTTGTTTGAACTAGGATCCAAGGCTTGTTTGGATTAAGTTATGGGCTTTTCAATTTAGGGTTTTGGGTCATTTTTTAGTGGACTTCATATAAGTTTACATAAGGGGTCCATTAGGGTTAATTTTTCAAGAACTATTTAAACTCATGTAAGCTAAAATTTCAGCAGTTTGATGATAATTACTTCTGAATTTTTTAGTTTTAACGTGTGAGAGTGATTATTGCATTCTTCAGTTCTTGAACGAACTGAATCTGATTTATCAAAAATTAACTAGCTTCGTGGCGTCATTCTACTCAATCCAATAGTGTTGGTGCCTTGGGCAGGTTTCCATTATGTCACATTCCTATCAGAACTATTTCGGCTTTTCGGGATTAGATCTCAATCTTAATTGTGGGTTGTGTGACCATGTGATCACGAGGTTTGCATTAGGAAACATTAGCTTGAAATTGGGATATCCATAACTCAAATGAATTTTTGCATTTTTTAAAACAGAAATTTATCCGATGAAAGGTTAAAATAAAATTGTTTCGAATTTCTTGCAATTCCTAGGGGGTTTAATCTTTAGGAAAAAGGATAATTTGATCTTCTATCCTAACAAGATTGGAATTGGTGAAGGTACATGATGGGGTGATCTATTTTTTTGGGCTTCAAAGAAAGAAGCTCGAGAAAAAACTCAAGATTTTGTTTTGGAAACATTTGTCTTCTTTATTATACTTATTTTGTCAACATGAATAATAATAAGTAGCTTTGTTCGCAACGTCATGATTTTTATGGTAAGGTTCTGTTGCGTTTTGAGAGCGTCATTTATTGGTTCAATTTGCTTGCTTTACTTAAATAGAAAAGAGCTTTTAAAAGACACGTAATACAGACTATAGTTGCTAGTTATAAAAGAATGAGATTTGTAGGCTCAAATAGTGTTCAAAGGTTCTAAAGACTTGGGATAACTGACATTGCTTTGATGGGGCATCCTCACTTTGTTTTAACCTTGACTTGGTCATATTTGTCTTTAATTTGGACATACCCCCTATCATTTTGGATTTCTCGGGCTCTTTAGCTTTGTCACAACCTTTTTACTCTTTCATCATTAAATTTCTACTTGCCTATCAAAATGTGGGATGTGATCTCAGTCAAGATTGGCCTTTGACTTTTAGGATTTTCATTTGCCCTCTAGCATATTTAGGATCGTAATTTTCAGATTTTTATTATTTTCTTCTTAGTCTTTGGGTTATTATTACTTATTTGGGTCAATTGTAACTGGGCTTAATATAAGTCTATCTAAAGGTGGTCCATTAGGGTTTATTTAAGTCTAGAGTTAGTATAAATAAAGGCATGACTAGACATGTAAGGTAGACATTTCAGATTAATAAAACTTCTTGTTCGCCGCACTTTGTGCGTGCTGGTGAGATAATCACCCTTCCATGGTTCTCTAAAGAACTGAAAAACCACTTATCGAACAACAACTGTCTTCGTGGCGTCATTCTTATATTTCTCGCTCACGAATCAATATTCGTTGGGTGGGGGTTTTTCGTTTCCATTAATGTTGGTGCCTAGGTACAAGTTATCTTTGTGTCACACTCTTATCAAACCTGATTTACTTGGCTTTCCAGGAATTGGTGTCTTCGTGTGTGGGTTGCGTGACCACGTGATTACAAGGTTCACATCATATTAATAAGGGATAAATATCCCTTACATATCATTAATAAGATGAAAATTATGTTAAGCCCCTCAAGAAACCTTTTATACATCTATAAACATAGGGAAATGATTATATTTGTCATGAATAGTTCATATAGATGGAACCATATAGTCTTAAAATAGATTTATAAGTCCAACTAGGTTTGACATGTAGCCAAACCAAGAGGAAATAAGTTTGGTGTCTTGCTAGACCTATAGTGACTTGGGCTCGGCTCATGGCTGCACCCAAGTGCATTAGGTATAGCATATTGTCGGACCTATGGT
>Ga0325400_1004640_pt1 | contig 12757 bp, 5 predicted proteins | sample PopdelMetagenome_2_FD_205662 | JGI IMG/M metagenome (GOLD analysis project Ga0325400, IMG submission 205662) | Populus deltoides microbial communities from Bellville, Georgia, United States - Xylem-PdKOR-R1 | ecosystem: Host-associated > Plants > Phyllosphere > Stem > Wood/Secondary xylem...
TTTTGCTTTGTCCATGTCTACAAGGCACTTATTTTATGACCACGACTTTGGTGTGGGATGCTCCTCCGTTTATTCTACCGTTTCTATTATTCTACCGTTTCTACCCCCACTTATTTTCTGCTCTTCTTCTTTTTTTCTTTTTTTTTCATAGAGTAATTGAAAGTATAGTTTTAAAATCTAGCTTGCCCGCACGGATCCATCCAGCACCTAGCTAAGCCAGGACTAGAATTGGGTTCGGTTTATAAAAAAAATAAGGATAGTTAAAAATTCGGTGACCTGGTAAAACTCGGTTAAAAACTTGGCTACAATCTGTTGACTATTTTTTTATTTTTTACTGAAACCCGTGACCCGAGTCTTGGACCGAATCGACCACCGGACCGAGTTTAAAAACACTGCTTGAAAGCGTGATAATAATTGTTTTTTAAAGTGTTTCGTTTAGAAATGCATTGGAATAATATGTTTTTAAAAAAATTATTTTTCACATAACCACATCAAAATGATCTAAAAACACAAAATATAATTAATTTGAAGTAAGGAAAAAAATAAAAATATTTTAAATTTTTTTAAAAGCGTTTTTGAAATATAAAAATAAACGAGATCTAATTATTTTTAAGAGGATGTTTGTGAGTGTCGTATTAATTATTTTTTAAAATACTTTTCACTTTTATTTATTAAAAATTATTTTTAATATTAGTATATTAAATCAATTTAAAAATATAAAAAATTTAATTTTAAACAAAAATAATTTTAATTTTCAAGAAGCTGCATTCGTTAACGTAATTTTAAACTGCTGCTAAGTGGAAGAACAATTATATTAGGGCGGTAGTAATGGTATAAGATAATCAAATATTTGTGCGTGTGCCCTGTGGTACAAGAATACAACACTCTTGATTGTGTGTATATATATATATATATATATATATATATATATAACCAATTACTTGGAAAATGGCTTAGTGCTGCTGATATTATTAATAATATTATCGTAGTTATTATAATTATATTTATTTATATTTTTAAACATTGGGTTTAAACTAGATCGCATACCCATTAGAAATGCTTAACTCATGCTTAATATGATTTTTATGGTATATTATATTAATGTTTAATTTATTTATTGATTGAAATGAAATTAAAAAGATTGCCATCTTAAAACTAAAATAAAAAAATAATATAATTTCTTAAAATATATAGAGTATAATTGAAGTTAATGGCATGAGCTTTCAACTGGTTTAACTGAAAATAATTTATAAGAAACTCGTGCTAATAAATTGTAATTGAAAGTCTTTTAGTAAAGATTTTCTCATATTTTCTATTTTTTCAAGTGGATATGGTAAAAGAGATCCAATCTATATGTTAATCTTCTAATATATAATAATATATAGTAGTGATTAAAATTTAAATGCATTAATAAATAAACAATCAACGTTTCTTAATCATACAACAATTTTAGAATTGCATTTGTTTTACTATACAATTTTGGAAAAGGTTTCATATGCTATTTATCTATCTAAATACCGAATAAAAAAAATTAAATATCTCTCAATAATTAAGATTCCAACAACATCACATTGATTTAGATGTACTTCTAAACAAGGTCTTTGAATCAAAGATTATGTAACTTAAATATCTCTCAATAAGATGAACTTAAACTCTAGACTTAAAAGGAAAATCAAAGCATAAAAAAAACACTAAAAATGAGATGAGGAAAAGTGTGTAAATTCTGAAAAATTCAAGTTTAAAACTCTTCCTTAACCCTTTTTTTATAGTGAATTTTGGAAGCTAAAAGGTTGAAAAATTAATACGCATTAATTTCTTTCATTATCAACTTTTAATTAGCCATTATAAATCAAGAATTAAATATATAAAAATCAAGAGTTCTTAAAGATGAATTTTTCATTCATTCATAATTGTTTTTAATTAAAACAAAATTTCAACAATCCCTCGTATAAATGAAAATTGTATAACTAGTTTAAAGGTGACTCAAAGATTTGTTGATAAATAGGGATTTGGTAGATTACTACATTAGAATAGATAGTTTTTTACTTTGAACTTAGAGAAATATCATCGGATTTACTTGGTTAAATAGTAAACGTGATGTCTTGAGCTATTTAACATTTTTATATAAACCAAGACAATAATACTCACATAATTCTGTACCTAGAGATTTCCTTTAGTTCTCACATTTGTGTTCATTTTGGCCCGAAACAACTCTTGGATTCATGAGTGCTTCATAGAATTCAGCCTTTATCAAAATTCTTAAAGAAGCAAAAATATTTCTCGCTCATATAAGTGATCTTTCATTATATTATTATGTTATACTCAAGTTGGAGCACCAATATATGAAAATCATTAAAAGCTCACCTCACCCTTTTATCATGCTATTGCTAGCACTTATTTAATCATATGAATAATCAAGAAATAATAATTTTATAGTGTTACAAAGAATCAAGGTTGTTAAAATTGTGATTCAACTCATAAAATCGTACGATTTTATGAGTCAATGGAGGCTTTACGTGCTAAATCGTTCATAAAACTCGAAAATAGATAAAATCAAATTAAAATCGGGTAAAATCGTTAAAATCGGGTGAAATCGTGTAAAATCACGATTTCACTGCCGATTGAACGATTTTATCATAGAATATAAAATGTCATTATTGTTGGCCTATTGCTCCAGGTGTCCAGCGACTATTGACCTATTGCTATTACTGAACAAAAGCAAAATCACGTTCTGTCATTCTTTACTACTTTCACTTTCCCTCCCACTGTCCCACTCCCACACACACAAAACAAAATTGAAATCCCTAAATTTCTAAACCTTAGTCTCTTTCTCTCAGCCTTCCAAGTTCGAACAATTAACCACCACCAGGCTCCAACAACCCTCTTCTTTTTTGTTTTTCCATCATCAACGGTGTCTAGAAAACCAGCCACCGTTTATCACCTCTTGCCGAGCACCAGGGAAGTGACCAGCATGACCGGAGCACCAACAGTGATGTGACCGGCGTCTCTCAAGTCTCCACCAGGTAAGTTATTTTGTTTATATTTTTTCACCTCTTGCAAAAAGCATCATGATCTAGAGTGCACACTGTTAATTATTTCTTACTTCGTTTTTCACCTTTTGCAGAGCACCAGGGAAAATACATGACTACAGTAGTTAAAAGATTTGCAAGGCCCTTTTCACTGGTGCTTGGTGAAAAGTCTGGCTACAGTAGTTAACCCCCTCCTCAGTTGGTTTCAAAAGTCTGGCTTCCATGTTGTAGGAATCTCTCCTTTCATGATGCTTTTGGTCATAATTTGGATTAGCGTCGAGATCCGGTATGGATTGTTGATTTGGTTTATCCACTCTCATCTATTGATCTAGTATACAAAAAGTAGGAGAAAGAATGAAAAACGTGGTTTGAGGTGAAAAAAGTAAAAAAAAAGAAAAGAAAAGAAAGAAGAGATGTTGCAAAAGAGAAGATGAATCCATAATGAAAAGCAAAACAAGAAATTAAGAGATCTAAAATGAAATCACCTTTTGAATCCATAGTAATAGCTCTCAGTCTACAGTATAATCCTGAGCCCCTTTTAGTTTTTTTTTTTTGTTAAAGTTAATGTTAATTGTTTTTTCATCATATAAATGTGCTATGTCTGAGAAATATCCTGGTTTATTTGGGACGCTGTTTTATTTTAAGTAATCTCTTGGCATTATTGAATTCAACAAAAAAATTTGTTACTTTTTTTAACAAAAATTTAATTACAATTATAAAATTTTATTTGAAGCATGTATTTTAAGGTGCTTGAACTATGTATGAATTTTTATTTGAAGCATGTGTTTTTTTAATGTATTTTAAAATTCCTTACGATTTTACGATCCGTTTTTACAATCCGAGTTTATTTTGTATTTTCCATGCCGTGTCAAAATCGTGATTTTAACAACCTTGCCAAGAATGTTATATGACTTAATTTTCCATTTAAACTTAGATCTTAGAATCTCTAATCAAATAGGTATTGTTACCATCACTACACTCTTTCATCTTTTAAAGGCTTTAAGTCCATTCCCCTCGATGAATTACACAAAAGCTCTTTTGATAAACCTTTGGTTAGCGGATTCGTAATATTTTCCTTTAACTTTACGTAGTTAATGGAAATAATTCTATTTGAGAGTAAGTATTTAACGATATTATGTCTATAATGTATATGTATAGACTTCCATTATACATAGTACTTTGTGCCTTTTCAATTGTTGACTAACTGTCACAATAGACACAAATAGTTGACACTGGTTTTGGCCAACATGGAATATCTTATAAAAAATTCTAAATCTATTCGACTTTCTTTCTAACTTTATCAATAGCAATAAACTCTAATTCCATTATGGACCTAGCGATACACATTTGTTTGGAGGATTTCCATGACACAACTACTCTACCTAGGCCCCGTTTGTTTGCAGGAAAATAGTTTCCTTTTGGAAAGTGAATTTCGAGGAAAGTGAATTCCGGGAAAGTATTTTCCGATGTTTGGTAGTGTAATGGAAAATAAGTTGGAAAATACTTTTCAGTGTTTGGTTATGTCATGAAAAATGACCTGGAAAATAACTTATTAATGTTTTATTTTTCTCAAGTTTATTAAAATAATAAGGAACAAATCTTACAAATTAAAAAGTTGAATGAGAATGAAATTGAAAAAAATATAATTTCATAAATTATCTCAAATAAAATAAATAATAATCAAAATAATAGAAATCAAATCAAAAAATCAAAAAAAATGAAAGGTAAAGAAATTAAAATAATAATAATTAACATTTCATAAATTATTTCAAATAAAACAAGTAACAATCAAAAGAATGAGGACCAAATTTGATAGATAAAAAATTTAAATAAAAAAATGATAAGGAAAAAGCAAATAGTAATTATAAAAATAAAGGACCAAAATTAATATAAAAATTAAATTTTAAGAGATGGAATTGAAAAATAAATATTCAAAACAAATTATATATAGTAATCAAAAGTTTGAGGATCAGATTTGATATAATCAGCAAATAATAACATTTCTAAATTTTTCACAACTTCCGGAAAGTGTTTTCCGCCCAAATTTTTCAAGAAAACACTTTCCTGAAAACCAAGCCAAATTTTTCTTTAACTGGAAAGTGTTTTCTGTTGACCAACTTTTCTAATGGCAAACAAATATAAGAAAGTTTGGAAAGTGGTTTTCCGGAAATCACTTTCCAAAAAACAAACACAACCAAAAGGAAAAACACTTTCCTGGAAACCAAACCAATTTTTTTTGACTGGAAAGTGTTTTTCATTGACCAGAAAGTGTTTTCGTTGACTGGAAAGTATTTTCTGTTGACCGGAAAGTGTTTTCCGTTGACCAACTTTCCTAATGGCAAACAAACACAAGAAAGTTTGGAAAGTGGTTTCCCGGAAAGTGAATTCCAGGAAACAAACATGGCCCTAATGTGAAGACATATTCACTTGTATATTTTGAATCATTAGTGTTAGATATCCAATTAGAACCATTATACCTTTCTAGTACTACTAAGTAACCTATATAATGTAGTCCATAGTGTAAGGTGTACCTCAAATACTCGAGTACTTTTTATTTTTTTGCCTTCTTCATATACATACTTGAATTACTTATAAATCTACTCAGTTTACTAATTGAGTTAGCAATATCAGGTTTTATGCAGTTCATAACACACTAATGGCTTCCAATTATTCGAGGATATTCCAATTAGTTTATTCCTTTACCTTTACCTTTACTCTTGGTCATATATACATTTATATCAATTGATGTTTTGACACTTCTATTTTCATCTTTAGAAAATTTCTTGGGAATCTTCTCAATATAAGGCAATTCCCTAAAATGCAAAGAGACAACTCTAATTCCCTAAAGAGACATAGCAGAATCAAATACAAGCAAGTAGGTATGAAGAAACTTGTAGTCATACACTTGGAAGTAATTACCCTACCATTAGAAATGTTCATATACTAGATGCTCTAAATAAAAATCTATCTATCTCCATCTGAATCTAACTCACATAATCATTTAAAAAAAATCAAAATATGAGACTACATCAACAATTTTACAAGTTCCTGAGAACAAGCACAATCCCCGTCAAGTAGAAAAATTTTCACTTCATCACAAAATACTACACACTCATCTCTTTAAAGATTGCATCTTTAAAAAGGCTAGCCTAGACAATCACAATGGACTCACAAACCTTATAGAGCATATATAAAATGTGAGAAGCATCCTATAGCTTTTTATAGAAAACAAAGATGTCATGTGCAATGTAATTCCAACAATGCTTCGTATATCTTCTTATTCATGGTACCAGAGCCTAAAGCTTGGTTCCATCATAAACTTTTATGATCAAAGTGCCAAACTTATTTTGCACTTCAGTACAAACATCATAGCTAAAAATCTTCTCACTAAGATCTTTGCCATCATGCAACGAGAAGATGAGAGCACTAGGACATATCTTCAAAGATTGAATGAGGAAATTCTCAACTTGAATAGACTACTTAAACCTATTACCACTAAAGCTCTGATTAATAGAGTCTACAACTATTTCTTTTTAAAGAAAGATTGTATACTTTTCCTGATAAAATCCTCTCAGCATGAAACATGTAATGAAAACAATATCAAAGTGGAAGAAACAAGCATCCATAGAAAAAATAATCTATTTGATGTCATCATTCCCCTAACCAAGACATTCAAGAAAAAACACTAAGAGACACATCCATGATTGCTTGACTTTTCATGAGCTCCTAACCACATATTTGACCACTACTTATGCTGAGGTGCTAGCTGTTATCAAAGGGAAAGAATTTGTGCATTATCCTTCTTTTATAAAAAATAGCATGAATACAAGAAACTCTAATAAGTTTTGTCTTTTTCATTATAACCATGGACATGACACTAAGAGATGACATGTCCCAAAAAATAAGATAAAAAGACTAATTACCAGAGGTTTCCTTTAATAGTTATTGAAAATAAAAACAAAGTCAGAGTAAGAAAAGAAAAAAAATCTGTTGATTTGATGGGATACCTAAAATCAGAGGATCTTTGAAATTGTATCTCCACTTGTTTCGAAAAATATTTTGAACTTTTTAATAAAGTAATAGTTTTCTCTATAATCCCCGATGAAAAATATCCATAACCCCAATAAAAGTCTTTGTGGAAATCTCCATGTCTCTAACAAAATTATCTCCATGAAAATCTCTATATCTCCTATAAAAAGTCTACATGACAATATCCATAAAAGTCTCTAATGACTCACATGAAAATTTCCATGTTTATGATAAAGACCCCATGCAAATGTCTCTATCCATAATGTTTTGCCACGGTTGTCGAGTATTCTTTACTTATGAAAAATATTCTCTAACTATGACCTCAGCTGAATGAAAACTTGATGAAAATCTCTAAAATTTCTCACAATTCAAATATTAGAGGGGGAATGATAGAACATATTTTTTTTCTTCAAATTATAGGTAACGTGTGCATGGCATGCACCACCTAAGCTAGTCATTTGGGCATGGCCCAAACAACTAAAAATCATGGTTGGTTCTCCCAGAAGGATTATAATCTTGGTATTTCAGGCCATGAGTTGTCCACTACTATCCTACACACATCTCTATGTGTTTTTTTTTTTGGATTCTCTGATAGTTGCACACATAAAATTTCCATACATAAAATTTTTTTCTATACACACAAACCATTTCTATACAGAGTAGGTAACCAATAACTTGCCACAAACATCTCCACCAATGGAATAGCAAAACATTATGGCCAATAACATCACTAATATCTCTATAATAGGTAGCATAGAAACATAAATGACCTAAATTTCTAGGAAATATTTTCCTTCTCCAAGAAATAAGTTCAAGGACTTAGTCTATAAATACCTCAATCACAACTATTAAAAGCCTGGTTATACGTGACCATCAACTTCCCAACAATTTCATGAACTATTATTAACAATTCAGCAATCCTATGAACCACCACCAACTCCTAGAACTATAAATAACAATCCAATAATTTTTAGAAACAAAAATAACTACTCTGAACTTGTTTTGTAAAAAAGCTCACAGACAAATTCAAGATTGTAGCTTAAAAAAGCTCAATTCCCATATGGGTTTTTTTTTCCTTCATCACTATAAAAAAATATTAATTAATTGATATTGATAATGATTTAAGAGTTTTGCATCATAAAAAACATTGTTTGTAGCTGCTACATCTCATTTTTATCAAAACTCTAATAAATCTGAAGCAAAGTCATCACACTATATTCTTAATCATTTCTATTATATTGGTATTGTGAAATTTCTATTATATAGATTAATTTTTTGAATTTCTCACTTTAGTTCATGAAGATTAAAGAAGAAATAAAGATCAATTATGTGAATATTTTAAAAAACTTTTATGGCACTCAAGTTGTAACTAATAGCATCCTATTAGTTATTTAATATAATCCACTTTAAAGAAAAAAACCGATACAAGTGATAAAAAGAATAAAATTCATGATTCATTAAAAGTATTAAAAATATATTTATTTAATATTTTTTTCTACTTGTATTTATTTATTTTTATAAAATAAGTTTTATTGTATAACTAATAGTATATCATTAATTATAATTTAAACACCATAAAATTTCTTGAATTTTTTGAGGAATGAAGAAAAGTTTTAACAAAAATTAAAATCGAGAAAAAAGAGCCCTGAAGTGGGATGCCCCGTATGCATGCTCCGGGCAATCCTAATTAATTTTTGAACTTTTATTTTTCCTTTTTTTAAATAAGCTTTTTGAACTTTTATTTTTATAAAAAGAGTGCTACATAAGTTTCCAAAATACCCAATTATCTCTGTACATTCGTCTGTTACGTTCTCTCTTTTTTTCATAATCTGTTTTTATAAAAAATATATAAGACGTTATTTATCTTGTTCACTTAACAGAAGATTTAACGCTATCAATCTTAAATCTTAACTTAATAAGATTAAATGAAGAGATTAAATTAATACAGAAAAAAGAAGAAGGATGTTACAAAAATAGAATCGAGCAGAGGGTCCTCTACAAATTAATAAAATGAAGAGAATGGAGAGTCTTCCATTTGGGTTTTCTGCCATCTGTTGTCTTCTTCCTCGGCATGGTTCTTCATTGCTCTTTTTCTGTGGTGGACAAAGTGAACAATGGGCTCCGAAAAGTTTCTTTACCTTCTCTGAATGTTCAGCTACTTTTTTCATTGGGCTCTTTTCTGTGGTCCGGCCCAACTTCAATAGGTTTCTGGTTCTATGACAGCTTCAGAACATACCATGTTGATAAATAAATAAATAAAGGAAGGTAAAGAGTTAGCTTGAGAGAAAGGGAAGAAATTGTTGTGAGTTATAATCCTGTAGTTGCTATCATATATTCTCTTCAAAATAAATATGTCCATGTATATTACACTAGCTATTTGACCCATGTTTTGCCGTGGGTTGTAAAACCTTTTTTTGAAGAGAAACTAAAAAACTTGACCTAATAATCATTTATGTAAATAAACAAAAAAAGTCATTAACAATAACTAAAAGAGAAATTAAAAATATTAAAAGATGAATACAAATCAAGATATTTAATCCTGCAAAATAAGACATTTATCTGATTATATTTACTGAATTTGTTTATTGAGATCAATAAAAAAAATAGAAATAGAAACACACATGAAGATGATTGAATAAAATATAAAAAAATTACGCAAGGCCGAAAATATTAGAAATATTATTTACAAATAAAATTTTTTATTTTTTAAAACAAATTTCATTTGTATAAGATAAAAAATATTATGGATGAATCAGAATATCTTTAAAAATTAAATACAAATAATTTTTTTAAAAAAAACCCTATTAAAAAAAGACCTACAAAACTTATGACCTATATTATGAGACTGAAATAAATTGATAGAAGAAAAATTGAAGATAATCAAAAACTAATCTTTTTTTTAAATAATAATAATGTAGAATGATAAAATCATAGAAGAAAATGGAGAAAAAATTAAGATGTCAAATCGCATTAACTTTTCAGAATCGTGATCTGGATTATGTGATTAAAAGCACTACAAAAAAAAAACTACGAAACTTAATCCCTAACAAATCAAATGCCAAATGATAAAACTAGAAAAAAAATTAATTACACAAAGGAATCTAAAACAAAAATTGTAATTAAAATAATAGAGTTGAAAATTGAAATAAAAAATAAATTAGAGGGCAACAAAGAATGTTCAATTGAAAAGAAAAATAACATTAACAAAAGAAAAGGCAAATCAAAAAAATAAAGGTCAAATTGAAAAAAAAATAAAATAATATAAACTTTGATTGAAGGATGAAATTGAAAACTAATAAAACATTAACAAAAGGCTAAGGAAAAAAAATTATAAATAAAAAAATAAGGACCAAAATGATAAAAAAACAATTATATATGATAAATTTTAATTGAAGAACTAAATTGAAAACAAACAAAAATTTTATAAAATGAATAAGAACGAAAATAAAAAATAAAAAGAATAAGGATAAAATTGAAAAAAAAAGCAAACCATGTACTTTTTCGGGTAGGAGATTAAAAAGAAGGAAAAAAAGAAATGATCATCGACATTAAATCATCTATCATATGCCGTCACACACCATACTAGGAGGAAGAGGACACGATGATATTTCTAAAGGCATGGCAAAATGGCAAGTTTGGCCACTGGATGGCACCTTATGTGTCGCTTAAATGGTGTAGATGTCTTCCATTCGCTAGCAAGTAATGAGTATGCTTTAGCAGTTTTTTTGAATAAAATATTAATTATCCAATGTAAAAATACTAAAACACTCCTTTAACTCAGGAAATTAAAAAAAAACGTGTGAAAGGATGAAAATATCCCTAGACCCATGCCTTATTTGTTTTCGTGTTTTTTAAGGGCATATAACTCTTTTTTATTGTATTCTAATAAGCGAAAATACAAAAAAAAAACCCTTTGTTCAATAGTTTTATTTTTATTTTTAGATGAATATACCATCAAGAATCTTTTAATGACCATTAAGCCATTGAAAAAGATAAAATTACCCCCAATACCAAGGCTAGTATTTTTAAAAATCAATGGGTAAAAGGTAATTTCATTGTAGCTATTCACAATAATATGTGTTCAGTGCTACAATGAAAAACTCACACCTTATATATTTTTGGTTAATATATATAGGGATGTAGTTAACTAACCCTAACTAATTCTAATGGGTTTTGTTTAGTGGACCCTAATATAATAAATATAGTATTAATCATGGGCCTAAAATTCTTTTTGGTCATATTGCTTCAATACTACTATGCAAGTTGAATGAGAAAGGCACCACATTTAACTTAGATCATAAGAACATAAATCAAGATGATGAGAAAGGATTAATCAGCATACCGACAATCCAATCATCAGAAGTAATAAGCTAAACTTGGAGTTCCTTCTAAGCAACCATATCATAAATAAAGTGAAAATCAATCTCAACATGTTTGATGTGAGTACGGAAAACTGGATTTGCAAATAAATAAGTTGTTTTTAAATTATCACATCTCATATGAGGAGTTAATTCAAAAATACAAATTTCATGAAGTAGAGATCGAACTTAAATAAGTTTAGCAACAATATTAGCAATATCCTTATATTTAGCTTATGTAGAAGAACAAGCAACTGTACGCTATTTGCTAGATTCTCAAGAGATAAAGTTGCGACCAAGGAAAGTTGCATAACCAATAATGATATTTTGATCATTAATATTGCCAGACCAATCAAAATCATTAAATCCATTAAGTGAGAGATCACTCTAACAAGTCAAAATGCAACCTAGAGGATGAAGTATCACATATATAGAAAATGATGTGTTTAACTGTCAACCAATGAATATTAGTAGGAAAATATATGAACTGACATACTTTATTAACACAAAAAAAATATTATGTCAAGTGAATGTGAGATATGGAAAAAGACCCATTAACTATCTAAAAATTGATTAGGAAAAAGAAGAACCAATGACAATAAGAGTGACAACTAGTTAACACTTAGACATACTAGCTTTCTTAAGAAGATCATTTATGTACCATTGTTATAAAAGAAGCAAACCATCTATACTAGAAGAAACCTCAATACCAAAAAAACAATGAAGTGAACTAAGATCACAAATGTCAATTTCAATATCCAAATGTATAATAAGATGCTGAAGAAAGACTAAATTATCACTAATCCATAAAACATCATCAACATAAGCTACAAGAAATATTGTAGCTTTAGGAATATGAAGAATGAACTAGGAAGTATTAGCCTTGGAATTGTGAAATCCTAAGAAGACCAAGAATTGACTAAGCCAATCAAACCATGCACGAGGTGCCTGTTTGAGACCATAAAAAAACATTCGAGTTTGAAAATATAAATCAATAAAGCCAAAGAGCTTGTCATGGGTTGTGATGTAGAAGAGATTTATAAAGATTGATTTTGAGTGTACTAATGCAATAAACTAAGATACTATAGTAGAACAAGGGAAAAAGTTAGCTTGAGAGAAAGGGAATGAAATATTAATTATCTATAATCTTATAGCTATTGTCCTGTATCTTTTTTAAAAATAAATATGCACACACACGCATACCTTTAACACCTTTAAATAGCTTTTTTGAGCTAGCAAGCTTCAAATAAAAAGAGAAGCAATTTTCAATAGAGATTCAATTTCAAAGGATGTAGTTTGTCAAAAAATAAAGATAAAGTAAATGAATGGATATCAAGGCTA
>Ga0325400_1004641_pt1 | contig 12757 bp, 10 predicted proteins | sample PopdelMetagenome_2_FD_205662 | JGI IMG/M metagenome (GOLD analysis project Ga0325400, IMG submission 205662) | Populus deltoides microbial communities from Bellville, Georgia, United States - Xylem-PdKOR-R1 | ecosystem: Host-associated > Plants > Phyllosphere > Stem > Wood/Secondary xylem...
GTCTCGCCCGGCACGTCCGCGAGGGGGTCGTGGTCGAGGAGGACCAGGTCGCCGCGCGACCAGCGTCGTACCGACGGCTGCTCGCCCGTCGAGGCGGCCAGCGCCTCGCGCACGCTGAGGGCGTGCTCGGGGTGCCAGGCCTCCCGGGCGTCGCCGCTGCGGTGGACCGCCGCCGCCATCGCCAGCCACGGGTCCAGGGGCGCCACCGGCGCATCGGAGCCGAGCAGCACCCGCACCCCGGCGTCGAGCATCCACCGGAACGCGAAGCAGCGGTCCGCGCGGCCCGGCCAGATCAGCTCGGTGAGGTCGCGGTCGTCGAGCAGGTGGGCGGGCTGCACGCTGGCCCGCAGGTCGAGCGCGGCCAGACGGCGTACGTCGTCGCGCGCGACGAGCTGGGCGTGCTCGAGGGAGCCGCGGGCCCCGGTCGCCGCGTAGGCGTCGAGGGCCGCGGTGACCGCGGCGTCGCCGATCGCGTGGGTCGCGACCTCCAGGCCGGACATGTGGGCGCGGGCGTGCATGGCCTGCAGCTCGTGGGCGGGGAGGTTGGCGGCGCCGGAGGGGTGCTCGAGCCGGTCGCCGTCGGCGTACGGCTCGCAGCACCACGCGGTGCGGGTGTTGAGGGACCCGTCGCTGATGATCTTCAGCGGACCCATGACGAGGCGGCCGTCGCCCTCGACGAGCGGGGTGCCGGTGCGCAGGCCCGCGGCGATGACCTCCTCGAGGCGGCCGGCGTAGGTGGCCATCCGGATGCGGACCAGGTCGCAGCCGTGCGCCCACCGCTCGCGCCAGTCGTCGGCCCCGCCGGAGAACTCGAAGTCGACCATGCCGACGATCCCGCGGGCGGCGGCGGCCTCGATGCTCTGGCGGTAGTGGCCCGGTGAGGTGCCGCCTCCGCCGACGAGGTCGCTGAGCACCTCGTAGGCGTCGAACCACTCGTTCTCCCGGACCACCTCGTCCCTCTGCCCGAGGCCGAGGGCCGCCAGGGCGACGGAGTTGAGCCAGGCGTGGTGGGCGTCGCCGGCGATCAGGACGACCGGGGTGACCCCCGACACGGCGTCCAGCTCGGCGACGGTGGGCTCGCGGGTCCACGCGCCGGGGCGGTGCCCGAACCCGATGACCGGCCGACCCGGGGTGGTCGCGACCAGGTCGGCGACGAGGGCGACCGCGTGCTCGGGCGAGCCGAGCAGGGAGGTGTCGACCCGCTGCTGGGACAGGGTCCACTGCCCCAGGTGCACGTGCTGGTCCCACAGCCCGGGGATCAGCCAGCGGCCGGCGGCGTCGACCTCCTCGACCCCGTCGGGACGGGTGAGTCCCGGGCCGACCTCGGTCACGTCGCCGTCGACGACCAGCACGTCCACCGGTGCGTCGGTGCTGCCGTCGTGCTCGTCGCCGGTGAGGGGCACGACGCGGGCGCCGCGCAGCATCAGGCTGCGGGCGGGCGTCACGAGCCGGACGCTACCCACCATGACGCGGGGTCTCCGCACGGGCCGTCGTACACGGACGTGCAGGTTCGGGAGCGGGCCGGCACCGCACCGCGCCACGACGGGGGCGAGGTCAGGCGGCCGGCGAACCTGCACGTCGCTGTACGAGGGCGACCGCGGCGACCAGGACCGCACGGACCTCCTCGGACCGCAGCATGACCTGCTCCCAGCTGAACCGGAGGACGAGCCACCCGGCGACGACCAGCAGGTTGTAGCGGTGGGCGTCGCGGTCGAGTGCGGCGCGGTCGCCGTGCCAGGCGAACGAGTCGGCCTCGAGGACGATGCCCAGGTCGACGTCGGTCAGGTCGGGCCGCACGTCCCGGTCCGGGAGGGCGATCACGCGCTGGGGCACGACCCGGAGGCCCGGCACGTCCAGCGCGACCGCCCGCAGCGCCGACTCGAACGGGTTGGCCGCATCGGGGCTCGCCTCGGCCGCCACCCGTCGGGCCTGGGGTGCCCCCGGTCCCCGGGCCATCAGGGCGGCCCGGCGCAGGGTCGCGGGCGGGACACCCTCCCGCAGCGCGGAGTCGGCCACGGCCAGGGCCTCGTCGAAGGGCAGCTGTGTCAGGCACTGCACCAAGGTGGCCTCGACCCCGGTGGCGATCCCGCACCGGTCCTCGTCAGGCACGGACCTCCAATGGACCCGCACCCCCTGGCGACGCGACGCGGCCACCTTGCGATTGCGCGGCACCGCCACCTGCGGCTCGGCGGGCACGTGCTTGACGGCCCACCCGTGGTGCAGGGCGGCGCTGGTCAAGCACAGCACACCGCCCAGGCGGTGCGCCGCTCGGACCGCCTCGTCGGTCGAGGCGGTGGCATAGCGTCCGCGCCCGTCCGCCACGATCTCGCCGACCCGCAGCGCCGCGTCGACCTCGGCGCGGGCGACGTCGCGGAGCAGCTCGGCGCGGGTCACGAACCCGCCCGCGTCCTCGACCCTCGTCCGCAGCGTCACGGACACAGACCCTGCCGCCGAGCACGTCCGGACGCATCCGCTCCTCCACAGGCGCGGCAGCCGGCCTCAGCCGGCCTCGCGCTGGACGGCCAGCTTGGGCACCCCGCCGAGGCCGAGCCGGTAGCGCACGTGGGCGGCGTACCCGGCGAGCGCCTCCCACAGCGTGGCGTGCGCGGCCCACGGGAGCGGCTCGTCGCCGTCGTACCAGCTGTCGCCGAAGGCTATCCACACCGGCGTCCAGCCGGCGGCGTCGTCCCAGGCGCCGCGGCGGGCCATCAGCAGCCGACGCCGCACCTGGAAGGCCAGACGGGGTCCGTCGGGGCTGATCGGCGCGGTCTCGATCGGCCACAGCCGCAGGTCGAGCGCCATCAGGTCGAGCTCCAGGTCGTGCAGCACGGCCGGGTCGACCAGGACGGTCGCCACGTTCTCGTGAGGACGCCGCAGGGCCGACATGGCGGGCACGCTACCCACGACCCGTGGCCCCTGAGGACCCCCGCGCTGGATCTGGGGACGGTGCGGGGACTCCTCAGGCCCGCGTCGCGACGTAGGTGAGGCACTGCTCGCGCAGCGCCCGGACGTGGATCTCGGTGACCGTGCGGTCGGCGAGGAGCTCCTCGAGCGGCGCCTCCACGTCCTCGCCCTCGTCGACGACTCGCACGGCGTCGTAGCGCAGGGCGCCCCCGGCGTCGTAGCCGCGCAGGACCCGCGGGCCCGACCTCAGCTCGGCCGGGAGACCGCGGGCGGGGTCGTAGCCGCCGCACCGCTCGGCGTGCACGAAGACCGGACCGACCTCGCGCCACGGGGAGGGCTCGGTGAGCGGGGCGTAGGACAGCACGAGCACGCGGTCCTCGGCGCGGACGCGTCGCAGGCAGCACCGTAGCGGGGCGCCCTCGCCGCTGTGCCAGGGCCGCGGCGCCTGGCCGAGGTCGTCGCGGCCCGAGCGCCGGATCTCCTCCAGACGGCCGGGATCGACGGGTCGGGCGACCACGTGGACGCGGTCGGGACGGGCGTGGCCGTCGGTGGGGCTGGCTGGCTCGCTCTGGCTCATGACCTCCACGGTGCTCCGCGACCGGCCGGCGTGCTGGCGGGCATCGGACACCGCAGCCCTACCCTGCCCCCATGAGCTCCCCCACGACCCGGCTCGACGCCCGCGGCCTCGTCGCGCTCGTCCTCGACGACGGCTCCTGGACCTCCTGGGACACCCCGCCTGAGCGGGGGCAGGTCAGCGAGGAGTACGCCGCCGCGATCGCCCGCGCGGAGGAGTCCAGCGGCGCCGACGAGGCGGTGCTGACCGGGGAGGGGCTGCTGCGGGGCCGGCGGGTGGCGGTGGTCGTGGGCGAGTTCGGCTTCCTCGCGGGGTCGATCGGCCGCGCCACCGCCGACCGGGTCGTGGCGGCGGTGGAGCGGGCGACCGCGGCGGGACTGCCGCTGCTCGCGGCGCCGGCCAGCGGGGGCACCCGGATGCAGGAGGGCACCCCGGCGTTCGTCCAGATGGTGCGGATCAGCCAGGTGGTCGCCGCGCACAAGGCGGCCGGGCTGCCCTACCTGGTCTACCTGCGGCACCCGACGACCGGCGGGGTGATGGCCTCGTGGGGGTCGCTGGGACACGTGACCGCCGCCGAGCCGGGCGCCCTCGTGGGGTTCCTCGGGCCGCGCGTCTATTCCGCCCTCTACGGGGAGGAGTTCCCCGAGGGGGTGCAGACCTCCGACAACCTCGCCGCGCGCGGGGTGATCGACGCGGTGGTGCCCGTCGAGGAGGTCGCCGACGTGCTCGACCGCGCCCTGCGGGTGCTGATGGCGCCGCACACGTCAATGCCGGTCGGGCCGGAGCCCGACCTCGGACCCCCGCCGGACGGGGAGGTCGACGCCTGGGACGCCGTCACGCGGTCCCGGCGGCCGGACCGGCCGGGCGTGCGCAGACTGCTGCGGTACGCCGCGACCGACGTCGTGCCGCTGCACGGCACCGGCCAGGGCGAGCAGGATCCGGGTCTGCTGATCGCGCTGGCCCGGTTCGGCGAGGCGCCCTGCGTCTTCCTCGGCCAGGACCGGCGCGGGCAGACCCCCGACTCCCCGATGGGGCCGCAGGCGCTGCGCGAGGCACGCAGGGGGTTCCGGCTGGCCGCCGAGCTGGGCCTGCCGCTGGTGACCGTGATCGACACCCAGGGCGCGGCCCTGTCGCCCGACGCCGAGAACGGCGGGCTGGCCGGGGAGATCGCCCGGTGCCTGGCCGAGCTGGTCACCCTCGAGGCCCCGACGCTGTGCCTGATGCTCGGCGAGGGCAACGGCGGCGGCGCCCTCGCGCTGCTGCCAGCCGACCGGGTCGTCGCCGCCCAGCACGCCTGGCTCTCGCCGCTGCCGCCCGAGGGCGCGTCGGCCATCGTGCACCGCGACCTCGACCACGCCCCCGACCTGGCCCGCTCCCAGCAGGTCCGCGCCCAGGACCTGGCCCGGATCGGGGTGGTCGACCGGATCGTGCCCGAGCGGCCCGACGCCGCCGACGAGCCCGAGGACTTCTGCCGCCGCATCGGCCTGGTGCTCGAGCACGAGCTCGCCCGGCTGCTGCGCGACGGCGCCGGTACGCCGGCCGCGCGGGCGCGGCGCTACGAGAGCCGCGGCTGAGCGACGAGCCGGGAAGCCAGGGCGTCGGCACGGCGCAGCGCGCGCCGGACCATCACGACGGTCACCACCAGGACGAGGAGCACGCCCCCCGCGAGCCCCACCGCGCCCCCGGGACCCGCGGCCCGCTGACCCAGGACGGCGACCGCGACGATCGCCACGGCCGCGACCACCAGCGGCGCCAGCGGGACCAGGGCGACCAGCATCACCTTCTCCCGCAGCCGCCAGAGCCCGGTCGTGCCGACCAGCACGACGAGCGGCAGCCACAGCGGGAATGCGGTCACCGCGGCGGCGAGCGCCGTGGCGACGACCGACCCGGCGTCGAAGACGGGCCCCGACACCAGCACCGTCCCGCCGTCGGCCGGCCGACCCGTCCCTGCGTCGACGACCGGACCGACCTCCGCGGAGCCGGAGCCCGTGGCCCCGCCCATGGCGCCGAGGACGAACAGCGCGGCCAGGACCAGCAGCCCCGCCACGGTCCAGGGCAGCCACGGGCGCGAGCTCACCGGGACCGGGGCCACCACCACCGGTGCGGAGGCGACGGGCGACGTCGCGGGCCAGCCGGCGTACGCCTCCTCGGCGACCGCGGCGGCGGGGCCGAGCTCGGCCAGGGCGGCGCGGACCTCGGCGTCGGACGCAGCCCCTACCTCGGGCAGCAGGCCGTCGAGGTGCTCGCGGACGCCACCCACGATCTCGGCCCTCTCCTGGGGTCCCAGACCCCGGAGCAGACCGTCGAGCTCGTCGAGGTAGGCCCGCACCAGCGGGTGGTCGGGGTAGGGGCTCATCCGAGGTCTCCTGAGGTGGCGAGCGCGGTGTCGACCGCGTCCTTGAACTGCTTCCAGGCCGGGCGGAACTCCGAGAGGGCCACCGACCCTGCCTGGGTCAGGGCGTAGTAGCGGCGGGGCGGCCCCTCGCTGGACTCCTGCCAGCTGGTGGTCACCCAGCCGGCCTTCCGCAGCCGCGCGAGCAGCGGGTAGAGCGTGCCCTCGCCCGACATCAGCACCCCGTCGCGGGTGAGCTCGCGGGCCAGCTCGAGGCCGTAGCGGTCGCGGCCGGCGAGCAGGGCCAGCACGCAGTACTCCAGCACGCCACGCCGCAGGTGGCTCAGCTTGCTGTCGTCGCCGGGTACCATGTGACGCAAGATAGCAAGCGACCACCCCGGCGGGCCAGGGGTTCCTCGGTGCCGTCGGGTTGACTGGCCCGGTGCCGACCCGCCCCCCACGCCTGCGCGTCGTGGTCGGCCTGCTCGCGCTGCTGCTCCTCGGCCCCGGCCTCGCGCTGCCGGCTGCTGCCGCCGGGGGGTCGTCCACCTCGGTGCGGGCCAGCGAGGCGCGGGTCGAGGTGGGCGCGGAGCCCGACGGCACCGAAGTGTCGCTCGACACGACGACCTTCCTGCCGCCCGGTGACGCCGGGAGCGCCGCCGACGGGCCCCACCCGGCGGTGCTGCTGACCCACGGGTTCGGTGGGGACAAGGACGACCTGGTCGACCAGGCGCAGGAGCTGGCCGCCGAGGGGTACGTCGTGCTGACCTACTCCGCCCGCGGCTTCGGCGGGTCCGGGGGGCGGATCCACCTCGCCGACCCCGACTACGAGATCGCCGACTCCCGCGCCCTGGTCGACGTGCTCGCCGCGCGTGACGACGTGGCGCAGGACGCCGACGGCGACCCGCGCGTGGGCCTGGTGGGGGCGTCGTACGGCGGGGCGATCGCGTTGATGACCGCCGCGACCGATCCCCGGGTCGACACCACGGTCGGGGTCATCACCTGGAACGACCTGGACCGGGCGTTCTTCGGCCAGGACCAGCTCTTGCGCGGGCTCTCCGGCCCCAGCACCCCCGCGCAGGTCGACGCGACCTCCACCGCGGGCCCCTTCAAGCAGCTGTGGGCCTCGCGGTTCTTCCTCTCCACCGCGGCGGACGCGGCGCGGAGCCCGGGTGCGGCGGACACCGGGGCGTCCCCGCTGTGCGGCCGCTTCGACCCGACGGTGTGCCGGCTCTTCCTCCGCGCCGCCGACACCGGACGGCCCAGCGACGCGCTGCGCTCCCTGCTCCGAGCGCACAGCCCGGCGCCCCTGCTCGACGGCCTGGACGCCCCGACGTACCTCGTTCAGGGCATGGCCGACTCGCTCTTCGGCGTCGAGCAGTCCGACGCCACCGCCCGCGCCCTGGCCGAGCGCGACGTGCCGGTGGCGGTGCGCTGGACCGACGGCGGCCACGACGCCGGCGCGGGCCCGACCGCTGCGTCCGACGACGCCTCGGTGCGTGACTGGCTCGACCACTACCTCCGCTCCGACGACCCTGGCGCGCAGGACCTCCCCGTGCCGGCCTTCGTCACCGCCGACGGTGACGGCGACCTGCGACGGGCCGAGGCCTACGACGTGACCAGCTCCGAGACCGTCGACCTCGGCGGCGACCCGCAGCCCGTGCTCAACCCTCCCGGCGGGCAGCCCGCCTCGCTCACCTCTGTGCCGGGCCTCGCCGCGGCCGGTGGCACCGACCTGGCCTCGCTCGTGCCGACCTACGGCCTCGCCGCCCTGCCAGGCCAGTCGGCCGCCTTCGACTCGGGTCGCCTCGACGCCGCGGACTACACCGGCACGCCACAGGTGCGGCTGAGGGTGACCTCCTCGTCCTCCCGCGCGACGCTGTTCCTGAGTCTGTGGCAGGTGCCCGGCGGGGACGGGGCCACTCCGCAGCTGACCCGCCGCCTGGTCTCCCCGGTCACCGTCGCGACGGTGCCGGGCCGGCCGAGCGTGGTCGACGTGGCCCTGCCCGGAGCCACGTGGAGCGTCGAGGAGGGCAGCCGGCTGCGGGTGCTGGTGACCTCGACCGACCAGACCTACGCCGGTCCCCGCGCCGCGCGTGCCGACCTCGTCTCGGTCGACTACCTGACCCTGCCGGTCGTCGACACCGCACCCCTGGGCGGGAGCGACGACCCGCTGCTGGACCGCGAGACCTCCTGGGTGCTGGCCGCGACCGGGCTGGTGCTGCTCGCCCTCGTCGGCCTGGCGCTCGTACGACGCGCGCGGCGGCGGCGCACCGGCGCGGACCCCGACCTGGTCGACGTACCCCTCGTGGTCGACGGGCTGGTCAAGACCTACTCCGACGGCCACCGCGCCGTCGACGACGTGTCGTGGCGCGCCGGCCGGGGCCAGGTCGTCGGACTGCTGGGCCCCAACGGCGCCGGCAAGACCACCACCCTGCGCATGGTGATGGGCCTGATCGCCCCCGACTCCGGACGGGTGCACGTGCTCGGCGAGCAGGTCAGCGCCGGCTCACCGGTGCTCGCCCGGGTCGGTGCCCTCATCGAGGGGCCGGGCTTCCTCCCCCACCTGACGGGTCGCGCCAATCTCGAGGCCTACTGGGCCGCGACCGGCCGCGACCCCGGCGAGGCGGGCTACGACGAGGTGCTCGAGGTGGCCGCGCTGGGCGGGGCCGTCGATCGTCCGGTCCGCACCTACAGCCAGGGGATGCGGCAGCGGCTGGGCATCGCCCAGGCCATGCTCGGGCTGCCCGAGGTGCTCGTGCTCGACGAGCCCACCAACGGCCTCGACCCGCCGCAGATCGCCGGGCTTCGCCCGATCCTCCACCGGTACGCCGCCGCCGGCCGCACCGTCGTCGTCTCCAGCCACCTCCTGGCCGAGGTCGAGCAGACCTGCACCCACGTGGTGGTCATGCACGCGGGCCGGGTCGTGGTGACCGGCACGGTGGCCGAGCTCGTCGACAGCGACGACACCACGGTGCTGACCCTCGCGCCCGGGGCCGACGCCGCGGCCGCAGCGCGGGTCGTGCGCGGCCTCGACGGGGTCACCGACGCCGAGGCCACCGAGGACCCCCAGGAGCCGCACGTCGTCGTCACCGCGAGCGTGGCCCGCGCTGAGGTCGTGCGCACCGCCGCCGCGGCCGGCCTCGACCTCGTCGGGGTCAGCAGCCGCCGCCAGCTCGAGGAGGTGTTCCTCGGCGTGATCGCCGCCGCCTCGGGCGCTGACGACGGCGGGGCCGAGGGTCCCGACGGCGGGGACGCTGCCCCGAGCCGCACCGAACGACTCCGGCAGGTGAGGTCGCGATGAGCGAGATGTCCTACGACGTGCAGGTCGAGCGGCTGGACCACGACGACCGACCCGAGCGTCCCCGCTCCGCCCTCCCCTGGCGCGCCGAGCTCGGGCGCCAGCTGCGCCGGCGGCGTACCGTCTGGTCCGCGGTGCTGCTGGTCGCGCTGCCGCTGATCCTGGTCGGGGCGTTCGCGATCGGCGGCGGCGACCCCGAGCCGGGCTCCTTCGTCGACCTGGCCACCTCTGGGGCGGCCAACTTCGCGGTGTTCGCGCTGGCGGTCTCCTCGACCTTCCTGCTGCTGGTGCTGGCCGCGCTGCTGGTGGGCGACGCGGTCCCCGCCGAGGCGTCGTGGTCGAGCCTGCGCTACCTCCTGATCGCCCCCGTGCCCCGTGCCCGGCTGCTCACGGCCAAGCTCGTCGTGGGCCTGGGCTCGGTCGTGGTCGTGGTAGTGCTGCTCGTCGGGTGGTCGCTGCTGGTGGGCGGCGTGTTCTACGGGTGGGGCTCGTTCACCGGGCTGACCGGCGCCGAGCTGGACTGGGGCGCGTTCGGTCCGCGCCTCGTGGCCGTCACGGCGTACGTCGTGGTCTCGCTGCTGCCGGTCGGCGCGATCGCGTTCTGCCTCGGGGTGCGCACCGACGCGCCGCTGGCCGCGGTCGGGGGCGCGGTGATGGTGACCATCGTGGCCGCGATCCTCGGCCAGATCGACAACCTGGGCTCGCTGCGCAGCGCCCTGCCGCTCTACTACTCCGACGCCTGGTTCGACCTGCTCTCCCCCACCCCGGAGACCACCGACGTGCTGCACGGGGTCGCGTGGTCGCTGCTCTACACCGTGGTCTTCGTCGGCCTCGCCTACGAGCTGTTCCGGCGCAAGGACGTGCTGAGCTAGGGGTTCAGACCCCACGGAGCACGGCCTCGACCACCCGCTCCTGCTCCGCCACCGCCACGGGGTCGGGCGGGTCCTCGCGGGCGCCGCGCAGGGTCGCGGCCGCCTTCCACAGCGCCCAGCCCCGGCCCCGCGTCCACTCCGGGTCGGTCACGGCCAGCCGATCGCGGAGGAGGGCCCGGCCCGACTCGTCCAGCAGGGTCCAGGCCGAGGCGAGATCGCAGGCGGGGTCGCCCACGCCGCAGGTGCCGAAGTCCAGGACGGCCGACAACGTGCCGGTGCCGTCGACCAGCAGGTTGCCCGCCGCGACGTCCCCGTGGAACCACCGGTCCACCCCCTCCCAAGGCACCGCCAGGGTCTCGGCCCACGTCGTGGCGATCCGCGACACGAGCGGGCTGTCCCCGAGCTCGGCCAGCGCGTCGGTGACGACCCCGTCGTAGGTGCGCAGGCTCCCGCCGCGGTACCAGCTGTGCAGGCCCGGCCGCGGCCCGTCGGACGGGTCGACGTCGCGCAGGGCTGCGAGGAACCCCGCCAGGTCGGAGGCGAACGCGCGGTCGTCGGCGATGTTGTCGCGGGACGCGGTGCGGCCCGGGATCCAGCGGTGCACCGACCACGGGTGCGGGTAGCCCTCGCCGGCGGCCCCCGCCCCGACGAGCTCGGGGACCGGCAGCGGCAGCCGGGGCGCGAGCCGGGGCAGCCACCGGTGCTCCTTGGCGACCGCGACGGCGTACTCGGGAGCGCTGGGCAACCGGACGACCAGCTCGTCACCGAGGCGGAAGGTCTGGTTGTCCCAGCCGCCGGGCTCGACCCGGGTCGCCGGGAGGTCGGCCCACTGCGGGAACTGGGCGGCGACCAGCCGCTCGACCTGCGCGGGGCCGACGAGCACCCGGGTCGGGACGGGACCGAGGTCGAACGTCGTCGTCACGGCCAGGCACCTCCTGCGGGGACGGCCGCCCCTACGGCGCCGGGGTGGTCGAGGGTGGGGCGCCGCGGGTCTAGCGTCGAGCCGTGCTGACCGTCCTGATCGCCTTCGCGGCCAACCTCCTCATCGCGATCGCCAAGTCCGTCGCCGCCGCCCTCACGGGCTCGGCCTCGATGCTGGCCGAGGCCGCCCACTCCTGGGCCGACACCGGCAACGAGATCTTCCTGATCGTGGCCGAGAAGCGCGGCGCCAAGAAGGCCGACGACGCCCACCCGCTCGGCTACGGCAAGGAGGCCTACGTCTGGTCGATGTTCGCCGCGGTCGGGCTGCTCACCGCGGGCGCCGCGGTCAGCATCCTGCACGGCGTCCAGGAGCTCGGGGCCGCGGAGGAGGCCGAGAACTACCTGGTCAACTACGTCGTGCTGGGCATCGCGTTCGTCTTCGAGGGCACCTCGTTCCTGCAGGCCCTGCGCAACACCCGGGGCAAGGCCGCCGCGGCCGAGGTCAGCCCGGTCTGGTTCATCACCCACACCTCCAACCCGACCCTGCGCGCGGTCTTCTTCGAGGACTCCGCCGCCCTGGTCGGGTTGCTCATCGCCGCCACCGGGGTCGGCCTGCACGAGGCCACCGGCGACCCGCTGTACGACGCGCTGGGCTCCATCGGCGTCGGCCTCATGCTGGCCGTCGTCGCGGTCTTCCTGGTCAACCGCAACCGCGAGTTCCTCGTCGGCGAGGCGATCACCGGCCAGACCCGCGAAGGGGTGCTGCGCGCACTGCTGGAGGAGGACGAGATCGAGAAGGTCTCCTACCTGCACCTGGAGTTCGTCGGCCCCGAGAAGCTCTTCGTCGTCGCCTCCGTCGACCTCGTCGGTGACGCCCCCGAGCCCGACCTCGCCGTCCAGCTCGAGGCGATCGAGGACCGCCTCCGCGGCCGGGCCCTGATCGAGAACGCCGTGCTGTCCCTCAGCCTGCCCGACGAGCCCGCCCTGAGGCTCGAGGCCGAGCACCCCTCGCCGAGTCGGCGCGTGTGACGCGCCGACCCGGCTAGAAGAGGAGGGCGGTCGCGGGGTCGGCGAGGATGCCGGCGACGTCGGCGAGGAACGCAGAGCCCATCTGACCGTCGATGTGGCGGTGGTCGAAGGACAGGGCGAGCGTCGTGACGTGGCGCGGGACGACCTCGTCGACGCCGTCGCGGGTCACGACCCACGGCTGCTTGCGGATCGCGCCGAGGCACAGGATCGCCGACTCGCCGGGGTTGATGATCGGGGTGCCGGCGTCGACGCCGAAGACGCCCACGTTGGTGATGGTGAAGGTGCCCCCGGCCATGTCGGCGGGCTGGGTGCGGCCCTCGCGGGCCGTCGCGGTGAGGTCGGCGAGGGCCGTGGCGAGGTCGCGCAGGGAGAGGTCCTGGGCGCTCTTGACGTTGGGCACCACCAGCCCGCGCGGGGTGGCGGCGGCGATCCCGAGGTGCACGTCGTGCTTGAGCACGACCTCCTGGGCTGTCTCGTCCCACCAGGAGTTGATCTCGGGCGTACGTCGCACGGCGAGGGTGACCGCGCGGGCCAGGACCAGCAGGGGCGAGACCTTCACGTCACGGAACTCGCGGTGGGTCCGCAGGCGCTCGACCAGCTCGACGGTCGCGGTGGCGTCGATCGTCACCCACTCGGTGACGTGCGGGGCGGTGAACGCGGACTCGCGCATCGCGGTGGCCATCGCCCGGCGCACGCCCTTGACCGGCTGCCGGGTCTCCCGCCCTCCTGCTGCACCTGTCCGGGCTGCTCCGCCCGGCTCTGCCGCAGCCGCTCGGAGACCGGAGGCGCCCTCGACGTCCTCGCGGGTCACGGTGCCGCCGGGT
>Ga0325400_1004643_pt1 | contig 12755 bp, 6 predicted proteins | sample PopdelMetagenome_2_FD_205662 | JGI IMG/M metagenome (GOLD analysis project Ga0325400, IMG submission 205662) | Populus deltoides microbial communities from Bellville, Georgia, United States - Xylem-PdKOR-R1 | ecosystem: Host-associated > Plants > Phyllosphere > Stem > Wood/Secondary xylem...
CCAGTTTGTTAAGAATTTGAAGAATTTGAATAGAATCTTCAAAAATAATTCTCATAATAAAAAGGAGAAAATAATACATATATTTAACCTAGTTTAGCCGATTACCTATTCCACAGGCACGCAAGTATCGTGCGTGTACAGTGATGAGTTAATTAAAATCCAAAGTGCACAGTGTTAAGTGAATTGAAATTGTAAGACCGGGGAAGAGAAGAGGCTTACCTGCTAGTTCTGGAGATGAAGACGTGATGGAGGACTGGTCGACTAGTTACTTTCTTCCTCTGCTTTCACCTCTGTTCTTGCTTTTCTCTGATCGGTTTCTTCCTGTCCGTCCCCTGTTCTGCGTGTGTTTCGTTCTCCTGTGGCCGGTCGTCTCTATTTTTCCTGGGTTTTTTTCGTTCGTTCGTCCTCTCTGCGTTTGCTTGTTTTTCCCCTGCTTTATTTTTCCCCAGTTCGTTCCTCCTGGTGTGCTCTGTGTGTTTCGTTCCCCTGTTGTGTTCTGTTCGTGGGTTTTCTCTGTTCTTTTCGTTCTCTCCGTTCGTCCTCTGGTTCTCTCGGTTTGCTCTCAGTCCTCTGGTCTTCCTCCTCTTCATCCTTGGTTCGTCCTTCCCCTTGATGTGATGATTGATATTTCACAAAAACATAAGAGATATATTAATAAATAAAGATATCAAATAAACAAATCTTTCGATGAGAGAAGGCTTTACCTCAAAATGAACATATTACTATAATAAAACACATTCAACAAACCATAAGTGACGAACTTAAATTATTTATAACTAAGAGGATAAGTGTTTTATTATAAAGAGAGTTATTATAGACTGTGAATGCTTGTATTGTTCTAGTACGAATTACTATAAACTATGAATGTTTTCATTGTATACTATTTTGAGTTTACTCTTTTTTTAAAGTACTGTTGGTTAGGGAGGCGTAACAGCAAAGGCTACCCTTACAACGAAGAATTGCAAAAACTGTAAGGTGTGGGGTTGCCTTTTTGGTCGAGAAGAAAATGATCCGTTCAGATTTTGGTGGGGCAGCACGATCCAGGCTATAGATACCTAGCGCTTGATATAACCCAAATAATAGACACTTAGCACTAAGGCTAGCCAGCGAGCCTGGCAGCAGCACAAGGTTGCAGATATTTGACGCCGAGGTTCTCATGCCCTAGATGCTAGGTAAACTCGCACGCCGTGTTGAAGACCTGACGAGAGGGTCTGCAGGCCCGCGCGTATGCTGTAAAGATAAAATAAATTAATATAATTTTTTTTATATTAATATTTTTATCATTTCAGGTTAGGTTGAATATCCTTATAAAAATATATTTGGTTTTACGTTTCAAAAATACTTTAAAAAAAATTTAATTTTTTTATTGTTTTTTATTTTAAATTAATATTTTTTTTTATTTTTAAATATATTGATTGAGTTTGACTGCACAGCCACACTCAATGAGAATATATTAAGTTGGGTCCTGCTCAGCGGGACCCATTCCAGTTAGGTGCTGCCACCAGAAAAACCCAAAATAGCTTTGGGTCCAGCTATTGCTGGACCCATCAGCCTTGGCTCCTGCTACGAGCAGGACCCACCAGCGTGGGTCCTGTCCCTAGCGGGACCTATCAGCGTTAGGTCTTGCTGGATTCATTAGAGTTGGGTACTGCCCCGAGCAAAACCCAAGACTTTAATTTTATTTTTTTCATACTCATTTGAGGTTGGGCTGAACTTCATTATTGAAGCATGTTTGTTTTTACCTTTTAAAAATGCTTTTATTTTTTATATTGTATAAAAATGCTTTTATTTTTCAGAAATTTTATTTTTTTCTTTATTTCAAATTAAGATTTTTATTTTTTTCTCTTGATTTTTTTTCAAAATAAAAACATTCAGAAAAATTATAATTCTAATATTGTCATATTAAAGTTGATAAAGCTCCAAATAAATTTTTTATTCACATAATATATTTTATATATTTTTATCATATAAGAGAATTTTTTTAACAATAAAATTTATTAAAAAACAATTCATAAATATTATAATCTAATATTATTTTGGACCAATGCTTTAAAATTATTTTGTCAACCATGACCCAATAATGATGAGCCCTGCACCCAGCTGAACCCAATGCTACAACTATTCATCAGTGTTGAGTCCTGCTTTTAGCAGGACCTGTCCATAATTGTTTTTTAATTTTTTTTTCTTGTAATTTTTTTTCGATACAGTAAAGGAAAAAAAATTTAAAGGCGACGATGGGTGAGTTAGGGGTATAACACCGGTCATCTCTCTCATCGGGATTGGAAACCATATCAGCCCCTTCCCTCGCACCTGCGGCCAAAGAAGTTAAGAAAGCAGCGGATAGCACTGCACCAGAAAAAGCATATTGGAGAAAAAAAAAGAAGCCATCCAATGCTTCTGCATCGAAAAAGGTTAAGCCACTACAATAGCATTGGGAGGATTTCTCGGACGTGGGTGCGGGATGGATGGAAATTGTCCCTTTTGAGAAAGGCCGAATCTTAAAAATAAAAAAATTAAGAATTATTATTATATTATTTAAAAGTTTGGTAATTATAATTTATTGGAGACCTAAAAGCAATAGATTCGGATCCAAATATCTTGGGTCCTGCATCAGGACTAAGATATTTATTATAATTAAAAGTATTAATATCAAAAATATTTTTATTTGTGTTATAAAAATTATTATTTTTATTATAATTAATATTATTAATATAATAATTAATAAATTAAAAATATTCTTATTTATGTTATAAATATTGTTATTTTTATTATAATTAACGTTAATGATATTAAAAATATTATTATTATTATTCTCTTGGGTCGTGAGTCAAGACCCCTTAGCCTGAGGTCGTGCGTACCGTTAGCCTTGGGTCCTGTGTTAGGACCCGATTCTCAAGGGTCCAGCGTGGGTATCCAAGGCTAAGGGGTCCTGCATTCGAACCTCATCTCTTGGGTCAAGCGTCGAGACCTGTTTTTCTTGGATCCAGCATAAGAACTCATTTCTATTAGGTCTAGCGTCAGGACCCAAGGTTCTTGGGTCTTACGTTTTTTGTGTTATAAATATTATTATTTTTATAATAATTAAAGGTATTAATATCAAAAATATTATTATTTGTGCTATAAATATTATAAGAACTTGGGTCAGGAGAGTTTAATATTATTATTAATATTATAAATATTATTATATTCATTAATATTATTAAATTTATAATAAATATTATTATTATAAAAAAACATAGAATTAATTTAAAGGGTAAAATAATTATTATTATTAACTAGGGTGAGACATTCCCTTCCAGACCCTAGAAACTTGGAACTAGAAATAGGCGCCTCACCCAAGGAACTTAGGTGTGGCTAGAGCGCAGATCCATATCCATTGGGTCTTGCAGCCCCGCCTGACCCACGACTAGTGGTCCTTGTCAGGACCCAATCTTTTGGGTCCTGCGTTATGACCCAAGACTAATGGGTTCTGCTTCAGGACCCAAAGCTCTTGGGTTTGTCGGCACGACCCAAGGTTGATGAGTCTTGCGTGAGGATCCAATTCCCTTGAGTCATGCATCAGGTACCAATTTTCTTGGGTCCGGCATCAGGACCCAAGGCTAATGGGTCCTGCATCAGGACCCAATTCTCTTGGGTTCAACGTCAGGACCCGAGGTTCTTGGATCTTAAGTTTCTAAATATAATTATTTGTATTATAAATATAATTATTTTTATTATAATTAATATTATTAAGAAAATAATTAATAAATTTGAAAAATATTATTATCAATATTAAAAAACAACCATAGATTTGATTTCAAGTTTAAAATGAAAAATTATTATGATTATTATTATTATCATTTATAAATTTTAAAAAACTATTATTACTATCGAGGACAAACCATAAATGTTTTTGAAGGATTAAAAAAAATAAAAATTTTGACAGATAAGTTAAATATTATTATTAATATTATAAATATTATTGTTGGATTTGGCGTTGCAGCCAAACTCAACGCTTTTGAGTTTGACGTTACAGCTAGATCTAACGCTCTTAAATCTTATATTTTTATAATATTTTTTTAAATAAAAAGTGAGTTCACAGCATAGCACGAATCATCTAACTAGTATACACTAAATATCTACCTCCCCGTTTTGATATATCACATGCATATATTTAAAAGAAATCAAGATGTTTAAGTTGCTAGTGTCTAAACTCCTGGTCTAAATAGTAAAAGTAACTTCTTTCATGTCCAAATTACACCACCGACTCACCATATAGTTGGAAGCACATTAATTACTCTCATGACTTTATATTATAATTAATTAGGAGTTTAAAAAGACGTCAAGACACGCCATCTTTAATGGATGGTCCTTGCATAACTTTTATCATTTAATAGCTCACCGCTAATTATAAAAACCTATCACATCATATGATTACTCTTAAACTAGACAATTTAATATTCTTCCTTCTTCTTCCTTTTCTCTTCATGCAAGTGGACATGATTCATGGATATATATAAAAACCAATGAAATATCAAGTAGGGGGGGTTTAACTAATTCAACTAATATAGAAACATCCTGATATTTCATTAGCTTCACACATCTATCATCTTCTTTATTCTTTACATTCTCCACACATATAAAATAATATTTCATTGTTATTTAACCGATTAGAATAAAATATTAGAATAAAATATAACCTCGAAGGCTATGTTCCTCCTACATTCATCCTAATTTAAGTATTGCATGCTCCTTGAAGCCCAATAGTAGATTTATGTTATAGGTGCTCTTGATCTCCAACTGCAACGGTCTCGATCTCCCAATCCATCTTGCACCCTTGAAAAGTACTCCATTCAGTAGGGTTTGCTTATAACGTAGTTAATGGTTTAATCATCAAACAATCATAGATATCTCATCCGACATCGCGATGAACTTTGAAAATTTAATGAAAAAATAAAATTTTGGCATCTTGTTCTTAGATATGAAAAGATCTAGTTTAAGAAGTCGCCACCTAATATTACGATCACTAGAAACCCTAATTGGTTAACATAGATTCTATGGTTTGAAACTGGTTACGCAAAAAAAAGATATTATCACCTCTTAAGTGTCCTACCTAAGGTAAGCTGCATTGCTGGTTTTGTTTTAAATTGCTAAGGATTTATTGTACTATGCTATTGATGGTCTGCATTTCTGGTTTTGTTTTAAATTGCTAAGGATTTATTGTACTATGCTATTGATGGTCTACTTGTAATATTTCAAATTCTAGCGCTCGTGAATATTCAACTACAGATACTTCCAACTCTGGCGTTAGTAAATATTATGTTGCAAAAAGGAAGTATAGTATTCCTAGCTCTAAGGTCAATGAATAAACCAAAAAAAAATTAAATCAATGCATACGCATTATTTTATAAGAAAAAAATATTGAATATCGGATTTTTATTTTACAGTAAAAATTCACAGCTCAAATATATAGTAAAATACCCTAAAAAATATGAGGGACCTACACATAAATTCAAAAAGGTCCACAAATTGTTTTTTGAATTTTCTAATATAAAAAAAGGGTCGTTATATCAAAACAAAAAAGAATAAAATATAGGGGATTGGGCCAGCTAGGCCTGAGACCCGAACCCAAAATTTTGTTTTTTTTTGTATGGATCCAGCTCAGTCACTGGCCCAAGCCAGTGACCCAGCCAATGGCCCAGCTGGGCACTAGTGATCACTTAATTAAAATTCAAAGTGCACAGTGTTAAGTGATTGAAATTGTAAGACCGGGGAAGAGAAGAGACTTACCTGCTAGTTCTGGAGATGAAGACGTGATGGAGGACTGGTCGACTAGTTACTTTCTTCCTCTGCTTTCACCTATGTTCTTGCTTTTCTCTAATCGGTTTGTTCCTGTCCGTCCCCTGTTCTGCGTGTGTTTCGTTCTCCTGTGGCCTTCTGTTTTTGATCATCTTCTCTGTATTATCTCTATTCTTGCGTCTGTGTTTTTGTTTGCGGTCTTTGGTCCAGTGTTGTAAGATCCCACATCGAAAGTGAGCGTCCAGAGCCAGGGCCTTATAAGTGCATGTTCACCATGACTAGTAAGACGCGTTTTGGGGCCATGCATGACTACTAAGAACAAACCCGTGAGGGAAACCTGGGTGGAAGCCCACATGAGTGGACTGGGAGGCCCAAAGCGGACAATATCTTACTAGTGAGGTGGGGTGTTACATTTGGTATTAGAGCCAAGGACGGCTCGTCTTAAGGTTGGGGGATTGTAAAAACTCACTTTGGAAGCGAGCGTCCAGAGCTATGGCCTTATAAGTGCATGCTCACCTTGACTAGTAAGACACGTTTTGGGGCCATGCGTGACTGCCAAGAACAAACCCGTGAGGTGGACCTGGGTGGAAGCCCTGGACATGGGTGGACTGAGAGGCCCAAAGCGAATAATATCTTACTAGTGAGGTGGGGTGTTACAAGTGTTCTCTGTGTATTATCTGCGTCTCCTCTGTGTCCGGTCGTCTCTATTTTTCCTGGGTTTTTTTAGTTCGTTCGTCCTCTCTGCGTTTGCTTGTTTTTCCCCTGCTTTTTATTTCCCCAGTTCGTTCTCAGTTCGTTCCTCCTAGTGTGTTCTGTGTGTTTCGTTCCCCTGCTGTGTTCTGTTCGTGGGTTTTCTCTGTTCTTTTTGTTCTCTCCGTTCGTCCTCTGGTTCTCTCGGTTTGCTCTCAGTCCTCTGGTCTTCCTCCTCTTCGTCTTTAGTTCATCCTTCCCCTTGATGTGACGATTGATATTTCACAAAAACATAAGAGATATAAAAATAAATAAAGATATCAAATAAACAAACCTTTCGATGAGAGAAGGCTTTACCTCAAAATGAACATATTACTATAATAAAACTCATTCAATAAACCACAAGAGACGAACTTAAATTATCAATAACTAAAAAGGATAAGTGTTTTACTATAAAGAGACTTATTATAAACTGTGAATGTTTTTATTATGGATTATATTGTTCAAATTATTGTAGATTATTAATGTTTTTACTGTAGACTGTATTATTTTGAGTTTACTCTTTGGTTGGAGAGGAGTAACAACATAGGCTACCCTTACAACAAATAATTGCAAAGACTGAACCATCTAGGTGGTAGCCTAGTGGTAAGAGCTTGGGACCAAAAAGTTTACTTTCTCTGTGGTCTCAGATTCGAGCCCTGTGGTTGCTCATATGATGGTCACTGGAGGCTTACATGGTCGTTAACTTCAGGGCCCGTAGGATTAGTCGAGGTGCGCGCAAGCTGGCCCGGACATCTACGTTAAACTAAAAAAAATAGGGGATGGGGTTGTCTTTTTGGTTAGAAAAAAATTGATTAGTTCGGATTTTGGTGGTGCAGCACGACGAGGCTGTAGATACATGACGCTTGACATGACTGAGCTAGTTTCCTGCATGCAGAATTGATACTATGATCAGTACTTTCCCTCCCAGTAATTAGACAAAATTAAGAGACTTGTGCATACCGAGAGGTTTCTGAAGCTCTAAGAAACAAAACTCCTTCGGTAATTAGGTTTCTTTGCTTTTCTCTTTTCTATTTAAATAGAAACTGTGATGAACAAGCAACACATTGGCATCCAAGGTGGAGTGAGCAGGTTGTTTTAACAATACTTTGATCATATTCTTTCAGCATCCTTCTTTTATTTTAAATAGAAACTGTGATGAACAAGCAACACTTTGGCATCCAGGTTGTTTTAATAATCCTTTTATCATATCGAGCTTTAAATTTGACCACATCTTTTGCTCATTGTAGCATTAAGCTTTGTTGAAAATCAATTACTAATCATACCTGAATTTAAGCCATTCAAACAGCTACCATCGCCGCCCTGCGGTCACCAAATCAAACGTGCATCATACCTTTATTTTCTATGCTTTTTTATTCAGTTTTGTGTTTCATCCGTAATTCTATCATAAACTTTCTTTTATGATGGAATGGCCAATGAAATATTCACACCAAAAATTAGATTTTATCACTCATTTTTCATCGGGAAATCCATTAAAAAAAAAGAAAATATTACTGCTGAAATCATCAATGAAAAAACACTTTAATTTCTAATGGAATATTCCTTCACTGATTCCATCGAAAATGCCTAAATTTCATGTAACTTTTCGATGAAATGTGAGTAAATATTGCTGACAAAAATGGAATTTTTTTGGTGATTCTTTAGTGTTTCATACGTTTCTTTTGTGTTGTTTAGTTTTTATAATCCCAAATGCATTTTTTATTAACACTACACTCACAACAACAGCAAAATTGAAAATATTATAAACAAAATTCCATTCATAAAAATTTTGTAAACAACATATTAAAATTTTTTAAAAGTTGGAGGGGGTGAAAAAGAGCCTGATCTATAAGCTCCAGGAGAAGGAGGAAAATGTAAAGCCAAATATATACGTATTTGCTCTCATTTTCTATTATTTCTTGTTTGATTTTTGCTCTTATTTGTTCTTTTAGTTCTACCATTATTTATACTCTTATATTGTGCAACTAAATAGCCAATTGTTATGGAATCCTATCTCAAACCATCTCCTCAATGGCCAATGATGTCTAGATGAAGTCGGAATATTGTGTGCCTACCATTGAAACATTACGACTCACCCTTGTATCTTGGGTCAATGCTATAAGCATACCATAAACTTAATTCGTATCAAGTCTATCAATTGCTCCAGCCTCCGACTACAAATGAGGATCGTTAGGAGGATGGCTGTAATTGTGTTCTTCATATTTAGCAACCATGTTGGCAATATATGTATCTGTCAAAACAAGAAAAAAAGTCAAAATCCAATTAAACCTTTTCAAAAAAAAAAAACATTAGTAATACAATTATAACTATCTAAAAATATAACCTCGAAGGCTACATTCCTCCATTCATCCTAATTTAAGTATTGCATACTCCTTGAAGCCCAATAGTTGATTTATGTTATAGGTGCTCTTGATCTCCAACTGCAATGGTCTCGATCTCCCAATCCATCTTGCACCCTTGAAAAGTACTCAATTGGTTTGCTTAAAACCTAGTTAATGGTTTAATCATCATACAATCATAGATGTTGCATCTAACATCGCAATGACTTTTAAAAATTCGATGAAAAAACAAATTTCTAGCATCTTGTTCTTAGATATGAAAATGTCTAGTTTAAGAAATCGTCACCTAATATTATGATCACTAGGAACCCTAACTGGTCGGCATAGATTCTATTGTACGAGACTAGTTACGCAAAAGAAAATATATTATCACCCCTTAAGCATCCTACCTGAGAAAAGCTGTGTTGCTGGTTTTGTCTTAATATTCCTAACTCTGGCGCTAGTGAATATTCAACTATAGATACTTTTAACTCTGGCATTGATAAATATTATGTTGCAAAAAACAAAGTGTGGTATTCTTGGCTCTAAGGTCAATGAATAACCCAATAAAATATAGTTAAAACAATGCATACACTTTTTTTTTTTATTTTTTTAAGAAAAAAATGTTTCGAATATTGAATTTGCATTTCACAATAAAAATTCACAAATCAAATATATATTGAAATACCAAAAAAAAACATGAGGGACCTACACATCAATTCAAAAAGGTCTACGAATTGTTTTTTGAATTTTCTGATATAAAAAAGATTTGTTTAATCAAATATTAAAATAAAAAACAATAAAATAAAAGAAATTGGATTGGCTGTGTTTGAGACTCGGATCCAAATTTTTGCTTTTTTTCGGTGAGTCCAGCCCGGTCACTGGCTAAAGCCAGTGATCAGGCGGGGCACTAGGCACGCAAGAATCGTGCATGTACAGTGATAAGTTAATTAAAATTCAAAGTGCACAGTGTTAAGTGAAATTGAAATTGTTTGACTGGGGAAGGGAAGAGACTTTGAGGGTGTTTAAAAGTGTGTCGGTGATAGTTATTTTTATTTAAAAATATATTAAAATAAATTATTTTTATTTTTTAAATATTATTTTTTATATCAGCATGTTAAAAGACTGGTCGACTAGTTACTTTCTTCCTCAGCTTTCACCTCTGTTCTTGCTTTTCTCTAATCGGTTTCTTCCTGTCCGTCCCCTGTTCTGCGTGTGTTTCGTTCTCCTGTGGCCTTCTGTTTTTGCTCGTCTTCTCTGTATTATCTCTGTTCTTGCGTCTGTGTTTTTGTTTGTGGTCTTTGGTCCAATGTTCTCTGTGTTTTATCTGTGTCTCCTCTGTGTCCGGTCGTCTCTGTTTTTCCTGGATTTTTTTCGTTCGTTCGTCCTCTCTGCGTTTGCTTGTTTTTCCCATGCTTTTTTTTCCCTAGTTCGTCCTCAGTTCGTTCCTCCTGATGTGTTCTGTGTGTTTTGTTCCCCTGCTGTGTTCTGTTCGTGGGTTTTCTTAGTTCTTTTTGTTCTCTCCGTTCATCCTCTGGTTCTCTCGGTTTTCTCTCAGTCCCCTAGTCTTCCTCCTCTCATCCTTAGTTCGTCATCCCCCTTCCTCCTAGAGGCCTTTCTTTCTCTGGCTTTATAGCCAGAGAATGCTATACGTTTCAGTAACATATTGCATCGTGGGCAGCTGAGGTGTTGAGGAAGATGAACAACTCGTCTGGAAACGGTGCCGTTGCTTTTCTGTTGGTTTGGTCACTGAAGTTTTGAGAATTCGCGATCAAGCCCCTTAATCAGGAAATTCCCTCTTTTTGTTTTTTAATTTCGCCCCTGGATAAATTGTAATTGGACCCCTGGATTTTAGCGCATTTTACAAAATAGTCCTTAGTTTCTGAATGTTTCAATTCATTCCTTAATTAATTCTTCAACTTTTAATTCTTTCAAAATTACCCCTGGAAAAATCAATTAAACTCCCTATAGTAACCCCCGCCTTTTCACTTTGATCTTTAAACTTTAATTCCTTGCAATTTTGACCCAAATCAGCCCTAAACTTTAGTATTTTTTCAATTAAGCACCTGATTTCATTAATTAAACTAATTTCATGTTCAATTAAGTCTCAAAACTTATGAATTCTTCAATTAAGTCCTTGATTTGGTTAATTAAACTGATCCAAAGTTTAATTAAGTCCCCAAACTTTTAATTTATGTTGTCTTAACCCAAATTTCAATTTATTCTTCATTCAATTTATTTTTTCATTTTTTTCATCATCATTTTTATTCTCATTTTTATTATTTTTTTTAAAAATAAAATAAAATAAAAATATTAAAAAAGTGGGTTATGATAATAGATATAAAATCAATTATCATCATCATCACCATCACCATCACTTATGATTAAGGATATCCTTTAATGACTCGAATAGAAAAAGGTCATAGATAGTTATGATAGGCTTATAGACCTAATAGAACATATATAAAATGTGTGTTCCATACGCAAGATTCTTTCGACCATGTTTTGAGGATAGACCTAGATGTTGTGCCATAATTTTGATCTCAAATCTATTATTGGCTTTTAGAATCCATGTACAAAGCTCGTAGCCTAGTTTAGAATAAGCATCGAAGCCAATAAAAGCTCTATCCAAGTGTAAGGGTACTATACCACCTAATACAAATGGTATCACAACAAAATTCAAGATTTATCTTGGATAGCTCCTCATCGGGAACCACTTTGGCTAATAAAACAAAAGAGTCAAACAATTTTAACTTGATGAGTTGCATCTCCAAAGCTTTGATCTTTTAAAATTACATTGTAAAACAAAATTATTATGTCTCAAACTAAGTGAACCTCACTTTGAAACATGAGGTAATTAATAAGGGATGAAATTCGAGGCCTTTATAAAATCCATTACATTGGACTAGCCACACATCCTCTCAGACTCACCTTGTATCCCAATTGACAATTAGAGGTTAGTCTTGAATAGAGATTGTATTACAAAAAAGAGTACCTACCTGGATAAAACTTGTATCCCAAAACAATATTACACCCTTAGATATACATGCCTTGAAGAAATAAGCCTGAATAAGGTTACTCCTAAAGACACAAACTTGGACAAGCATACCCGATCCAAAATTGCTCTACCCATTTACCGTATAGTTGGTAGGAAACATTAATTACTCATACAACTTTCTACCTCTGGATAATCACTTGGCATTGCCATTCTTACTCTAATAGTATACCATCAATAATTAGGGGCTATTACCATAAATAATTATCCTTAAACTAGAAAAGATATTATTCTTCCTAATTTTCCCTGACTAAATATAAGTTTGTTTTTAACGGTTGAAACTTTTAGATTAATATGATTTTTAGATTTAGCATCATAATCTTAATGGCAAAGCAATCAAAAACTTGATTCTCACTATCTTTTTATCTCTAACTAAATTTTAAAAAATAAGCATAAGGTAATGGTGGGTATGTGTAAGTTTTAAATCTAACAGACTTGTAATTAATAGGGTGCACAACACATTAATATGAAAAAAATCATTGAGATTCAACTGTTAGTTTAAAGTTTAGGGTTGAGATATTTTTTTACAATGCCAACATAGTAAAAATAAATAATAGTTGAATAAAAAATTCAAAAAATATAAACACCAAGAATTTTCATGGTTAATTTAATAGGAATAGGAATTATAATTATGAAATAAACAAAAAACACTAAAGGTTTTACTATTTCAATTGCTTAGATCCTCTCATATGTTTATTATGAATTGATACAGTGCATTCATAATGCTTTTTTAGTAAAAATATTTGATTTAATACTTGAAATTTTAATTTTTATGTATTTCTTATTGTAGTATTTAGTTCTGACAGTTTGATCCTAACAAATCCATTTTCCTCATGTTTCGGTCTTTTAACCTT
>Ga0325400_1004644_pt1 | contig 12755 bp, 8 predicted proteins | sample PopdelMetagenome_2_FD_205662 | JGI IMG/M metagenome (GOLD analysis project Ga0325400, IMG submission 205662) | Populus deltoides microbial communities from Bellville, Georgia, United States - Xylem-PdKOR-R1 | ecosystem: Host-associated > Plants > Phyllosphere > Stem > Wood/Secondary xylem...
CACGTGCCCCGCGCTCGTCCTGCACGGCCGCGGCGACCAGAGCCTGCACTGGCGCGCGGCCCTCACCCTCGGCGAGGTGCTCCCCCAGGCCGAGGTGCACGTGTACGAGGAGATGGGCCACGACATCCCCCGCGAGCTCTGGCCCGAGTTCGTGCTCGCGTTCTCCCGCACCGCCCGCCGCGCCCTACGAACCCCCTGAACCTCCGTGATCAAGGAAGTGAGAACTGCAGTTCTCACTTCCTTGATCGAGACGGCCGCACAGGACCGAGCGCCGGGCAAGAGCGTCACGGCACTTGAGGGAGCGAGGGCAACAGCGGTGCGGCCCTCGAGCGAAGTTCTGCACGGCGGTGCCTCTGCCCGCGCTCACCTGATCGGTTCGCCGACCCCGGCAGGACAGCTGCGGCCAGCAGTTGTGGCACGTTGCGTACCGCTCCAAGACGGCGTTGAGTGGCACGCAACGTGCCACAAATCCTCACACGACTGCCTCACTGCAAGGGAACGGAAGGGTTGCGCGGTGCGTTGCGACGTCGGTATGGCCTGATCAACGTCACACCGAACCGCGCAATTCCCGAAGATTGTGGCGCCGCGGCTGCGCGAAGGAGTCGGGTGTACGTGTTCCACAACAGCTTCGATCAAGGAAGTGAGAACTGCAGTTCTCACTTCCTTGATCACGGAGGTCAGGTGGTGGTGGACAGGAGCCGGACGCGGCAGGCGAGTTCGACGGCGAACCGCACGTCGGGGTCGTCGAGGTCGAGCTGCAGGGCGGCCCGGATCCACTTCAGGCGGTAGCCGACGGCGTTGGGGTGCAGGTGGAGTTCGCGGCCGGCGGCGACCAACGACCTCCCGTGGGCGAGGTAGGCCAGGAGCGTCCGGGCGCCGGTCTCGGCGCGTTCGGGGCCGAGTTCCTCCAGCGGTTGCAGAGTGTCGTCCAGCAGTTTCCGGCTGATCGGTGAGGCGAAGAAGTCCAGCAACACCCGCCGCAGGCCCGTGACGTCGGTGAGTTCCACCTCGCCGGGACGGCCGGCGGCGATCGCCGACTCCGCCGCGATCCGGGACTCCGCCGCCGAGATCCGCAGCCCCACCGCGCCGATCTGCGGGGTTCCCAGCCCCAGCGTGTACTCCCACCCCGCGCCTGCCAACGTCCGCGCGTGCTGCTGGATGCGGATCCCGACCTCGCGCAACCGGCGCTGGTGGTCGGCGGCGCCGTGCTCCTCCGAACTGACCAGCAGCAGGTCGGACTGGAGGAACGCGACGTGCCAGGTCTCCGGACGCCCCTCGACCAGCTGCAGGGCGAAGAGTTCCAGCGCCGGTTGCACGCTGCGGGGCGCCTGGTCCTGGCCTTCGGGGCCGGTGGGTTTGAGCCAGGCCACGACGTGCGACTGCTGGATCGGGAAACCCAGCCGCGCGGCCTGCCCGACGAACGCCTCGACGCGCGAGGACTCGGCCAGGACGAGTTCCACCAGCAGGTCGGCCCGGGACTGGGTGCCGCCGTAGCGGTCGCTCATCTGCCGTTGGGTGGCCCGCGAGACCAGTGAGGCGATCACGGGCAGGGCGACGGGTGTCGCCGCATCGGGTGCGTCGACCACCAGCCGCCCGACCGGCACCTCCCCGATGCAGACGGCGTCCACCTCGGACCACAGGACCGTCGGGTCCTGCACGAGATGCACCGACGTCCCCAACGCCTCCCCGGCCACCGCGAGGATCGTCTCGACGTCGGAGGCAGCCGCGACGGCGGTCGCGCGTTCGACGGCGTAGGCGGCCCGCATGATGGCCTCCGAGGCTCCCCCGGTCAGCAACCGGTCGACGGCCACGGTGAGGTCCGCGGGGTTGGCGTCCGCGGCCACCAGCACCGGGATGCCCCCGCGGTCCGCGAGCGCCCGGGCCGTCTCGGGCAGGGCGAGTTCGGCGGTGAAGACGAGGCCGGCGACGCCGCGGGCGGCGGCGCGACGCAGGGCGACGTCGAGCCGGTACGGCGCGAGGTTCTCCTCACTCGGGACGACGACGAGGGTTCCGGGGGCGGCGTCGGTGAGCCGGTCGAGGGGAACGACGTCGACGCGGTCCACCGGGCGGGGTCCGACGGGTCCGGCGGCGTGGCTGATCCCGAGCCGTGATGCCTGCGCAAGGAGGTCGGTGATGGTGAGTTGTCCCACGGGCACAGTATGGGGGAATTCTCTGGAGCATCGACCCATAGAGGCCGCGGACGAGCCCCGCTTACGGTGCAGTCATGGCTCAGTCAGCAGCGCCCGCGCGCGTCACCGAGGTGACGGTCGAGGACATCCCGGCTCTCGCCGCCGGCACGGCGATCTTCGGCACCGGCGGGGGTGGTGCCGTGCACACCGCGCAGGTCGTCGCCGAGCTGGCGCTGCGCGAGCACGGTCCCGTCCCGTTGGTGACGGTGGACGACCTCGGCCCGGACGACCTGGTCATCCTCATGTCGGGCATCGGCGCCCCGACGGTGGGCATCGAGATGTTGTCGGCGGACCACCAGGTCACGACGTTAATCCGCGAGGCGGAGATCGCGGCGGGACGGAAGATCACGACGTTGATGGCGGCCGAGATCGGCGGCAGCAACGGGGTGGGCCCGGTGGGGTGGGCGGCCGAACTGGGGGTGAAACTCCTGGATGCGGACGGCATGGGCCGGGCGTTCCCGGACGCGGCGATGGTGTCGATGAACGTCGCGGGCGTTCCGTGCGATTTCTCGGTGCTCTCGGACGTCGTGGGGAACGTGTCGGTCATCAAGACCGTCGACCTGCACTGGCTGGAACGGCACGCCCGCGCGCTGACGGTGGCCAGCGGTTCGATCTGCCTCGGGGTGCACTACCCGATGACGAGCGAGACGGTGCGCGGCGCGGTGGTCGAGGGCACGGTGAGCGCGGCGATCCGGGTGGGTCACGCGTTGCTGTCCTCGCCCGAACCCGTCACGGCGGTGGCCGCCGAACTCGGCGGGCGGATCCTGCTGACGGGCAAGATCACCGACCTGGACCGGCGGACCGAGGGAGGTTTCTCCCGGGGTTCGGTGACGATCGCCGGCACCGGCGAGGACCGGGGTCGGCTGCAGCGCCTGGAGTTGCAGAACGAGAACCTCATCGTCCTGGAGGACGGTGAGGTGCTGGTGAGCGTCCCGGACAACGTGACGATCATCGACGCCGAGACCGGCCACGCGATCACCACCGAGATGTTGCGTTTCGGCCAGCGGGTCAGCGTGCTGGCCTGGGCGGCGGACCCGATCTGGCGCAGCCCGCGCGGTCTGGAACTGGCCGGTCCGGCCGCGTTCGGTTACGAACTCCCCTACACCCCGTTCGACGGAGGAACCCGATGAGCCCGCGCGACCTGTCCGTCGGTGTCGACGTCGGTGGCACGAACACCGACGCCGTCGTGATCGACGCCGCGGGGAACGTGCTGGCCTCGACGAAGCAGGCGACGACCGTGGACGTCACGGGCGGGATCCGCGCGGGGATCTGCGCGGTCCTGGCCGAACTCGGCGAGGACCGCTCGCGGGTCTCCCGGGTGATGCTGGGCACGACCCACGCCACGAACGCGATCGTGCAGCGACGGCAGTTGGACCGGGTGGCGACGATCCGCCTCGGTGCCCCGGCCGCGACGGCCTACCCGCCGTTGTTGGGGTGGCCGCAGGACCTCATCGGTCAGGTGCTGGCGGGTTCGGCGATGATCCGCGGCGGTCACATGGTCGACGGAACTCCGATCGCACCGTTGGACCGCGACGGCATCCGGAGTTTTCTGGACGGAGCCGGGAGTTTCGACGCGGTCGCGGTGACGGGGATCTTCAGCCCGTCGACGCCGGAGCAGGAACTCGAGGTCGCCGACCTGGTCCGCGCTCACGTCGGCCCCGACACCCGGGTCTTCCTGAGCCAGGACATCGGGCCGACGGGTCTGCTGGAACGCGAGAACGCGACGGTCCTGAACGCGGCCCTGTACGGGGTGGCCCGGTCGGTCACCGAGGCGCTCGTGACGGTCGTCGCCGAGGAGGGTCTGGACGCGGCGACGTTCTTCGCGCAGAACGACGGGACCCTGATGTCCCTGGAGTTCGCGGCGCAGTACCCGGTGCTGACGATCGGTTCCGGCCCGGCGAACTCGATCCGCGGGGCGGCGTTCCTGTCGGGGACCGAGAACGCGATCGTCGTCGACGTGGGAGGCACGACGTCCGACCTCGGCGTCGTCGTCAACGGTTTCCCCCGGGAATCGACGCTGCCGCGGGAGATCGGTGGGGTGCGGACGAACTTCCGGATGCCGGACGTGCTGAGCCTGGGCATCGGCGGCGGGACGGTCGTCGACGTCGCCACCGGCGCCGTGGGCCCGGGGTCGGTCGGGTACCGGATCGCTCAGGAGGGGCTGCTGTTCGGCGGGTCGACCCCGACGCTCACCGATGCGGCTGCGCTGCAGGGGAACCCGGTCGCGGGCCGGTCGCTGCCGAGGCTCGACCGCGGGACCGAGGACGCGCTGCGCGCCGGGCTCGCGGTCGCGCACGAACGTCTTGCCGACGCAGTCGAGCGGTTGTCGTTGGGCCGCGCGGACATCCCCCTGGTCGTGGTCGGCGGCGGCGCGTTCCTCGTCCCCGACAGCCTCCCCGGCGTCGGGACCGTCGTGCGGCCGGACCACGCCGGCGTCGCCAACGCCGTGGGGGCCGCGATCTCGCTGGCCGGCGGCCGGGCCGACACCATCAGCCCGCTCGCCGACCGGGAGGCCGCGATCGCCGAGGCGTCCGAGGCCGCGACGGCCAAGGCCATCCAGGCCGGGGCGGACCCGTTGGAGGTCAGCGTCGTGGAGGTGCTGGAGACCCCGGTGACCTACAGCGACCGGCCCACCGTCCGCGTCTCGGTGAAGGCGGCCGGGCCGCTGGCCCGACTCGCCGACCGCATCCCGAGCCGCGTCTAGAGCAACGTGTACAGCAACCTCTACAGCAGGACACCGGCGAGGTCGCGGAACGCCTGGCGCGGGAACTGCCCTCCCCCGCCGAGCACCTGGATCGCAACCTCGTCGGCGCCGGCCTCGGCGTGCCGTAGCACCCCGGCGGCGACCTGCTCGACCGTCCCCCACGGGATGAGCGCGTCCACGAGCCGGTCGCTGCCGCCGCCCGCGAGGTCGTCCTCGCTCCAGCCGAACCGGCGCAGGTTGTTCGTGTAGTTCGGCAGGCTCAGGTACCCGGCCGTGTACTCCCGCGCCACCGACCGCGCGACCGACGCGTCCGCCTCCAGCACCACCGCGACCTCGGGGGCCAGCAACGCGTCCGCCCCGAGCACGTCCCGCGCCGAGGCGGTGTGCTCGACCGTCGTGAAGTACGGGTGCGCGCCGGCGGTGCGGTCGCGTGCCAGTTCCAGCATCTTGGGCCCGAGGGCCGCGAGCGCCATCCGGTCGACGGGGATCGTGGGCGACTGGAGTGAGAGTTCGTCGAGGTATTCGACCGTACGGGTGAAGGGTTTCTCGTAACGCTTCCCCTCGCCCTCCACCATGGCCGCGTGGGAGTTCCCCAGGCCGAGCAGGAACCGACCGGGGTGCTCGCGTTCGTACTGCGCGAACGCCTGCGCGGACTGTTCGGGCGTGCTGGTCCAGATGCTGATGATGCCGCTGGCGACCCGCAGGGTGCTGGTGGCGTCGAGCAGTTCACCGAACGCGGGCAGGACGCCCGGGTCGAACCCACCGGAGAACCACAGCCTGTGGAACCCGAGTTCCTCGACCTCGGCGGCGGCCTCGCGGGCCTCGCTCACGCGGGAGGGGTCCTGCCAGGGCGCGCCGCCCCACAGGCTGATCCTGGGTGTGCTCATGGGAACGGCAACCGACGACCTCGTCGGGATCTTCCTCACGCTCGGTGAAGATCCGGGACCGGGCCCCGCCTGATCGGGCGAATGAGTCCGAGGGTGCAGCGGTCGATGACCGTGGGAACCCCGGGTCTGCGGGGACTGCACGCGATCAAGGGGAGACGATGACCAAGCGGGACGCCGCGGTGCTCGGTGTGCTGGGGGTCGTGTCCCTGGCGGCGGGTCTGTGGCCGGTCGGGTCCTCCGATCTGGTGCCGCACCTGGCCCTCGTGGGCGTCCACGTGGGAGCCCTGGCCGTGGCCGTCGCGGGAGTCCGACGTCACCGGCCCCGGCTGCCGCAGGCGTGGCTGACGGTGCTGGCCCTGCTCGTGACAGGGCTGGGGACCGCCGTCGCGGGGTTGTTGACGTACGACCTGACGGATGACTCGGACACCGACCTGCGGATCGCCCGCTGGGGAGTGGTGGCCGTCCAGGTCGTCGCGCTCACCCTCGTGCCCTTCATCGTCCGCACGCTGCGCCGCCCCGCCGGGGAGACCCGGGTGACCTGGCCCGACGTCGTCCTGACGGTCTGCGGTGGGGCGCTCGTCCTGGTGCAGGTGCTGGGGATGCTGTCCTCCGCCGGGGTCGGGGCGGACCACGCAGTGCTCATCGGCACGGCCGCGGACGTCGTCCTGGCCATCGTGCTGCTGCGGATCCTGGCCACCCGCACGGGGATGGCCCCCGCGACCGCGCTGGTCCTGCTCGCCGCCGGCGGGCTGCTGGCGATCGCCGCGCTGGTCACCGCGCGGGCGGACCTGCTGACCGGCGGGACGCACCTGCTGGAGACGGTCCAGGCGTTGGCGATGGTGCTGCTGGCCACGGCCGCGGCGCACCCGAGCATGCGGCACTTCGGCAACCCCTACGCCGGCGGGAACCTGCGCCGCGACGGCCTGCGCCTGCTCAGCGTCATCCCCGTGTTCTGCACGGTGCCGGTGCTGTGGTTGCTCGGGTCGTTGCACGTGCTGCCCGACGTCGCCGTCGAGATCGTCGCGCCCAGCGGGTACGTCCTGGCCTGCGCCGGAGTCGGTCTGGCCGCGCTCGCGGTGCGCCGGGCCGAGCGCAGCGCCGACCGCGACCCGCTGACCGACCTGGTGAACCGGCGAGGTCTGCCGGTGGCCACGGACGAGCTCCGGCAGCGGTTGCGCGGCGAGGACGTGCACCTGTGCCTCGTCGACCTCGACGACTTCAAGCAGATCAACGACACCCGCGGCCACGCCGTCGGTGACGCTCTGCTGGTCGAGGTGTCTCGACGCTTGCGACGGGCCGTGGGCCCCCACGGTGTCGTCTCGCGCACCGGCGGCGACGAGTTCATCGTCGTCTGCTGGACCGCTCCCGACGACGAGGAGGGCCCGGCCGACCTGCTGCTGACGGCTCTGGACGCCCCGTTCGAGTTCAGCGGTCTGCCCTACCAGGTCAGCGCCAGCATCGGGATCGCCCCGCTGCCCGCCGGGGTGGCCCTCGAGGACGCGCTCATCGACGCGGACATCGCGATGTACGCGGCCAAGCAGGCCGGTAAGGGCCGCGCGCAGGTCTACCGTCCGGCGTTGCGGGAGAAGGTCCTCGGTGGCCTGGTCATGCAGCAGGAACTCCGGTCACTGCTCATGCACAACGGAAACCCCGAGGACGTCGGGGAACTCGTCGTCGTGCACCAGCCGATCGTGGAACTCGACGACGCCCTCGCCCCGCGCATCGTCGGCACCGAGGCCCTGGTGCGGTGGCACCACCCGAGGGCGGGGGTGCTGATGCCGGACGATTTCCTGCACCACGCCGAGGCCGCCGGGCTCGGTGCGAAACTCGACGAGCACGTCGCGGCCCGGGCCGTGCGGCACCTGGCCCACTGGGACCGCTCGGGCGTGCCGGGCCTGCACCTGGCCATCAACCTCGGCGTCGGTTCGCTGCTGCGGCACGGGATGAGCCGCTGGATCACCGACCTCGCCGACCGGGCGGGGATCCGTCCCGAACGCGTCCACCTCGAGATCACCGAGCACGAGGAACTTCCCGACGACCCGCGCATCGCCGCGTCGCTGCGCGAGGTCGTGGCCGCCGGGTTCCGCATCGACCTCGACGACTTCGGCATCGGCTACACGTCCTTGTCGTACATGCGCCGGTTCCCCATCACGACCGTCAAGCTCGACCGGTCGCTGACGGCGTTGGTGACCGGCGGGGACACCTCGCTGCTGGAGGGCATCGCGGCCCTGTGCCGGGCGATGGACATGCAGATCCTGGCCGAGGGTGTCGAGAACCCCGACCAGCTCACCGCCCTGCACGCCCTCGGCGTCCACCGCGCCCAGGGCCACTGGTTCGGGACGGCCATGGCGGCCGACGACATCCCCGGCTTCGTCGGCCGCCTCGGCCGCTCCGAGACGGACGAAGCCCTCGCCGGCTGACCCCCCGCCCCCACTTCCAGGTCTCATTCCACCTGTCAGGACGGTGTGAGGGGTGGAATGAGACGCAGAAGTCGGCCAGGGTGCGTGCTATGGACGACTTCCAGTACCTCGACGGCGCCCGACGGGCCGGCCGCGGCGACGCCCTGACGGTCATCGACCCGGCGACGGGTTCGGTCCTGCACACGTTCCCCGGGGCGACCGCCGACGACGTGGGTGACGCCGTGACGTCCTCGGCCGCCGCGTTCGAGGAGTGGTCCCGGACGACGCCCGCGGCCCGCGCCGAGGTCCTGGCCCGCGCCGCCGCGCTGATGGCCGAACGGGCCGAGGAGTTCGCCGCGGCCGAGACCGCCCAGACCGGCAAGACGCTGCGGATGTCGCGGGAGTTCGACGTGCCCGGCAGCGTCGACAACACCGTGTTCTTCGCGGGCGCCGCGCGCGTGCTGGAAGGCAAGGCGGCCGGGGAGTACGACGGTGACCACACGTCGTTCGTGCGGCGCGAACCCCTCGGGATCGTCGGATCGATCGCCCCCTGGAACTACCCGCTGCAGATGGCGGCGTGGAAGGTGCTGCCGGCGTTGGCCGCGGGCAACACCATCGTCCTCAAACCCGCCGAGAACACGCCCCTGACGACGCTGCTGTTCGCCGAGGTGTTCACCGCCGCCGGGTTGCCGGACGGGGTGTTCAACGTCGTGACCGGCACGGGACGTGAGGCGGGCGAGTCCCTCGTGGGAGATCCCCGGGTGGCGATGAGTTCCTTCACCGGGTCCACCGCCGTCGGCCGTCGGGTGATGGAGATCGCCTCCCGCACGGGTAAACGGGTCCACCTGGAGCTCGGCGGCAAGGCCCCGTTCGTCGTGTTCGACGACGCCGACCTCGAGGCCGCCGCCCAGGGCGCGGTCGCCGCTTCCCTCATCAACGCGGGTCAGGACTGCACCGCCGCGACCCGCGCCTACGTGCAGCGTCCCGTGTTCGACGCGTTCGTCGACCGGGTCGGCGAACTCATGGCGGGGGTGCGGGTGGGCTCACCGACGTCACCGGAGTCCGACATGGGGTCGCTGATCCACGTCCGCCAGCGGGACAAGGTCGCCGCGATGGTCGACCGGGCGCTCGCCGCCGGCGCCAAGGCCGTCGTCGGGGGTTCGGTCCCCGACCTGCCCGGCGCGTTCTACTCCCCCACCCTGCTCGTCGGCGCGGCCCAGGACTCCGAGATCGTGCAGGACGAAGTCTTCGGGCCGGTGCTCGTCGCCCTGCCCTTCGACTCCGACGACGACGGGCTCGCCCTGGCCAACGACACCCCCTACGGTCTCGCCGCCTCCGCGTGGACGACGAACGTCTACCGCTCGATGCGTGCCTCGGCGGAGTTGCGCGCCGGCTGCGTGTGGGTCAACGACCACATCCCGATCATCAGCGAGATGCCCCACGGCGGGGTGAAGGCCTCCGGATTCGGCAAGGACATGTCCGCGTACTCGTTGGAGGAGTACACCGCGGTCAAGCACGTGATGTTCGACCGGACCGGGGTGGCGCGCAAGGAGTGGCACCGGACGGTGTTCTCCTAGAGCCCGAGGTGGCCTCGCCTCGCCCCCCTTTTCGCGTCGTGGACGCATCAGGCCAATAGGTTCGTCGCGTCGCTGGAGCCGGCGCGCAGCGCTGGACCACGACGCGGTCCCGACGCGCCACCTCGTTCCGCGTCGTGGACGCATCACGCCAATAGGTTCGTCACGTCGCGTCCACGACGCGGTCCCGACGCGGTCCCGACGCGGCCGAGGTGAGGCATCCCACACCCCGGACGGCCCGGACGTCTCCTACACCGCGTCAGACTTGGGGGACGACCCGCTCTCCCGAGGAGGACCCCCATGACGCCCCGGCTGCTGGCCGCCCGCTGGTTCCGCGTGATCGCGACCTTCGAGGCCATCTCGTGGACGGCGCTGCTGATCGCCATGTTCCTCAAGTACGTCGTGGACGCCCCGCACGAAGGCGGGGTCCCGGTGGTCGGGATGATCCACGGCGTCGGGTTCGTGATCTACCTGATCTCGACCGTCGTGGCGGGGATCGTCCTGCGCTGGAGCGTCCTGAACGTCCTGGTCGGACTGGTGGCGGGGATCCCGCCGTTCTGCACGATCGTCTTCGAGTACTGGCTGCAGCGCCGTGGCAAGCTCACCACGCGATCTGCTGGAAAACCCTCCGCAGCCGCTGCCCCTTCGCGGGGTTGACGTCCTCGACCCTCGCCACCCGACCCTCGAGGTGCGCCCGGAACTGCGGGTGCCCCGAGCGGTTCTGGGTGGCGGGGCCGTGCACCACGCAGTTGTACAGCACGGCCTTGAGCCGGTCGAACTGCTCCCGCGGCACGTTCGGGTGGTCGTTGACGACCAGCCCGGTGACGAGCTGACGCGAACCTGCGCCCCGCACCCGCGTCTTGGACGCGTTCAGCGAGAAACCCTCATCGGTGACGATCCGCCCCACCGCGCGCTGCAGCGCACCGGGATCCAGGCCGAACGTCGAGGAGAACGTCAGGTCGTCCGCGTACCGGGTGACGGTCGCCACCATCGCGCGGGCCAACCCGTCCAACCGCCGGTCCAGGCCCAGGGCGCAGAGGTTCGCGAGCGCCGGTGACGTCGGCGCCCCTTGCGGTAGGTGGGCCGCGGACAGCCTGCGCCGCAACCGGAACCGCGCGTCGGCCGGACCTCCGTCAGGCATGGCGCGAAGAACCTGCAGTGGTGTCACGTGGGTGCACACCCCCGCCAGGACGTGGGCGACGGGCTGGGCGTACCCGAGGTGACGGAACACCCCGTACACCCGTCCGGCGGAGATCGAGGCGAAGAACGACTCGAGGTCGAAACGCACGACCGTCCGGGCCTGAACGTGGTCCCAGGAACCGGTCAGCGCCGACCGTCCCGGGACGAATCCGTGGGCGTTCGGGTGTGGCGGGATCCGGTCGAGGACCGAGTGAAGAACCCTGCGCTGCATCGATTTCAGTCGGGGTTTCGGCGCCTCCAAGAGCCGCGGCGCGGCCTGTTTGGGCACCCACGTCGACCGGTAGTGGTGCACCGCGGAACCAGGGACCCGCATCTGGTACCGGCGCACGTCGGCGAACCAGTCGAGTTCGGGCACCGTGACGTCGAGGAACTCGGCGAGGTCGGCGACGGTGTCCAGGGTCGGAACCCCGAACCGGTTGCGCCCCATCCGGGTCGTCCCGGTGGCGAGGTGCACGACGCGGAGCGGGTTCCCCTGTTTCGCCGCCGCCGCGCGTGCCTTGCCGTACACCGTGGAAGCGGCGACGAACCCCTGCAACGCCCTCGGCGCATCCGCGGGAGGGCGGGAGAACTGCAGCGTGACTGCCGCCGCGAGCGTCGACAGCCACCGGGCCCGAGGACGGCCGACCGCCCACCGGCCACGCTCGGACAGTCCGTCGACGGTCCAGGGGCCGTCGAGGAACGCGGCGGCCAGTGCGGCCGCGACGGGATCAGACACGGGACGTGTGGTGGAGCCGGGCGACCTGTCCTGCCGTGCGTGGACGAAAGTGCGCGCAGCGCACGGAGGTCCTCGCGACGTCGTGCCGAACTACCCGTGCTGTCCCCGGGGTGACCCCGGAGCTGCCCGTTCGAGGCCGGTGCACCGGCCTCGGTCGAGCCCTCTCGCACCGGCTCCACCGCACGGAGCCACGATCACACACCGACGGCCCTCGTGTCAGGACCCGTCGCGGCGGCGGGCGTCCCGGTGGCCGTCCCGCACCCCTGCTCGAACCACGCGGTAGAGCACGTACGCGATGACGGCCAGCACCAGGAGCCTGTCACGACTTCCGGGACTCGATCCACCTTTGCGGGACTCCTTTGCGGTGGAAATCCTCCCAGGAGTGGGGAGGATGAGGCCCGTGCTCCTCGCCGAGATCGTCGCCACGTCGTCCGCGGTGGCGGCCACCCGCGCCCGGACGAAGAAGGTCGCCGAGATCGCCGACCTGCTGTCCCGGCTCGATGGCGCGGACCGGGGGCTGACGGCGGTCGTCGCGGCCTACCTCGGGGGCAGTCTTCGGCAGCGCCGGACAGGTCTGGGCTGGAAGAGCCTGACCGCGCTGCCGCCCGCCGCGGACACCGCGAGCCTGCCGGTGCGGGAGGTCCACGACCGGTTCGACGCGATCGCCGCCCTGGAGGGTCCGGGGTCGCGCGGCCGGCGCGAACAGGCCGTGGCCGACCTCTTCGCCCTCGCCACCGCCGACGAACAACGCTGGCTGCGCGGTGTCGTCACCGGCGAACTGCGCCAGGGGGCGTTGGACGCCCTGGTCCAGGACGCGGCCGCGGCCGTGGCGCAGGTGCCCGCGCAGGCCGTCCGCCGCGCCGCGATGCTCGCCGGGTCGACCACCGACGCCGTCGTCGCCGCCCTGCACGGGGGCGCCGAGGAACTCGCAGGTTTCTCCCTCACCCCTGGACGGCCCCTGCTGCCCATGCTGGCCTCGAGCGCCACGTCCGTCAGCGACGCGCTGGACGGTTTCGACGGCCCCGTCGCGGTCGACACCAAACTCGACGGCATCCGCATCCAGGTGCACCGCACCGAGGAGGGCGTC
>Ga0325400_1004646_pt1 | contig 12754 bp, 13 predicted proteins | sample PopdelMetagenome_2_FD_205662 | JGI IMG/M metagenome (GOLD analysis project Ga0325400, IMG submission 205662) | Populus deltoides microbial communities from Bellville, Georgia, United States - Xylem-PdKOR-R1 | ecosystem: Host-associated > Plants > Phyllosphere > Stem > Wood/Secondary xylem...
TGGAGCGCGGCCAAGGCAGCACCATGTCCGGCCGCTCGGTCACGATCGCGCGACCGGCGGGGGAGATCTACGCTTTCTTCCGCGACTTCGCGAACCTGCCGCACGTGATGGAGAACCTACGCGACGTGCGTGTGCTGGACGACCGTCGGTCGCATTGGGTGGTGGAGGCGCCGGGCGGCGGGCATGTCGAATGGGACTCGACCGTGACCCGCGACGAGGACGGCCGGCTGATCGAATGGGCCTCCGACGAGGGCGCCGGCATCCCCAATTCCGGCCGGGTCGAGTTCGCGCCCGCGGGCGAGCGCGGCACGGTGGTGACGCTGACCACGCTTTATTCCCCGCCCGGCGGCGCGGTCGGCAAGCTGGTCGCAAAGCTGTTCCAGCGCGAGCCCGCCATCCAGGCCCGCCGCGACCTGAACCGTTTGAAGCAGTATCTGGAAACGGGTGAGGTGGCGACCGCCGCCGTCAATCCCGCCCAACGCGAAGAGGAGAACGCCTGATGCGCGCGCTGGCATGGCACGGCAAGCACGACGTGCGCGTCGACAACGTCCCCGATCCCGGCATCGTCAACCCGCGCGACTGCGTCATCAAGGTGACGTCGACCGCCATCTGCGGGTCCGACCTGCACCTGTACGACGGCGTGATCCCCACCATGCAGGCGGGCGACGTGCTGGGCCACGAATTCATGGGCGAGGTGGTCGAGGTCGGGCCGAAGTCGACGCTGACCAAGGGGCAGCGCGTGGTGGTGCCCTTCACCATCGCCTGCGGCGGCTGCTACCATTGCAACAAGCACCAATATAGCTGCTGTCCCAACGGGTTGCCGGCGGACAACCAGGACATCGCCCGCACCGGTTTCGGTCAGGAGATGAGCGGCCTGTTCGGCTACAGCCACATGACCGGCGGCTATCAGGGCGGCCAAGCCGAATATGTCCGCGTGCCGTTCAGCGACGTGGGACCGATCGTCGTTCCCGACGGCGTGGACGACGACGAAGTACTGTTCCTATCCGATATCCTGCCTACCGGCTGGCAGGCAGCCGAATATGCGCAGATCGAGCCGGGCGACACGGTGGCCGTCTGGGGCTGCGGCCCGGTAGGACTGTTCGCCGTGCAGTCGGCGTTCCTGATGGGGGCCGAGCGCGTGATCGCAATCGACCATTATCCCCATCGCCTCGATCTGGCGGCCAGGTTCGGCGCCGAGCGGCTGAACTTCAAGGAAACCGACGTCTACGACGCGCTGATGCAGATGACGGGCGGCATCGGTCCCGACGCGGTGATCGACTGCGTGGGATTGGAAAGCCACGGCGTCGCCTTCGACAACATCGTCGACCGGGTGAAGCAGGCGACCTTCCTGGGCACCGATCGCATCCACGCGCTGCGTCAGGCGATCCTGGCGTGCCGCAAGGGCGGGCGCGTTTCGATGCCCGCCGTCTATGGCGGCTTCGTGGACAAATTCCCCTTGGGTGCGTTCATGGAAAAGGGCCTGACACTCAAGACGGGGCAGACCCACGTCCAGCACTACATGCCCGCCCTGCTGAACGCGATCATGGAAAAGAAGATCGACACCACCTTCATGATCTCGCACCGAATGCCGCTGGAGCAGGCGCCCGAGGGGTATCGCATGTTCAGCGAGGAACAGGATCGCGTCACCAAGATCGTCTTGAAACCCGGCCTGGCGGCCTGACGGAGTTTATCGACATGGCGGACAAACTGGCAGTCATCACCGGCGCCTCGACGGGCATCGGTTTCGAGCTGGCAACGCTGGCGGCAAAGGACGGCTACGACCTGATCGTCGTCGCCAACGAGCCGCTGATCGACGCGGCGGCCAAGGATTTCGAACAGTACGGCACGCAGGTGACGTCGGTCGAGGCGGAACTGTCGACGATCGAGGGCGTGGACCAGTTGCTGGACGCGGTCGGCGGACGGCGGATCGACGTGCTGTGCGCGAACGCCGGCCACGGGCTGGGTCGCGCGTTCCTGGATCAGTCGGTCGCCGACTGGCGGCACGTGGTCGACACCAACATCACCGGCACGGTGTACCTGATCCAGAAGGTGCTGCCCGACATGGTGGCGCGCGACGACGGCAAGCTGCTCGTGACGGGATCGATCGCGGGCTATATTCCCGGCAGCTTCCAGGCGGTCTACAACGGCACCAAGGCGTTCGTGGATAGCTTCGTGGCGGCGATCCAGAACGAGTTGAAGGATGCCAAGGGGGTCACGATCACCAACCTGATGCCCGGCCCCGTCGACACCGAATTCTTCGCGCGCGGCGACATGCTGGACACGTCGGTGGGCCAGGACGAGAACAAGCGCACGCCGGATCTGGTCGCCAAGGACGGCTGGGACGCGCTGATGGCGGGCAAGGCGTCGGTGTCGTCGGGCTTCATGACCAAGGTGCAGCGCGTGCTGGCCAACGTCACCCCGAACGCCGTTCTGGCCGAGCAGCACCGCAACATGGCCGAGCCGGGATCGGGCGAATAGCGCCGTCCGCGAACCCTTCCGACGATCCGGCGGCCGGTCCCCACCAGGGGGCCGGCCGTTTCGCCGTCGAACCGCACTCGGCGACCGGCCGTTTCGGCGTCCTGACGCTGACGTCGCTGGTGGTCGGTGATACCATCGGGGCGGGGCTCTACACCACGTCCGGCTATGCGTTGGCAGATCTCGGGAGCCGAGCGCTGGTGATGCTGGCTTGGGGTGTGGGCGGTCTGGTAGCGCTGGCCGGGGCCGCCAGCTATGCGATGCTGGCGCGGCGCATCACCCAGTCGGGCGGCGAGTATCTGTACCTGTCGCGCGAGGTGCACCCGGCGGCGGGCAGCGTCGCCGGCTGGGTATCGCTGCTGGCGGGATTCACGGGCGCGATCGCGCTGGCGGCGGTGGCGGCGGAGCGCTACGCCCGGTCGGCCTTTCCCGCGCTGGCGGACCTGCCCGATGGGGCGGTGGCGGGCGGGGCGGTGGTGGCGGCCGGGCTGATCCACCTGTTCCGCGCGCGAACGGGGGCCGCGATCCACGACGCGCTGGTGGCGGCGAAGTTCGTAGGGCTGATCGGCTTTGCGCTGTTCGCCGCCTGGGCCTTGCGCGGTGGCGTCGCGCAGGGGCCGGAGCCGGCGGCCGCGTCACCGGGACTGGCGGGTTTCGCGGGGACTTTGGTCTGGGTATCGCTGAGCTACACCGGCTTCAACGCCGCAGTGTACGTGGCGGGCGAAGCGCGCGACCCGGCGCGCACCGTGCCGCGTGCGCTGATGCTGGGCACGGCGATCGTGACGATCCTGTACCTGGCGCTCAACGCGGCCTTTCTCCACGCCGCGCCGCCCGCCGCGCTGGCGGGCCGGGCGGAGGTGGCGGGCATCGCCGCCGGCGCGCTGGGTGGGGCAGACCTGCGACGGGCGGTGGAAGCGCTGATCGCGCTGTCGCTGGTGACGGCGATCACGTCGATGGTGCTGGCGGCACCGCGCGTCTATGCCCGCATGGCTGCGGACGGGGCGCTACCGGCTTTCCTGCGCGCACGCGACGACGCGCCGCCGCGCGCGGCGATCCTGCTACAGGTGGTGCTGGCGGTCGCGGTGGCCTGCCTCGCGTCGCTGCGCGACCTGCTGGGCTATCTGGGATTCACCCTGTCCCTCAGCGCGGCGCTGGCGATCTCATCGCTGTTCTGGCGGCATTGGCGGACGGGGGGGCGGCCGGCCGATCGGCTCTATCCCTTCGCCCCGGCGCTGTACGTGGGCGCGACGATGCTGACCGGGGCGCTGGCGGCGGCGCGGCAGCCGGGGCAGCTGGCGGCGGCGATGGCGACCTTGCTGATCGGCGCCGTCGCGTGGCGGATAGGACGACGCTGAAGCCGTCCCGACGTCACATCACCTGGCCGGCGGGGTGTGCCTCCTCGATCGCGGTCAGGATCATGCGTTCCCAGATGCTCGGATCGCCCGCCTCTGCCATCGCGCGGCTGGGCTCGCGCAACGTTTTCAGAACCGCCAACGCGGCAGGCAGGTGATCCTTCCACGCATGGTCGATCTCGGGCGAGGCGGACTCTTCGAACCCCTCGGCGTTGGCGCTGATCGCGAAGGCGGCCAGCACGCGTGCGATGCGCTCGACGGCGGGGGAGGTGGCGATGTCCATGGGGCGGGCTCCGTTATCAGACCCCGTCAACCCGCGAGGCGCAGCGGTCGATCCGCCGCGCCCCCGCGAGAGAGTCAGACGCGCGCGGCGCCGGTCCGGCCGCCGCCGCCGCCGCGTCCGCGGCCACCGCGACGGTTGCCGCCGCCGCCGCCACCGCCGACGCCGCGCCGCGACGCGTTGGCGTAGTCGCGCGTCGGCGTGGGCGCGTGGGTGGCGCGGGGACGTGCGGGCCCGCGCGACCCCTGCGGCCGTTCGGCACGGGGGGCGGGGTCTGCGCCGATCGCCTTTACCCGCTCGGTACGGATCGCGTCCGCCTGGCGCAGGAAGTCCTCCGGCAACGGCTCGACCGGGACCTTCTGGCGCGTCACCTTCTCGATGTCCTTGAGAAAGGGACGCTCGTCCTCGGCGCAGTAGCTGACGGCCATGCCCGATGCGCCGGCGCGCGCGGTGCGGCCGATGCGGTGGACGTACTGTTCGGGAACGTTGGGCAGTTCGAAGTTGAACACGTGGCTGACACCCGACACGTCGATGCCGCGCGCGGCGATGTCGGTCGCCACCAGCACCGGCACCTCGCCCGACTTGAACGCGGCCAGCGCGCGCTCGCGCTGGGGCTGACTCTTGTTGCCGTGGATGGCGTTGGCGGCGACGCCGTTGCCCGCCAGCAGCTTCACGACGCGGTCCGCGCCGTGCTTGGTGCGGGTGAACACCAGCGCGCGGTCGATGGCGGGGTCGCGCAACGCGATCGTCAACAGCGCCTGCTTCTCCGACTGGTTGACGAAGGTGACGCGCTGCTCGACCCGCTCGGCGGTGGTGGCGGCGGGGACCACCGACACGGTGGCGGGGTCGACCAGGAACTGGTTCGCCAGTTCGCGGATCGAGTTCGGCATGGTGGCCGAGAAGAACAGCGTCTGACGGGCGCGCGGCACCATGCGAACGATCTTGCGCAGCGCGTGAATGAAGCCGAGGTCGAGCATCTGGTCGGCCTCGTCCAGCACCAGGATCTCGACCGATCCCAGGTCCAGGAAGCGCTGTTCCACCAGGTCGATCAGTCGGCCCGGCGTCGCCACCAGCACGTCGACCCCGCGGGCCACGTCGTTCCTGTTCTTGTTGATGCTGGTGCCGCCGAACACGGTGGCGACGGAGAGCTTGGAGAACTGGCCGTAGCCGCGCGCGCTGTCGGCGATCTGCGACGCCAGCTCGCGCGTGGGTGCCAGCACCAGCATCCGGCAGCGCATGGGAAGCACGCGCTTGGGGGCGGCGGCCATGCGCTGGATGGAGGGCAGCACGAAGGCCGCGGTCTTGCCCGTCCCCGTCTGGGCGATGCCCAGCAGGTCGCGGCCGGCGAGCACCAGCGGGATCGCGTCGCGTTGGATGGGGGTGGGCTCGACATAGCCCTTGGCGTCGAGCGCGCGGACGAGCGGCTCGGACAGGCCGAGGTCGGTGAAGGTCATGGAATTAATGATCCGTAGTACGGGCCGGCGCGCCCGGAATACGGGCGCGGGCGGCGGGGTGATGGACGCCCCGCGTGATAGGGATGCCTTTGGCAAAGCCGGTCGCGGAGCCTGACCATAGGGCGCGAGCCCGTCCGGCCGATCACGCTGCGAGTACGCGCCGACGGGGGCGCAGATGCGGCGGGGCGGGGTCTTTGTCAAGGTTGCGAGCGCGGCGGGTCCGGATTGATCCAGGTGGCCGGGACGCGAAATGCCGGCGGGAGCCGGCGTCGCGCGCGACCCGGCGGCGTTCCTGGCCAGCCGCCCCTCTGGCGGCCGGAGATCAGAGCATGGCTATCAAGTTCGCCGCCACCACCAACGCCGTCAATCGCGGGCTGGCCGACACCAAGGCCGACAAGGGCGCGCACCTGGTCGAGGATTGGGAAACCGCGCTGGCCGACACGGACGTGCCCGGCGCCAAGGGCATATTGCGCGACCTGGCCTCGCTTCGGAAGCAGCTGGAGAAGGACGCGCCCGACGCCGACCGCGTCCACGCGCTGGTTCACCGGCTGGGCGAGGCGACGGTAAAGATCGCCGACAAGGCCGACAAGAACGGCGACAAGCTGAAGGCGCTGGGCGAGGCACTGATAGAGGCGGGCGACGAGGACGCCGACGAGGCGGAGGACGCCGAGGCGGCCGCCGCGCCCAAGCGGGCGCGCAAGAAGGCGTGATGTCGGGCGGCGCGGGGGAAAGCACCCCCCCGCGCCATCAATATCTCAGGCGGTCAGCACCGCGTCGCGCGACCGGCGGCGCAGCCCGGCGCCGATGATGCCGAAACCGGCGATCAGCATCGCCCAAGTCGCGGGCTCGGGCACGGGACCGAGCGGCGTGCCGGACTGGCTGGTCGCGTAGCCGACGGTGTGATTGTCGGACTCGAAGCCGGAATAGGCGCGGTTCTCGGAGAAGACTATCTTGTCGAAGGCGTCTGACGAGTAGAAGTTCAGGAAAGCATAGCTCTCGCCCGTGTTCTGGCCCCGATAGGTGCCGCCGGGGTTGCCGTTATAGGCAGGCTTGCCTGCCAGAAGCCGCGTGACGTCGGCGGCCGAGAAGGTGAACAGCTGCTGCTGCCCGCGGAAGAAGGAGAGCGAATTGCCCGCGTCGAGCGCCGACAGCCACAGGCCGAAATAGTTGATGCCGCGCACGTCGGTGGAAGACAGCGCCAGCGCGTAGCTGCTCCCGTCGCCGATATGCGCGTAGCTGCCGGTGCCGCCCGCGCCGCCGAACTGATCGGCCGCGCGCAAGTTCACGCCCGTGTAGGTGCCGGTGATGCGGCCGGCGGTGCCGAAGTTCGTGGAGCCTGCGACGTTATCGCGGACATAGTTTCCGAACGTCTCGACGCCAGAATAGGCGAAGTTGGCCGTCGAGTTGGTGACGCCCGGTGCCTCGTACGTGACGATGAACGACGCGTCGGCGGGAGACGCGAGCGTCGTAACGGCAGTGACGAGCGCGACGGCGGCGATGGACTTCATGGCATGGGCCCCGTTTATCTAAGTGGACAGCGGATAGCCGCCACTTAGTCGGGGAGGAATTCCACGATAAGCTAAGTAAATAGTTAACGCCGCGCGCGATCGATGACTAATATCGATCACTGTGCACGTCGCGATTGCCTATCCGATCAGCAGCCCGGCCAGCGCCGCCGACATCAGGTTGGCGAGGCTGCCCGCCGCCAACGCGCGCAGGCCCAGCCTGGCGATCACCGGCCGCTGGTCGGGGGCCAGACCGCCCGTCACCGCCATCTGAATGGCGATGGAGGAGAAGTTGGCGAAGCCGCACAAGGCGAAGGTGACCACCGCCACCGTGCGCGGGGACAGTGCGCCGGCCTGTTTTCCCAGGTCGATATAGGCCACGAACTCGTTCAGGACGATCTTCTGGCCGAACAGTCCGCCCGCGATCCCGGCCTCGGACCAGGGGATGTTGAGCAGCAGCATGACGGGCGCGAAGACGTAGCCTAGCAGCCCCTGGAAGCTGAGGTCCGGCCGCCCGAACAGCGCGCCGGCCGAGCCGAGCAGGCCGTTGGCCAGCGCCACCAGCGCCACGAAGGCCAGCACCATCGCGCCCACTGCGACCGCCAGCCGAACGCCCGTCTGCGCGCCTTGCGCCGCGGCCATGATGAGGTTGGCGGGCTTCTCCTCGTCGTGCGTCGCCTGGGGCAGCGGCTCGCCAGGGATGGGCCCGCCCTCCGGCAGGAGGGCGGCGGGGCCGGCGCCGCTAATCCGCGCCTCCGCCGGGCGGATCTGCTCGTCCCCTGTCGTCGGACCGGTCGCGGTCCCCGCGCCGGCCGGCCGGACGGGGCCGCCGGCCCCGTCCGGCATGATGAGCTTGGCCATCAATATGCCGCCGGGCGCGGCCATGAAGCTGGCGGCCAGCAGATAGTCGATGCTGATCCCCATCGATGCATAGGCGGCCAGGATGGTGCCCGCCACGCCCGCCATGCCGCTGGTCATCACGGTGAACACCTGGGGCGGCGTCAGCCCGGCCAGATAGGGGCGGATCACCAGCGGGCTTTCCGACTGGCCGACGAAGATGTTGGCGGCCGCGCACAGCGATTCGACCTTGGACACGCCGATCACGCGCTCGATGCCGCCGCCGATCCAGCGCACGATCAGCTGCATCACACCCAGATAATAAAGGATCGACACCAGGCTGGCGAAGAAGACGATTACCGGCAACGCGGCGATGGCGAAGCTGTTGCCGCCCACCGAGGGGCTGGCGAGCGGGCCGAACAGGAAATCGACGCCCGCCTTGGCATAGCCCAGCAGCGCGGCCACGCCCGCCGACGCGCCCGACAGGGCAGCACGGCCCGGCGCCCAGTAGAGTACGATCACCGCCACCGCCGCCTGGAGCGCGAAGGCCGACCCCACCACGCGCAGCCGGATGGCGCGGCGGTCAGTGGACAGGAGAAGCGCGAGCCCCAGAATCACGCCGATGCCGGCGATGCCGATCAGGAAACGGATCACGGATGGGTGCCCCCGAATGCGGGAACCCGGACAAATACGGTCAAGCGGCGCATACGCAAATACTGCCCCCGATGGGCCGCCCCTGCCGGCGGCTTTCCTGTGTCGTGCCGGTCTGGTCGGCCGCGTCCGGCTATGGCGGCAAAGCCGCGCAGGGGACAGCGGGAAACAACGGGCCCGGGCACGACGTTCCTGACGCGCGCCTACTGGTGCCGATGCGGTAATGGGGATGGCCGGCCGTTTCGCGCACACGAGGAGTGAACACGGCAAAAGCGGACCCTGCCCGCCCCTGGTACTCCGGCCCGACCGTCCTGGCCGACATACAGGGGTTGGAATAGCCGCGGCACGCCCCGCATTCGTTGCGGCTGTCACCGGAAATGGCGGCGTTGTTCCGATCTCAGTTCGCTTCCGGCTTCCCCGGCGGGCGGAGCAAGGAGCAGGACTGCACCATCGCGGCCGACGAGAGCGGTCGGTTCCACGCGGTGAGCCCGGGCGGCCTGAACCGCGGCGAGAGCCATTTCGAGCCGGACCTGGAGATGCGTCAGGAGGAGCTGTACGTTCTGGGCGCCTTTCATACGCATCCGCACGACGCCAGCGCCCACAATGTCAGCGGCGTATCCTTGTCGGGCGGCGATATCGTGGCGCTCGTTAACATCTTCCTGATCCTGGCGGTGGTGCAGTCGGGTACCCGGCCGTTCGCGTTCGTGAGGGCCCGCCTCACGCCCCGACACGTGCCTCCCAATCTGACGAAGATGTGGCGCGCGATCAGCGGCAGCGGAGCGGCCAAGCCTTTCAACGGGCGAGCCATACCACTGCCCAAGCGATGGCCGTTCGGTACAACCTGGCCTATCACCGGGGTTCGGGCCGCGTACTCACGCGGGTCTAGGGTCGGCGCCCGTCGCGCGGCAGTGGACCGGGGCGGACGGGTAAGGCAAGGGTGGCGGGCATGAACACTGCCTCTTCCGCCCTCCCGCGCGCGCTGTTCGCGCTGACCGTGTTCTACGGCGGCATGGTGACGTTGGGCGGCGTGCTGGGAGCCAAGCAGGTGGCGCTGGGGCCGTTGGCGGTCGAGGCGGGGATCTTCCCGTTCCTGACGCTGGTCGGCATCAGTTCGGGCGTGGCCGAACTCTACGGCAAGGCCACCGCGGACCGGCTGGTGCGGTTCGGTTTCGTGCCGCTGGCCTTCGCGATCTTTCTGGCGTGGTTCGTGCTGCGGCTGCCCACCGACCCGGGTATGTTCGAGCCCGCCAAGGCCGCGTTCCCGATCGTGCTGGGGCAGAGTTGGCGGATGATGGCGGCGGGCATCCTGGCCTATGGCGTGTCCGTCACGCTCAACATCTGGCTGTTCGCGCGGCTGCGCGGCATCACCGGGCGCTGGGCGGGGCTGGCGGGATTCGTGGCCGCCGCGCTCAGCCAAGTCGTCGATACGCTGATCTTCATCACCGCCAGCTTCTACGGGGAGCGGCCGATCGCGCAGTTGATGGCGGGGCAGATGCTGGCCAAGGTGGTGCTGTCGGCGGTACTGGTGCCCGTCATCATCGCCGCGGTGGTGCGCATCGGGCACCGGCTGGACGGGCCCGCCCCCCACGCCTAACGGCCCCGCCCATGACCGACCATTCCCCCGACCCCGCGATGCTCGCCAAGGCGGAGACGCTGACCGAGGCGCTGCCGTACCTGCAACGCTACGCGGGCAAGACGTTTGTCATCAAATATGGCGGGCACGCGATGGGCGACCCGGAGCTTCAGCGCGACTTCGCCGAGGACGTGGTGCTGCTGAAGGCGGTGGGCATCAATCCGGTCGTGGTCCACGGCGGGGGCCCCCAGATCGGCGCCATGCTGAAGCGGCTGGGGGTCGAGTCGACGTTCGTGGGCGGGCTTCGCGTGACGGACGCGGAAACCGCGCGCGTGGCCGAAATGGTCCTGGCGGGATCGATCAACAAGGACATCGTCGGCTGGATCAACGCCGCCGGCGGCCGCGCGGTCGGCCTGTCGGGCAAGGACGCCGGGCTGGTGGTGGCCGAGAAGGTGGGCGGGCGCGAGGCCGACCCGCTCCAGGGCATCGAACGCCACGTCGACTTAGGCTTCGTGGGCGAGCCGGTCCAGGTCGACCGGCGCATCCTGGACACGCTGTCGGCGGCCGGCATCATCCCGGTGGTGGCCCCGGTTGCGGCGGGCGTGGACGGCCAGACCTACAACATCAACGCCGACACGATGGCGGGCGCGGTGGCGGGCGCGCTGGGGGCCGCGCGCTTCTTCCTGCTGACCGACGTCGCCGGCGTGCTGGACAAGGGGGGCGAGCTGATGACCGATCTCGACCCGGCGCAGGTGGCGGCATTGCGCGCGGACGGTACGATCACCGGCGGCATGATCCCTAAGCTGGAGACGTGCGTGGCCGCGGTGGGCGCGGGTGTCGACGCCGCCGTGATCCTGGACGGGCGCATTCCGCACGCGATGCTGCTGGAGATCTTCACCGAGGCCGGCGCGGGGACGCTGGTGTCGGCGGGCGGGGTATCTGCGCGCGGGGGTTCTCGCGGGCGGCCGGCCTTCCTATAGGACCGGTACAGCCCCTTGCGCCCCCGGAGCCACCATTGATCGCCGTCCTCGAAATCGTCCAGCTGCTGCTACGCGTCGTCAGCTGGATCATCATCGCCCAGGCGATCCTGTCGTGGCTGGTCGCGTTCAACGTCATCAACACGCACAACGATTTCGTCCGCACCGTGTGGGACGCGCTGGGCCGGATGACCGAGCCGCTGTATCGCCCCATCCGCCGCATCCTGCCCGATTTCGGCGCGCTGGACCTGTCGCCCGTCGTGGTGCTGCTAATCATCTATATCCTCAGCAACATCGTCATCCCCAACATCGCCGCCAGCTACCTGACGGCCAGCCCGTACTGAGGCGGCAATGACCGCGCGGATCATCGACGGCCGCGCGCGCGCCGCCGCCCTGCGGGAGCAGGTGGGGACCCATGCGCGCGCCTTCGCCGCCGCCGCGGGCCGCCCGGCGGGGCTGGCGGTGGTGCTGGTAGGCGAGGACGCGGCGTCGGCCGTCTATGTCCGGTCCAAAGAGCGCGCGACCGAGGCGGCGGGGATGCGGGGCCAGGTCCATCGTTTGCCCGCCGACGCGACGCAAGGATCGCTGCTCGAACTGGTGGAACGGTTGAACGCCGATGCGGGCGTCGACGGCATCCTGGTCCAGCTGCCGCTGCCGCCGCACATGGACGCCGACGCGGTGATCGCCGCGATCGATCCGGACAAGGACGTGGACGGTTTCCACCCCGTGAACGCCGGGCGGCTGGCGACGGGGCTGCCGGGCTTCGTGCCGTGCACGCCGCTCGGTTGCCTGATGCTGCTGCGCGAGGAACTGGGCGACCTGTCGGGGCTCGACGCGGTGGTGATCGGCCGCTCCAACATCGTCGGCAAGCCCATGGCCCAGCTGCTGATCGGCGACAGCTGCACCGTGACGGTGGCGCACAGTCGCACGCGTGACCTGGGCCAGGTGGTCGCCCGCGCGGACATCGTGGTCGCCGCGGTCGGCCGCGCGCGCATGATCCGGGGCGAATGGCTGAAACCCGGCGCCACCGTGATCGACGTCGGCATCAACCGCCTGCCCGACGGCAGCCTGGCGGGCGACGTCGATTTCGCGAGCGCCGCCCAGGTCGCGCGCGCGATCACGCCGGTGCCGGGCGGCGTCGGCCCCATGACCATCGCCTGCCTGCTGAGGAACGCGCTGATGGCCGCGCATCGTCGCGAGGGGATGACCCCGCCGGCGGGGCTGTAGGCCGGTGCTGGAACTCTACGTCTCCGCGCTCATCACCTTCTTTGTGGTGATCGACCCGCCCGGTTGCGCGCCCATCTACGCCGGGCTGACGCAGGGGGCGAGTGCCGCCGACCGCCGCTCCATGGCGATCCGCGCGGTGGGCGTGGCGTCGGGCATCCTCCTGTCCTTCGCGCTGTTCGGAGAGGCGCTGCTGCACGGGCTGGGCATCGGTCTGCCCGCGTTCCGGATCGCGGGCGGCATCATGCTGTTCCTGATCGCGCTGGAGATGGTGTTCGAGCGCCGCACCCAGCGGCGCGAGGACCGCGCGGCCCAGGTGGCCAGCACGCCGGAGGTGGAGGACGTGTCGGTCTTTCCCATGGCGATGCCGATGATCGCGGGCCCCGGCTCCATCGCCAGCGTGATGCTGTTGATGAGCCGGAACAG
>Ga0325400_1004647_pt1 | contig 12753 bp, 7 predicted proteins | sample PopdelMetagenome_2_FD_205662 | JGI IMG/M metagenome (GOLD analysis project Ga0325400, IMG submission 205662) | Populus deltoides microbial communities from Bellville, Georgia, United States - Xylem-PdKOR-R1 | ecosystem: Host-associated > Plants > Phyllosphere > Stem > Wood/Secondary xylem...
TAGTGTGTTTTTTTTAACTGTTTTTTTAAGGGTGTACTATTTTTATTTTTATTTTTATTTTTATTTTTATTTTTATTTTGTGTTGCGTGGAGATGGGTTGTCGGGTCTTTTTACGACAACTGTGGAGAATGAGATATGAAAGATACGTGTCGAGCTGTGTATGGTGGTGCTTCTATGATTAACAGGGATTGTAGGCTTACGTGTCTTGTCCCAATTAGTATGGAAGCTATACACAGGAGTTGGGTAAACTTTATTTTTACCCCCTTTTACATGTTCCACTATTTCAATAGTTCAAGATTTTCTGGTTTTACCCTTCATGTCCCAATAGGGCATGCTCCGTACCGTGGTCGAGATGGGAACTCGAGGGCTTTTTCAAGAATGGCGAGAATGCTATCTTTGATATATTCAATCATACATTATTTGGAAATTGCGATCACAACTAGAAAGGACAGAACCCTGTTTCCTTTTTGTAGAATTGAATTAATTCAATAGAATATACCCTAAATATTTAATTTGTATACAAAATTTAAGGTATTAAAAGAAACTAAACCCCACAGAAATTAAAACTATTGTAGATATGCCTTGGATTCCTGAAGATTATAATAGTAAAATCACTCTTTTGGCCTTAATTGAAAAATCAAATGAGCTTGCCATGATGGGTAAAATGGTTTTTGCATCATATTAATTTGTCGTTCTTTATTTGTTTGGAGACAACAATATCTTTTTATTCTTTTTATAATAATACAATTATTACATTAAAAGTTAAAAGTTAGAATGTTTGGTTCAGGAGCCTTGTAGTAATTGTATTTTACAATGAACAAATATTTAATTATTTTATTACCCTTATCATTTAATTTTTTTGAAATAAATAAATAAATATTTATTTGAAATAATTTTAGGATTAATTTATAGAGAGAAAGTATAGATATAAAAAAACAAAAATATATTTGAATGGGTAGACAAAAACAAATAAATAACAATCTAAAATGAATTTTTATTCTTATAAAATAAGAAAAATAAGATAACATGCTTCTTTTGTCTTAACTTTTTCTATATGTTCTTTCTCGAAAAAATACTATATCATAAAAATTATTGGAGACAACTCGGACAGTAAATCAAACTTGAATAATTATATTTTCTCTTTATAAACCTGCAGGATATTTTTTAAAAGAGTATTATCATGTTAAACAAGGGTTAGACCCACTTTCCCATAAATCAACAAAACAAAAACTCATGTTTAATCATAATATAGGTAAAATAAACGAGGTATGACAATGACAAGAAAAGAAAAATAAAAAAAAAGAGAGGAAATAATTTTTTTGAAAAATGGAAAAGAGAAAATAAAAACAAGGGGAGGTAAAAAAAAAAAGAAGGAAGTTCACATGATATGCTGTGTGTGTACTGTGTAGTGGTAAAGATAAGTCTTTTAAAAGTACGGGCAGCAGTCATGGATTTCTTCAACTCTTCTTCTTCTTTTTGACTCGCATCCCGAAATCTTTCCCTGCAGTGATCACTGCATAGTAACATTTACAAGAGAAGAATACATTGAGGGAAACGAATAGAAACTTCCTTTTTCTTTTATTATCAATCCAGAAGCAATAAAAATGGCTTCTTGTTCTTGTCTGAGGCTTGAAAATGTGATCTTTTCATCAACTTTTAGAAAACCGGGGCAAACTAGTGCAAATGGCAGTGTTCTCCTCTCTTCTCCTATCTCTTCTTTCTCTCTTTTATCATCATCTTCTGCTTTATTTTCTCCAATCTTAAAAACTTCACATTCGCTTAGCTCTTCTCTTTCTGTGAAAGCTTCCTCTTCTACTGCCATTGCTGAACCTGAAGGCATCAAGGTTTTTTTTTTTTCTGTAATTTCTGCAGAGACAAGTATGTATGTTTTATATGGAAATAATAACAAATGGGGATTTGATTTTTTGTGTTTTTGCAGATTAATTCAGTGCCGACAAAGCCAATTGAGGGTCAGAAGACAGGGACAAGTGGTCTGCGAAAGAAGGTAATTTTCTGCTTCTTTTGGATGTTTGGATGCCGAGAAAGTTTAGGAAAGTGAATTAAAATTCTGGGTTTTATGTGTTTCGATGAATAAAAATCAAGTATTTGGTGGAAGTTGATAGTTTTTTTTTTTGATGATAATGATGGTAACAGGTGATTTATTCTGGTTTCAAATTTGTGTTCTTATAGGTTAAGGTTTTCACTGAGGAAAACTACCTTGCAAATTGGATTCAGGTTTGATTGTTTCTTTTTAATGTTTTGTGGCCTTGAGTTCTGTGTTATGTTATGGTTTAGGGGGGCATTTGATAAGGTTTTTTTGGTAAAGCTTGAGTTTTTTGTATGTGTAGGCATTGTTTAATTTATTGCCACCAGAGGATTACAAGAATGGAGTGCTGGTCTTGGGAGGGGACGGTCGTTACTTCAATCGAGAAGCTTCACAGGTGATTGCTGCTCCTTAATCAACCTTTTACGTGTTTAATTCTGTGATTCCTTCTCTCATTATTGGAGTTGTTTGGATTTAAAATGCAGACAATCATCAAAATTGCTGCAGGGAATGGTGTTGGCAAAATCCTTGTCGGCAAGTAAGTACAGTGATCGATCCTTTTGTTGTCATATGGAGGAAATGCTAATGTGCAAAGGAAGATCGATGTAATAGATGAGTGCTGAATGCGAAGACTAATTGTTTGAGACCATTTCTTGCGAACTGTGATAGCTGCTTTTGACTGATAGAACCAAACATTGAGTTGATTAGAAATTGGTTTTTTAAGTTAATTTAACTCCAAAAACCCAGGAAGTTTAACTGAGAAACGTTGGCAGTCATTTGGGCAGTTTTAATAGTCAAAATTAAGGTTTGGACATCAATAAAATTGATTTTTAAGTTTGCTAACTTCATTTTCTCCTCAGAAGTCTCTCATTTATCAGACGGTTTGCTTGAGAATCATTTTGGAAAACTTTAAAGAATTGCTTATTTTTCCATCTTGAGTTATTTATGTGTGATACCTTTTGGAATCTTGAATGCCAAAATCATTTTTATGCAATTTGGGTATGTTTTATGGTGCTAATGTTCCACCATTCCAGGGAAGGTATTATGTCCACGCCAGCTGTTTCTGCTGTGATCCGAAAGAGGAAGGCAAGGACATACTTCTCATCTATACTTTGAGCAAGATTCAGCATCTAATTTCAAATCTGTAATAAAATTGCCCCCTTTCCTGCTTAACCAAACAAATATTTCTGCAGGCCAACGGTGGATTTATAATGAGTGCAAGTCATAATCCTGGAGGGCCTGAATATGATTGGGGTATCAAGGTGAATTGTTAACGCTCACCTCATACTCCTGTCTAAATACAGTTTCATCTCAACAGTCAACTCTAAACCTGAGTCCTACCCTTTTTATAAGCTGTATAAAAACATGAAGCATGATGGGCTGATATGCATACTGCAGTTTGCTACCATACTACTGGCAGTTGTCAGTTCTTTTTCTTTTTGCATTTATCATACCTGTTGATGATTTAAACCATCCTGAAATGTTCTGGTTTGCAATTTAGTACCTGGTTAAAAGATATTTTTTTTCCCATCACAAATTAGTGGGTAGTTGAATGAACCGACACTGTTGAGTTACCTTCAAGTAAGCCAGTTGATGTGAATTCTTTTATTTTTTCTTTGCATTTACCAGTTTAATTACAACAGTGGGCAACCTGCACCTGAATCCATCACTGACAAGATATATGGAAACACCCTTTCTGTAAGTATCTGGCTGTTTATGTATGAAAAAAAGTTTTTGTTTGTTTACTTGCAATTCTTTTTGTTCTGTCATTCTTCTTTCTTCAGTTTGGTCATGTTCTTCTTGTTTTCATGTCCTCTTTGAAGAGTTAGACTGTAATCATGTTCTTCTAGTTTTCATGTCCTCTTTGAAGAGTTAGACTGTAATCTTTGCATATGTGTACCCATGTACACTAGTTTCTTATGCAATTGTTAAGAATGTTCTCTGCTGTACTATATGATTCTATGTGAAGAGTAAATGCTATGGATGAAATATTTATTTTCTTCCTAAAGTAGACACTGACATTGGCAATTCTGAGCACTACCACTTGTGAGTGGTTTTTTCTTCGATTGAGTGAAAAATCCGAATTTTTAAAGTTATAAACCTGTACCAATGCTCAACCTTTGTGAAGTTTTTGTGATTTCTTCTCTAGGTCAGTTAAGCTACATAAAACTGAAAGCACAAGCATGGCAGTAGGTTGGCTGGTGTAGGCTAGTTACTTTATAAGCATTATTACATACTTTTCTTATTCATCTATTATTCACGTCTTATGTGGGTTAATATCCATCTTTTCTTGTTTGCTAAAAAATGCAATATACTTATAATCTCCATAAGTAAAGATTTTGGGTTGCCACTTGACATCATCTAACGTCCATAATTATTTGAATGGCTTGCTTGAATTTTTTTTTTTGGAGAATTGCTTGCTTGATTATTTAACTTCCTATAATTTGGTAGTTCCTGCATGAATCTGAAATTTTGTAAATGCTGTGCAGATATCTGAGATTAAGATGGCGGACATTCCTGATGCCGACCTTTCTAGCCTCGGAGTCACAGAATATGGAAACTTCAGTGTTGAAGTAGTAGACCCAGTTTCGGATTATTTGGAGCTAATGGAGGTTAGAAACAAATTGTGTATATTTGGGTGACCATTCGTTTGGGTTGTGTCAGTAATTGTATGGATTATTTTGCAGAATGTATTTGATCTTGAGCTCATCAAAAGTCTCCTTTCACGGTCAGATTTCAGGTACATTGGTTTTCTGCCAAGTGAAATTAATAGTTTCAAACATGTTTGTTCATGCATATGATAAATGGAGAAGATTCTCTATTCCCTTTGGCTATCTTATGCTATTGATATTCCTCCAAGTGTTGACTTATGGATGGATTAATCTGCATTGAAATCCATATCTTATCTCAACTTAGCTCAACAAAGATTCCCCTGAACTGTTTGCAGTCATCTATGTAAAAGCCTGTTCCCTAGACCACTATCTCTGTGGCTGTTTTCACAGATATCGTTTTTCTTTTCCTTCTAATATGAAAAGTTCATAGCTTGAATATTGTGTTTTCCATCTTAATCATATATACTTTACATCATTTATTTTTCCTGTACAGAAGCATGTCCAATTGTTTTGTGTTTCAGGTTTGTATTCGATGCCATGCATGCTGTTACTGGTGCTTATGCAAAACCCATCTTTGTGGACAAGCTTGGGGCCAGTCCGGTATTTCCTGGATGACACATTTTGAAAATAGTTTTCAACTATAGTATAATTTCTGTAACAGATGTTAGTTCGGCATGTAGGATTCAATTTCAAATGGGGTACCTCTGGAGGATTTTGGTCACGGCCATCCAGATCCTAATCTTACGTAAGATGGCTAATAACTTCTAGACCATATAGTGAATTGCAATTATTTGATAGCAATTGAACTGTATCTTTTACTCAAACAGATATGCCAAGGATTTGGTCAACATCATGTATGGTGAGAATGGACCAGATTTTGGAGCTGCAAGTGATGGTATGTCACATGAATTTTGAAGAAAAACATCCCCCCTCATTTTTCAAGTGTTTGATGTGTTATTAATTCCTTGAATGTATGCATGGATTCATTGGCAGATTAGGCTGCACTGAGTAATTCCCTTTAGGTTTTGAGCTGAATTTTGCACTGAAAGTTTGGCGTTCCACTTTGTGGCATGGACTAAATAAAGTTTCAATTGCAATGGACTTTAGGTTGTGGCCATAGTTTTTATTGATTGAAAGATATGGAATGACAAGCTCAGTGGTTTTACTGACAAATAAACTTTACCCTTTTATCAGGCTAGAAGTATTGACCATGTAAATAATGAGTATTTGAACTATCAAGAGCTATAAATTGAATTTAGTCTCAAACATTGATGGAAGATATAGCTAAGTTTTTAATTCAAAGATGAATAGCTAATAGCATAAACTGAATTGAATTTGGATCATTTTGGAGAAACACCCAATTACAGAGCCATAAGTGTGTTTTTAATTAATAAGTCCAACTGAATTACTCAAAGCTTGGCCTGTTATGCTTACGTATCAGGAGCACTTTGTCAGTAAATGTTGTTACCAATAGTGAAGTTACTCTATTTAATCAATCTGCAACGTGCGTTTAGATCTGGATTATATATATTGTATGCATTTGTTGTTATCACACTTTTTCACTGATATAGATGAGCCAATTCGAAATCAACCCTCAAGTTACATTGCTAAACACAATGATACCATACACAACAAGATCGTTTTGAGTCTCAAATTTGTTGTTGTTTCAGCAGTTTTCACTGCTGTATCCCTAGAAAAACCAGTCAAATAGAAAGGAAGAAATTTTGTAAAGTTTTGGAAGGGCTGGTGGAAATCTTGAATGAAGTGATTTGGGTGGCAAACCATTTCATATAGCATTTATGCCAAGCTTATGAAACATAAAACCTGTGAAGGCCAACCTTGATAAGGATAGTTGAATTTAAATCAAGGTTTGATCTGCACTTTAGTTCACTGTAGGATGGATTTTGATTAAAATAAGCTAGGTTGATATGACCAACCAATATTTAGTTTGCTTATTTTGCTGCTATATGCTAGAGCAAAAGAAGATTTATGTTAAAGCACTTTAAATCCTTAGAATGAATAGGAATACCATGATCTATAATTCCAGGGCATGAACTTTGTTTTAGTCATTGAAGTTTTGATAAGAGTGTTTGACAAGAGCAGGGGCAGTTAGATTGAAAAAGGTGAAATGAAAATTTAGGCTGCCAGATGTCTTTCTAAAACGCAATGTGGCGTATTGCTTGTATCAGTTGAATGAGTAATTGGTGTTTCTTATTGAATCATTTGGTTCTACTTTTAGCTCTGTATGATGATTAATCATGATGTCATTAGTATCTCTATTTCACAATTAGCTTCTCTTACCATTATCAGGAGATGGGGACAGAAACATGATCCTAGGTAGAGGGTTTTTTGTCACTCCTTCAGATTCGGTTGCTATCATTGCTGCCAATGCACAGGAAGCCATTCCATACTTTATGAGTGGCCCTAAGGTAGAAAATTCTGCAGGTTTTCCTCAACCTTTTGATGTCTAAAGAAACGAAAAATGAATGTCTTCTTCCAATCTTCAGGGTTTAGCTCGTTCCATGCCGACAAGTGGTGCTCTAGATCATGTGGCTGAAAAATTGAATCTTCCATTTTTTGAGGTTATGAAAATCTTGGACAAAACTCTTAGTTTCATTAAAGGGGGAAAAGATAGAAGGTAGAATAGGGTTTGGGTTGACAGAGATGCTTGTCTTCTGACAATCTTTTTTCTTGTTTTCAGGTCCCTACTGGTTGGAAATTTTTTGGGAATCTTATGGATGCTGGAAAATTGTCAATTTGTGGTGAAGAAAGTTTTGGAACTGGTTCTGATCACATTCGTGAGAAGGATGGCATATGGTAACTATCTGAGATGCATCCAATGAACCTCCCACATAAACCAGAATTAAGGCTCTTACCTGCCTATTAGTGTTAACAAAAAACAGCCATATAGCGGTCCAATTGGTAGAGGTAGAAGGCCTGCCATATAATTGTCCTTGCTTATTCCTTGTGAAAGAGTAGAGGGTCTGATGGAAGGAATAGATTGACTGTTTTGCTGATGGAACTACAATCTAATTCAAGTGGTTTACAACTTTAGAGCTGAATTAGAATTTTAATAGTTGTTTAACATTATCTTTGTCGTTGGAATGTCGTACTTTAAATTGATAGGTATTGACATAATCAAAACACAATATTTGTCTCATTGCATATTTCAATTTTTCCAACACAAGTATATTGTTTGGATTTGCTGTCTATTGTTGTGATTATTGCAAAACCTCATCAGATTCATTTTATGACCTAAGTATTTTGTGAATGTTTGGTGAACCTGATTCAGTTTCGCATCTGTTCCATAAAGTTCTATTGCACTGAATCATGTTCACATTTTCAATGCAAATGTTTGGTTTCTAAGAGTCCCTTTTTAGGAATTTTTTGGCTTGGTTTAACACATCTCACTTCTGTTATGAAAGGCGGCCAAATCCCATATAGAATAACAAATCTATCCAATTGCAGGGCTGTTTTAGCTTGGCTTTCAATTATTGCTTACAGAAACAAAGACAAGAAACCAGGGGAGAAGTTAGTATCTGTTGCTGATGTTGCGAAAGAGCATTGGGAAACCTTTGGAAGAAATTTCTTTTCTAGATATGACTATGAAGTAAACATCAGAAATTTTTTTTGTAGATGATAATATAGTTGATGCTTTGGATTTAGCTATGGGCTAAACTTCCTTTGTCTCGGTGGAGGTGGGTACTGGGTACAATTCTTTAATTTGTGTAAATTCTTTTACAGGAATGTGAATCTGAAGGTGCCAACAAAATGATCCAGAATCTTAGAGATATAGTCTCTAAAAGCAAACCAGGTGATAATTATGGTAAGTTCGCATCTGATCTCCTCTTCATAATCACATTCTTCTATTTGACAATGTCTAAGCACTGTATTTACTATCTGCTTCATAGGAAATTACACCCTTCAGTTTGCTGATGACTTTACGTACACTGATCCTGTAAGTTAAACATTGCATGTTTATCATATTTGACTAGTATAATTTCACCAAGCATCTGTAGTTTAATATCACTGCCATGTTTAACTTATCTTCATGCGATCTTATAGGTGGATGGAAGTGTGGTATCAAAGCAAGGTGTCCGGTTTGTTTTCACCGATGGATCAAGGATTATATTCCGTTTATCTGTATGTTCAATTGATTATTTTTTCCTGCCAGAATTTGAAGCTACATAGGCTCCTGTTTTTCTTATAACTGGAATATCCACATCTGCAGGGAACTGGATCAGCAGGTGCAACTGTCAGAATCTACATTGAACAGTATGAACCAGATGTCTCTAAACATGAGATGGATGCCCAAGTAGCCCTAAAACCACTAATAGGTCAGTCACATTGTTTTTTTCTTCAAATAAAATGCAATTTCTTAGGTTTTACTTGCATATGTATTCTTGATATGTTTGGTTTGTTTTAGATCTGGCATTGTCTGTATCAAAGTTGAAAGACTTCACAGGAAGGGACAAGCCAACAGTCATCACATGAAGTTAACAGCAATTGCGAGTCTCACAAATCAAGTGGTATGCCAAGTTATGCTTAATGGCAGGTTGGGTTTTCCTTTCTTTTCTGGCTTTACTTGCCATACAGATTCTTTCTGCTCAATTTTGGTTGTACTTTAGCTAGCATGGTATTATGGTTCAATAAATATTTCCATGTAAAGCAAGTAAAAACACATCTATGCAAATAAAATCTCTTGCATTCACTGCATGCCCTTGTTAATCTTCATCTCCCCCTTGTTGACTTGAAGTCATTGTGGATGGATAACAGTAAAAATGATAAGACATAAATATTGGCTAGACGTTAACTGAAACCTCATGTTGAACGTGGTTAAGGTAACCTTCTTATCTGACCCCATTAGAAGACACGTACTCAAGCTCTATACGAGTTTCCTGTTGCTCCTGCCGTTCTTCACTGGATGTTAAATCCTCCAAATTAATTTCCTCGTGTTCTCTGCTCTATCTCAGCTATACAAAGATCCCACCCTCCAATTGAAGCATGGTTTGGAGCTGTCAACCTGATTTTTCATATTTGATCGCTTTAGTTTTAAGTAAATCGTCTAAAAACATTATTGGAATTTCGGACCTTTTTAGGATGGAAATAGGAAAATAAATAACAGGAAAAGAGAACAAATGGAAAGTAGCAGACTGAAAAGGTTGAATAGAGAGAGCATTTGAGAGTGAGTATATTGGTACGACCTTTTTCATTTCATTTAGTTTCATCCACTGTTCCATGACAACAAAATGCAATGGTGCATCCATGATAAGACAATTACAAGTCACTTGCAGATATTGCCTTGAATTTGTAAACCAATTTACCCATATCTGATACGCAATTCTCTTTCAATATTGCTATGTCCATATAATATTTTGGCCCAACAACTACCAACTAAGAAGATCTGTTAGTATTATGTATCATTTAGTGACCATTCTTCATGCATTAGATCTATGATAGAGCTTGTTGCATGGTCATGGCTATCCCTTCAAAAGACATGATCTGGTGGTGTGTTTATGACAAGCAAAGCAGCTCTTTTTGTTGTCAAGGTTCATCCTATTGGTGTGCTTTTAGCTGATCAGATCATGATGAAACATCCAATGCCAGGTACCGACCGCATTTTGTGGGAGCTGAGTGTACAACTAAAACAAGCATGACCACAATATAAGATATAATGGGAAAATAAATGTCTTTAATACTTCCATAGTCATCTTTAAAATGCAAGGTAACACTCTCCAGCAGCCCCAATTGACATAATGGCGCAGAAAGCACTCAGCATGAGAGAACATGTTGGGACACTATTTTTGTCCTTTTAAAGTTCAAATGTAGCATCAGCCACTTCTCTCTCGGAAACTTTTATACCCTTAGTTAGGATGTGACATTGTCTAACTGCATTCTCTTCTACAGAGAAAAACACTTCAAAGAGGGACCCTAGAGTGCTTTTTCAGTATGAGAGAACACTTGTGATGTAGGCTTTTCTTTCTACATCCCCTTTTACTTCAAGCTGGGGGCATCAGAAAGTTAACCCTAAAATCCTTTGTTTCTATGATGTTTCCTGATAAGCATCCAATAATGCGAATTTTCTGTTGTTTTGAGGTTTTGTACTCGTAAATCCCAAAATTATAAGCCTAATTTTTTGTTGTTTGCTCTTTAGTTTCCCCTTAAATGGACACATGAAATTCTATGTTAAGCTGGACCAGGTTCAATAGTGTTTCCTTTGGCAAAGAGAACATACTTTTACTATCATTGAATGGAGCCCGCCTTTTTCTTCAAAAATCCAAAACCAAAATCAATCTGGATTGTCTCTGCTCCCCATTTCTAATGTGATTTAAGTCCTCCACCAGACCCACCAAGAAATAATTGTACAGACGAGAAAAGTAAGCGAAACTTGTAGTGCATGATATTAGAGGATAGAACTGTGTTTGTCCTAACTGATACACACACTTAAGCTATAGTTGTTGTAATAGATCCAACCTTGTTGGGTCTATCAGTTTCATGGGATTTGCTCTTGAAGAGAACAAGCTCAATCTGCCCCACCTTTTTATCTGCATGACATTGTGACAACTCCACCATCATGTTAGTTGCTTCTAGTGATGGACCTTGATGTCCCCCCTTTCTTTTCCACCTACTGTCCTCTGTCCTGTAGTGAACAATTTCAGGTTTGTGGAAAGTTCTCAACTTGTAGAGAGTTTTTTTTTTTTCCATCAAAATGTTAGTATAAACCAATGTTGAGAAAATGACATCCACATTTATCTCTAGGTATTGTCTTCATAACTATGCTATGCTGCCAGCACTAAAACACATTGCAGTTGAAGATATTCTTGCCAGGGGGTTTCGATCGACAATTTCAGCTTCAACATGTCATAACCCTTCCGAAATACCTTAGGAAACATCTACATAAAAATAATTACAAAAAAAAAAAAAACACTTTCAATCGTCATGTCAAACGCAGTTATGAAACCATGTATATGCTCTTAAAGTTTGACTAAACCATGAAGAGGTGGATACTTTTCTATATAACCTTTGTTTTCCTTTGATTTGAAGAGTGATTATAAGTCTTCCCCACAAGTTATTGTCAAAGAGACGTAAATCCTAAGGCTTCGTTTTGTGTGGTCGGACGAACTGTATATTTAAAGAAGTGTTTGATTAATCGAGACATTATTTCTCATGAATTCCATTGAATTAATGGAGCTTTTGTGAAGAATACCATGATTTCAGGTTTCAAAATAGTTTGTACTTATTCCTTACAAGTTTGTACGTATTCCTTACAAGTTTCTACTACCATTCATATACCTCTACTCCATACCCTCTTTATGACCATCATTGGTTTCAGCATCATATACTAAAAGGAAGAGGCAAGAATTCTTGATGTATACTTGCTGTAATGCATCCCTTTTTCATGGTTTGTCCCAGTTGACAGCTACTTTTGTTTACTGTTTCTATTGGAGAACTACTTCTATACATTTTAGGGCTGGAAATGGACCTACCTTGTTACACCTTAAATAGTAAATTCCTTAGTCTTCAGTCAAGACAATCAAGCACTCCTCCACTATCCAATATCATGCATCTTTTCGTACATCTTAGGCAATCCATTTCCCTGTAATTCTCCATTTCCTTATTTGTATTTGACTTTAGGGAACAACTATTTTACATTCATCCATATGCATACAAGTTTGACTTTGTGGATTTTATTAAATCAAATCACACTCTCCATGATTTAATGCTTGATTAATTACATCTATCTCAAGACCTATATATAATTCATATAGTTGGATCTTAATAGTATTGTCTTAAAATATCTAATCTAAAATGTTTGAACCTAGTGCTAGTGGAGAAACTTTAAAAGCAACACATATAAATAATTACTTTGAAAAAAATAATTTGAAACTTAGAAGCATGTTTGATTCATAGAAATTAAGATATGAGTCTCATGGCATATTAATTAAGATGCTAATATTTAAATTAGAAGTTTATTTGTTTTTTCTTACACACACACACTTATCTTTCATACCAATTTTGTTTGAAACAAAATATATTCAAGAAATTAATTGAAATGCTCTTAATCTATTTCACATTTCGGATTTGTTTGTTTTTGTG
>Ga0325400_1004651_pt1 | contig 12751 bp, 4 predicted proteins | sample PopdelMetagenome_2_FD_205662 | JGI IMG/M metagenome (GOLD analysis project Ga0325400, IMG submission 205662) | Populus deltoides microbial communities from Bellville, Georgia, United States - Xylem-PdKOR-R1 | ecosystem: Host-associated > Plants > Phyllosphere > Stem > Wood/Secondary xylem...
TTATTTGTATTTGTTGTATCACATGTGATGTATCAATCTGAATGTGGAAACTTCTCACCAACAAATTAAAAGGAATGCCGTTGGTCGAGGACTTGTTTACACCTTCAAAGTCTTCTTCCATCATCTCATCTGCCTTGTATAAATAGCAGACAAACACAACTGGGTTTCTTCACAGCATACACACTCTCTAGCTATCCATCGCCAAATAACAATGCAGGTTCTTACTTACATATTGTTAGCAATTATGCTGTTTTTCGGAGCTTTTGGACCCGGTGCAAGAACTTGCTATGCCGTCCGATATGTCAATAAAATGGAGCATTCAAGAATGGGATTACGTGCGTTTGAGAAGAGGACAATTCCATATCGGGTATTTCCTCCTGCTCGCAACCCACCGCGCCGTTCATTCTTACCACCACGTCCACCACCACCTGGAACCATATATTAAGATCGATCTAAATCGTCTTTTCTCCGTTTTCTTAGAGGGGTTCTTGTGATTTCTAGTTCTCAACTAGGTTTGATCTCCTAATGTTTCGTTTCTTAGAGGGGTTCTTATGTATTATTTAGGTGATGTTTGTAAAAGATTAATTTAGTAGCTTCAATGTTGTTTTGGCTACCACAAGAAAAGGAAGAACGATTCTGGTTTCCAAGCTATTTAATGGCAGTGAACTCCCTAGCTATTTGTGGAAGGACAAAGGAAACTGTAATATTTGGAAAAAAAGAGTAACATTAAAGTTGAAAATTGGAAAGCTGGAGTAGCTAAAAGTCAACCATCATTTACAGGAAACTTCCTGCTCTGTGTCGGCTGCAATGTTGAATTTTTGCAGCCATTCAACTCCCAAGAATGGTTTAGTTCAAGTATTTAGGATCATTAGGTTATTGGATCTTCATTTTTGTGATTTTTTTCATTTTTTTTTATAAGCATATACTGATCTCATATCTGAAGTAGCGGGTTAGTCAAATTAACGTGAATTGATATAAGTATTTTTTCAACTTTTTTAATATATTTTTCTTTCAATTTTGTCTTTTATTATTTAGTTTGTTTGAAAGTTATCCTTCATTATTTTATTCAGTTTCTTTCATTTTCCTCTTTCTTGTGGGAGGTTATTTTGATTTTATAACAGAGATGTGAATGTGGTATGCCGACTTGAGTCGGTTTTTTTTTCCTTTTTTTAAAAAATAATTTTCAGTTCATCCTTTAATATTTGTCTTGCCGGTAATTGAGATTTAGATTCTTTTTTATTTTTCTCTTTATAAGATTATACGTTTCCATTTATTTTTTGCTTTATTATTAAATAAAATTGTTAAGATTTTTTAAAAATATTGAGACTTTCTTATCATATTATTGACAAGCGCTCATGGCTTGTTTTTTATTATTTATAGTTTTTTTAATTATATTATTAAATTAACTATAATTATTAAATTCATTTGAATTAATAACCTGAATTTCAAATTTTTCTTAATTTTTGAAAAATATTATTATATCTTAAATACTTTTTTTATAATAGAATAAATTTAACCCAACCCGAGACGAAGCACCGATGACCTCGCTAGTGAAATTCCTAAAGAACACCAATTGCTGCGAGTAGAAAGGAATCAGAATGGAGAGGAAATTAAAAAAAGACGACATAAGCTGGTTTCAATGCATGAATCCAGGAGGTGACCTTGGTGGTGCTCCCATACCATGTCGCTGGTTGGCCACCGGAGCAGAGATCTGAGTTACGGGAGCAGTTCCTCTCCTCCTAAGTTCATTATAACCACCATCTGGGATACGATGCAAAACCGTTCTTGAAAGCTCCATTTTGTAGAAATGGACGCCGAGATCCCTGCCATAACAAGTTTTTGCCGTGGGTGCAAAAACTGCGAAGATGAACAGGATGGCATGGATATTCATGAAATGAACTTCCATTGCTTCATAACATTCATGAAATACTTACTACGTATACGTCCTTGCCTCTATTTATTGTTTCAAAGCCTTTGAAGTCAACTTGCCAGCTGTGAAATGGTTTGGAAGTTGACTTATAAGTTACCTTGTCCAGCGGACACAATTTAAGAACAAAGAGTGATAGTTATAATAATTACCTTGTTAATATTCCTTTATATATTTTTATCAGTTATTTTTGTTAAAATTAATAGTTGTTTTTTTCAAACGCATGATAATTTTAATATGAATTTACGAAAACATCCATATATCTATATATTAAAATTATCATGTGTTTGAACAAAAAAAAAAAAAAACTATTAATTTTAACAAAAATAACTGATAAAAATATTTATATATATATATATATTGAAAGGGGTATTCACTATTGATCTAAAGGGATATTGCCATCAATTTATATGAAAAATATTACTCATATTTTGTGAAAATGATCGTTTTATTGAAATTAATTGGCAGAGGGATTATTATTAGATAAGGTAAATTAAATAAAATAACTCTCTTAATATATCATAAAAGTATGTTGATTATCTAAAAATTAAAAAACATAAAATAAAATATCTTCAATGTTAAGAAGAATGATTTTAAAAATATTAAAGAGGCGCTTGATGTGGGAAATCTCCAACTCCCCTTAAATTAAAAGAGTATTTTATGTATATTTTATTTGAATTTACACTGAAACTATTGATTATATGTTAGATGCGTGATTGTTAATTGTTATAAAAATAGTTAATAAAAGGGTAATAACTAATTAAAAGTTGCAATTAATTGAAATGATGTATTGACAGATTTTCTAAAACTTAAAAGAAAAGAATGAAGAAAAAAACAAGAAGAGGATGAATATCGATGTGTCGACCGCCTCGGAGTCACCCGCCACTTGCCAGCATCACTTTTGGTAACTTTCTGATCGTCCGGAAGCATGGGCCACCAGTTTACGGCCTCCAAAACTCCATCACTGGACCATTTATTTATTTTTAACGAGCTCCTGAATCATTTTAATACAATTCAAGGCCGAAAAAGTTGCCACGAGTTAAACCGAATGTGAGGATGAACAACCTTATTGTTGAGGATATAATCTCAGTACTGTCATTGACGTTCTAGTGGTTGAATTAAAATTAACTAATTGTACCCTATTATGTTTCAATATAGAGAGAAAATATAAATTTAATGTTAAATTAAATAATTATTAGATGAATTTATATTAAAATTAAATCTAACAACATAATTAAATTTTTAATAAATCAATTTAAAAACTGAGGTTGTGGAACTCATCCAAACTTCACCTCCAACCACGACTTTCTTTGGTGTCAGCTTGATGCATAGAAAAGGATTCTTCTTTTATTCTTATTGATCACAATGCAATATCTACCGACTGTATGTAGAGGCTCTCAAGTTCTGAACAATAGATGTATCTTGAATGTCATGTCTTATAAATGAGTTGCGAATTACGCACATGCTACCCAAATAATCAATATCAGATTCCTTGTCGATCTTAATTCATTGCTACCTTCATAAAGAGAAACCTTTTCTGTTGTTTTGGTTGCAGGAATGAACTATTATTGTGAAGCGTTCCTATACCCCCAAGAGCAAATCTAGACAAACGCTGTCATCTGCACCCACTGCAGCAGCTGGATGGATGCAGCAGGTCAAGCATCTGCTGACAGCGTTACCCATGTAGTGTGCACTTATCCTCAGAAATTTGCATCACATCCTGATCTTTCTAATCCAGGCCCTCCAGTAGTAGCAGGCTCTGCATTTTACGCAATCTTAGTTGAAGGTGAAGTTTTTATAATGTGTTATTTTATTTAGTTTTTTTAAAACACTAAACTAAAAAAATACTCAAGAATGATTCCAAATTTATTTATTAAATTTGTCCTTGCAAAAATAGTAATATGGAGTTTGATCTGTTGAGTTTTAAATTAAATTTGGAAAGTATATTTGTAAGGCAAAAACCAGTTGACCAGCGTTTTTATTAGCTTAATTCACCTATTAAATTCATTTTAATTTCCAAACAAAATGCTAAAAGAAGAAAACGAGGAAAAGAGACATTAGCATATAAAAAAAACCTATAGAATAGGGGTTTTTTTCAAATTCTCTTGTTGAAAAAAAAACTAAAATATTGAACATAAACCTTGTTTATTAAGACTCGGGAACTGTGAGAAATATTATTTTATTATTTTATATAAGTATTTTAAATTAAAATTATATTCAGTTATATATTTTAATAAAATTAAATATTTATTCAGTTATATTTACTTAATTTTCAGGTAATTAAATTCATTTCTACAAACATATCAACAAAGAAATTGGCAAGCCAGTACAAAGAGCAATTTGACAACTTGCTACTCAACTACAATAGTTTGAAGGGATGACTTCAAAACTCTTTGCAACAATAATAGAGGCACGTTGGGCTAGCTATTTCAGCTTTTCCAGCCAGCGCTTTTTTTTGACAATAATAATTTCTTACCATCCACGGACCTGGACTCCTTTGAAAATTGGCCTAGCTAAATAACGCGTCTTTGAAAGGCCAAAAGAAGTCAGTTTCTACATATATATATATATATATTAAATTTTAGCTTATGTAAAGGATTAATATCTTGTGTTTGACACATATAACTCACAATATGGAGCTTTGTCCTCTTAAAAAAGAAAAGTAAATTAAATTTCCAAAAGACGTTTTGTAATTTTTATAACATTTACATACAAAAATCTCAGATGGATGTTAATTTGATCTTATATAACAAGAATTGTAATAAGTTTTGGATCCTCGATGAACTGGATATCACAATATGATCAGGTTAAGTAGTTTAGGCTGAATTTTATATGATGATAAGTTGTGCTTATTATCTAAAATATTTTTTTCCTGGTGGTTCTAATAAGTTAATTGTGAATCTGCTATAACTGATAACTGGTTTATTAATCAAAAAAACAAGGCTAAACTCAAAAAGAGATCTTAGTCAATGTAGAGTAATTAGCTAAACAACAAAAAGACTCGTAACTTTTTATCCCATTGTTGAGTCGTGTTCAAACTTCACGAGGATATTTTACCGGCCCAGTTTTATAAGGGTTAGCTTGTTATAACTAGCTAACTATGATATGAAAGATCTTTAAATTACACTTATTTAGATATTATTCGAGTTATTTTTTTATTTTTCTTTTTTAATTTTGGATTTTTTTGGTTTTTTTATCATTTTTTTCTTTATTTTCAGGTTTCCTAGATTTTTTAAAAAATATTTTGTAATAAAATTCTAAAGTAAATAGAATTATGTATTATTTGTGTTTGTTGTATCGCATGTGATGTTTCCATCCGAATGTGAACATCTCACCAACTAAAAGGAACGCCGTTGGTCGGCTAAAGGAACCGGATATGTTACACCTTCAAAGTCTTCTTCTATCATCTGCCTTGTATAAATAGCAGACAAACACAACTGGGTTTCTTCACAGCATACACACTCTCTAGCTATCCATCGCCACACATAACAATGCAGGTTCTTACTTACATGTTAGCAATTATGCTGTTTTTCGGAGCTTTTGGACCCGGTGCAAGAACTTGCTATGCCGTCCAATATCTCAATAAAATGGAGCATTCAAGAATGGGATTACGTGCGTTTGAGAAGAGGATAATCCCCGCACCTCGGGTATCTGCTCCTGATCCCAACAGAATGCACATTCAAATCGCACCACCACCACGTTCACCACCACAACGTCCACCACCACCTGGAACCATATATTAAGATGGATCTAAATCGTCTTTCCTCCATTTTCTTAGAGGGGTTCTTGTGATTACTAGTTCTCAACTAGGCTTGATCTCCTACTGTTTCGTTTCTGTATTAATTCTCAGCTGTTTAATTTCCTTGCTATCCTATCTTGCATAATTTATCATAAGCAAATGCCTCTTTCCTTTTATCACACGTTTCAACTTCTTTGTTCTTTTTAAGGTGGTAATAGCGATACTCAAACGAAAAAAAAAATCTTTTTATGTTTTACAAGAGTGAGTGCCAACGAAGCAGATATACATTCACTGATTAAAATCTAGAACTCACACATGTGATTCGTTTGCACCACCAGGCCGAGGGTTGTTTGATTATCAAACAGATTATGTTACAAAATTCAAATCATAATCCTGAGAGAAAACAGGTATGCTAAAATAAAGAAATCTCATCAAGTGAAGAAGATACGCAATATATAATCTCTGTCCATTTTAGGTTGATGTTTGTAAAAGGTTAATTTAGTAGCTTCAATTTTGTTTTGGCTACCACAAGACAAAAGTTGGCAGAAACGTTTGCCTAGACTTAAATATTGAGAATTTAAAAATGGTGATATAATTTGTTTTTTATTTGAAAATATATTAAAATTATTTTTTATACTAAAAATAAAAAAATATTATAAATCCAGAAGGGATCAAACATGAATTGGTATAAATATTTTTATTTCTAGTATTGAGATCTGGAAAAATAATTATAATATTGTCAATAACAAATTATATATTTCGGGGAAGATACGCAATAAGCTTCGCAGCCAGAATATTGGGATACAGGGATGATTCAAAATGGGACCACTGAGAAGAAATAGCTTGTGGTCAACGTTTAGATTTGTGGCCATCCTCTTGTAAAAGAAAAGGGAGAACGAGTATGGTTTCCAAGCAATTTAATGGCAGTGAACTCCCAGGCTATTTGTGGAAGGACAAAAGAGACTGTAATATTTGGAAGGAAGAAAGAGAGTAATACATCAAAAATAAAAAATAAAATACTTAAAAATACGAATTCTAATTTTTTATAAAAAAACAAATAAAAATTTAAAAAGACAAGGCTCAACTGCATTCCCAAATAGTATTATTTAGACTTATTCCTTGCGTCATTTTTCTTCACCAATTGCGATTCAAATTTTATCATAGGTAGGTCAAATAATTATAATTTAATTAAACCCTCAGTCTAGCAACTGGTCATGTATCCGTACAATATACAGAGAGGATACGCACAAAGCTCCACGCATAAAATTAAATGACCGTAGCATACCCGCAATATCCTACAGGAGAGGCGAAATTTGAATGAGGATCTAAAAAAGTTAGATGAATACAATCATTTATGTTATAACTAATTTTTTTCAATAAAAAAATACTAAAAGTTTTATTTAAAAAAAAGAAGAAGAAGAAATTTGAGTTCAAAAAAAACTCTAATTGTTATCTCAAATACAATATTTATTGCTTAATTTGTAAAATATCAGGTTATAATTTATTTGCATCCTTGCAAGTATCATAAATTTTCTTTTTAACAGCCAATCATAAAAAAATTATTTCTACCATATAGGAATTGAAATCCTTTAGGATTAATTGTGTATTTGTTATTGCAGTAACGACGACGGTTCAAAATGTTTTTTACTTACAAATACATTAAAATAAAGTTTTTTTATTTTTAAAAAATTATTTTTGACATCAGCACATCAAAATAATCTGAAAACATAAAAAAAAATTTCATTTTAAATAATTTTTTAAAAAAATTTAAGAAAACGTGGTTTGTATCGCGTTTCTAAACACACCCTAAAACATCCATCACAAGAAAAACCCTCGATAAACTGCTCGTCAATTCTTGGCCTGGTTAAAGTGGAACGGGTTGCCCATAACAAGCATATTGAGAGAGAGAGAGAGAGAGAGAGAGAGAGATATTAGTGGTTTCTATACATTAAAAAACATGTTACTATTAATTAAAAAATATTTGTAACATAAAATGATCATTCTATCATTTTTGAATAAAATTATTTAATTAGTTATTAAGAGCAAAACAATCTTTTTCATATAAAGTTTATTTGTCATTATCATACTAATTGAGGACACATAAGTCATTTCACATTTTAGATGCATGGTAAAATAACTTGAATACTCTTAAAAATAAAAATAAAAATAAAAAGATAATTGTGGTTCAATAGCCTTTTAGTCTTTGAACTCTTTGATTGCACAATAAAATGACTACATTGCCTTTAAAAGCAAGCAAATTAAAATTGTAGTTAAGGGGTTTTTTCATCATGGTTTTCTTAGTTTGAATAAGGGGTAATTCAGTCTTTTAATAAATATAAATATAATTAAATATAAACAAATATTGTTGGTGCATGTTTGCGCTCTGTGGGTGGTGCATGCGCGTCTCTTGGTGATCAAACATCACCTTCCATGATGATATTGGAAGTGTCGCACCATCCTCTTCCTAGTGGTCAGTCGCGTGTGCGCGTCTCTTGGTGATCAAACATCGTCTTTCATGATGACATTGAAAGTGTCGCTTTGTTCTCTTCCTAGTGGTCAGTCGCTTGTGCACAGCAAAGCAGCGGTTAAACTTCAATGGACTTTTTTTCCTGCCTCTTTTTTCTCTCATCACCTCGAATTCCGCACCAACCCTTCCAAAAATAAAATGTATCATATTAGTTTGTATATGTATTAATTTGGACTCTCATTATTCTAATTATTATTTGATTTATTTTTAATGTTTTTTTAAATTGATTTTTTTCAATTTCATCACTCATCATTTTATTTTGTTCAATTTTTGTATCCAATCTAGTCTTCATTCTTTTAATTGCTATTTTTTTAATTTTTATCCTTTTTCTTGATTTTGTTTTTCAATTTCATCCCTTAGCATGTTATTTCATTTAATGTTTTCATCCAATATGGTCCTTATTCTTTTTATTGCTATTTGTTTTTCAATTTAGTCCCTCATTATTTTCTTTCATTTAGTTTTTATACTGGATCTGGTCCTTATTTTTTTGATTTCTTATTTTTATTTTTATTTTGAGTGATTAGAAATTTTGCTTCATGATTTTTTTTGTTTTTTTCTTCTATGTGATAAATTAGGTCTCATGACCCAAGTCACGGGTTTTAAAAATTAGCCTCAGTCTTTTTTAAGGTCATTTTTTTCAATTAATTTTTTTTAGAACAAAAACCAAAACCAACCTATCGATTTTGGTTTTGTTCGGTTCGGTTTGGTTTCGATTTCGATTCGGTTCAATTATTTTATATTAAAACCGAAAAACTATGTTGTTTTTTAGGGGTTTTTTTGTAATTTTTAAACGGGTTTGGTTTTGGTTTTTTTGGTTTGATTTGGTTTGGTTTTTTGGTTTTAGGCTTATGAAACCGAACCAAACTGGGTATTTTTTTTAAAATATTCTAATCGGTTTAATCGGGTTTTTTTTCACAGTTTGGTTTTTTCAGTTTTTTTTTTGTTTTCTTGATTTAATTGGTTTTTTGATTTTTTTGTTCACCCCTGCAAATAAGCCTCCAATGATCCTGAGGTTTGTGACACTTAAACTAGTGATTTCTGGGGAGAAAACTTAGGGTCTAACTAGTTGAGCTGCACCCCTCAGGGTTAGTCAGATCAGGATTCTTATCTCTTACAATAGGTGTCGAAACAAGAAAAAAATGATGAATTTTTTGCAACTTTTTATTCTAATATATGGATCTCTGGGTGGGCGGGATTAAGGTATTGTTTGATATTATATTAGCGATTATTTTTAAAATATTTTTTTGTTTAATAATATATAAAAATAATATTTTTTATTTTTTAAAATTTATTTTGAACATTTAACAAATTGATTAAAAAATATCAAGAAAAATTAATTTTAAACAATTTTTTAAAAATTATTTTAACAAACACGCAATGAGATAGCTTCATTTCCAAACAAGTTCTCAATATCATTTTGGCCTTGGCACCTAAAAATATATTTCAATTTGGTTCTTTCTTCCCAAAGTTTTCTACAAGTTAAAGTAGAGTTTTTAAACTCGGCCTAGTAGTTGACCCGACCCAAGGCTTGGGTTACAGGTTTTGACCGGGTCACGCAGATCAATTCTAATTTTTTTTATAAATCAAAATGACTTCATTTTGATTAAAAAAATAGTCAATATGTTGTAACTGGATTTTTGATCGGGTCTTACCGGATCACCGGGTCAATTTGTTAGATCGGCCAAGTTTTGACTTTCTTTATTTTATATTAAAAACGAAAAACTATGTTGTTTTTTAGTGGTTTTTTAGTAATTTTTAAACGGGTTTGGTTTTGGTTTTTTGGTTTCAGGCTTATGAAACCGAAACCGAACCAAACCGGGTATTTTGTTTAAAATATTCTAATCGGTTTAATCGGGTTTTTTTCACAGTTTGGTTTTTTCAGTTTTTTTTTTTATTTAATTGGTTTTTTGATTTTTTTGTTCACCCCTGCAAGTAAGCCACCAATAATCCTGAGGTTTGTGGCACTTAAACTAGTGACTTCTGGGGAGAAAACTTAGGGCCTAACCAGTTGAGCTGCACCCCTCAAGGTTAGTCAGATCTGGATTCTTATCTTTTACAATAGGTGTCGAAACAAAGAAAAAATGATGAATTTTTTGCAACGTTTTATTCTAATATATGGATCTCCGGGTGGGCGACATTAAGGTATTGTTTGATATTATATTAGCGATTATTTTTTAAAAAAAAAATTGTTTAGTAATATATAAAAATAATATTTTTTATTTTTAAAAATTTATTTTGAACATTTAACAAATTGATTAAAAAATATCAAGAAAAATTAATTTTAAACAATTTTTTTAAAATTATTTTAACAAACACGCAGCGAGATAGCTTCATTTCCAAACAAGTTCTAAATATCATTTTCGCCTTGGCACCTAAAAATATATTTCAATTTGGTTCTTTCCTCCCAAAGTTTTCTACAAGTTAAAGTAGAGTTTTTAAACTCGGCCCAGTGGTTGACCCGACCCAAGGCTTGGGTTACAGGTTTTGACCGGGTCACGCAAATCAATTCTAATTTTTTGTATAAATCAAAATGACATCGTTTTGATTAAAAAAATAGTCAACATGTTGTAACTGGATTTTTGATCGGGTTTTGCTGGATTACTAGGTCAATTTGTCAGGTCAGCCAAGTTTTGACTTTCTTTATTTTATTTTTTTATAAGTTCAACCTAATTCCACTCCTGGATCAACCAGATCTCAGATTGATTCGGCGGGCTAGGCCACATTTTAAAACTATGAGGAGTTAAACAAGGAAGAGTATGTATCATTGAAGAAATAACATACTTTTTTCTAAATATTAAAACACCCGAAACATTAACTTCTAACACATCAATCTCGGATCACAATTCTTAGAGGTAAACAACCACAAACACTCAGAGCTGCTTTAAAGTTTGGTCTTTTATTTTTTTTTTTTTCTCACTCTTCTTCCTTTTGGGAGGTGACTTCCCTCCCCTCCTCTCCATCTCCTTCGCCTATTAGGGGTGATGAGATCATTGCTCTTGCTTGACAGATCTGCTTTCTCCAGGAGATCTGATAGGTGAGAGTTTTGGTACGGAAAGAATTCCCTCCTTTTGTTTTTTGCTTTATTAACTTCTTGTTCATTTAGGAGTGGTAATTTGTTGTGTATGGTAATGGAAGTGAGTGTTGAAATGGTGATTTAGGATTGATGGTGGGTGTTTTACAACAACTACGCAGCCTTCTTGGATGAGTGATTATTATTTAAAAAGAAGTTGTTATTTGTTCGAGATGCTGGTTTGCTCAGTTTCAGTGTGGTGAGAGCAGGTGGAGAATGTTTTTTATTTTTATTTTTTATGGTTTTTAGCAACAAAAAAGAGAGGATAATATAATAAAGTATAAGAAATATTTAGAAAAATAGTAGATTTATAGCTTCACATATGATATGATCAGGTCGTAAGTGTTATTTATTAGTTGCAGGTCGTAAGTGTTATTTATTATTTTTAAAAATTTTAATAATAAATTGATATAATTTACAATTAAAAAAAAAGGAGAAAGAAAAAATAAGAAAAGAAAGAAAGAGAAAGATTTTGAAGACACACCACAACTTTGATAACTCCGATGATGATATAATTGGTACAGTTAAAATAATATTAACAAGATAAATTCAATAATATCAAAAAATGTCATGAACAATGATCATAGTGGATTACACGAGTCATCCAAATACGTCGGGGTTTATCTGCCTTCGAACAACTCATGTGATTCATTTTGATTATCATTGGTGATCTTCTTTGAAATTGTTAGATTTGTTTTATCAAAATCTTTTCAACAATATTGATGGTATTATTATTAAAGCTTTAATATGTCTTCATTGTATTTTTTTTTTTTTTTGCTCCTTTTGCTCTCTTTTTTTTTTATTGTAAATTGTATCAATCTATTTGTAGCATATGAGAGAGTTCTAGATGATATTTGTGAATTGCTAGAGTAAATATTTTTTGTACAAATATCATTTATGATTCTTTAATTTGTGCTATTTTTTTAAATAATTTTTATACAATGTCATTTTATCTAGTTTTTTTTAAGTACTAAAGTACAAAATTACTCGAGAATGATTACAAACTTGGTTATTAAATTTGTCCTTGCAAAAATAGTAATATAGAGTTTGATCTTTTGAGTATTAAATTAAACTTGGAAAAGACATTTACTATATTGTGCTATATTATCTAGTTTTTAAAAAAAAAATACTAAAGTAAAAAATACTCGAGAATGATTACAAACTTATTTATTAAATTTGTCCTCGCAAAAATTGTAATATGGAGTTTGATCTGTTGAGTTTTAAATTAAATTTGGAAAAGATATTTGTAAGGCAAAAACCAGTTGACGAGCGTTTTTATTAGCTTAATTCACCTATTAAATCCATTTTAATTTCCAAACAAAATGTTGAAAGAAGAAAACGAGGAAGAGAGGCATTATCATAAAAAAAAAAAAAAACTTACAGGAGAGGGGTTTTCCTGTAACGTTTCTTATAAAATACTATTAATTAGAATAGTGTTTTATTTATTTATTTTAATGAATGTTTTATATATATTAAACTTGTTTTTAT
>Ga0325400_1004652_pt1 | contig 12751 bp, 13 predicted proteins | sample PopdelMetagenome_2_FD_205662 | JGI IMG/M metagenome (GOLD analysis project Ga0325400, IMG submission 205662) | Populus deltoides microbial communities from Bellville, Georgia, United States - Xylem-PdKOR-R1 | ecosystem: Host-associated > Plants > Phyllosphere > Stem > Wood/Secondary xylem...
TGATCGCCCCGATCCCGTCCCAGGACGTGAAACTCAGGAAGAACACCCCGAACAACGGGACCACCGCGAACGCCACGAAGATCAACAAGGCCGGCAGGACCAACCAGCCCAGCTTGCCCGTCGAGGTGTGGGCCGCGGAGGGGATCTTCGCGGCCACAGCCGGAGCCGTGCTCACGGACGCACTCACGAACCCATCGCCTGGTTCATGGCGTCGGCGAACTCCTGCGGGGTGATCGCGAGACCGAACAGCTTCTCGATGTTGTCCAGCAGGGTCTCCGCCTCGGTCGGCGAGAGCGCCTGGTCCCAGGACTGCTGGAAGCTGGCCGCGCCCGAGGCGGTGTCGTAGATGAACTGCAACCACTCCTCGTCCTCGGTGCCGGCGAACATCGAGTCCGACCCGTTGACGATGGGGACCGAACCGGACTCGATCCAGGCCTGGGTCGTGGCGTCGGTGATGAGCCCTTCGGCGAAGTACTTCTTGGCGGCGGTCTTGGCCTCGTCCGTGGCCTTGGACGACAGCGCCCAGTACGAGGAGGGGTTCCCGACCGTGTTGGACAGGTCGCCCTTGCCGCCCGTGACCTCGGGGAAGGAACTGAAGGCCAGGTGCCCGCCCGAGACGAAGTCGCCGCCGTCCGACTTCATCGCCCCGTAGGTCCAGGCGCCGTGCAGCATCATGGCGGCCTTGTCCGTGTACAGCAGCGCCTGGTCGGCGTTGGAGTCGGCCGTGATCGAGGCGAAACCGGTGATGAACCCGTTCGCCTGCACCAGTTCCTGGAGTTTGGTGAGGGCGTCGATCGAGTCGGGCTGCGACCACGCGTCGGGGGTTCCGTTGTAGATGGAGGTGAACAGTTCCGCCCCGCCGATGCGGTCGTAGAGGAACTCCAGCCACATCATGTTCGTCCAGCGCGACTGACCGCCCAGGGAGAACGGCGCGATCCCCGCGTCGTTGAAGACCGGCACCAGCGCCATCAGTTCGTCCCACGTGGTGGGGATCTCGGCTCCGACCTGCTCGAACAGACGCATGTTGTAGAACATGACGATCGGCGAGACGTTCTCGCACGGGACGGCGTAGATCTTGTCGTCGATGGTCGCGGCCCCGAAGGCGCTGGTGAACAGCTTGTCCTTCAGCTCGGCGTTCTCGTCGAAGAACGAGGTGAGGTCTTCCACCTGGTCGTTCTTGACGTAGTCGCGCAGGCCGCCGCCACCCCAGGTCCAGATGACCGTGGGGCTCTGGTTCGCGCCGATGGCCGTGCGGATCTTGGACTTGAAGGCGTCGTTCTGGAACGACGACAGTCCCAGTTCGCTGTCGGGGTTGGCCTCGTTGAAGGTGTTCACCGAGTCGGTGCGGATACCCTCACCCGGCTGGCCGGTCAGGATCCAGATCGTGCCCACGGCGTCGGCGCCGCCACCGGAACCCCCACCGGGACCGGAGTCGCCGCAGGAGGCGAGGACGGTGGCGACCAGCGGCGTGGCCGTGGCCAGGGCGAGGAAGGAGCGACGAGAGGTGTTCTTCTGATCCACAGTGATCTCCGTTGTGTCGAGCCGCTCCGATGCGGCTACCCACCCCCGGAAGCGATCCGGGTTCGCGGTGAGCTGGTTCGAAACTTTTCGATCCAGCCCTCTCCCTTGCGAGATTAGATTCAGTCTTGCCCACGGGTCAAGCAGGTCGGAGAATTCCCTCGGGTCACCTGGACCGTGTGGTCGAACCGAGCGGACTCGAAAACTTTCGATGCCTCACCGTGACCTGTCCGACCGGCAGAGCAGCCGGTCCGAGAAGGGGTTTCTCATGACGACGACGTCCTCCGACGGACCCACCCGATCGAGACTGACGGACATCGCCGCGGCGGCGGGAGTCTCCGTGGCCACCGTGTCCAAGGTCGTCAACGGTCGCCCCGACGTCTCCCCCGCCACCCGCGCGGCCGTCGAGGCCCACATCGCCCGGCACCACTACGTCTCGCCGTCCTCGCGGCGGACCGCGACGGAGGTCAGCACCGTCGAGTTCCTCCTGCCCGACGACCTGTCGGCCTACTCCACCCTCGTCCTGAGCGGCGTGGTCGAGGCCGGGAGACGGGCGGGGGTGTCCGTGGTCGTCGGTGGGTTCCTGCGCGGGAGCACGCGTACCGCTCCGCGGGCGTGGGCGAGGTCGCTCCTCACCGCCGGGCGAGGGGGCGTCATCGCCGTGACGGCCGAACTGTCCGACTCCGAGGTCGCGGCCCTGCACTCGGCGCGGCTCCCCGTCGTCGTCATCGATCCCCTCGGCCCGCCCCGCCACGAGGTCGCCAGTGTCGCCTCCACCAACTTCGCCGGGGGTTGGGCGGTCGCGGAACACCTGATCCGGCTGAGGCACCGCGAGATCGCCTACGTCGGCGGACCACCGCGCTCGGCGTGCAACCAGGCGCGGGTGCACGGGTACCGGGCCGCCCTGGAGGCTGCCGGCCTCGCGCCACGCCCCGGGTTCGTCCTGCAGGACACCTTCCACGTCGAGACCGGTCGTCGCCTCGGACGCCAGGTGCTGGACCGGGCCGAGCCCCCGACGGCCGTGGTCGCCGCGAACGACGAGGTCGCCCTCGGGCTCCTGGAGGCCGCACGCGTCCTCGGTCTGCGGGTGCCGCGGGACCTGTCGATCACGGGCTTCGACGACAGCGGCTTCGCGACCAGGACCGCCCCGCCGCTGACGACCGTGCGCCAGCCGTTGCGCGAGATGGGGACCCTGGCCCTGCGGAACCTGCTGCAGCTCGCGACCGGGGAGCCGCTCGGGTCCCATCACGTCGAGCTGGCGACGGAGCTCGTCGTGCGTGGGTCGACCGGCCCTGCGACCGACCGTCATGTTGCGTTCTCGTGACATGCCTGGTGGACGGGCGATCTTGTGCCGATAGTGGGAGGTATGCGCGATCACTACGACCTCCTGGTGCTCGGATCGGGGCCCGGTGGGCAGAAGGCGGCCATCGCCGCCGCCAAGCTCGGCAAGACCGCCGCGATGGTGGACGGCGGGTCGATGATGGGTGGGGTCTGCGTCAACACGGGCACGATCCCGTCCAAGACGTTGCGTGAGGCGGTCGTCCACCTCACCGGCATGAGCGTGCGGGATGTCTACGGCGCGAACTTCCGCGTCAAGGAGAACATCACGATGGCCGACCTGTCGGCCCGCACGACGCACGTGATGCGCCGCGAGGCCGAGGTCGTGCGGGACCAGTTGTCCCGCAACCGCGTCGACCTGTACGACGGCTGGGGCCGGTTCACCGGGCCGAACAGCGTCGCCGTCGACGCCCCCGGTCAGCCGACGCGCAACCTGACCGCCGACAAGTTCGTCGTGGCCGTCGGCACCCGCCCGGCCCGACCCACCGACGTCGACTTCAGCAACCACCGCGTCGTCGACTCCGACGGCGTGCTGCAGCTGACCGAGGTCCCGCAGACCCTCGTGGTCGTCGGCGCGGGCGTCATCGGCATCGAGTACGCCTCGATGTTCGCGGCGCTGGGCTCGAAGGTGACCGTCGTGGAATCGCGTCCGAACTTCCTGGACTTCTGCGACTCCGAGATCGTCGAGTCGCTGAAGTCCGAGCTGCGCGATCTGCGGGTGGCGTTCCGCCTGGGTGAATCCGTCGTCAAGGTGCAGGCCGACGACCAGGGCACCATGACGACGTTGGCGTCGGGCAAACGCATCCCGGCCGACATGGTCCTCTACTCCGCCGGGCGCCAGGGAGCGACGGACACCCTGGACCTCGACCAGGCGGGGTTGGAGGCCGACAAGCGCGGCCGGCTCGTGGTCGACAAGCAGTTCCGCACCGAGGTCGAGCACATCTACGCCGTCGGTGACGTGATCGGTTTCCCGGCGCTCGCCTCGACCTCGATGGAACAGGGTCGGCTCGCGGCCTACCACGCGTTCGGCGAGCAGGTGAACTCGCTCATCGAGCTGCAGCCCATCGGGATCTACTCCGTGCCCGAGATCAGTTACTGCGGCCACACCGAGGACGAACTGACCCGGGCCGCCATCCCCTACGAGGTCGGCGTCGCCCGCTACCGCGAACTCGCCCGCGGCGCGATCGTCGGCGACTCGCACGGGAAGCTGAAACTGCTCGTCTCCACCGAGGACCGCAAACTTCTCGGGGTCCACGTCGTCGGGACGTCCGCGACCGAACTCGTGCACGTCGGGCAGGCCGTGATGACCTGCGGCGGAACGGTCGACCACCTCGTCGACACGGTCTTCAACTACCCGACGTTGTCCGAGGCGTACAAGGTCGCCGCGCTCGACGTGACGAACAAGATGCGGGCCGCCTCCCGCTTCGACTGACCGTCACCAAACCGCCGTGATCATGAACCAGTGCATGATCACGGTGGGGGTTCGGGTCAGGAGGGGGTGTCGTCGTCGTCGTTCTTGTCGCCCCTGGGGTTCCGGAACAGTTTCCACAGGGCGCCCATCCGGCTGCCGTCGCCGCCCTGCGCCGCGCCCGCCGCCTCGGCCGGGTCGAGGCGGCCCAGGACGAGTTGCTGCACGACGTCCGGCCAGACCGACAGCAGCAGACCGGGTTTGGGGTCATCGCCGCGTTCGGCGTTCCGCCACGTCTGACCCTCGATGGATTCCTCGCCGACGGTCAGCAGCACGATCTCGGCGCCCTCGACGAGTTTCGACAGCGCCGCGGCGTACTCCTCCCCCGACGCCGGGTCGGCCGCCACGAGCACACTGCCCAGGCCCTTCACGGGGACGACGTGCGCGTGGATCCCGGCGACGGTGCACACCTCCGCGAGCTTCTTCGCGTCGGGGACGGGGACGACGAGCACCGAGCGGATCGGGGGTTTCGGCCCGAACGCCTTGGCGAACTCGGCGTCGAAGTCGAAGTCCCCACCCTCGAAGTTCTCCCCGGTCATGAGGCGAACCTCGCGGTGACCGCCTCGCCGTGGGCGGGCAGGTCCTCGGAGTCGGCCAGCGCCACGACGTGCGGCGCCACCTCCCGCAGGGCCGTCTCGTCGTAGTCCACGACGTGGACCCCGCGCAGGAACGTCTGCACGCTCAACCCTCCGGAGTGGGCGGCCGTGCCACCGGTCGGCAGCACGTGGTTGGAACCGGCGCAGTAGTCACCCAGCGACACCGGCGAGTGCGGGCCGACGAAGACGGCGCCGGCGTTGCGGACCCGGGCCGCGACGGCTCGGGCGTCGACCGTCTGGATCTCGAGGTGTTCGGCGGCGTAGGCGTCCACCACGGCCAGGCCCGCCTCGACGTCGTCGACCAGCACGACGCCGGACTGCCGGCCGCCGAGGGCCTCGGTGATCCGGCCGGCGTGCTTGGTCGCGGCGATCCGGACCTCCAGGGCCGCGTCGACGGCGTCGGCGAGCTCGACGGAATCGGTGACCAGGACGGCCGCGGCCACCGGGTCGTGCTCGGCCTGGCTGACCAGGTCGGCGGCGACGTGCACCGGGTCCGCGCTCGCGTCGGCGAGGACGGCGATCTCGGTGGGCCCGGCCTCGGAGTCGATGCCGACGACCCCCTGGACGTACCGCTTGGCCGAGGCGACGTAGATGTTGCCGGGCCCGGTGACCACGTCCACGGGCTGGACGACGACCGTGCCGGCGGCGTCGCGCGCGCCGTAGGCGAACATCGCGATCGCCTGCGCCCCACCGACGGTGTAGACCTCCTCGACCCCGAGCAGCGCGCACGCGGCCAGGATCGTCGGGTGCGCTGACCCCCCGAAATCCTTCTGGGCCGGTGTGGTGACCGCGATCGAGGTCACACCCGCGACCTGGGCCGGGACGACGTTCATCACGACGCTGGAGGGGTAGACCGCCCGGCCGCCGGGCACGTACAGCCCGACACGCCCGACCGGGATCCAGCGTTCGGAGACCGTCCCGCCGGGGACGACCTCGGTGGTGGTGTCGGTGCGGCGCTGGTCGGTGTGCACCAGCCGGGCCCGCCGGATCGACTCCTCCAGCGCGGCCCGGACCTGCGGGTCGAGCTGGTCGAGGGCCTGCGCGAGCTGGTCCTGCGTGACCCGCACGTCCTGCACGTGGACCCCGTCGAAGCGCTCGGTGTGCTCCAGGACGGCGGTCATGCCGCGTTCGCGGACGTCCTCGCAGATGGGGGCGACGCTGGCGAGGGCAGCGGCGACGTCGACGTCGGCGCGCGGGACCAGCGTGCGCAGGGTCATCGCGTCCAGGACCTGCCCTCGCAGGTCGAGGCGGCGCAGGAGGGGGGTGCTCACGGGGCGCAAGTCTACGAGCTGAACGTTCTAGGGTGGCGGGCGTGCCGCAACGCCTTCCGCTGTTCCCGCTGGGCAGCGTCCTGTTCCCCGGGCTCGTCCTGCCGTTGAACGTCTTCGAACCGCGCTACCGCCTGCTCGTGCAGGACCTGGTCGCGGAGTCCGAGGCCGACGAGGACGGTGTACGCGGGTTCGGTGTGGTGGCCATCCGGGCGGGCCACGAGGTCGGCCAGGACTTCGACGGGGTCCAGGCCCTGCACACCGTCGGCTGTGTCGCCCTGGTCCGTGAGGTCACCGAGACCGAGGACGGTCGGTACGAGCTCATCACCGTCGGGGCCAGCCGGTTCAAGGTCGTGGGGATCGACGACGAGGCCGGGACGCCGTACCTGACGGGTCTGGTCGAGCCGTTCGGCGACGACGACACCGAGGACGACGACTCCGACGGCCGGCTGACGGTGCTGACCGACGCCGTGGCCCGCACCTTCGACGACTACCGCGAGACCCTGGACATCGGCGGCGCCGAGGCGCCGGACGACCCGCGGGTGCTGTCGTACCTCGTCGCGGCGGCCATGGTGCTCGACCTGGACCAGCGGCAGCGGCTGCTGGAGGCACCGGACACGGTCTCCCGGCTGCAGGCCGAGCTCGAGGTGCTGCGGCGCGAGCTCGCGCTCATCAACGCGTTCGGGGCGGTGCCGGCGACCGAGCTGCCCGAGTGGCCGGTCACCTCGAACTGATGGCCCTGAACTGATGGCGAAGCGGCAGGATGCGGGAACCCCCGCTCTCAAACTCCTGACCGACGGCGGGATCGCCCACACCCCCCGGCCCTACGACCACGAGGCCCACGAAGGTTTCGGTGACGAGGCGGTGCGCTCGCTGCAGGCCGGAGGGCTCGAGGTCGACGAGCACCGCGTGTTCAAGACGCTGCTGGCCGAGGTGGACGGGAAACTCGTCTGCGCCGTCGTCCCGGTCGCCGGGATGCTGGACCTCAAGGCGTTGGCCGCGGCGGTCGGCGGCAAGAAGGCCGTGATGGCCGACCCGGCCCGGGCTCAGCGCAGCAGCGGGTACGTCGTCGGCGGTATCAGCCCGTTGGGACAGAAGAACCCCCTGCCCACGTTCCTCGACGACTCCGCGGAACTCTTCGACACCGTGCTGGTCAGCGCCGGGCGGAGGGGTCTGCAGGTGGAACTGGCGCCCGCTGATCTCGTCGCCGCCACGGGAGCCACCGTGGCGCAGATCAGCCGGTGAAGAGTTTCGAGGCCCGCACGAGGGTTTCCACCACCCCGTAGGCCAGCGGGATCCCCACCAGCGTCCAGCCTGCGGCCACGCGTGCTCTCATCGTCGGCTCCCCTGGTTGGTCGCGGTCTGGTCTCGCAGGACGGCGGATTCGTGGAACTTCTCGGCCACCGGTCGGACGAGCAGGTTCGCGACGAGCCCGACGGCGAGCAACGCCACCATGGTGAGCAGGGCCGGCCGGTAGGCCGCCGAGGTCAGGCTGCCCGGTTCGCCCTGGGCGTCCAGGAACCCGTTGACGATGAGTGGTCCAGCGATCCCGGCCGCCGACCACGCCGTCAGCAGCCGGCCGTGGATCGCGCCCACCTGGAACGTCCCGAACAGGTCGCGCAGGTACGCCGGGATGGTCGCGAAACCGCCGCCGTAGAACGACAGGATCACCACGGCGAGCAGCACGAACAACGCCGTACCGATCTGCCCGAACAGGGCGAGCAGGAGGTACGTGACCAGCCCGACGCCGAGGTAGACCAGGTAGATCGGGCGACGTCCGATGACGTCGGACGTGGAGGACCAGACGAAACGGCCCGCCATGTTCGCCATCGACAGCAACCCCACGAAACCGCCGGCCGCGGCGGCGGAGACGGTCGAGACCCCCGAGGCGTCACGGAAGAAGTCCTGGATCATCGGTGCGGCCTGCTCCAGGATGCCGATGCCGGCGGTCACGTTGCAGAACAGGACCACCCACAACAACCAGAACTGCGGGGTGCGGATCGCGTTGCGGGCCGAGACGCTCGCGGTGGTGACCATGGGTTTGCTCTTCAGCGTGGCCGGGTCGAACCCCTCGGGTTTCCAGCCGTCGGCGGGAACGCGGATCGTCGCCGCCCCGTAGGTCATGAGCAGGGCGTGCACGACCGCGAAGGTCAGGAACAGCAGCGCCACCGCGGAACCCGCCGGCACACTGCCGGTCACGGACGAGTCGTAGGCCGGGTCGTACAGCGACAACAGCCGGGTGGACAGCGGGCTCGCGATGAGCGCGCCCCCACCGAAGCCCATGATGGCCATGCCGGTGGCCAGGCCAGGCCGGTCCGGGAACCACTTGATGAGGGTGGAGACCGGGGAGATGTACCCGATGCCGAGGCCGATCCCCCCGATGACGCCGTACCCCAGGTACAGCAGCCACAACTGGCCTGTCGCGATGCCGAGCGCACCCACGCAGAACCCGGTGATCCAGGCCAGCGCGGAGGCCGCCATCGCCTTACGGGGACCGTTGCGGTCCACCCACGTCCCGCAGACCGCGGCCGACAACCCCAGCATGACGATGGCCAGGGAGAACACGACACCGATCTGGGTCTGCCCCACCCCGAAGTGTTCGACCAGCGCCGTCTTGTACACGCTGGTCGCGTAGACCTGCCCGATGCACAGGTGCACGGCGAGCGCGGCAGGTGGGACCAACCACCGGTTGAATCCCGGTGGGGCGACGATGCGACTGCGGTCCAGCACACGGATCGGGTCGAAAGCTCTCACCGGCTGCTCCTTCGCTGGGGGCGGACCCGGCCACCGTAGACGAGGTCGGATCAGGCGGCCAGCAGGGGTTCCCACCACCCGGGGTTCGCGCGGTACCACTCGATCGTCGCGGCCAACCCCTGCTCGAAACCCTGCCGGGGTTCGTAACCGAGTTCGGTGCGGATCTTGGTGATGTCCACCGAGTAGCGCAGGTCGTGGCCGGGACGGTCGGGGACCCGCTCGATGCGTTCGGGGCCGGCCCCCAGCGCGTGCAGGATCCGGTGCGTGAGATCGCGGTTGGTGAGTTCGGTGCCGCCACCGATGTTGTAGGTCTGCCCCGGGCGGCCGGAGCGCACGACGAGTTCGATCCCCCGGCAGTGGTCGTCGACGTGCAACCAGTCGCGGACGTTGAGGCCCTCGCCGTACAGCGGGACCTTCCGCCCGCGCAGCAGGTTGGTGACGAACAACGGGACGACCTTCTCGGGGAACTGGTAAGGGCCGTAGTTGTTCGAGCAGCGGGTGATGCAGGCCGGCAGGCCGTGGGTCCGACCGAAGGCCTGGACCATGAGGTCGGAGGACGCCTTGGACGCCGAGTACGGGGAGTTCGGTTGCAACGGCCGGTCCTCAGCCCACGAACCCTGCTCGATGCTCCCGTAGACCTCGTCGGTGGAGACGTGGACGAACTTCGAGACGCCCCGCGCGAGCGCGGCCTCGAGGAGGACGTGCGTCCCCACGACGTTGGTCTGCAGGAACTGCGCCGCGCCGGCGATGGACCGGTCGACGTGGGTCTCGGCGGCGAAGTGCACGACGACGTCGGCTCCCGCGATCGCGCTCTCGACGACCGCCGGATCGGCGACGTCACCCCGGACGATGCGGAGGCGGGGATCGGCGGCGACCGGGTCGAGGTTCGCGACGTTGCCGGCGTAGGTGAACAGGTCCAGGACGACCAGTTCGTCCACCGGTCCCAGATCCGAGGCTGTGCCGGGGGCCACCCCGAGGGCGCGACGGACGAAGTGGCTCCCGATGAACCCGGCGCCACCGGTGACGAGCAACCTCATCGCCCCAGCGTAGTGGTCAGCACGGCGATCTCGGTGCCAGAATCACGCAGGTGAAGGGCATCGTTCTGGCCGGCGGTTCGGGGACGCGGTTGCACCCCATCACGCGTGCGACGAGCAAACAACTGCTCGCCGTCTACGACAAGCCGATGGTGTACTACCCCCTGACCACGCTGATGCTGGCCGGGATCCGGGACATCCTGCTCATCACCACCCCCTGGGACGCACCGCAGTTCCAGCGCCTGCTGGGCGACGGTTCGGAGTTCGGGGTCCACCTGAGCTACGCCGAGCAGGCAGCCCCCGAGGGACTGGCCCAGGCGTTCCTCATCGGCGAGGAGTTCATCGGGGGCCGGAACGTGGCCCTGGTCCTGGGGGACAACGTGTTCTACGGTCCGGGCCTGGGCCAGCAGCTGGGACGTTTCAGGTCGGTCGACGGCGCGACCATCTTCGCCTACCGGGTCGGGAACCCGCAGGCGTACGGCATCGTGGAGTTCGACGCCGGAGGCCGCGTGGTGGGTCTGGAGGAGAAACCCGAGAACCCGCGCAGCAACTTCGCCGTCCCCGGTCTGTACTTCTACGACGGCGACGTGGTCGAGATCGCCCGGGGTCTGAAACCCTCCCCCCGTGGCGAACTCGAGATCACCGACGTCCACCGCAGCTACCTCGAGCAGGGGCGGCTGCACGTGGAGGTCCTGCCGCGTGGAACGGCCTGGTTGGACACCGGCACGGTGGACCAGATGCTCGCCGCCAGCAACTACGTCGGAACTCTGGAATCGCGCCAGGGCCTGAAGATCGGCTGCCCGGAGGAGGTCGCCTGGGGACAGGGCTGGATCTCCGACGAGGAACTCCGCGCACGCGGCGTGGCCCTGGCCCGCAGCGGGTACGGGGAGTACCTGCTGGGGTTGCTGGACCGCGGCCGGGACTGATCCAGGGACGCGACTGATTCACGCCACCGGCGCCGGATCGGCCAGGACGTGGTCGACGGCCACCGACCACCGCTCCCGCCAGTCCCCGATGCGATCGACCCCCACTGCGGTCAACCCGGCGCCGTCCAGGGCCGAGAAGGCCGGACGACGGGCCGGGGTGGGGAACTCCGCCGAGGTGACCGGGACGATCTCCACCCCCGGCAGACCTGCCGACCGGAGCACCTCCCGCGCGAAACCCCACCATGACGTCGACCCGGCCGAGGTCGCGTGGTGGACACCCGCGGGGGCCCCCGTACCCACGAGGTCGACCAGGACGCGGGCGACGTCCACCGTCCACGTCGGCTGCCCCACCTGGTCCTCGACCACCCGCAGGACACCGCGTTCCCGGGCCAGCCGGACCATCGTGCGGGGGAAGCAGGTACCGTGCTCGCCGTACAACCAGGCGGTCCGGACGACGAGGGCGTCGGGGTCCTGGGCCAGGACCGCCTGCTCACCGGCGAGTTTCCCGCGTCCGTAGGCGGTCCGTGGCCGGGTCGCGTCGTGGGTCCCGTACGGCCGGTCGGACGTCCCGTCGAACACGTAGTCGGAGGAGACGTGGACGGTCCGTGCCCCCACCGACGCCGCGGCCTCCGCCACGTTCCCCGCGCCCGAGGCGTTGACCGCGAAGGCCTCCACCGGATGCTGCTCGGCGGCGTCGACCGCCGTCCACGCCGCGCAGTTCACGACGACGTCGGCGCCGACGAAAGCCTCGCGGCAGGTGTGGACGTCCCGGACGTCCAGCTCCCCTCGAGACAGACCCCGTACCTCGGCGCCCCGTTCCTGCAACGTCCGCACGACGTCACGCCCCAGCATCCCCGTGGCTCCCGTCACGACCCAGCGCACGGCCACCCCCTCCCCAATCGTCCCGCGTACGTTCGGCCACCATGGCCCCTGTGCAGATCAGAGAGCTCGCGGTCCCGGGCGCCCTGGAGTTCACCCCGACGATCCACCGCGACCCGCGCGGGGAGTTCCTCGAGTGGTTCCGAGAGGACGACCTGTTTCCTCCGCTCCCGTTGGCCCAGGCGAACTGCTCGGTCTCGGCTGCGGGGGTGCTGCGCGGAGTGCACTTCGCGGACGTGCCCCCGGGGCAGGCGAAGTACGTGTTCTGCCCCGCGGGTGCGGTGCTCGACGTCGTCGTGGATCTGCGGGTCGGTTCCCCCACGTTCGGGACGTGGGACTCCGTGCTGCTCGACGACGTCGATCGGCGCGCGGTCTACCTGGCCGAGGGCCTGGGCCACGCGTTCCTGTCGCTGGCCGACTCGTCCACGGTGGTCTACCTCTGCTCCCAGGGGTACGCGCCGGGTCGCGAGCACGGGGTCGACCCGTTCGACACGGACCTGGCCATCGACTGGCCGCGCACCGGCCGCGACGGGCGGGCACTGCAGTTCTCGTTGTCCGAGAAGGACTCCGCAGCCCCTCCGGTGGCGCAGGCGACGGAGCTCCTGCCGCAGTACGCCGCCTGCCAGGAGTGGATCGCGGATCACGCGCGCCGCCGGTACTCGGAGTAGGTCCAGCCCCACGCCCCACTCACCATGCCGGCGCCCCGCATGAGGGTGCGGGCGCCACGGGCCCGCCACGACCGCCGCCGGGTCAGCACCCCGGCGCCCACCGAGGCCAGGCCCGCCCCGACCCGGACCCCGCCGCGGGCCGTCAGCCCCGCCCGGGTTCGCCAGCGAGCCGCGGGATCCGCCCCGGGATCCAACGCCAGGGCGGTACGGCTCCAGCCGTTGCCGCTGCGCAGGGCCCGGCGCAGCACCCAGCCTCGGGTCGCGCGGGCCGGCGGGACGACGTCGGTCACCACAGCCTCGTC
>Ga0325400_1004653_pt1 | contig 12750 bp, 8 predicted proteins | sample PopdelMetagenome_2_FD_205662 | JGI IMG/M metagenome (GOLD analysis project Ga0325400, IMG submission 205662) | Populus deltoides microbial communities from Bellville, Georgia, United States - Xylem-PdKOR-R1 | ecosystem: Host-associated > Plants > Phyllosphere > Stem > Wood/Secondary xylem...
ATTACATTAAGAAAATGTCTTTTATTACCTTATTAATTAATCAAAAATTAAAATTTTAATACCAAATATATGTGAAGATTAGTCTCAAAGTATTAGATTTTATCCACTAAACTACTCAAAGAAGACAGACAACAATGATAAAACCCAATAATCTGCACATTAATTTAAGTAAAGTGTGAGGTAAGCAATATATATAGAGAAAAACAAATACATATTTTGAATAAGTTAAAATTAACTTTACAAATCCATAAAAAGGAAAAAAAAACTTTCTTATTTTCACCAATAATTGAAAAAAAATGCTAAAACTAAAGCTTCGATAACTGAACTAAGTAAGATCAACAAATTAATAAGCTTTTTCAAAAACAGCCACAAAAAAAGGAATCCAATATGATGATTAAGTGTATATAACGAGGGAAAGAGCACCTGATAACCAGCAGAATCATGAATTGCAGTGCGGCAAATATCCCCAGCTTTCTTGCCAGGACAAGCAGCATCAACAGCAATCCCATAAGCCTGCAAAGCTTGAAATGGAACCATAGCCTACAAAAAACAAGAAGAACCCACAATTCTTCATCAATCCAAGATTCAAGAAACACTTCAATATAGATAAAAACAGAAGCAGCCCACCTCATGATCTTCCATGTAATCACCACATAACAGCAAAACACTCTTGCCCATTTTTTAAGCTGAAAATTAAGTTTGAGCTTAAGTTCTTTCGTAGTTCTATGCTTTTTTTTTCTTTTTTTTTTTGTGGAGTTCGTGAGTTTTATAGAAGTGATGATAATTTCGGAGGGAAATGATGTTTTTGTTATTGTTTTATATATATATATATATATATATATATATATATATATATATATATATATATATATATATATATATATATATAAAAGCATGGCTAGTTCATGTGCTGTTTTGTCGTGATCAACGCAATGACAGGTCCAAAATGTATTTTCGTTGATAGAAGAATCTGGATTGTAGAGATTTTATGACTAAAAATTAAATAATAAAGGAATGAGTTAAATGAAAATAAGTAATAACATAAAATAATTGATATTTTTTTATTTAATGTTAAAGAGTATCTCAGAGATAGATTATGGTTATTAAAAAATATTCTTAACATCACTTAAAAATGACTTAATTTCTTTAGTTTCAATAAAAAAAATTGTTAAATTTATTTCAATGCATTAAATATATGTGAGATACCACACAAAAAATGCATTAAATAAATACTAGGAATGTATCTTTGAGATAACTTATGATTTATTTGTTTACTACAAAGTGTTTAATTAAAAAAGTATTTTTATGATTTTTTTTATGTTTGATTATATTTTGAAAAACTGGTTAACAAAATTCACTTTCTGATAAAAGAAAAAAAAACATAAATTTTAGATGGAAAAAAAGTGTTTTATAACTTAAAAATTTGAAAAAACACATTTCATAAAGTACATAAGAACTAAAGTGTATATATATATATATATATATATATATATAAAACACTTTAAAATATAATATTATTAAAAAATAATAAATCACTATTATATTTATATAGGAAATAATATATTAGGATATACTAATATATAATATAAAAGTATATTAATTTAATATATCAGTGCATATAATATTTTAATTTAGATAATACTGATAGAAAACATAATTGAATACAAAACATGTTATATATTATTTAGTAATCATACATTTAAATCATTTAAATTATATTATAAAATTAGGATATCATAGAAAGAAAATTTATTTTCAATTATTGTTCTCCAAGCACCAAAAAATATTTGATAAAAATAAAAATTTTACTATTTAAAAATAGTTAATAACTAAAAATTTATTATTTTTCAACTTATTTTATTTGATGTGTCAAAGACCGAAAAATAATTTTCAACTTATTTTTCATTATACAACTAAACATATTAATAGACTTTACTTAAAAAAAATATTTGACAAGGTTTTAAAATGGAAACAATATTAATATATTTTAATAAAAAATATTTAATAAGGCTATATGTCTATAATATCATATTTAAAATATTTATATTATATATATACATATTTTTATTCTATAAAATAAAAAATATATAAATATATGATATTCTTTTTTTTCACCATTACACTTTCTATATATATTAGATAAACTTGAAAAAAAAATCAATAAATATTTTTTGAATTTATTTTTCATTACATAATCAAATACTAAAAATTATTTTTTAATTTATTTTTTACGTCACCGTCAAACATTAAAAAATAATCTAGTTTTTAGAAATGTTTTTTCATAAAAACCACTTTAAAAAGTACTTTTCAGCAAAAACCTTAAGTACTTAATTCAATTCAATGGATACTTCAATTCAATGGATACATAATCTATCTCAAGGATACTTAATATTGAATACAAAAAAGATACAAAAAAGAAAATCTCAATTATTGTAAATGTTATGACCTACTTTTATTTAACCCATTTCTTTATTATTTTTAATGATATTAAGGACCCATCTTTCATATCTGTTTTTGTCATTCAAAGAATATTGGACTTGAAGGAATGTTTTTGATGATTTTTTAGGACGAGGGAATTTAAGAGAGGTTAGCATTTAAAAATGGTTGTAAGTGTTAACTCGAGGAGGAAGGGCTCAGGAATTTCAAGGATGGGAATTTTTTGTTTTCGTGACATTCCCTTTCAATGTTAAATCACAAATGTATGTTGCTTAAATTCTTTATTTAATTTAAAATTCTAATTTTTGATTGATGAGGTTGTAATTTGATTATACATACATACATAATTGAAATTAATTAACAATACATCATCATCATCATCTTCAAAACGTCATGATCATCTCAGATTCTGAGAGAGAGATCACTTGCTTTTCTACGAAGGTTGTTTATGCTATTGTGCTTACTGCTTAGGAAGTTCCAAGTAAGAGACAAATGAAAGAATAAGGGAATGTCAGGAACAAAAATTACAGGCGTTTGTGTTGCCTTTACATGCATACTCGTAGCTAGAAATCAAGAGGTTAATTTGCCATTCTGAAAACGTAACTCCATTCTTATCTCAATCATTTTTTCCTATCAAACACTTCTCCCCACTCAAAAAGAAAATGGCACAAGCTTTTGCAGCCGAGATTGCAAAATCCCTTTTAGGGAAGTTAGGCTCTTTTGCTGTTCAAGAAATTCGTTTGGCATGGGGACTTGAAGATGACCTTGCACGTCTTGAAGAGAGATTGAAAGCCATCAACGTGGTGCTGTCCGATGCTGAGAAACAACAATCAAAGAATGACAGGATTCGGCTCTGGCTCCATATGCTCAGAGAAGTCTTGTATGATGCCGAGGACGTGCTGGACGAAATCGAGTGCGAAACTTTGCGAAGGCAGGTGGTGCAAACAACAGGGAGCACCAGCAGAAAGGTAAGGCGCTTCTTTTCAAGCTCTAATAAGATTGCATTCCGTTTAAGAATGGGTCATAAGATAAAGAGCATCATAGAAAGACTAGCTGAGATTTCATCTCTTGATCATAGTCATGTCTTGCATGAGGAAACACAGATGAACCTATCCTTTGAGACCTTTTCTGGTCTTATCGGAAGAGGTGAAGACAAAGAACGCATCATCAACCTTTCAGTGGCACCTTTTAAGGTTGGTGATGCGCATCCCCTTGTCCTTCCGATAGTAGGAATGGGAGGCTTGGGGAAGACATCTCTCGCCAAATCGGTGTATGATGATGAGATTGTAAACACTCATCATTTTGAACTAAAAATGGAGGTATGTGTTTCAGATGATTTTTCCTTGAAATAAGTGATACAAAAAATTATTAAATCTGCAACTGGGGAAAGATGTGCAGATTTGGATGAGGGTGAACTTAAAAAAAAAAAACTTGAAGAAATTCTGAATGGTAGGAAATACTTGCTTCTTTTGAATGATGTTTGGAATAAAGATGCTCAAAAATGGATGTTGTTGAAGCCTTTGTTATCAACAGGTGCCTCTGGAAGTAAAACTATAGTAACTACCCGTAGTCGACGTTTCGCTGAGATTATGGGTACTGTTACTGCAGACAACCCAAGTCTTCTTGGTCAAGAGGACTGTCTGTCGTTGTTTTACAGTGTGTTTAAAAAATAATATAAATTAAAATCTTATATAATAATTTAAATTTTTAAATTGAGATAGTTTTTTAATATTATATCAGAATTTTAATGATGAAATAGTTACAAGTTTAAATTTTATCATTTTTATTTATTTGATCAAGATTAAGTACAAGGTAATGTGTATTTGTACAAGTTTCAAACCTAAAAAACTTTCACTTGAAAATATATATTAAAAAATAATATAAATTATATTTTAGAATATCATCTAATAACTTAAACTTCTAGATTAAAATATTTATTTGATATATTTAAAAAAGAAAGGGCAAATGGAGTTGTATCCAAATTTGGTTGGAATTGGGAAAGAAAAAGTGGCAAAGTGCAACCAAATTCCTTTGGCAGTGATTAACTTGGGGACCAACTGCATGGTAAGACTGATGAAACAGAGTGGGAATCGGTGAGATAGTGAGAAGTGGGAAGAGAAGGGAGATGGTATTTTCCCTTGAAAATAAGCTATCGAAGACTGCCGACTCACTTGAAAAGATGCTTTCTTTACTGAGCCTTGGTCCTGCTCGTGAGCCTTGGATTCTAAGGCAAGATCCAAGAAAATAGAGCATGATGACCTATTATCCTTGGATCTTAATACAGAACCTAATTAAATTAGATCTAGATGATGGATTCATTATTCATGGTCTATAACAACACATTACCTACAGGTCTGGAAACTGAACCCAACAATTTTAGATTTGAATACCAAAACCTAAAGCCCAAAGCCTGGGAGAGGGGATCAAAGTACTTTGGGTTTGTGCTCGTGCTACACCCAAATAATTTAGATGAGACATTTCTTTTCAACCCTAATTTTTTTGAGCCTAGAAAAGGATATCTAATTCAAGTTTAATAATAACAACAATAATTGATTTTTCTCTTAAAATCAAATCTATGCTTTTTTTATAGTAATAATATTTATTTTAATTTTAATAATATTAATAAATTTAATAATATTTATAATAATATTTAACTTGTTTATCCAAGTTTTTATATTTTCAATCTTAAAAAAAAATTATGGTTTTCTTTGGATGGTAATAATAAATTTTTAAACAAATTTACTAATAATGATAATAATGATAATAATAATAATAATAATAATAATAATTCTTAATCCTTTAAATAAAATCTATTATTATTTTTCAATATTAATAATATTTTCTACAAATTTATTAATTATTATATGAATAATATTAATTATAATAAAAATAATGGTATTTTTAACATTATTAATATTAATTATAATAAAAATCATAATACTTATATCACAAATAATAATATTTTTAATATTAATACTTTTAATTATAATAAGAATAATAAGATTTAGAATACAAATAATAATATTTATCATATTAATAATAATATTTAACATGTATGGCCTAATTTTTTATAGTAATAGTTTTTTCTAAAAAAAAGTTATTAACAACAACAATAATAATAATTGATATTATATATTTTGTTTCATTCTTCTACTTTGCAGGGTTTACAAACCCAACCGCACTGGTCTGCCACCCCTGGGGGGTCTGCAGACCCCAAGCACGAGTCTGAAAGGATCATGACGTGTGGGTCTGCACCTAGAGCACAACTTTTTAGACCTCAGGCACGTGGTTCTGCAACCCGCTCACCTGGCTGCAGACCCAGGCTAGCAGGTGTGCAGATCCCTACGCACAGGTTTGCAAACCCGGGCGTGCAAGCCTACCAACCCCCTCACCTAGGTCTGCAGCCAAGCGTGTAGGTCTAACCTAATGTCAACGTATGACAACCCCAACGCCAGGTGTCTGCGGCCTGGGCCTGCAACCATGCGCTCGGGTTTGGCCCTAACAACTTAGGCCTGCACCTTTGCCCTACCCAAGTAACTTGGGTCAGACGCACCTTTCCAACCCCAAGTTAATAATAATAATAATAATAATTGATTTTAACCTTCAAATCAAATCTATATGTTTTTCAATAGTAATAAGATTTATTTCAAATTCAGTAATATTTATTATATTAATAATAATATTAAACTTGTCCGACCTAAGTTTTTATAGCTTTTAACCCCTTCAAATAAAACTTATTATTTTTCTTCGATAGTAGTAATATGTTTCTTCAATTTTAATAATAATAATAATAATAATAATAATAATAATAATAATTTTACCATTCAAATCAAATCTATGGTTGTTTTTCAAAATTAATGATATATTTTTAAAATTTCTTAATTATGATATTAATAATATTAATTATAATAAAAATAATAAAATTTATCATACAAATAGTAATATTTTTAATATTAATTATAATAAAAATAACAATATTCCTAAGACAAATAATAATATTTTTAATATTAGTAATAATAAAAATAAAAATAAAAATAAAAGTAAAAATATTTATAATACAAACAATAATATTAATTATAATAAAATTTATAATACAACTAATAATAATAACAATATTAATTACAATAAAATAACAATATTTCTAAGAGAAATAATAATATTTTTAATAATAATAATAATAATAAACTTACCCAAGTTTAAGTGTATGGCTGTAACATCAGGTTCAAGAGCTTTGGAGCTATTTTAAATGCCAAATTCAAGAGCCCTGAGCCTGAATGCAACACCGGACCAATTAGACTGGGGTTAGGATGCTAGACCAATTTGCCTTGGGTCCGAACACCTGACCCAAGTGTCTTGGACCAGGCAGGGCACAACTTGGGTTTGTGCTCCTGCCACTCTCAAGTAACTTGGATCAAGTCTATTTTTCAGTTTTAAGTTTCTTGGGTCTAAAAGGGGATGTCAAACCCAAGTTAATAACAACAATAACAACAACAATTAATTTTACCCTTAAAATCAAATTTATGTTTTTTTGATAGCAATAATATTTATTGTAAATTTAATAATATTAATGAATTTAATAATTTTTATAATATCAATAATAATATTTAACTTGTTTGTCCAAGTTCTTATATTTTTTAATCTATAAAAACAAATATGGTTTTTCTTCGACTGTAATGATAATTGTTTTTTTTTCAATTTAATAATAATAATAATAATAATAATAATAATAATAATAATAATTCTTAAGTTTACCCTTCAAATCAAATATATTATTTTTTCAAATTTATTAATTATTATAATCAAAATAATGATATTTATAATACAAGTAATAGTATTTTTAATATTATTAATAATAAAAATAATAGTATTTATAATAAAAATAATAATATTTTTAATATTAATACTTTAAATAATAATAATAATAATAATAATAATAATAATAATAATAATAATAATAATAATAATATTTATCATAGTAATAATAATATTAAACTTGTATAGCCCAATTTTTTATAGTTTTTTTTTAAATTATTAACGATAACAACAACAACAATAATAATAATTATTATTATATTTTTTTTAAATTTGATATTTTTCTCTGCGAGGTTTGCAGACTTAGGCCCTAGCGCGGGTCAAAAGAGGCCCAAGCGAGCTGGTCGAAAAAGGCTCAGGTGAGTAGGTTCACACCTAGCACGGGGTTCTTTAGACACAGGCGAGTGGGTTTGCAGCCAGACACCTGGGTTTGCAGCCTTACCATGTCCCACCAAACAATAAAATCACTCATAGTCTATAATAATTCACCGATCTCTTTAATTAGTTTTTTCATCAAACTATATAATTTACTGTGAAAACACTCATAATCTATAGTAATTTACTTTAGAGAGTACCAAACAATGTAATTTATAATAAAAACACTCATAATCACAATCTACAGTAAGTCACTTATCTCTTTTTATACCTTTTAGTTATAGTTAATTTCTAGTAACTAATGATAAGCGGTTGCCAGAAGGTGGGATTGTTGCTTGAAATTTCTTCGAACTTTACTCATCAATGAGTGTAAAAATCTATAAAATTTGTGCGAAGATATGCAAGGTCTTGGGAAGATGCTTTCTTTGTTGTTCCATTTTTTCAAAAAATTACTACTTCTAGGATGTTGTTTGAATTGCGTTTCAAAAAATGTTTTATTAAAATTTATTTGTTCTGTTTAACATTAATTTATTTTTGTTTTATTTGATATATTGATATAAAAATTATTTTTTAAAATAAAAAAATATTATTCTAATATATTTTAAAAAACAACACTAGCAATCCATGAGACATGAACTCATTCTATCAAAGTCCAAATGACAGCTTGGAAGATGTTGGCTTGCGAGTATCTCAAGCTGTTTCTTCCAAGATTATGAGGATGCGAATTATGGAGTTACCTTTAAAATGCATGGTTTAATCATCATCATTGGCTCAAAATGAGTTTTCAATCATAAGAAGAGGGAGATGGTATTTTACCTGCCTTGAAAATAAGCTATCAAAGACTGCCGACTCACTTGAAAAGATGCTTTCTTTATTGTTCGGTTTTTCCAAAAGATTATGATTTCACAGATCTCGGATTGGTGCAATTTTGGATGGCACAAGGGCTCATTCTTCAATCATCAAATCCAAATGAGAAGTTGGAAGAAGTTGGCTTGCGTTATGTGCGCGAGTTGATCTATCATAAGCTCTTTAAGATTATAAGGATGTGATTTTCTTTGTTACCTTTAAGATGCATGATTTAATGCATGATCTTGCATCATCATTGGCTCAAAATGAGTTTTCAATCATAAGCTCTCAAAACCACCAAATTTCCAAAACGACCCGTCATTTAACAGTTATTGACTCTGATTCAGTTTTTCATAAAACTCTCCCCAAGTTTTCAAATGACTTAGATCATGTGCGGTAAATAGTCTTTGCAGATAGTATAGTAGGGCCTACATGCAAGACAGAGTTTGAGAAATGTTCATCAGAATTTAAGCATTTGCGGTCTTTGGAATTAATAGATGATCCTGGATTTGAGGCTTTTCCGGAGAGGATTGACGCCTTGAAACATTTGAGATATCTCGATTTTCGGAACAACGAAAAAATAAAAAGACTCCCAAAATCTATTTTCAAGTTGCAAAACTTGCAAGCTCTGGCTGTAACTGCAAGAGGATTAGAAGAGCTGCCAAAAGATGTGAGGTACCTGATCAGCCTTAGATTTTTATTTCTATTTACTCAGCAGAAGCGGTTGCAAGAAGGTGGGATTGGGTGCTTGAAATTTCTTCAGACTTTATACATTGTTAATTATGAAAATCTAGAAAATTTGTGCGAAGATATGCAAGGTCTCAAAAGTCTTCGAAAATTGGTTATTGGTGGATGTGATAGCTTGATTTCTCTACCACGAAGTATCAAATGCCTAACTACTCTGGAAACATTATATATTATTGACTGTAAAAAGCTTGATCTGATAACAACAGAAGAAGAGAAAAAGGAAAAAATTCAACCTCTTTCCCTTCGTATTGTAATATTTGCATGGACTCTTGCTTTACCAGAACAACTTCTTTAAAGATCTGCAGAATCTTTACAAACATTTATTATCAGAGACTGTCCAAACATTGGAGAAATGCCAGAGTGCACCGGCAATTTAAAGAAACTTCAGAATCTTGAGATCACTCGTTGTCACAGTTTGAGCAAAAGGTGCCGAATGGGAACTGAAGAAGATTGGCCCAAGATCAAACATATCCCTAAAATCAAAGGTTGACGATGATGGCAGTGGTGAAGAAATATCTGATTAGGTACGGGTTATGAGTATTTAAATCTATCATATTTAGTTTCACATTTTTATCCATTCTTCAATTCCTTTTTTTTCCTTTTAAAGTCTTTTCCCCGAAAAGAAAATGCAATGTTTATTTGACAAAACCTCTTGTGTTTTGGAGGGGCAGGTTCAAGTGGAACTCCATCAGCAAAAGAACAAGACGAGGTATGTGATATGATAAAATGCAATGTTAACTAATTCATTCAGCAATTTAAATTTCTTTGAACTAAATACATCATTATTAAATTCTATGTTTGTCTAATTTTTTCAGCTTTCATTGGTGTTTCTGCTGACAGTTATTCAGGGACTTCAATTTGTTCGGTGTTGTTGCTGACAATCTAGTTTCTTCAAATAAAGATGAAGAGTGTTTGCTGGAGATTAATTTTCGTTCTGTGTGCTTTTCTCGTAGTTCCTGCTGGTGATCTACTTGGCTTTTCATTTGTTCATAATGGTTGCCAATCAATTCATTTGCTAGTCATGGAATTTGCTCCCTCGTTGTTGATCTTTGGTTTGGTTTCCTGCTGCGAGGGTCCTGTCGGCTAAGATCGTCTACAACAGTTAGTCACTTGCAAAGATCAGCTGAAGGCTCGAATTGTCTGCTTTGTGTAATTCCCCCTGCCTTAATTTCCTTGGCTTGCTGTGTGTGATAATTTGTCATTAATGAATTGATAAATATTTGGTTGTTCTAATGCTACTGAATGATCTAAATAATGGCTTGCCTCTTTATTTTATTTATCTTATCTTACTTAAAATATTGTGCGTGATCATTTTAATAAGTATGCCTAACATATAAATTCGTCCTTCTAAACAAACTAAAATCAAATTAAGAAACTTCCATTAGAGGCAATCATATGTAGGCTGCCAAAAGTTTGCTGCTGCTACCTTCATATTGCAACATCCTGATAGGTGTAGAGCCTGAAAGCTGCACTATAAATGTAATCTGGTTCTTGATGGGGAAAAAAAAAACCTTACCGCTTAAAAAACCTTACCGCTTCAGTCATCGAGAATCAGCAACTTAGCACTAATCTGATGGCTTCACTTCCAGCAATTCCATTTGATCTTCCATCGGTTTCAGGTCACAGTTAGTATATAAAACTACCAGTCTTTTCAGATGACGCGCATCTTACTAACACAAGCACATACAGTAAAATATCCCAAACATTTAAAACTTGAATGTAAAATGAATTCTTCTGGACAACGTCCACAGTCAAACAGAAATAGTTGCTCTCTAACGTTTTGGTAGCCGCACTGAATTTATCCTTTAGATTGAGTAATAATGTAAATGATTTTGATAGACAGCATCAGCTTCAGAACTTCTTCCATCACTTAAAGTAAAGGCGTCCACTGGCCATCTCATTTTTTCCATTAGCAGCTTGATATTTTGATCAACTTATGGCATTAGATTATATTGTTCATTTCATTAAGGCATAGATGGAAATAATTAGCTATATGGGCTAGAGGCAATAATGAAGATGTCACAGGCAGGGACCGGAAAATCGAGAAGCCTTCTGGAGTCAAATTGTTAATTTGACTGATGTTACATAACTGAAAGTCAGAGCTACCTTGGATAGATGAACATGATGGTTTTGACGAATCTATTGTAGTTATTGCAGTGCATTTTTCAAGCATTAAGAAGCGTAGAAAAACAGCTTAAGAGAATAAAAATGTTTTGAGGAACAGTCCTCGTCAGCTCTTTCCTCAAATCCCACGATATCATTTGGTAGAAGCAGAAGTATCAACCTCTCTGTTACTCAAACAAACACTTACAGATAGCAAACAGCAAAGTAAATTGGTTAATTGTGAATCAATTACTGATAGTTTGATACTTTCTTTTGCAGAAAAAGACAGCAGAGCTGGTGATAGGAAAATACTATCATGAGTCTTAAGAAATCTGGATCATTTCATCCAGTAAATAAAAGGAACTCTCTCCTATAAAACCCAGTAATGCTATTGTTTCTTAAATGGTAAATGAACTTGGTAATTATGTTTTGCCAAAACAAACTAAAACTAAATCACCATTGGATTTGGAATATGCAGAAGTCTTCCCTTCTGAGTTCTGATGCATGAGTTGGAAGTAATCTAACAAAGGGATACAAAGTGCTCAATCCGAAAGCTTTTCAAGTCATGCACCTAACAACATGGGTTGATGTTCATATTTTTAAATCTAATTTCTATGGAGTAAATTATTGTTTAGTCATTAGGCTTTTAAACATGATTATTACATAATCCTTCAAACAATTTTTGAAAATATTAATTTTTATTTATCATTACCTTTTTTCTTCTTCTTTTTTTCTCCCTGAGACTTGCTCAAAAAATCTTATCTGGGGACTGGTTTGGTCCATGACTCAAACACTACTAGGCCTGTACATATTAAAAGTTCATAAATTTTTACACCCTGTTTTTCATTAAATTTTGAAATTTCTTTGCTTAAATTAATTATTTTTCACAGAAAGAAAAACTAATTTTGATAAAATTGCAGTATATGTTCTAGCCCTCTGACGTAAAAGCCCTACGAAGGGATGTTCTTTTTAGGATATGATACATTCAACAGGTTTTGAAGAATACACGTCTTCTTTTTCTCATTGGACAGCAATTTATTCTCCTGATTGTTTTTGTGCATATCTCATGTGTTCCCTTTCTAATTAAATTGCCTTCTTTTGATTTTGATGAGTGATCCACTGGCTTACAGTTATGTTTTGCTCTTTTTTTCTTTCCACAACTTTTCCCTGATTACAGATTTAACTGGCTGATAACAGAATTAAGAGAGACTATTTCTTCAGAACTTGGTCTGTGTATTCCTTTGATTTTATGTGTTCTTGATCTGTCATGACCCGAATCCCGGGTTCGTGACCGGCAACGCAGTAGCGGTGTCGAAAGGACACCCCACCTACGCTAAGCCTCAAAACGGACATATCAAAAGAACAATTTATTCAAAAATACGCAGCATTTCATAATCTTCAGAAATATTATATTATTCAAAACTGATGAAA
>Ga0325400_1004654_pt1 | contig 12749 bp, 11 predicted proteins | sample PopdelMetagenome_2_FD_205662 | JGI IMG/M metagenome (GOLD analysis project Ga0325400, IMG submission 205662) | Populus deltoides microbial communities from Bellville, Georgia, United States - Xylem-PdKOR-R1 | ecosystem: Host-associated > Plants > Phyllosphere > Stem > Wood/Secondary xylem...
CCCGGCACACCATGCTGCACGAGCAGCTGGCGACGTTCTTTCGCGGGTTCCGTCGCGACGCGCATCCCATGGCGATCATGTGCGGCGTGGTCGGCGCGTTGTCGGCCTTCTACCACGACTCGACGGACATCCACGATCCGCAGCAGCGCGTGATCGCGTCGCACCGGCTGATCGCAAAGATGCCGACCATCGCCGCGATGGCGTACAAGTACAGCGTCGGCCAGCCCTTCCTCTACCCCGACAACTCCCTCAGCTACACGGGCAATTTCCTGCGCATGACCTTCGGCGTGCCGGCCGAGCCCTATGAGGTGAACCCGGTGGTCGAGCGCGCGATGGACCGCATCTTCATCCTCCACGCCGACCACGAACAGAACGCGTCCACCTCCACCGTCCGCCTGGCCGGCAGCTCGGGCGCCAACCCGTTCGCGTGCATCGCGGCCGGCATCGCGTGCCTCTGGGGCCCCGCGCACGGCGGCGCCAACGAGGCCGCGCTCAACATGCTGCGCGAGATCGGCACGCCCGACCGCATCCCCGAGTTCATCGCGCGCGCCAAGGACAAGAACGACCCGTTCCGCCTGATGGGCTTCGGTCACCGCGTGTACAAGAATTACGACCCCCGCGCGACGGTGATGCAGAAGACGGTGCGAGAGGTGTTCGAGGCTTTGAACGTTTCCGACCCCGTGTTCGAGACGGCGCTGCGCCTGGAGGAACTGGCGCTGTCCGACGATTATTTCGTCGAAAAGAAGCTGTTCCCCAACGTCGATTTCTATTCGGGCGTGATCCTGTCGGCGATCGGATTCCCGACTTCGATGTTCACCGCGCTGTTTGCGCTCGCCCGCACCGTCGGCTGGGTCGCGCAGTGGAACGAGATGATAACCGACCCCGATCAGAAGATCGGCCGCCCGCGCCAGCTCTACAACGGCCCCGCACAACGCTCCTACGTCCCCGTCGAAGCGCGCTAGGGCCGATCGACATTCGGGCTCGCCGCCTGTTTGTCGCCGCGCATAGGCGAGGATCCGGATTGGCGGACGCCAGGATGCACGGCCCCCTGCCCGTGCGGAAACGACGGGCGAAGAGCGGGGGCCGTGCCTCGATCAGGACGAATCAGGCTCTACGCCTTGATTCATCTTGATCGGCCGGACCTCGGTTCCGAAGCCCACCGCGGTGGCGCTCGGTTACGCTTGCGTCCCCCTACGATGGTGAACCGGAAAGCGGTCCCCGAGGCGTCGGACAGGTGTGAGAACAAGGCCTTTGGACGGCTCTAAATCCCTGCCCCCTGCGCCGGCAGTGACAGCGTAAACCGCGATCCCTGCCCCGGCACGCTCTCCACCGTCACGTCGCCGCCCATCCGCCGCGCCAGTCGTCGCGCGATGTAGAGCCCCAGGCCCGATCCTTCCGGCTCGCCTTCCGATCGTTCCAACCGCTGGAACTTATCGAATATCTTGGCTTGGTCGTCGGGTGCGATGCCGGGCCCGTCGTCGCCCACGATCACGCGCGCCGTTCCATCGCGCGTGACCGCGACCAGGGTCACCGCCGCGCCGCCGTCCGAGTAGTGCACGGCGTTGCCTACCAGGTTCAGCACGATCTGCATCGCGTGCCCGGCATCGCCGATCGCCGTTACCCGCGTTTCCGGGGGCGGCAGCGACAAACCGACGCCCGCCGCCTCCGCGCTTACCCTCAGCAGCCCGCCCGCGCGGCGCGCCAGCTCGGCTAGGTCCAGCGGCTCGACGGCGACGGCCATGTCGGGCTGTTCCACCGCCACCAGCCGGGGCAGGTCGTCGACCATCCCCGTCATGTGCCGTGCCGCGGCGGCGATGTTCCGCCCGTAGCTGAGATAAACGGGGGCTAGCGACGCATCGTCCGCGATCGCGTCGGCGTCCGCGATCAACGCCGCCAGCGGTCCCTCCAGCGTCGCCTTCACCGACCCCGCGAACGTCGGCAGCACCGTTGCCGCGGTGCCGTTCCCCGCTGCCCATTCGCGTTCGCGGTCGGTGGCGGGACGAGGCGAAACGGTGCGCCTCGGCCACCACCCGGTCATCGCCAACCGCCACCCCGCCGCATCGGGGGCCGCCGACACGTCTAGCTCGATGTCGTGATCGGCCTCCGCGATCAGGACGCGACCCGTCAGCCCGACCCCCAGCCGCCGCGAGCCGTCCACCACCGCCCGTAATCCCGGCAGCGCCAGGGGCAGGCCCGAGCCGCCGCCGGCGCGCGCGTTCAGCTCCGCCACGCGGCCTTCCCCGACCGCCAGCCGCCCCTCGGCATCCAGGACCAGCACCGCCCCCGGCTCGTCCGTGTCCCACCGTCCGATCGTCACCGCGCGCCAGCCATCCTCTGCATTTCGGGGGAAACGCGCAACGGTTCCAGCAGCGCGTCCGGGTCGATCGCCCCGTACGCCCGGTCGATGGCGTCCGCCGTCCCGCCCCAGTCGCCATGCGCCTCGCCCCGCCGCAGCAGCGCCGCGATCGCGGCCGTCTGCGACCGTTCGGCCCCCGCCCGCCGCAGCGCCACCCACAACAGGGCGTCCCCGGAATGCAGCAACAGGTCGCGCGCCGCCTCGTACGACAGTGCCGCCCCGCGTGCCAGCAAAGCGGCGGCCAGCGGCACGCACGCGTCCGTCAACGCGGACAGAACGTGATCGGCGATCGGGTCCATCCCCTCGGCCGATCGCACGGCGACTTCCTCGACCCGCCCTCCCCGCACGGCGTCTTTCGTCAAGGCCGTGGCCGTTCTGCTCAATGCCGCGCGCCGCGGCCCGTCCGCGTGCCGCCCCATCTCCGCCGCGACGCCCCAGATAACCCTGTCGGCAACGCCCCGCGACAACAGGATGCGGGGACGCGCTTCCCTCGCGACGCGCCGCGCTTCGGTCAACGGGGCCGGAATACGGTCGGCTTGCCTGGCCGATACGGTGTTTAGTCGCTCCTCCAGCCAATCCTGCCGTGCCTGCGCGATACATTCGATCGCCAGGCCGACATTGCCGGAGCCGGCATCGCTCCGTTCCCCGGGAACGGCCCCCAACCTCGCCCGCACGTCCGCCAGCGTGGCGTCCAGCAGCCGACGGGCGGAAAGGCGGACGCGATCCTCCAACCGATAGCGCGCGGGAACCGCCAAGTCGCGCGCCGCCCACCGGTCGCGCGCGGACCGGTCGACCGCGTCTGCCTCCGCCATCTTCCCGAGAATTATCACCGCCCCCGCAACACCTCGACCGCCGCGAACGCCGTCCCTGCCGCATAGGCGCCGGCCAGCCCCAGGCCGGATAACGGATAGCCCAGCATCGAGGCGACTGCGACGGGCACCAGATAGGCCGCCGGACTGCCCCAGGCCGGGACACGTCGCATCGATCGCGCCGCGCTTTCTCCCAGCAGGATGAACAGGATCGTGCTCAGCGCCAGCACCGGGGCCACCACTCCGGCAGACGGGAACAGGGTCGCGCCCGTCGCACCGAGCGCCGTCAGCGGCGCCAGCTGCTCGGCCCGGCGAAGCGCCCGCGCGATTACGTCCTGCCGCCGCAGGTGCGCGGCGACGGCGGCAACGCCCAGCATCAGGCTTCCGCCCAGACAGGTGGCGACCCCTACCGCGACCGGTCCGTCCGCCAATGCCAGCAGGCCCAGCATGTAGGAACCGGCGGCGCCCGCAACGATCCACGGCGTGCCGATGTGCCGTCGCAGGATGCGGGGCAGGACCAACTTGGCCAGCGGCGCTACTACGCCGCGATCCAGCCAGGCCGATCGGGCGCGCGTCGCGGCGTCGACGATCGCGCGCGTACGGGCATCCAACGCGTCGGCTCGCCGTTCGATCGCATGCACGGTCCCCTCCGCGCCACCAGGCAAGGCCAACAACGCCACCCCCTCCTGCGCCGCTACCCGGATCAGCGACGCTTCGAAGTCGTAATCGCGGGGCAGTTCGGCGACCCGGTCGACGTGCGCGGGCGACAGTCGAGCGACGCCGGCCCAGCGTATGGCGCCGCTCAGCCGCTCCAACTCGTGTCCGCGATCGGACACCAATAGTGCGTCGGGCCCCTCCGAACCCAGAGTTTCCAGCACCGCCTCAGACGTGACCAATCCGTCGGCCAGCACCAAGAGCCTCGACAAGGGATGGATTTTGACGGCTGCCTCGTCGGCATCGCGTACCGCGTCAACGACCACACGGCCGTCGCCCAACCGCCCCACCGCCCCTACCAGCCCCGCCGTCAATCGTCCGGTAACGATCAGCAGCTGCGAAGCACCGCACGCGACCAGCAGACGCCCTTGATATTCCAGCAGCGTCGATCCGGCAAAAGGCAGCGTCGCCGCCAGCCCGCCACCCGAATCCTCCGCGTCCTGGACCGCGAACAGCAGACCGACGATCATCCGGCGCCTGCTAGCCGTACCGACGCCGACCCGCCAGAGACCTTCAGTCCGTCAGCCAGTCCAATTGCCGACGTACCGTATCCAACGTCACTACGTCCTCGCGACCGGCAGCCGCGGCATATTGCGCCGCCTCCATCAGGCCGGGTGCGCCGAAACTAGCCGCCAAACCCTTGAGGCGCCACGCTGCCTCGCGCCAGGTCCCGTCGTCGGTCGCCGCCCGCAACGCCGCCAGGGCGCGTTCCGCGCCTTCGTGAAAGGCGATCCGTAGCTCCGCGATCAGCATGGGGTCGTCACCAACCGCGGCGGCGAGCGCCGCGTCTATAGCTCCTGGATCATAGGCCATTGCCGAGGAATGCGGCAAAAGGGTTACTGAAAGGTTCCTCGCGTTGTCGGATCTGGGAAACGTGGTACACCCCGCCGAGGACGGTAGGCCAAACGGGGGACGGCCTTGGGATATCAACATGACGGCCGGATGCAGCTCGTGATGGCGGACGCCACGATCGACGACGAAGCAAGCCCTTCTCCGACGAAGACGGGCGGCTTGACGATGGGCCTGCTCGCAACGGTGTCGATGGCCTGGATGGGCGGCATGATCTGGCTGGCGCGCGACGCACTGAACGATCCGGCCGCGTTACCCGCGATTGCGGCGGGCGTACTGGGTGGACCGATCGCGGCCGGGCTCGTGGCGCTGCTGTTGCTCCGAACCAGTCGAGCCGAGGGGCGGCGCTTCGTCGACGCGGCCGCTGCCATGCGGGCGGAGGCGGCGCTGCTGGATCGGACGGTGGCCCGATTGTCCGCGACGCTCGCGGCCGATCGCGGGACGCTGACTGAGCAGGTGGCGCAGTTACAAGCCGCGGGCGACGTTGCCGAGGATCGGTTCGCGGCGCTGGCGCGGTCGGTCGGCGAGCAGGCGGGCGTGGCGGATAGTCACGCCCGCTCACTAGGACAGGTGCTGGAGGACGGACAGGCTAAGCTGGCGGCCCTGGTAACCGCACTCCCCCGCGCGCAAGACGACGTGAGACAGGCGGCGGCCATGCTCGAGACGGTCGCCGCCATCACCGGCGAGCGCACGACCGCGCTGGCAAGCGAGGTGGGACGGCTAGCCGTCAACGCACGCGAGGCGGAAGCGCTGGCCGACGGCGCCGGTCGCGCGCTGTCGCTGCACGCCGACGAGGTAGATCAAGCCAGTCGTGCCGCCGCCGCCCGGCTGGAGGCGGCCGCGGCGGCCGCGTCCGGCACCGTCGAAGCGGCGCAGCGGCGACTGGTGCAGCAGTCCGATGAGACGGTGGCGATGCTCGACCGCAACGAAGCGGCAATCGCACAGCGTGGTCGCGCCAACGCGGACGCGCTGGCGGATCGTCTGACCGAAGTCGAAGGAATGGCGGAGCGCCTGAACGACCGGCTGGAAGTGCAGCGGGCATCGAACGATCTCATCATAGACGAGCTCCGTCGCGGCGTCGCGGATGTCGACCAGCGGTTGGAAACGCTGCACGGACGCGGATCGGAACGCGCGCAACTGCTGGCGGCGTCGATAAGTGCCTTGGGCGGTTCCGCCGACGCGATGACCGAAGCGCTGCGGACCGGGGACGAGATGGCGACCCGTACGATCGGCACGACCGAGTCGCTCCTGATCGCCCTCGACTCAGCGGCGCGCGAGATCGACGAGACGTTGCCCCAGGCGCTGCAACGACTGGACGTACGCGTCGCCGCAAGCCGCCAGGTCGTGGCTGACGCCAAGCCCGAGCTGCTGGGTCTGGTCGGCGCGGCCGAGAGCACGCACGACGCGATCGAGGCGATCGCAGGCGTGGTGGCCGATCAGCGGCGTCTGCTTGAAACGCTGTCGGGCACCTTGTTGGAAACCCTATCAACGGGACGGGCGCGAGCAGACACACTCGGTCAGGTGGTTGACGAGGCGGCAGAACGGACACGAGCGTTCGCCGACGACGCGGCGCCCCGCATGGCGGCCGCGCTGGGGGCGATCCGCGATGCGGCCGACGACGCCGCGGCGCGGGCACACGCCGCGCTGGCCTCCGTCGTCCCAGAGGCGGTGGCCGCGCTGGAGGCGGCGAGCGGCGAGGCGATGCGCCGCGCCGCCGCTGAGAGCGTCGAGCGGCAGGTGCGGTCGCTGGCCGCCGCCGCCAAGGTCGCGGAGGACGCAGCGACGCGAGCGGGCGCTCGCGTCGCGGGCGAAGTCAAGGCGCTGATTGCCCAGGCCGACGCGGTGGACGCCAAGGTGACGGCCGCCCGCGACGAACGCGCCGATGCTGAACGGCAGCTGAGTTCTCAGCGCGCATCCCAGCTGATCGAGGCGATGCACTCCGCGTCGGTCGACCTGACCCGTGCGTTGTCGACCGAAGTGGCGGATACGGCCTGGGCAGCATACCTGAAGGGAGATCGTGGCGTATTTACGCGGCGCGCTGTGCGGTTGCTAGGCGACGGCGAGGCCGGCCGTGTGGCGGAGCTTTGCGAAGCGGATTCGCAATTCCGGGAAACCACCAACCGCTACGTCCACGATTTCGAAGCTATGCTGCGCGACGTGCTGGCTCGGCCCGAGGGGACGCCGATCGGCATCACCTTGTTGTCGTCGGATATGGGCAAGCTGTACGTGGCGCTGGCCCAGGGGATAGAGCGGCTGCGCTAGCCAGTCAGGATGCCCAGCCGATCCATTGCCCCTTCGTACAGGGCGGCATAGGCGGTGACGAAGGGGGCCATGGCGAACGCCTCCGTCGCGCGGCACCGGTTCGCATCGCCCAGTGCCTTGCGACGGGCGGCATCGGCACGCAGCGGCTCAATGGCATCGCGTAGCAGGATGGGGTCGAACGCGGCGGCGAACCGGTCGGCGGGAGCGGGCGGCAGTAAATCGCGCAGCCCCAAACTTGCCACGCCTGTGATCGGCAGACCGGCCGCCATCGCGCACAGGCCGGCGTCGGCAAAATCACCTGGACGATCCGGCAGGACGAGAAGGTCGAACAGACGTAGATAGACTGCTGGGTCACCCAGGTTCCCAGGAAGCGACAGCCGATCGCCGATCCCCATAGCCGCGGCGGCGCTCGCGATCCGGTGGCGCTCGGGGCCCTCCCCCGCGATCACCAGGTGGAACGGCCCCGCCAGACCGCCGGCGGCGCGGATCAGCGAGGGCCAGTCGTTCGCGGACGTCAGGTCGCCGACCGCGCCGATGATCGGCACGCCCCGTACGGACGGCAGTCCCGACACGAGCCGCCGGTCCGGGCGGTGGGCGATCCGATTCCCGTCGATGCCGGGCGGGATCACGTGAACGCCCCCCTGCCCCCAGCGCCGGGCAGCTACGCCGGCCAAGCCCGCGTCGGGCACCGCCAGCGCGCGGGCAGCCGACAGGGCAATGCGTCGGTAAAGCGCGCGATCGCGCCGGCCGCCACGCAACTCGTCGCGTTCCAGCCCGTCTTCGTGATGGACGACGGGCGGCGCATCGCGACCGAACACGCGGGCCGCCATAGGTCCGTCGATCGCGCCCCAGCCATAGGTCAGTACGAGGTCGTAGCCGCGCATCGTCCGCGCGACGGCTTCGTATCGCGCGACGGAAGGGCGGCCGGACAAGGGCGGCGGGTTTTGCGCCATCTCGACCCGTGCGGCTCCCGCCGCCGCACGCAGACGAACGGCGTCGCCCCCCTCCGGCAGCATCACGACGTGGCGGGCGCGATCGCCCCAGGCGGCGATCAGCGCGGCGGCGCGACGCGACTGGCCGGCAAAGGCTTCTGGACCGAAGAGGTGGAGGAAGTGCGGGGGCGTCATCGTGATCCGTTCTATAGACGAACCAGATGGTTTCCCAGCCGATCCGCCTCAGCGGCATCGTGCGTGACGAGCAGGATCGGCAGGTTCAGCTCGTCGCGACACCGCTCGATCGCGCGGGCGGCTTGGTCCGCGCGGTCGGCGTCGAGCGAAGATAGCGGCTCGTCGAGCAGCAGGAAACGAGGCCGCCGCAGCAGCGCGCGGCCGATAGCGACGCGTCGCGCCTCACCGCCCGATAGGCTGCGCGGCCAGCGGGGCAGCAGGTGGGTCAGATCGAGCAAGGCGGCAATGGCGTCGAGCGCAGCCGCGTCGGGCGCGCCGTAAAGCAGGTTGGCGCGAACCCGGCGATGGGGAAACAGCCGCGGTTCCTGGAACACGTAGCCCGTGCCGCGGCGATGCGGGGCCACGTCGATGCCGGCGCGGTGGTCGAACAGAATGTCGTCGTTGATGCGGATGTGGCCGCGGTCGGGGCGGAGCAGCCCGGCGACCATGTGTAGCACGCTGGTCTTGCCGATGCCCGAGGGGCCGAACAGCACGGTGATGCCGGGCCCGGTCCGGAACGCGGCCGATACCGTCCGATCGCCGCGCCGCAGCGTCACCGCGACGTCAAACGACACGCGCCCCCCGCCTTACCACCCGCCCCAGCCATTCCGACGCCAGCAGCGCCGCCAGCGACAGCGCAACCGACACCGCCGCCAATCGCCATACCTGCGCCTCGCCGTCCGGACGCTGAAGCGCGGCGTAGATCGCCAGGGGCAGCGTCTCCGTCTGGCCGGGCACGCTGGCGACGAAGGTGATGGTGGCACCGAACTCGCCGATCGCGCGTGCGAAGCCCAGCACCGCCCCCGCCAACATGCCGGGCAGCGACAAGGGCAGCGTTACGGTCAGGAACGTCCACCGCCGCCCGGCGCCCAACGTCCGCGCCGCCTCCTCCAGCCGCCGGTCCACGCTCTCGATTGACAGGCGGATCGCGCGCACTGCCAGCGGCAATGCCATCACGGCCGCCGCCAACGCCGCCCCCGTCCACTGGAACAGCAAAGTGACGCCGAACTGCGCCAGCAAGCGGCCGGCCGGCCCGTCCGGCCCGAAAGCGAGCAACAGCAGCCATCCGGTCACCACCGGCGGGAGCACCAGGGGCAGCTGTACCGCGGCGTCCAGCAGCACGCGTCCGGGCAGGCGCGTGCGGGCGAGGACGTAGGCGACCGCGAACGCTACCGGCAGCATCGCCGCGATGGCGACGCCGCCGACGAGCAGGGTCAACCGCACGACCCCCCATTCCACCCCGGTCAGGATCAAGTCGACCTCAAGGCCGGGCGAAGCCGTAACGCCCCAATATAGCCCGGCCGGTGTCGGACAGCAGGAAGCGACGGAAGCCTTCCGCGTCGGGCGAACGGCCCGCGGTGAGCCGGGCGATGGGATAGACGATGGCGGGATGGCTGGCGGCCGGGAACACGCCCGCGACGCGGGCCGTGCGGGCGGCGAGCGCATCGGTGCGATAAACGATGCCGTAGGGGGCGGCCCCCCGCTCCACCAGCGCCAGCGCGGCGCGGACATTTCCCGCGCGAACGACGTGCGGCGCCACGCGGGCCCAGGCCCCCATCCGTTGCAAAGCCGCGCGGCCGTAGCGGCCGGCCGGCACCGCATTCGGATCAGCCATCGCCAGCGGGCCGGCGGACAGCACCGGGCCGAGCGTCGCGCGCGTTAGCGGTGCCGCGCCACGCATCCGCGTCACGACCACCAACCGATTGCCCGCCAGCGCCGCACGGGTGCCAAGTACCACTAATCCGGCCCGATCCACGACATTCATCCAGTCGATGTCGGCGGAGACGAACAGATCGGCAGGTGCCCCCGACCGGATCTGGCGCGCGGCGGCCGACGAGGCGGCGAACGACAATAACGGGCGCGCGTGACCGGCGCGAGCCCAGTCGTCAGCCGCGGCGGTCAGCGCGTCCTCCATGCTGGCGGCGGCCAGAACGATCGGCGGGCGCGCGGCTCCATTCGCCACGGTGGGGACGGCAAACAGAGCCGCCAGCAGCGATATCAATCCAAACGCCGAACGGAGCATCATGGCGCAACTCCCTAAAGCGGCGTCGCGGTGGGCGCCAGTCGGGCTGGACCCGTTCCCTGCGCCCTTCGTTGGGAACGGATGATCGGGGCGCTCGCAGGATCGATGGACATTCGCTTGGCCGCACGCGAAGCGTTCGGAGCGGCACTGGCGACGTTCGTGCCTGACCGTCCGGTGGCGGTGATCGGCCATTTCGACGCGGACGGACTGTCGGCGGCGGCGATCCTGGCCCGCGCGCTGACGGCGGCGGGGCACGACGCGCGGGTGCGGATCGTCGGCAAGGCGGAGACGCCTTGGGACGACGCGATTCGCCGCGAGATCGCGGACATGGATCCCGGCGGCGTGATCGTCACCGACCTGGGCACGCGGCCGGAGCCGGTGCTGGCGGACCGGCCCCAGGTAACGATCGACCACCATCGCCCCACCGGCACCCCGCCGGGCACGACGATCAGCGGCAACGGTGCGGAGCCTGAGCCCACCTCCGCGCTGCTGGCGTGGTGGGCGGCGGCAGCGTTGGGGGACCAGGGCGACCTGCTGTGGCTGGCGGCGCTGGGGTTGATCGGGGATATGGCGGAAGAGTGCGGTTTCCCAGAGCTGACCGAGGCGCAGCTGAGATGGGGCAAGACGGCGCTGCGCCATGCGACCTCGTTGGTCAACGCCCCGCGCCGGACCGCGGCGGCGGACGCCTCTCCCGCGCTGGGGCTGCTGATGGACGGGGACGGCCCCAGGATCGTCACCAAGTCGGATCGGCCGGAGCGGCAAGCGTTGCTGGACGCGAAAGCGGAAGTCCGCGTGGCGCTGGACGATGCCAAGCGCGTCGCACCCCAGGTCGTGGGCGAGGTGGCGATGATCCGTTTCCATTCGGGATGCCAGATTCATCCGCTGATCGCGCAGCAATGGCGCGGACGATTGAAAGACAAGATCGTGCTCGCGGCGAACACCGGGTACCGGCCCGGTTGGGTGCATTTCGCTGCGCGATCAGCGACTGGGCGCGACCTGATCGCTTATCTGGCTGAGCATCGCCCCCCCGGCGCGGACGGACGTTACGGTAACGGCCACGCCCAGGCGACAGGCGGGGCATTGCGCGCAGCCGACTGGAATCACTTCGTCCGATCCGTCGGACTTCCCGATCAGCAGGTGACCGAATGACCGACCTCGAACGTCCTCTGCGCCTGGGCTTCCCAGTCAAGGTGATGGGCAAGTCCGACCTGAAATCGTCCGACACCCGGCGGTGGCAAAAGAACCCGCACCTGAAATGCTCGCTGGAACTGCTGGATCGGGTGCTCGACTATCTGCACGACGAGGAACTGGACATGTACCGATTGTCGTCGGACATCGCTCCTTACGCGACGCATCCCGATATGCCGCAGTTTCATAACATGGTCTCGGAAAGCGACGCGGAATTGAAGGCGTTCGGCGCCAAGGCGAAGGAATACGACATCCGTCTGTCGTTTCATCCGTCGCAATACGTGCTGCTGAACGCGCCCGACCCCAAATTGACGGCCAAGAGCATTTGGGACCTATCCAGTCAGGCGGAGATGCTGGACCGGATGGAGCTGAACGACGAAGCGGTGATGATAACGCACGTCGGCGGCATGTACGATGACAAGGACGCCAGCCGCGCCCGCTGGATCGAGGGGTGGGAACAATGCCCTGAACACGTCAAACGACGGCTGGTGCTAGAGAATGACGACATTCGCTTCTCGGCCGCTGACGCTTTGTGGATACATGAGCGCACGGGGGTGCGGCTGGTGTTCGATTATCAGCATTTCTGGTGCCTGAACCCGGAGCGGTTGGAAATGCGGCCGACGTTCGAGCGGTTCCTGGCGACGTGGCCGGAGGGGGTCAGGCCCAAGATGCATTTCAGCAGTCCACGGACCGAGATGCGCGAGCTCAAGCAGCGTATTACTCCCGCTCAGCGCGAGGCGGCCAAGGCGGGGCGGGCTAAGGCGAAGAAGGGTGAAATCTTGAAGGCACCGGTCAAACCCACGGCGCGGATCAAGACGGTGCTGCGTCCACCGATCTGGACGGGTCACGCCGACTTCACCAACCCGTTCGAGTTCGCCACCTTCATGCGGCAGATGGACGGGCTGGTGTTCGACGTGATGATGGAAGGCAAGTCCAAGGACTTATCGCTGTTGCGATTGCGACCAGACCTGCTGCGCTACGCCCCCGACGTAGCGGCACGGTTCGGGATCACCGCCGAGGACGCCGACGAACTGGCAGCCGACGAGGTGTTGCTGGCGCAGGGCGTCGACAACGACGATGAGCCCGACGTAGACGAGGGCGTGCAGGCGGTCGCGGCGGAATAGGGCTTGGGTCGGTCCGGCCCGCTGACGGGCGTGCCGCTGGCCGATCGGCTGGCGATGCTGCCCGCCCCCGCCACTGCGGTTCTAGAGGCGTGGCGAGATGGTCTGCCCGGCGACGTACCGCATTTCGACCCGTTGGACGGGGGTACGGCGGCGCGTTGCCTAATCCTGCTGGAGACGCCTGGCGCCGGGATGGGCGCGGGCGACATGGTGTCGCGCGACAGTCCGACGAGCACCGGACGCAACCTGCGACGGTTCGCC